>Ga0247727_10019787_pt1 | contig 10384 bp, 8 predicted proteins | sample WisWelCaveWW1625_FD_202498 | JGI IMG/M metagenome (GOLD analysis project Ga0247727, IMG submission 202498) | Biofilm microbial communities from Wishing Well Cave, Virginia, United States - WW16-25 | ecosystem: Environmental > Aquatic > Deep subsurface > Groundwater > Cave microbial mat | place... | reverse complement strand
AACTCCTTCCAGCGCGGGTCAGAATGCAGGCTGTCGAACTGAGGGTCTACCTTGGTGAAGATGAGTATGTCAACGCGTTTCTCAACTGCGTCGAACAGCAGCCTGAAGGCTTCGTCCTTATTACCGAGCGCGGCCCAGGCAGACGCCGCGCGATTCACGGGAAAACGCGCCGGATCAGTCGTGCGCTGCAGATCTTTGAGCAGCCGCAGCGCCTCCTCCCGCCTGCCCATCCGGGCATACACGAGCGCTAAATTGCCGGTGAGTCTTCTATTGCTGTCGCCACCAGCCTGCAACGCCACGGCTTTTTCCAGGCTGGCTATGGCATCGGCATACCTGCCCATCTCGCCGTAGACGTCCCCCAGGCGACGGTAGGCCCCATAGTTCAGCGGATCTAGTTCAATCGCCAGCTTCAGATGCCGTTCGGCTTGTTCGTAATTTCGCGCGCGGTAAAGACCTTGGGCGAAATCCGACTGCACGAGCGAGGAGAGTGGATCGAGTTGTTCGGCGGTATGAATCTCACTGATCGCTTCGGCATGACGGCCCAGCGCCGTCAGCAGGAAGGCAAAGAATCTGTGCGCCTCCACGCTGCCAGGATCAAGCTCGATGGCGCGCCTGAAATCATGTTCTGACCCCGCCCAGTCCCATTCGTAACGGTTTTTGAAAATGGCCAGGGCAGTGTAGCCCTCGGCGCTGTTGGTATCCGCTGCAAGCGCCTTGACGGCGGCCTGACGCGCGGGCTGTTCGACTTCCCGAAAGGGCGTTGCCCCAAAGAGGCCGCGTTGTAGCCAGGCGATGGAAAGCCCGGCCCAGGCGGCGGCGTAGTTGGCATCAAGTTGAGTGGCGCGCTCGAAATGACCGATGGCGAGTTTCAGATCCGCTTCGTCTTGCCGCCGCAGGTGGTAGCGTCCGAGCAAGTAGGCCTCGTGGGCTTCCGGGTTGACGCGGCGCGCCGAGGCCAGCCGCGTCCGCTCCTCCGCCGTCACCTGAATCCGAATCTCATTGGTGACCGCGCGCGCCACTTCGCTTTGCAATTTCAGCACGTCGGCCAGTTCGCGTTCGTAGTCGAACGACCGCAGCAGGTTTTCATCCGCTGCCCGAATCAAACGCGCGGTGATTTTCACTCGCCCGCCGTCGCGCTGCACCGAACCTTCGATCACCGCCTCCACGTTCAATTCCCGCGCGATCTCCGCGAGCGGCTTGCGGCTGCCCTTGAAGCGCATCACCGAAGTCCGCGAGATCACCCGCAGCGCGCGCACCTGCGACAGATTGCTGATGAGCGCCTCAGTCATCCCATCGGCGAAGTATTCCTGCGCCGGATCGGCGGACAGATTTTCCAGCGGCAGCACCGCCAGCGATTTGATCGCCTGTCCCTTCGGCTGAGCGCGTGACAGGAGCAGATAGAGCGCGACACCGCTAAGCGCCAGCAGCGTCACCGCGAGCGTGATCAGCAACCAACGGCGGCTCCGATTTGGAGTCACAACTGGCGTGGCCGTCTTCGCGCTGGATTGGCTATCCCGCTGCTGGTTTTTCAGATCAACCAACAGCTCCCGCGCCGACTGGTAGCGCCGCTCACGCTCTTTCTCCAAACACTTTCGCACGATGCGTTCCAGTTCGACAGGCGCGTCCGTATTGAACCGCCCTATCGCTTCCGGCTCCGCGTGCAGGATGCGATCCAGCGTCTCGACGGTGTTGGCTCCAGCAAAGGGCAACCGTCCAGTCGCCATCTCATACAGCACCACGCCCAGACTGAACAGATCGCTGCGCTGATCCACGTCGCGCCCCAGCGCCTGTTCGGGACTCATATACGGCACGGTTCCCATCACGACGCCCGATGCGGTCTTCGGCAGCGTGCTGATGTCACTGGCAAGGTCGGGTGAAGCTGGCCGCGCAATCTTCGCCAAACCGAAGTCCAGCACCTTCACCTGCCCGCGCTCGTTGAGCATCACATTCGCCGGTTTGATGTCGCGGTGCGTGATCCCCTTGCCGTGCGCTTCGTCCAGCGCGTCGGCGATCTGACTGCCGATCTCCACGATCTCGCTGACCTCAAGCGGCTGGCCGTTGATCTTGGCCGCGAGCGTCTGCCCTTCGACGTACTCCATCGCAATAAAGTTCACGCCCTCCGCTTCGCCGATTTCGTAGATGTGAGCGACATTCGGATGATTGAGCGCCGAGGCCGCCTTCGCCTCGCGGACGAAGCGCCGCATTCGTTCCCCATCAGCCGACATCTCTTCCGGCAGTATCTTGAGCGCGACGGCGCGGTCGAGCTTGGTATCGCGGGCGCGGTAGACTTCGCCCATTCCGCCTTTGCCCAGCAGCGAAATGATCTGGTAATGGCCGATGGTTTTGGCCAGCAGCAATGGCGCATCGCCTCCAACGATCAGCGGAGCGGCCACGGCGTAGGCTGGGGTTTCGATAAGACTTCCGGCTTCCCCATCAGCAGCGAGTAACGCCTCGACCTCGCGGCGCAAAGAGTCGTCACCGCCGCAAGCCTCGTTGATGAACGCAGCACGCTCTTCGGGCGCGCGTTCGCTGGCGGCGTGAAAGACCTCTTCGATTTGTTGCATTCGCTCAAATGTCATTGGCGCTCTTCGGCGCGATTCAGGCGACGAGGGTCTGCCGCGCTTGCCGGGCCAACAGCTTGCTAAAGATTGCCGTGTTGATGCGCTCGCGTCTGGTCGGATCAAACTGAACGTCGGTTACGGAGACAACGCTCAGGAAGCTGATTGCCAGTTCCGGCAAATGTTCCCACGAACCATCCAACTCAGCTTCGGTCAACGCGGGCAGTTGATAGACGCGATAGCTGTCCGGGTAATCGTCGAGATCGTCGTCGAAAGGGCAGTCGAAAAGGTAGAGCCGCCCCTGGTAATTCGTGATGAAGATGCGCGGGAGATCGTAAAAATCGCGGTAACGAATAGTTGCCCATTCCATAGCAAACTCCTGTTGGTAGCGTCCGAAGCCACTCACTGAATCCGATCCCGCTTTGGCACGGGATTGGGAAGCGGCTCAGAGAACGCCGAAGGCGAAGAGCCTTCAATCACGTTGACGTGGCGCTCGTTGATCTTACCACTCCTGGTAACTTCGGGTTTGAGCGTCACTGAACCGCCTGCCGCCATGATAGCGCCGACGGTCGTGAAGCGAATAGTCCCGTGCGGCACGTAAGCCGCCGCGTCTTCCAGCGTTTCCCCCACCGCGCCGGAGAAGACCATGCCGGGCGGCGGCAGCGCGCCTGCGCCGCCGCGAACCACAATCACCAGATCAGTCAATTCGACTTGCCATCTCCGCTCAGGCGTCATCGTCTTTGCCCTCCGTCAACATCCGGCGCAGCCAGGCTTTGGCCGCCCGCCATTCGCGCTGCACTGTCGGCAAAGAGATACCCATCACCTCCGCCGTCTCTTCTTCGGTCAGCCCGCCGAAAAATCGCAACTCAACGATCCGGCCTTTGCGCGCGTCCATCGCCGTCAGCTTCTCCAACGCTTCGTCAACCGCCAGCAGTTCGGCGGCCCGCGCCTCGGTCACAGCGGCGGTTTCATCGAGCGAAACTTTGATCGCCCCGCCGCCGCGTTTGGCGTAATGATGGCTGCGCGCGTGGTCAATCAGGATGCGCCGCATCAACTGCGCCGCGATGCCGAAAAAATGCGCGCGGTTCTGCCATTGCACTTGCCTTTGATCTATCAGCCGTAGGTAGGCTTCGTTGACCAGCGCGGAGGTTTGAAGGGTGTGGCCGGGGCTTTCGCGGCGCATGTAACGACGCGCAAGACGGCGCAACTCGGCGTTGACCAGCGGCAGCAACTTATCGAGCGCCGCCTGATCGCCATTGCTCCAATCCACCAACAACTGGGTTACGTCTTGTGACGCAGGAGTCATCTTCCTTTCACCATTGAATGACAGCGGCAGCCTTTGGAGTGCGGTAGCTTGGTACCGCTTTGGTAGTCTTTTGGCTGCCGGGCCAATCGCGGGTAACCAAGCCCGCTGCGCCTTTGTCCCGGAAGTTTGTGAAAGCCGAGATGACTACCAAAGCGGTACCAAGCTACCGCACTCCAAAAGCTGCGCCGATCTGATTTATGCACAGGGTTCAATTACTTGGTTTGACGCGCGGATTATAACGCCCGCGCCGCGCTTTTCCAGACCAGCGGAAGAATTCGTCATTGCCCGGCTCGCTTCCCTTGCCTCTCAGCCGCTGATTGCGTTTAATTGGCTCGCCAAATCCGGCGACAATCACTCAACCCAAAATTTGAGAGCCAGCGAAGATGAGCGAATATTTCATCGGCATTGACAGCGGCACGCAAGGCGCCAAGACAATCCTGCTCGACGCCGCGAGCGGCGAAATCGCGGCCAGCGCGAGCAAGCAGTACGAACTGATCGAAGGCTTGCCCGCCGGCCACAAGGAGCAGCATCCCGCCGAATGGGTCGCCGCCGTGCGAGAGACGATCAAAGCCGCGTTGGATAAATCGGGCGTTGATCGCGCGAGCGTGCGGGGCATCGGCGTTTCGGGCCAGCAACACGGCTTCGTCGCGCTCGACGCGAACGATCAGGTCGTCCGCGCGGCCAAGCTCTGGTGCGACACCAGCACGAGTCCCGAATGCGAAGAGATCATCACCAACTTAGGTGGGCTGGATAAAACTATTGAAGCCGTGGGCAATGGCGTTCCGGCTGGTTTCACCGCGTCGAAGATCCTGTGGCTCAAAAAACACGAGCCGGAGAATTACGCGAGGCTGCGCTGGGTTTTGCTGCCACACGATTACATCAACTTCTGGCTCACCGGGCGAAAGACGATGGAATGCGGCGACGCTTCGGGCACGGCGCTGCTCGACGTTCGCAACCGCAAATGGTCGCAGGCGGCGATCAACGCGATTGATCCGCGCGTGAACGAGATGCTGCCACCGCTCGTCGCATCGGATGAGATTGCGGGAACGTTGCGATCTGAACTGGCTGCCGAATTCGGATTGAGCGACAAAGTGATCGTCAGCTCAGGCGGCGGCGACAACATGATGGGCGCCATCGGCACGGGCAACGTTCGCGTGGGCGTCGTCACGGTCAGCCTCGGCACTTCGGGCACGATCTACGCTTGCAGCGAGCATCCGGTCGTTGACCCGCAAGGCGAAGCCGCGGCGTTCTGCGATTCGACCGGACGCTGGCTGCCGCTGGTCTGCACGATGAACGTGACGGTCGCTACCGAGATGGTGCGCGAGCGATTCGACCTGTCGCACGATGAACTGTCGCAGGCGGCGGCGGCGACTCCCGCAGGCAACAATGGATTGATGCTGATTCCCTTCTTCGAAGGCGAGCGCACGCCGAACGTCCCCGATGGAACGGGAGTCTACTTCGGATTGCGGGACAAGACTTTCTCGGTTTCCCATTTCGCGCGCGCGGCGATGGAAGGCACGACGCTCGGATTGAATTACGGTTTGAATCGTCTGCGCGAGCTTGGCATCGCGCCGCGCGAGATTCGCGCCACCGGCGGCGGATCGAAGAGCACGGTCTGGCGACAAATCCTGGCCGATGTTTTCAACGCCGAAGTCGTTTGCGTGAAAAGCGAAGAGGGTGCTGCCGTGGGCGCAGCCGTCCAGGCTTTGTGGGCATATCGCAACCGCGTTGGAACGCCCGTCAGCATTGATGAATTGTGCGATCAATACATCGCGCTCGATGAAACGACGCGAGCAAAGCCTGTCGCCGCAACCGTGAAGCTCTACGAGCGGATGCAAGCTTTGCACGACAAACTCGTCCGCGACCTCGGCGCGTCATTCAGCGAACATCGCCGGCTCATCGCGTAAAAGGTTTACCGGCCTTCGCTCTTGATGTTTTGGGCGATGCGTTCGGCCAGCGCGCCGATTGTCCGCGAAGGATTGACGCCCAGCGGCACGGGGACGATCGCGCCGTCGGCCACATACAGGTTGCGATAGCCGAAGACTTCGCCCAGGTGATTGACCACGCCGTTTTCGGGCGAAGCGCCCAGTTTGCAGCCGCCGAGCGGATGCGGAGTGATCAGGTCTTTGGAGATAGTCCACGTCGGCGGCACGATCACTCTGCCATTGGTCGCTTCGCTCAGCCGCTTGTGCATCTTGATGATCTCGTTGATCACGGCTTTGGACTTCTCAACCTCCCAGTTCAGGTGGAGACGGCGGCGTCCGAACGGCCACCACCACGGGCGCTTCAAACTAAAACGCCCGTCGCCGCCGTCAACTCCCTGCGCGAACCACGGCATGAGTTGCTTGAAAGCGTCGCGCCGCCGCAGGCTGTTCTGAATGAATTTGATCAGGAAGTCGGCGCGCAATCCCGGCGGGAAATTGCCGCTCACCCCGTCGAGATAAAAGCCCAGCAGATCGGGAATCCCCCCGTCTTCGATCCAGAAGACCTGGCCATTCTGGCTCCCGTCGAGGAAGTCAATTGCGCTGGAGATGGTTATCCCTTTCGTCGGCGAGATGTCGCGGTCGCTGTAGAAGGCCGGGGTCAGAAAATCGCCGTTGCTGCTCCAATCGCGTCCGAGATATTGGCTGACGTTCGGGAGGCTGCGATTTTCATCCCGGCAGCGCATCAGCAACTCGGTCGAGCCGAGCGATCCGGCGGCGATAATCACCAGGCGCGCGGTCTCGCTGCGCCCAATGCGGCGGCCGTCTTTGAGTTCGTCGCAAGAGACTTTGTAACCGCCCGTCACCGGCTCGATGTTGGTGACGAAGTGAAGCGGTCGCACCTCGGCGCCGTGCTTTTCGGCCCACGGGATGTAGTTGCGATCCAGCGTGTTCTTCGCATCAACCGGGCAGCCGACGTCGCACGCGCCGATGTGAACGCAATAGCCCTGCTCCACTCCCTGGGCGTTGACGAAGCGGCGCGATTGCGAAGGATCGAGAGGATTGTTCGGGTCGAAGGTCAGAGCCGGGTCGAACGAGACCGCCAGCTCCACCAGCTTGAATCGGTCGCCGTGACCGATCTTCCCGGCGGCCTCTTTCATCAACCGCGTCCGCTCGTTCAACTGATTGACCGGGACCTTCTGGACATTCATAAAGTACGCGACCCGGTCGTAATGCGGCTTCAATTCGTCGTAGGTGATCTCCGGCGGCCAGCCTCTCTGGAAAATGTTTTTGTGCGCCTCGGCTGAGACGTTGGCATAGATCAACGAACCGCCGCCGACCCCCGCTCCCTGGATGATGGACATATTCGGGAAGACGCGCAGGTCAGCCCACCCGTTTTGTTTTTCGGGACGCTCCTGATTCCAGAGCCACGGATCTCCGGGTTCGCGCGGATAGTTGGTCTTATCCCATCGCCGTCCGCGTTCGAGGATCAAAACCTTGTACCCGCCTTCCGCCAAACGGCAGCCCGTAATCGCGCCGCCAAACCCACTGCCAATAACGATCACATCAAAGTTCATACGAGCCTCCTCCGAAAATAGCCACGTAGTAACGAATTTATTCGTTACCTCACTACGTGGCGTGCTTTCATCGTTTCAGGGCGTCGCTCGCGTCATGAACGACTCCTTACTTGGTCCGTTACAACCTAATCACGACGCGCCCGATCAACCGGCCGTTTTTCATTTCATCGAGCACATCACCGATCTCGGCCAGTGATCGCTTTTCGATTTTGCATTTGGCTTTGCCTTCCGACGCAAGCTGCAAAACCTCGCGCAACTCCTCGCGCGTGCCAACGGCGGAAGCGACAATGCGGTATTCGCCCGAAACCATCGCGACCGTCGAAAACGAAACTGGTTCCGGCGTCATACCAACAATCGCGAGTGTGCCGCCGCGCCGGATCGAACGCAGCGCAGTCTCATATGCCGCGCGCGAACCCGATGTCACCATCACCACGTGCGCGCCACCGCCAGTGCTCTTCTTGATCTCTTTGTAGGCTTGAGCCGTCGCGGCGTTGACCACCGCGTCTGCGCCGCATTCCCGCGCCAGTTCGAGTTTGTCATCGGCTACGTCAACGGCGATGACCTCTGCGCCTTTCGCTTTCGCAAGCTGAATCGCCAGATGGCCAAGCCCGCCGACGCCGAAGACCGCGACCTTCTGCCCCGCTTGCGCCCCGGACTTCTTCATCGCGCTGTAAACCGTCAGTCCGGCGCACAGCAGCGGCGCGGCTTCTTCAAAACTCAGGTTGTCTGGCAGCTTTGCGGTGTGGCTCGCTTTGGCTTTGACGAATTCGGCGAAGCCGCCGTCAACTGTGCAACCGGTGACCTGCTGCTTCGAGCAAAGCGTCTCGCGGTCAGTCAGGCAAAACTCGCATTCGCCGCACGTCCAGTGCAGCCACGGCACGCCTACGCGGTCGCCGATCTTGAATCCGGCGACGCCTTCGCCAATCGCCGCAATCAAACCCGTGACTTCGTGGCCGAGCACCAATGGCAGTTTCGTTATCGGTTTGAGCATATCCCATTCGCCCATCGCCAGGCTCAGGTCGGAATGACAAACGCCGCAGGCGGCGACTTTTATCAACACTTCGCCTGGGCCAGGCGTTGGCGTCGGAATTTCTTCGATTCGCAGCGGTTCGGCGAATGAATGTAAGATCGCTGCTTTCACGCTTTTCCTCCTGAACTGATCACGCCCTCGCGCGCCAGCGATTCGATCATCTCGTCGGTGTAACCAACGCTCTGCAAAATCTCTCGCGTGTGCTCACCCAGCAGCGGCGGCGGCAAGCGCATCTCCCCGGGCGTGACCGAGAGCTTCACCGTCGGCGCGATCTGCTTGATTTTGCCCGCTTCGGGATGTTCGATCTCGGCAATCAACCCGCGATGGCGCACCTGCGGGTCGTCAATCATCTCGGCGATGTCGTTGATGAGCGCGACGCAGGTATCAACAGCTTCAAACGCGGCGAGCCATTCGGCGGCGGTTCGGGTTTTGAAGATTTCGCGGAACGCCGCGATCATCTCCTCCTGCGCGCTGTTGCTGAAACATTTCTCGATGAAATCTTCGCGCCCCAGCACGCGGCAGGCGTTTTCCCAGAACTTCGGCTCGAGCGCGCCCAGGCTGAGATGACGACCGTCCTTCGTCTCGTAAATTTGATAGCAGGCGTATCGTCCCGACAGACCTTCATTGCCGCGCTGCGGCTGCGTCCCGTTGGCCAGATAGCTCGCAAACGGCACATACATCAGCGCGAGCGATCCGTCCATCATCGAAACGTCAACCATCTGCCCTTCGCCCGTGCGCGCGCGAGCCTGAAGCGCCAGCAGAACGCCGATCACGGCGTGCAGACTGCCGCCGGCAAGATCGGCCAGTTGCACGCCCGAGAGCACGGGCGGCCCGCCTTTCGGGCCGTTCACGCTGAGCAACCCCGCGACGCTCAGGTAGTTCGCGTCGTGCCCTGCTTTCAGGCGATAAGGCCCGTCCTGCCCGTAGCCGGTGATCGCGCAGTAGATCAATCGCGGGTTGATTGCTTTGAGCGTTTCGTAGCCAACGCCTAAACGATCCATCACGCCGGGGCGAAAACCTTCGACGACCACGTCGGCTTCGGCGACGAGCCTCAGAAAAATCTCGCGCCCGCGTTCGTGTTTCAGGTTGATCGTGACGCTGCGTTTGTTGCGGTTGGTGGCCAGGAAGTAAGCGCCGGGCTGTTTGATGCCCGCGCGCGATTGCCGCGCCGGATCGCCCATACCTGGCTCTTCGATCTTGATGATGTCGGCGCCAAAATCGCCGAGCATCATCGTGGCGACTGCGCCTGGCAACAGGCGGGTTAAATCCAGAACGGTGATTCCGTCGAGTGGTTTCATAAGAGTTTAAGCAGCAAGTATGCCCGCGCCCGGTCAGGCATTTTCCAGAACCGCTTCGGCGTCAATGGTGATCTCGATTGTGTTGCCAACGACAATGCCGCCTTTATCGAGAGCGGCATTCCAGCTCACCCCGAAATCGTGGCGGTTGATCTCCGCGGTCGCCACAAAACCCGCGCGAGTTTTCGGGCCTTTGTCCACGCCGTCTTCCCACCAGGGCGTCTCCCATTGCCCCAGGTAACGGACATTCAACGTCACCTGACGGGTTACGCCGCGAATCGTCAGATCGCCGGTGACCGCGTAATCGTGATCGCCCATCATCTCCACCCGGTCGCCGCGAAAAGTTATCTCCGGATGGCTCTCCACATCCAGGAAATCAGCGCTTCGCAGGTGAGCGTCACGCTCCGGCTCGCCCGTCCAGATTCCGTTGGCGTCAATGATCACCTCTACGGAAGAGTCGCGCGGGCGCGCCGGATCAAAATCGAGCGTGCCGTGGACATCTTTGAAATGCCCGCGAACATAAGTCACCATCATATGCCGCGCGCAAAATCCGGCGGCGGTATGACCGGCTTCAAAAAACCATCTCGCCATCTTCAACTCTCCTCAGCAAATGTGGAACAGACTTTAGTCTGTTCGCATTCTGAACAGACTAAAGTCTGTTCCACTTACACATACGATCCGCCGGTGACCAGCAAG
>Ga0247727_10019786_pt1 | contig 10384 bp, 11 predicted proteins | sample WisWelCaveWW1625_FD_202498 | JGI IMG/M metagenome (GOLD analysis project Ga0247727, IMG submission 202498) | Biofilm microbial communities from Wishing Well Cave, Virginia, United States - WW16-25 | ecosystem: Environmental > Aquatic > Deep subsurface > Groundwater > Cave microbial mat | place... | reverse complement strand
TTGGAGGCGGAGTTGGGCTTGCGGTTTCTGTTGGGGGTAACGGTGTATTCGTTGGAATTGCCAGCTGGGTCTCCGCGACCATGGTGAATGCCGCCGCTTGAGCCGTCCCTGCGACATCTGCCGCGCTCACTGTGGGAGTCTGTTCCGCGCCACAGGCACTTAACGCCAAACCGATGATCAGAGTATACACGATTATATTTTGTTTCATAGTGCGAGTAATTGTCCTTGTTCTAAAATATTTTTACTTATCTTACGCAATGTCATGCTGAGTGGCGCCTCAGCGCCACTCAGCATCTGTACAGTTGTTTCAGAGACCCTTCGCTATCGCTGCGTAAGGTGAGTTATTTGATTACAACCTTGTCCTTGAAGAGGACAATAATAAGGCTGTCGGAGGAATGATTCTTGAAGCCGCCAGTCAACTTGTTTCCGCCCACCCAGGCAACGTAGATGTAAGTCCCTAAAGGCGCTCTGATTTTGATTTGCCCTTCAACGGGGTACTCAAGAATGGCGTAGCGTCCGTCATTGAGAGTGACTTGCAATGAGATGTAAGCCTGTGTTTTTGACCGGTTCCATAAAGTAATGTTGTTAAACGGAACACCAGGCGGAAGTGTTCCATAAGTGAGAATGCCCAGAGTCGGCGTGAGTGTTGCAAGACCAGGAACTGCTGTTATGGGTGACGTTGCAGTTGCGTTCGCAGAAAATTCGGTTGCCGTTGCTGGCGTTGTGGTGAGATTGGGTAATGGGGTAACGCTCGGGGCTAAAACGATCACTTCCGTTGGTGAAGGCGGAGGGGGAGTATCCGTATTCGAGACAGGAGCAACTATCGGGGTGGAGGAAGGCGCGAGGGTCAGCGTAGCAGAGTCGCTTGTCGGTTGAATTGTCGCTGTTGGTGTCGAAAGTCCCGGAATTGGAAATGGAAGGCATGCGCCAAGCAAAAAAACAGCAACCAATCCGGACATGATCTTTTTCATTGCGACTCCTTTGTCAACTACGACTGACTTACAGCCTCCATGAACTGCGTCACGGTATCGCGCAACATGCGCTCGGGCAGGGCGCCCACCTGACGATGTACAATTTTGCCGTTTGCAACAAACAACATCGTGGGGATTCCCTGAATGCCATACTTCATCATCCATTCCTGGTTTTCATCGGTGTTAATCTTTGCAAATACGATTTTGCCCTCGTACTCTTTTGCCAGTTTATCGAGGATCGGCGCGACCATTTTGCAGGGTCCGCACCACGGCGCCCAAAAATCAACGATCACAGGGACACTCGATTGCAGAACAGTTTGTTCATAGCTTGCATCTGTTACGTGAATTGGTTCGTTAAACATTTTTCTTATACCTTCTGTAAATATTTGTTGAGTTATTATTCTCAACCGAAAAGAGTATAACACAAAGCCACATGTTATAATCGCCCGTCATGGCTGACCTGTTTACAAAATGGAGAAGCGGCCTCGCGAATACCAGCAAGACTGCGTTTGGACGACTCGCTACTCTTTTGGGTGCCACCGAAATCAATCGCGCAACATGGGATGATCTGGAAGTGCTCCTCATTCAAGCAGACTTGGGGATTGAAACTTCAACTGAAATTCTGGATTCGCTTCGCCGCATCGTTCAAAGCCGGGGCTTGACTCGCTCCGATGAACTTTTGGAGGCGCTACAGGCCGAACTCCGCGTTAGGCTCGATGAGCCACCTGCTCTTGCATGGACGAATAAACCCTCTGTTATTATGATGGTCGGAGTCAACGGTTCAGGCAAAACGACGACGATTGCAAAACTTGGTCAGCGTTATCGAGCTGAGGGCAAGACCCTGCTCTTCGGCGCGGCGGATACATTTCGAGCCGCGGCATTGGATCAGTTGCAAGTGTGGGGCGACAGACTGGGCGTGGATGTTGTATCCGGCGCCCCTGAGTCAGACCCGGGTGCGGTTGCGTTCAATGCTGTCCAGGCAGGCACGGCGCGCGGCGTGGATTTAGTCATCGTGGATACGGCAGGTCGTTTGCATACGCGGTTCAATTTGATGGAAGAACTCAAGAAAGTAAATCGCGTGATCGGCAAGGCAATGCCTGGCGCGCCGCATCAAGTGTGGCTGGTTCTCGATTCAACAACGGGTCAAAATGCTCTGCAACAAGCCAAGGCATTTAAGGAGGCGGTTGGCGTGACAGGTGTGATTCTCTCGAAATTGGATTCATCGGCGCGCGGCGGATTCGTCTTTGCCATCCACCGCGAACTTGGGCTGCCGATCTTGTTTGCAGGTCTCGGTGAAAAGCCGGAAGACCTGATGGCGTTCAATCCTGATGCCTTTATCGAAGGAATTTTAGGAAAGTAAAATTATCGCTCGCGTTGAGCAGAGTGAGGACGTTTGTCCGAACGCAGACGAAGCGCGAATTAAAAGGAGATTCAATGCAAGACTTGATCAATCGTCTCAAACCTTTACAAGACTTAACTCGCCAGATCATGGTGCGTCTTTGACTTTGCGTCTAAAGAGCAAAAATACTCTCAACTCGAAAAAGAAATTGAAGCGCCTGATTTTTGGGGTAATCCATTACAAGCCCAACAGGTGATGAAGCAGTATACTGCCATAAAATCCGAAGTGGAATCCTGGCGTGGTTTTTCGCGCCAATTGCACGATGCGCTCGAACTTGCCCAGCTTGATGACGAGAGTCTGCGTGCTGAGTTGGAAATCGAAATCTCAGCAATCGAGGCCGAGCTGGAAAAGCGTTCGTTTACCGCCATGCTTTCGGGCAAACATGACCACGACTCTGCGATCCTTGCCATCCACGCGGGCGCCGGTGGAACCGACTCACAGGACTGGGCGGGAATGCTGGAGCGCATGTATTTGCGTTGGGCAGAATCGCGTGGATATCAAACCGAAATCCTGGATTCGACCGAGGGCGAAGAAGCAGGCATCAAAAGCGCGACGATTGCCATTAATGGCGAATACGCCTTCGGATATCTTCGCTCCGAAAAAGGAGTCCATCGTTTGGTGCGGCTATCTCCATTTGACGCGGCGCATCGTCGGCATACTTCGTTTGCTCTTGTCGAAATCCTTCCACAGGTTGCCATGGACGAGGCTGAAATTAACATTGACCCCGGCGACATCAAATTGGATGTATTTCGCTCCTCTGGTGCAGGCGGACAAAATGTGCAAAAGAATGCCACGGCAGTTCGTATCACACACATCCCGACCGGAATTGTGGTCACCTGTCAAAATGAAAGATCGCAAAGCCAGAACCGCGAGTTTGCGATGCGTATTTTGAGAGCGCGTTTGCTCGAACTGAAGCAGGCTGAAAAGGAGGAAGAACGTGCAGTCTTACGCGGCGAGTATACAAAAGCCGAATGGGGGAGTCAGATTCGCTCGTATGTGTTGCATCCGTATCAAATGGTCAAAGATCATCGCACCGATCATGAATCTGGAAACACACAAAAAGTTTTGGACGGCGAGCTGGATGAATTTATGGAAGCATATTTGCGTTCCGCAGGGTAGGAGAGAACATGATTGATCAATTATCGGATTTCATTGCATCAAGCATCCTCAAGCAGCCTAATCGAAAAATCACAGCCGGCGAGTCTTTGATTTCCAGCGGCTTGATCGATTCGTTCAGTCTTATGGATGTGGCTCTCTTTGTTGAGGATACTTTCGGTGTCCGCATCGAAGATACCGAATTGAACGCCGATATGTTTGATAATTTGACTCAACTCGCATCCCTGATCGAATCCCGCAAGAAATGACCACTTTCCCCGAGCGACTCAAATCGCTTCACGCGCGGACTCCTGACCGGATCGCGGTTACCCTGCAATTCTCCACCTCTGACGATTTTCACATCACAATTGACCAATTACTGCGCAGTGCAAACTCTTATGCGCGCGCCTTGTCTGGCGCAGGAGTTGAACCAGGCGAAGTAGTTGTGTTAATTCTTCAGCACGGTGCGGATTTGTTGTATGCATTCTGGGGAGCGGTGCTGCACGGCGCAATTCCATCCATCATGCCGTTTCTCACAGAGAAACTTTCACCCGAGCGGTATCGAGCAGATCTATCGGCATTGATCTCTGTGACCAAACCTGCGGCGATTGTCACATATCCGGAATTTGAGTTGGAGGTCCGTTCGGCGTTGAAAGAAGGGGATTCGGTTCGTGGAGTGATTGTAAGTGATAGATTGGAAAATCAATCTGATCTAGATTTCGATTCGCTGTACGGCTTTCATCGCAAGCCCGAAGATATCGTCCTGCTTCAGCATTCCTCAGGGACAACGGGTTTGCAAAAAGGCGTTGCGCTTTCACATCAGGCGATCTTCAATCAATTGGATGCGTATGGTAAATCGCTGTCTTTGGATGAAAGCGATGTAATCGTTTCATGGCTCCCGCTTTATCACGACATGGGGTTGATTGCTGGCTTTCTTCTGCCTATGCTCTCTGGTATTCACCTGGTTTTGATGTCTCCCTTCGACTGGGTGCGCGCGCCGTATAAATTGATGCATTCTGTTTCAAAATACCGCGGCACGCTTTCGTGGCTTCCAAATTTTGCCTATAACTTTTGCGCCCAGAAAATTCGTGACCGACATCTCGAAGCAGTGGATTTATCATCGTGGCGCGCAGTGATCAATTGCTCTGAGCCTGTACGCATGGAAAGCCATCAGGCGTTTTACGAAAAATTCAACAGTTATGGTCTGAAGTTGGAAGCCTTGCAGACTTCCTACGCGATGGCAGAGAATGTTTTCGGCGTAACTCAAAGCAAGTTGGGGGGCGAGCCAACCGTCGTTGAGCTTGACCGAGAGTCGTTCATGGTCGAACGTGTGGCGAAGATTCCGATTGAAGGGCATCCACCCATGAAAATGATGTCGTCGGGGCGTCCGCTTGAGAATGTCCATTTGAAAGTATTGGATGCAATTGGAAATGAAGTGGCTGATCGCGTCATTGGTGAGATTGCCCTGCAAAGCGATTGTATGTTGACGGGGTATTACAACCGCGATGATTTGACGCAGAAGGCGTTTGCAGATGGCTGGTATCTGACGGGCGATTACGGATTTATTGCTGATGGAGAACTTTTTGTATCGGGCCGCAAGAAAGATATGATCATTGTCGGTGGTAAAAATGTGTATCCGCAGGATTTGGAGGCGTTGACGTACGAAGTGCCGGGCGTCCACGCGGGGCGCTCGGTGGCGTTTGGCATGTTCGACGAAGAACAGGGCACCGAGGAGGTCGTAATCATCGCCGAAATCGATTCGGATGATGCAGACGAGCAACAGAAAATTGCCGATGCCGTTCGGTTGCATGTGACGAAAAACTCTGCCATCGCCTTGCGTTATGTGAAAGTCGTTGACCCAAAGTGGGTCGTGAAAACTTCGAGTGGCAAGACGGCACGCTCGGCAAATAAGGAAAAGTTTTTGAAGGAACTGGAAACACAAAAATAAAAAAACAGCCGAGTCAGAACTCGGCTGTTTCTTATTTATCCGCCGGTGGGAAGGCGTTTCTCAAGCGTGCGGTTGAGAATATCTTCCTGTTCGGTTGAAAGGCCCGATTTTGCCCGCTTAACTTTATAGGATTTATCTGCATTTGCCCTGCTCTGAGCTTCCTGCCAGGCGATTTGGAAGGCGGTCAATTCAGGTTCCCTGGGAGTTGTTTCTTTTTCAACAATTTCCGCTGCTTCCTTCTTGGGAGAGCGCTTGCCATATCCCCTCTTCTCTTCTTTTTTGGCTGGCTTGAGCTCTTCGACCTCAGGCTCGAGCGCTTTCATGCTTAATTTTATTTGTTTCTTTTTTCGATCAACGTCTAAAACCTTCGCTTCCACTTCATCGCCCTCTTTGATCACTTCGCCGGGAGTCTTGACATATCCATGCCTTAATTCGCTGACGTGAATCATGCCCGGCCGTTCCGCACCGATATCAACAAATGCGCCGTATTGTTCAAGGCGAACGACCTTTCCTTTCACAACCATCTCCGGTTCGAGTTCCTTCCAATCATACATCAACGGTTGAACCATGGTCAGTTCGATGCGATCCTTTTTCACGCGGCGCACCCACACATCAACCATTTGTCCTTCCTTCACAATGTCTTCCACCTTGTTGACTGAGTCTTTGCTTAGTTGTGAAATGTGAATCACGCCGGGGACGTTTTGTCCAACGTCAACGAGCGCGCCCGCGAGTGTGGTCTTGAGAATCTTGCCGTTCAGTTTTGTTTTGGGTTCAAGCGCCGCAATGGGCGCGAGTTCTGGTGCCGTCATGTTATTGCTCCTGGATTTTGTTAATGCCGAGGGCTGATTATATCTGTCTGACATCCATGCGTCAATGTGAAATTAAGTACATTTTCAGGTTCTCGACGTGGACACTCTCGAGGGAAGAATCAGGATATTAAACCGGATCAACTTTCGGTTAGGGATGAAGCGCCCGCGTCCCGAGCAGGGACAGTTGATCCAGTTATCGAATTCACCATTGTACGCTGACGAAAAATCAACTTGTCCTTGACGCAATTGAATTCATTAGGTATAAATTGGCGCAATTCGTGTAATATTCGGAAGGTAAAAGTATTAGACATGTATGAATTCGACAAAATTGACGTGAAAATTGTCAACTTACTTATTGAAGACGGGCGGATGTCTGCTTCGGAGGTGGCGCGCCGCATTGAGGATATTTCTGAGCGGGCAGTTCGTTATCGTATGGAGCGAATGATCGAAGCGGATGTGATTCGACTCAGCGCTGTGATTCGCCCCGAGGCGTTTGGTTTATCCATCAAAGCGGATGTGTGGCTTGAGGTGGAGTCTGATTTAATTTTGGATGTGGCGAAGCGTATGGCGCAGTTCGAAAATGTGACATACGTGGCGTGCGCCATTGGGCAGAACGACATCAGCATTCAGGTGGTGGCAAAAGATACTGCTGAGATTTATCACTTTGTAACCGAAGTAATTCGTAAAGTGCCCGGCGTTCGCAAAACGACGACATCCATAGTGCCGCTTGTGTTGAAGGATGTATATCAGTGGCGGGTTCCTGAAAATATTATCCGCGAGATTTCTGAAAAAGAAATCACCGCGACGACAGATTAATCCATTTGGAGGAAAACTCATGTTTGGTTCGAAAACGCAATCATTGCAGAAGCGAGCGCAGGAAGTGATGCCTTTGGGGGTCAACTCCAATTTTCGTTTTTGGGGTGAAGGGATTACCCCTTATGTCGAAAAAGCAAAAGGCGCGTATTTGTGGGATGTGGATGGAAGAAAATATATTGACTATCGCATGGCGTTCGGTCCGATTATCCTGGGACACTCTTATGATGAGGTTGATCAAAAAGTAATCGAAGAAATCCAAAAAGGGATTCTCTTTGCCATGACGGGCGAACTCGAGGTTGCCGTCGCCGAGATGATTACCGAGATGGCTCCCGCCGTGGAAATGGTCCGCATGGCGTGTTCAGGGACGGAAGCCACCATGCACGCAATACGCGTGGCGAGGGCTTACACCGGGCGTGATTTGATTCTGAAGTTCGAAGGCAATTATCACGGTTTCCATGACCATACATTATGGTCAACATACGCGCCCGTGGAAGCATACGGAAATCGTCGTAGCCCGATTGCCGTGCCTGCCTCATCAGGCATTCCCAAGACAATGCGCGAATTTATTATCACGCTCCCGTTCAATGACTTTGAAGGCTTCGAGCGCGTGATGCGTTCATATGGAGAGCAAATTGCGGCTGTGATCTCGGAACCATGTCAGGGAAATTGCGCGGCGATCAACCCTCAAGACGGATTCCTTGAATTGATCCGTAGTGAAACCGAAAAATACGGATGTGTGTTTATTTTGGATGAAGTCAAAACGGGATTCAGAATCGCAAACGGCGGCGCGCAGGAGTATTACAACATCAAGCCTGATTTGGCGACTTATGCCAAGGCATTGGGCAATGGTTATCCCATCGCAGCGTTCGGCGGGAAAAAGGAAATCATGTCCATTATTGGGCAGGGTGTGGCGCAAGGCGGGACGTACACCAATAACAAACCCGGCGTCGCGGGCGCGTATGCCACATTGAGTTTATTGAAATCAAGACCCATTTTGAAAACAATCGAGAGACGCGGACAGCGTCTGATGGACGGCTTGAAGGATATCTTTGAAGAGAACGACATCCCCGTTGTAATGACTGGTTATCCCGCGATGTTCTCATTCTCGCTCGGAATTGAGTCTGTCACTTGTCAACGCGATTGGGCGAAGAGTGACCACGACTTGTATCTCAGTCTTACCGAGAAAGCCATCGCGCGCGGCATCATGCCCGACCACGACGCCCGCGAGCCGTGGTTCTTATGTTATGAGCATTCCGAAGCAGATGTTGATGAGACGTTGAATGTGTACGCGGAGATCGTGAAGGAAGTGAAGAAGTAAACAGGTATGTCCGTTGGTCGAGTAGGCGGCGGGATTCAATTAGTCTTGGAAATTTGACTCGCCTCCGCCGCCGTATCGAGACCAACATGTAAACAAAAAACTGATTGAATAGGGGTGGTCTCGATACGCCTTTCGCAACGAACGCTCAAGGCTACTCGACCACCAGAGGAACTGTCATGTCAAACAAACTAACCTCAAAAGAAATCATTGACCTCAACAAGGAATACACCTTCTTCTCCTGGTCCAATCAGGGACAGGTGAATCCGATTCCGATGGTGAAGGCGGATGGAGTGTATTTCTATGATGCGGATGGAAAACGCTATCTTGATTTTGCGTCACAGTTGGTGAATACAAATGTAGGGCATCAGCATCCCAAAGTCGTGAAGGCGATTCAAGACCAAGCCGCAAAGTTGACCTTTGCCGCGCCTGGCATGGCGACTGAGCCTCGTGGTCTACTTGGAAAGAAATTGGCTGAAATTACACCTGGCGATTTGAAGAAGACCTTCTTCACGCTTGGCGGAGCGGAAGCCAACGAGAATGCGATAAAAATTGCGCGCTTCTATACAGGACGGCATAAAGTTCTTGCGCGTTATCGCTCCTATCACGGCGCGACACATGGCGCGATGGCATTGACTGGCGATTATCGCCGCCTGCCTGCCGAACCTGCGATTTCTGGTGTGGTTCATTTCCTTGACCCGTATTGCTATCGCTGTCCGTTCGGGTGGACGATTGAGACTTGTCACCGCGAGTGCATCAGCCATGTGGAAGAAGTGATTCAGCACGAAGGTCCTGACCAGATTGCGGCGATTTTCCTTGAAGGCGTGACAGGCACAAACGGACTCATCATCCCGCCCGATGAGTACTGGCCCCGTATGCGCGAGATTTGTGACAAGTATGGCATCCTGCTCATCTCCGACGAAGTGATGAGCGGATGGGGTCGCACAGGCGAATGGTTCGCGGTAGATAACTGGAACGTTGTCCCCGACATCATCACAACCGCGAAGGGAATCACATCGGGATATGTCCCGCTCGGCGCGGTGATTGTCCGCGAGAAGATTGCCAAATTCTTTGACGACAAAATGCTCTACGCGGGCTTGACCTACAGCGGTCACGCGTTGGCGTGTGCGGCGGCATTAGCGACTATTGAAGCCTATGAAGAAGACAAGATATTCGAGAACGCCAAAAAAGTTGGAAAGTATCTCGGCAAGCGACTCGAAGAGTTGAAAGCTAAACATCTATCAATAGGTGATGTGCGTTATATCGGCATGTTCTCCGCGCTGGAGTTGGTGAAGAATCGCCAGACCAAAGAGCCAATGGACATCACTCCGCTCAAGAATTTCATGGTTTCTAATGGAGTATATGTGTTCAACTTCAAGAACATTTTGTTTGTTGTTCCGCCTTTGATAATTACAGAAGAGCAATTGGACGAAGGTTTGAATTTGTTGGATGAAGGATTGGCTGAATTAATGGATAAGCAGGCAGTCTAAGGTCTAAAGTCAAAAGTCAAAATTCGTCGGTTAAAATCTATTCATGACAGTTCAAACGAAAAACATCGCGCCCGCAGTTATTCATAGATTGGTCGAGACGTTCGAGCAGAATTTGGATTCGTATCGTTCAAGCAAGAACGAAACCGAATTGCGCCGTGAATTTTTGGATAAATTTTTCACTGCATTGGGTTGGGATGTTGCCAATGAAAAAGGATATGACGAAGCGCACAAGGAAGTAATCCACGAGTTTTCGGTTGAAGTGGCGGGACAAGGCAAAAAGGCGGATTATGCTTTTCGCACCCCGCTAAAGAATGCGGGGCAGGCAGGAACCAGTTTCGATTTTTTGGTTGAAGCGAAGAAGCCATCCGTAAAAGTGGAAACGAGTCAGGATGCGGCGTTTCAAATCCGCAGATAGGGTTGGAGCGCAAAACTTCCAATTAATATCCTGACAGATTTTGAACATTTCGCCGTCTATGATTGCCGCACAAAACCAAATTACAGCGACAAGGCTTCTTTTGGACGTATCATTCTCATTCATTAC
>Ga0247727_10019785_pt1 | contig 10386 bp, 9 predicted proteins | sample WisWelCaveWW1625_FD_202498 | JGI IMG/M metagenome (GOLD analysis project Ga0247727, IMG submission 202498) | Biofilm microbial communities from Wishing Well Cave, Virginia, United States - WW16-25 | ecosystem: Environmental > Aquatic > Deep subsurface > Groundwater > Cave microbial mat | place... | reverse complement strand
CCCGAGTTTGTCGCCCTCAAAGGCGTGGAAGAATACAAAGGCTATTTTCACAAAGACGTTTTCAATCACACGCTGATGGTGATGGACAATCTCGCCGCGATGTCGGAGAAAGTGCCGCTGCGGCTGTCGGCGGTTTTTCATGATATTGCCAAGCCGCGCACTAAAGCTTTTATTCAAGGCAAGGGCTGGTCGTTTCACGGCCACGAGGACGTCGGCGCGCGCATGTTGCCGGGGATTTTTAATCGCATGCGGTTGCCGAATGATTGGCTGAAGTACGTGCAGAAATTGACGCGCTTGCATTTGCGGCCCATCGCGCTCACCGAAGAGGAATGCACGGATTCGGCGTATCGCCGTTTGCTCTTCCAGGCCGGCGAGGATTTGGAAGATTTGTTGATGCTCTGCCGCGCCGATATCACTTCCGGCAACGTCAAACGCCGCGAGCGCCATCTGGCGAATTTTGATTTCGTTGTCAAGCGCCTTAATGAGGTGGAGGAGAAAGATAAAATGCGCGCGTTCCAATCGCCGGTGCGCGGAGATGAAATTATGCAAGTGTGCAACTTGGCGCCCGGCCCGTTGGTGGGCAAGCTGAAAACGGCGATTGAAGACGCGATTCTCGATGGGCAGATTCCCAATGAACACGACGCGGCGTTGGCGTATTTACTGACGATTAAAGATGAGGTGATGGTTTCAATGAAAGGCGCAACATAAATGTTGCGCCGCCACTAATTTTGTTCGGGAAGCAACTTTTTGCCCGATATTACGTCTTATATTTTACTTGTTTCAAAACTTATTAACCGCGAGGAGGAAAACATGGAACTTTCGAATTCGTCCGTTGGCGCAGCGGTCATTCCGAAATCTCAAAGCCCGCTTCAGCGGCTACTTGGCGTTTTTGTTAGCCCACGCGAAACATTCGAAGATGTAGCTGTGCGGCCAAATTTTTGGATTCCAGTAATCGCCATGGTTGTGGTTTACGTCGTCACGGGATTTTTTACGATTGATCTCGATTTACGGCACGGTCTAAAAATAATCCGCGATATGCCGATGATGAAGGAGGAAATGATCGCCAAGGCTGAGGAAGGAATTGAAGCGGAAATGAACAGCCCTTGGCGTTTTTCTAGGCTCGTGACTACGGTTGCCTTTATAGGCTTTTCTTGGATAGTGGTTTCTTCAATTTCCCTGCTGGTTGGGAATGTAATTTTAGGTGGTGAGGCGAAGTTTAAAACTATTTTTTCAATTACAGCTTGGGCTTACTTGATCACCCTGGTAGAAAGAATAGTTAAAACTATACTTGGTTTAGCCAAGGATAGCAAAGAAGTGGTAACGAGTTTAGCTGTATTCAAGCCATTAGATGAAGCCAAAACATTGGGATTTAACTTGCTTAACCGTTTCGATGTTTTTACGATTTGGTATCTCATGGTTTATATAATTGGTATCTCTGCTGTTTACAAATTTTCTGCCGGTAAATCCACCGCAATGGTTGTTAGTTTGTGGCTTTTAGGGAGTGCGATATTTTTGTCGATAAATCAACTGTTCGGCGGAGCTTTCACTTTTAGTTGGTAAAAAATGAGGATTGGAAAATGAAAAAATTTTTCTGTCTAGTATACTTGTTCATTGCAGCGTTTACTTTTACCAATGCCGCCTTCGCGCAAAACGGCCGGCCGCTGACGTTGGATGAATGCGTCGCCACCGCTTTGCGCGACAACTCGACGCTGCGCAACGCCGAGCGCCGCGCGCAAATTGCCGGCACGAATGTGATGACGGCGCGTGCGAGTGTTATGCCCACGCTCAGCGCTTCGTTGTCATCCGGCAAATTTGAGCAGGGTGAACGCACGCTTCTCGGCGATGTGCCGGTTGGCATCGACCCGGTTACCGGAGAGGTAAAGTATGAACGCCGCACGATTACGCAGCCGGGATATTCGACAAATTCCAATTCGGCGCAATTGAATGCAGGACTGCTGTTATTTGATTTTGGCGCGAGTTGGAATCGCATTCGGCAGGCCAATGCCGCCGAAGACGCGAGCACCAAAACTTTCCATTCCGCGAAACAGAATACCATTTTGCAGGTGAATCAACGCTACTTCGGTTATTTAAAAGAGGTGCAGCTTCTGGCGGTTGCCGAAGAGGCCGCCAAATCAAGCGAAGAGCAATTGAAGCGTACGGAAAGCATGTATGAAATCGGTTCGGTGGCGCAGGGCGACGTGTTTCGCGCCCGCACGCAAAACGGTCTGGATCGCATCAGCCTGATTACGCAAAAAAATTTGGTCAACAATGCGCGCAATTTTTTGAATGTAGCGATGGGAAGACCGGCGGACGCCGAGCTCAATGTCGTTGATGTCGAAGATGACCCGCAATTTCGCGATTATAATCTGGAAGAAGTCGTCAGAGTCGCGGTTGAAAAGAATCCGGAATTGCAAAGCGTTCAGTTTGAAATGAAGCGTGCGCAGTTGGGCAAACGCGTCGCGCAGTCGGCCTTTTTGCCGAGCTTTTCGATTGGCGGCAACTACAGCCGCTCTCATAATGAGTTTAACCGCGTTTATTCCGATTTCGGCAAAAACTGGTCCGGCTCGGTCGGGTTGTCGATGCGCGTCAATTTGTTCAACGGTTTTGCCGATCAAGCCAATGTTGAACGCGAGGTGCTGAATTACAATATTGCGCAGGAAGATTATCAAAATCGTCTGCGCAATCTGCGTCTAGAGGCCGAGCAAGCGTTGTTGAGCTTGCAGGCATGGAAAGAGATCACGGCGATCAACAAAGACAATCTGATTTCCGCGCAAGAAGATTTGCGTTTGGCGCAGGAGCGTTATCGCGTCGGCGCCGGCACGTTGCTCGATATCATTACGGCGCAAGTCAACGTCACGCGTTCAAAATCGACGTTGGTGCGTGCGAAGTATGACAGCAAAATCGCGTATGCCCAGTTGCAAGCCACGATGGGAACGCTCGGCAACTAACGCAAAGCGCAGAGGGCATGGCGCATGGCGTTCATGTAAACTCTGCGCTCTCTCAGCAAAGTAGAAAATTTTTTTGCAGACATAACTGAATTGCAGCGCGCCGAGCGACGCTATGCCCTCTGCGCTTTGCACTATGCAAGAGGAATCCATGCTTATCGATGTTCGCAATCTGGTCAAAACTTATCAAATCGGCACGGTCGAAGTCAATGCGTTGCGCGGCGTCGATTTGAACATTAAAAAGAACGAATACGTCGCGGTGATGGGGCCGTCCGGCTCCGGCAAGTCGACGCTGATGAATATTCTCGGCTGCCTGGATACGCCGTCGAGCGGCGAGTATGATTTGGGCGGCGAGGTGGTGAGTCAGATGAATGACGATCAGCTTGCCGATATTCGCAATCGCCAGATTGGCTTCGTGTTTCAGACGTTCAATCTGCTGCCGCGCGCGAATGCGCTGCACAATGTCGAGCTGCCGTTGATCTACGCCGGCATTCCCGCGGCGAAACGCCGCGCCATGGCGATGGAAACGCTGGAGCGCGTCGGCCTGGGTGATCGTTTTCATCACAAGCCGAACGAGCTTTCCGGCGGCCAGCGCCAGCGCGTGGCGATTGCGCGCGCGCTGATCAATAATCCGTCGATTATTTTTGCCGACGAGCCGACGGGAAATCTGGACACGACCACCGGCGATGAAATCATGCAGATTTTTGAGGAATTGCACCGGCAGGGCAATACGATTATTCTGGTGACCCACGAGGAGTATATCGCCGAGCATGCGCTGCGCATCGTCCGCTTGCGCGACGGCAAAATCGAGCGCGACGAGCAAGTGGCGCGGAGGGCAGAGCGCATAGAGCAGAGCGCATAGAGCAGAGTTTACTCTATGCGCTCTGCGCTATGCCCTCTGCGCTATGCCCTCTGCGCTATGCCCTCTGCGCTATGCGCTAGAATTTCCGGCGTTTCGTCAGCGCTTGCTGCAGCCGCTTTAAATATTCATCGCGCGGAATCTGTTGCGCGCCGAAGAGTTGGAGCGTGGGCGTCATCATCTGCGTATCATGCAGCTCGAAGCCCTGCGCTTTTAAATGTTCGGCGAGATGCGCCAGCGCCACTTTGGAAGCGTACGAAACGCGATAAAACATCGACTCGCCAAAAAACGCCGCACCCTGCGCCACGCCATATAATCCTCCCACCAATTTAGCGGGTGTTTCTTCCTTACCGTTAGCCGAAAGCGTCGGCCGCGACCACGCTTCAACACTATGCGCGTAACCGGCTTTGTGGAGATTGATATAAGATGAAATAATTTCCTCGGAAATCCACGTCGAAGCACGGTTGGCGCAAGCGCGAATCACGCGCTCAAAGGCGCAATCAAAACGAATTTCGAAAGGATCACGTTTTAAAATACGGCGAAGATCACGGGGAATGTGATAATGGTGGATATCAAGAACCGTGCGGGGGTCGGCCTCATACCAGCGAATTTCCCCCTTCCCTTCGGCCATTGGGAAGATGCCCCGGCGGTAGCCGTCTAATAATACTTCGGCGGGAATCATCGGCGTCGTTTAAATCCTATCACAGAAACTTAGCATGCCGGCCCGGCTTTTGATCGATGCGAAAATTAATTCCGGACGGATTCCGGATTGGTTTTCATTAATTCATTGAGCAATTGTTCGGCCTGCCCGGCAAGCTCATCGTCCGCCCCTGCGGCTTCGCGCAAAGCCTGTTGCGCCGCGCCGGCATTTCCGCTCATCAAGTAAGCTTTGGCCTGATAAATATAAGCCGAGGCGCGCACGCCGGCCATTTCGGGACTTGTCGCTTCCTCGATGCACGCCTGAAAAGTCACAATCGCCGCTTCGACGCGGTTCATATCGAAACGGGGAAACAGACCGTAGGTATTCGATTCGGCCAGCTTTAAATACGCCAGCCCCTGCATCAAGCGCAAATACGGCCGCATATTGTAACCGTCGCGCGTCGCGATGCTCGCCTCGATGGCCGGAATCGCCCTCTCGTAATTGCCGCTGCGAAAAAGAAAAATCGCCTGCAGCAGCGAGCTGCGTTCGCGATAGAGGATGATCTGATCGTAACGATCGCTGCGCACGCTCGCCAGCCCGTAATACTTCGGTCTGGTAAAATGATCCGCCATCAACGTGCTCAAGCCGACGGCGAACAGCACAACCGCCACCATCGCCGCGTGACGGTAAGCCGAATGTGACCGCGGCGGGATGATCCGAACGCCAGGGCCGGACTCGTCGATGCACTCCGACAGCGGAGAGTCATCGGCAGCAATATCCGCGGAAACAACCTGATTGGTCCGATATAGCTGGCGATAGGCTTTAACGCGAAGATTACAGGACGGACAAACGGACAGGTGGGATTCCACCTGCATGAATTCGTCATTCCGGCGGGATTCGAACTGAGCATCCTGTCGGGCCGGTTGCGCCGGGGACAGGGCATACTTTACCAAGAGCTCGCGCCTCACGATTCAGTCTCCCTAAATCGGGTCATTACACACTTTTCCTTCTTGCATTTTATGTGCCTGCCCCTGAACCGAATCTCGGTAGGCCTATTCCCGCAAAAGTTTACGCACGTCAACGGGCCTCTTCCCCAGGCTCGCCGCGTGTTTGGCAAATTTTGCCGGAATGATTTATAATTTATCAAACTCTATGAAAAAAGCAAGCGGTTTTTTAAAATCCGCTTGCAACAGAGAATTTTCCCCGCTATCTTCATCTAACGCTTATCCGGAAGGTTTTTTACGCTTCATGCAAATTTTCTGAAAAATTTTTATGCCGAACCCAACCAAACAGTTTTTCCGATTGCTGCTCCTGCCGGCTTTGTGGTTCAGTTGTGCGGGCAGTTTCGCGCAGACGCCGTCGCTTTCTTTGCAGCAAACGGTGGCGGCCGCCGGATTCATTTTCTCGGGCAAAGTGCTCGACGTTTGGAGCGTGCGCGAGGCCGCCACCGGTTTCATCGTTACATACACCACCATCGCGGTGCAGGACGGCGTGCGCGGCGTGACCGGCAGTCGTTTTACTTTCAAGCAGTACGGCGGCAGTTACAACGGCCTGAATGTCTTTGTCGCCGACATGAGTTATTTCGCCGTGGGCGAAGAAGTGGTGGCCTTTCTTTATCCCGTCAGCGCGCTCGGCTTAACCAGTCCGGTCGGCGTCGCCGAAGGCAAATGGACGATGCAGCGCGATCCGGCCACCGGCAAAAAATTTGTCGCGGCCAATGCGCTCGCCGTGAAAATGCCGGAGCCGCACGCCGAGGCCCCGGCCGCGAACGCGGCGCCACGAATGGAATACGAGTCGTTCATCAAGATGATTCGCGAGCTGGCGGCCCGCGACCGGCAACCGTAGAGGAATTGCTATTTCACCGCCCGGGCGCTCATTATATCATCAAGCAGAATAAAGCGCCCGGGCGATACTGCACAGTGACGAAAAATTTATAAATTCTGTCGTTATTAAATTAATTCGCAACTCAGTCGTATTGGTGTTATCGTATTGCCACGGAAAATTATCATGCCCGCTAAAATTATTGACACCACAAAGGCACAAAGGTCACAAAGAAAAACAAAAAAACTTTGCGTTCTTTGTGCCTTTGTGGTGGAGTTTGTTTGCAGCCGCACGGCGTTAGGCTCTTTAAAGTTGAATCGTTGCAAAAAAAGCAAAGATTTTTCCAACGGATTGAAAAACCCAACCGATAAAATTTCTTTCATCCGTTGGGTTTTTCTATCCGTTGGAGATTTTTTAAGGTTGTTTGGTTGCGGCTCGTTCGCGTTGGGTGTTATGCTGTTAATTTCCGAGGCCGCTGAAGCCGGCGGCCCGCTGGCCGTTTTCGCCAATCGCGCCGTGGTGTATCGCAGCACCGCTTTCCCGTTGGCGTATCGACTCGATCCCGGCGCGCTGGGAAACTACGACAACGCGCAAGCGGCGCAACTCGTCGAAAATGCTTTCAGCGCGTGGGAAAATATTGCCACGGCCACGCCGTCGTTCACGCGCGGCGCGAATTTGCCCGAAGACGTCACCGCGGGAAATTACACCGCGTACTGGGGAAAATTCGACGACGGCATCAACCCCGTGCTGCTGGACAGCGACGGCCGGATGATCGACGCGATTCGCGGCGCCGGCGCCCAAAATAATGTTCTCGGTCTCGCAGTGTCGGCTTATTTTACCGGCGGTCCGAACGCAGGTTTTTACGGCGAAAGCGAAGTGCTCATCAACGGTTCGTTGAGCAACAAAACTTCGCTGCAACAATACCTCGGCGTCATCAAACACGAGCTGGGCCATTTGCTCGGGCTGGATCACGCGCAGATCAACAAACAGGCCGGCGCCGACGGTTTCGACGCCAACGACGCCGTCGTGCCGTTGATGTTTCCGATCAGCACGACTAATGCGGAATTTGCCGTTGACGATATCGTCTCCCTCAGCCGCTTGTATCCGGCGAATGATTTTTTGAATGGGCGCGGCGCGTTGCGCGGCACGATTCGGCGTCGTGACGGCACGCTCGTGCGCGGCGCGAATCTGATTGCCATCAATGCCGCAAATACGGATGCGCAATACGGCACGGTGACGGATTATTTCGGCAATGCGCCTGGCGTTTTTGAATTCACCGGCCTGCCGCCCGGAAATTATTTTTTGCTCGCCGAGCCGATTGTGGAAAATTTCAACGGCGGCTCCGGCGTCGGGCCGTATGCGAGAAATCGCTCCGACCTCTCCTTTATACAGCCGATTCCGTGCGAATATTACAGCGGCGCTCGCGAGAGCCACGATCATTTGCTGGATCGTCCGGATGACGCCGCGGCCGTCGCGGTGACGCCGAACGGCGTGACGGAGAATATTAATTTTCTCGCCAATGATCCGCCGAATCAAACGCTCGATCGATATTATGAGGCGAAAGCCGCGGCCGCAGTGGGCATTGGAAATTCACAGACTTATTCCGCGGCGGCGATGCGGTTCACGCCCGGGGTGAGCGGCCGCCTGTTGTGGATTCGTGTTTTCATCAACGGCGGCAGCGCCGGCATTCAGGGCAACGGCGCGCTGCGGTTGGCGATTTTAAAACCCGATGCCGCCAACCGCAATCTTCCCGGCGCGACGATGGATCGGATTGACGTGCCGCTGTCAACGCTCACGCGCGGCCTGCTCATTCCCAACGAATTTTGGATGGGTGATCGTAATATCGCCGTAACGGCCGGCGAGGATTTCTTTATTTCAGCAGAAGTTATTAATGACGGCGTCGTACAACTGCTGCGTGACGATGGCGTCACGAAGCCGGCGTTTCGCAGCAGCGTCAAAACCGCAAGCGGCGAGTGGAAGCCGACCGGCGACGCGTTCAGCAAACCGTATAATTTGCAACTGGCCGCGGCCATCGGCGGCCAACCGGCGGCGGTGACGCCGTTGCGATTCACGCTGGAGCAGAATTATCCCAATCCGGTGATCGTCGCCGGCGCCGCCAAAAGTTTGCAAACCGTATTTCGTTTTATTCTGTCGCAGGAAGCGCGCGCGGAGTTGAGCCTCTTCGACACGCTCGGCCGGCGCGTGCGCGTTCTGGCCAATGCCGATTTTCCCGCCGGCTATAACCTTTTTTTCTGGGACGGCCGCGGCGAGAACGGCGTGGCGCTGCCCGCGGGCATTTATTTCTACCGCCTGCGCGCCGGAAATATTGAACAGGTAAGGAAGTTGACGCTGGTGCATTAGAGGCTGAGGAGGCGGGCAGGCTAACGCGATGATGAGCGGCGCAACCATACAATCAGTTCAGCCGGAACTGTTGCCGCTGCCGCCTGTTGCCGGCGCTTGGCATTGCGGCATCGTTGGCGGTCGCGGTTTTTTTGCACAGATTTCACTCTTTAGAAACTACTCTTTCCTTTCCAACAAACTCACCACGGTGTGCTCGACTTCCTTTAAAAAACGAAAAATCATTTTTTCGCAGATGCCTCGACTGACTTCCAAAAATCTTCGTGGCTGACGCCGCCGTTTTTCTGAATTCGTTGCGAAGCCGCATCCAAAAGACGATTGAACTTCGGCGTATGCGCCAAAACCAGACGTTCCAACTCTTCTTCTTCCGAAACGGAAATAAGCGCCGCTACCGGGCGGCCATTTTTTGTAACGATTATCGGCCCTTCCCGACATTCTTTCAGGTAAGTATTGAAACCTGTCCTCACTTTAGCAACGGTTGCAATTTTCATAGTTGGGTTCATGGTTCAATTGTTCTTCAATCGTGCGTCGGATCAGCCGATGATATTTACTTTCAATGGCAGCGATGTGCTGAGTGACTTCGGTGTCATAGACAAGCTTAAAAGATTTTTTCTGAGCCATGATTTCTAATGACAATAGTAGCCAAGCTCATTTTGTTGTATCCGTAATATACGCAACAATTTTGGCATTGCAAAGCATATGGAAAATCCATCTAAATACAAATACACCTTTGACTCTTTGTCATGAGTTTAGTATATTTCAACCAATAAATTTTTGAGGCCTTTATGGAATTTCTCTTCGGGCTGCTTTTGTTTGCTCTGCTCATCATTTACATCCGGCAGACGAACAAACTTTCGGAAAAAATTGTCAAACTGGAGCGGGAGATTTACGGGCTGCGGAATGCTGTAAGCTCGTTATCGCCAACGGCGATCGTATCACCGAAAACGGTCACGGAAGAGCGCAGACGCGAAGACGCCATTTCATCGCGTCCGGCACCTTCTCCGCAATCGACGATGACGCCGCCACCGCCACCGCCGAGTTCGCTGCAACCCTCTCGCACGCGCGAAGAATGGGAAGCGTTGATCGGCGGCAAGCTGCTCAATCGCATCGGCGCGTTTGCCCTCATTCTCGGCGTCGGGTTCTTTTTAAAATATGCGTTCGACAATGATTTGATCTCCGAACCGATTCGCGTGTTGATCGGTTTTGTGATCGGCGCCGGACTTTTGCTCGGCGGCGGGCGCTGGCACAAAACCGGATTGGCGATTTTCGCGCAGGGACTGACCGGCGCCGGTATCGCGATTTTGTATCTTTCCGTTTATGCCTCGTTTAATTATTATCATCTCGTTTCCCAGCCGGTTGCGTTTGTGTTGATGTCGGCGGTGACGGCGCTCACATTTTTTCAAGCGCTGAAATACGACTCGCTCGCCGTGGCGTTGCTCGGCTGGGCCGGCGGTTTTCTTACACCGATCATGTTGAGCACGGGCCAAGCGAACGAAGCCGGCCTGTTCACTTACATCGCGCTGCTCGATCTCGGCCTGCTGGCGATTGTGCGCAAGAAAGATTCGTGGTTCATTCTCGAACCGTTGACGCTTGTGGCAACTTATTTGATGTATTTCGTCTGGTATGATGAATATTATAAAGCCGGCGCTTTATTCCTGACGATATTTTTCCTCACGATTTTCTGGGGATTGTTTTACACGCTCGATGTTTTGCGTCTCCTTAAAAACACCGCGACTTTTCAAAAATTGCGGCAGGGCGTCGCC
>Ga0247727_10019784_pt1 | contig 10387 bp, 10 predicted proteins | sample WisWelCaveWW1625_FD_202498 | JGI IMG/M metagenome (GOLD analysis project Ga0247727, IMG submission 202498) | Biofilm microbial communities from Wishing Well Cave, Virginia, United States - WW16-25 | ecosystem: Environmental > Aquatic > Deep subsurface > Groundwater > Cave microbial mat | place... | reverse complement strand
TCCGCTCACTTATCTTTCCAAAATTGAAATTGAGGCCGCCAGCAAAGCGGTCACCGTCGAGCGCTTGCTGGAAGAGGGCAAACAACTTTGCGCGGCCAAACTACCCGCCGTCGTCAGCGTGATGAAAGAGATCAACGAGCCGCGGTATCCGTCGTTTATGGGCATCCGCAAAGCGGCCAAAGCCAACATCCCCATCTGGTCTGCCGCCGATTTGGGCCTCGACCCGGCCACCGTAGGGGCCGCCGGTTCCTCAGTGATCTGGCCGGAAGTATATGCCCCGCCCGCACGCGAAACTAAAGTTGAAATGATTGAGGGGTCGCCCGAAGAAATTGCGGCCAAACTCGCGGATAAATTGATTGCGGAGAAGGTGATCTGATATGGCTACGATTTGGGTTTACGTGGATCAATTCAAAGGCAGGGCCCTGCCCGCCTCGTGGGAGGCGATGGGCGCGGCCAAAGCGCTGGCCGGAGAGATGGGCGCGAGCCTGACGGTATTGGTCTTCGGCCACAATGTTGAGGGGATTGCAAAAGAGGCGTTTGAGTATGGCGTAGAGTCCGTGACCTTGTGCGACGATCCGACTCTGGCCGACTTCCGTACCCGACCCTACGCCGCCCTGCTCACCAAACTGGCCGCCGACTCCAGCCCGGAGGTGATCATTGCCCCCACTACTTCCCGCGCCCGCGACGCGCTGGGCATGGCCGCCATCAATCTCAACACCTCAGCCATTGCCGACGGCATTGCCTTGACGTTTAAGGATGGCGCAGTCTATGTCACCCACCCGGCCTATGCCGGAAAACTCCTCAGCACGGTGGTGGCCAAGGAACGCCGACCGCAATTCATCACCCTGCGCCCGCGCGCCTTCCCCAAGCCCGAACCGACAGCGGGCGCATCGGGAATGATCAGCAAAGTGGACGCGGTATTGAAAGAAGATGAAATTGCCACAAAGGTGACGGGTTATTCAATCGAAGAAGGTAAAGTGAGTCTGTCGGATGCGAAGATCATCGTCTCCGGTGGGCGCGGGGTGGGCGGCCCCGAGGGCTTTGCCCCGGTGCGGGAACTGGCCGCAGTGCTGGGCGGGGCCATGGGCGCAAGCCGCGCCGCAGTGGATGCCGGATGGATTCCGTATGCGCACCAAGTCGGGCAAACGGGCCGCACGGTCAGCCCCGATCTCTACATTGCCTGCGGCATCTCCGGCGCGATCCAACATCAGGCCGGGATGCGGACCTCGAAGCTCATCGTCGCCATCAACAAAGACCCCGAAGCGCCGATCTTCAAGTTGGCCCGCTACGGGGTAGTGGGCGACCTTTTCAAAATCGCCCCCGCGCTAAGTGCGGAGTTTAGAAAGCGGTTGGGGAAATAGTTCTGAAAGAGCAGAGCGCGCCACAATTTTTCCATGCCCTGATTTGATTCGGTGGGCCGATTGGCCTCCACCGCCGCGCCGGAGCGCCGTAGCTATGACAAAGACCCGTTGATTGAAGAGCCGTGTGACCGGAAACGATCACGCACGGTTCGGAAACCCGACCGGATAATACACTATGTACCCCCCCTCCGGTCAAGGCGCGAATCACCCACCCGGCTCACCCCCTATCCGGTCAAACAGTAGTCGTCCGACAGGTGCTGCGGGCAGGGCCAGACCTCTTCGCCCTCATCACCTGGCCTGACACGCAGACAGGCGGTCGCATTCGGCTCGACTGGACCGACCTCGTCGTGCGAGCCCCGGCGGTTTCCGGGGCCCGGTTCACCCCGGCGCAACTCCGAGCGGTACGAGGCTGGCTGGAGCCTCGGCTGCAGGCGGCCCTTGACAGCGGCCACCACAGGGGTTCTCTTGAAGCCATCCCCATGACCTCAGGAGGTAACCCCGATGAACTCGCTCTCAACGCCAGTGTCCTCCCAAGCCTTGTGGCAGGCGCTGTCAGCCCAACAGCGGCAGCAACTGCTGGCCCGGCTAGGGAAGTGGGTGCTGCGCGCCAGGCCGCCGCGCCCCCTCAGCCCACGGCTACCGCCCGCCTCAAGTCCCCAGCCCGGAGGCGGTTATGAACTCCAACCCAAAACTGCGGCCTGAGCATTTCCAGCGGCAAGTGTATATCTACATTCGCCAATCCAGCTTGCAACAGGTTCATCACCATCAAGAGAGTGGCCGTCGGCAGTATGCCCTGGAAAATAAAGCCCTCAGCTTGGGCTGGCCGCGGGCGGCGCTGGTGATGGTGGATGACGACCAGGGCCAGTCGGGCCAGTCGGCAGAGCGGCCGGGCTTCCAACGCTTGCTGGCCGCCGTCGCCCAAGGCCAAGTGGGCGCCGTCCTGTGCCTGGAACTCTCGCGCTTGGCGCGGGGGAGCAGTATCTGGCAGGCCCTGATTGAACTGTGTGTCTGGCACGAGACCCTGCTCATTGATGAAGAGGGGGTCTACGACCCTAACCTGGCCAATGACCGGCTGCTGTTGGGTCTGCGGGGACTGATCGACGAGAACGAACTGACCACCTTGCGGCGACGCATGCAACTGAGCCGAGAAGACAAGGCCCGACGCGGCGAACTCAAACTGCAACCGCCCACGGGCTTGGTGCTCGACCCGAGCGGTCGGCTGGGTCTCGACCCGGATGAAGCCGTGCAAGGCGCCTTCCGTTTGTTCTTCGAGCAGTTCCGACGTTGGGGAAGTGCCGCGGCGGTGGTGCGCTACTTTGCCGAGTACGATTTGCGTCTGCCCACGCGCCTGGGCCGTGGTCCCCAAGCTGGCGAGGTGAGTTGGCAGCCGTTGCGTTACGACCGCGCCCTGTACATTCTCCACGACCCGCTGTATGCCGGGGCCTATGTCTATGGGCGACATGCTCACAGTCGGTCGCGCAAGCCCCGTGACAAGCACCAGCGGCGGGAAGTCCGTCTGCCCCAAGAGCAGTGGCTGGTGCTACGCTGGGACACCTTTCCGGGCTACCTCAGCCGGGTGGAGTATGAAGCCAACCAAGAGCAGTTGCGTCAGAACCGCGCTTCAGCCACCACGCCGGGCGTGGCCCGGGTCGGGGCGGCGTTGTTGAGTGGGCGCGTGGTCTGTGGCCGGTGCGGGCGGCCCATGCGCGTTCAGTCGGCAGGCATCGACGGGCAGTATCACGGCTACGTGTGTTATCCCGGCAAAGGCCAAGCGGACTACCACCTGTGCCAGCGCGTGCCGGGCGCGGTGGTGGAAGCGAGTGTGGTTCAGAAAGTCTTGGCCGCCCTCACCCCAGCCGAACTGGAGTTGAGCCTGCGCGTCTTGGACGACCTTGAGCAACAGCAGGCACTGCTCCGCGCTCAGTGGCAACGGCATCTGGAACGCGCCCGTTATGAAGCCGACTTGGCCCAACGCCGCTACCGCCAAGTCGAGCCGGCCAACCGGCTGGTGGCCCGGACGTTGGAAGGCGAGTGGGAAGAGCGCTTGGCGGCCGTGGCCGAAGTCGAACGGGCCTATGCCTGCGCCGAGCAGGCGGCCCCATTGCGACTCGACCAGGCCGAGCGGCAGCAAGTGCTCGAACTCGCCCGCGACTTACCCGCGGTGTGGTCGGCCAACACCACCAGCCCCGCCGAGCGCAAGGAACTCTTGCGGTTGCTGATCGCCGATGTCACCCTGACCCGGCGCGAGACGGAAGTGTTGGTCCAATTGCGGTGGGTGACCCAGCAAGTGGAAGCGTGGAGCGTGCCCTTACCGAGGCGCGGGGCGCGCACCGATGACCAAGTATTGACCAGGCTGCGCGAGTTGGCCGCCAGCCAGAGCGATGCGGCGGTCGCCATGCAACTCAATGCCGCCGGGTGGCGCACGGCTCGCGGTCACTCGTTCACCAAGTGGCACGTGCGCGATCTGCGGCGCACTCATGGGATCGTTAAAGATCAGCAAGCAACCTCGCCCCCTCCAGGGTGTTCAATGGTGCAACAATGAGTGACGGTTCGGAAGTGGCGGCGGAGGGAGTGACCCCTCCGCCGACCATCACTTAGGCGGGCGCCCTGATGACTTATCACTGGTGGCAGGGAACGTGGCGTTCACTGCATCTGACCACCTGGGATGCGCGGTCCTGAGTAACCTTTTGCGAGCATAACGACACCCACGGTCGGCCAGACCAAAGCAAACGGCAGGAGCTGGGCGTTCGGTGCATAATGAACCAGGATTCTGTCAAAGAATGTGGCAGGCATGAGGAGTGCCGCAATTACAAGAAGCCAACCTGTGGCCGGATGGAATGCAGGTTGCCGCATAAGAACGATGCCGTACAACAGCGATCCCAGCATGACACCGAGCCAGGCCAACACTTCAGCTCCAAAGCCAAACCGCCAGGCTAACTCGGAGAATACACCTATTCCGTACGAAGTAAAATCGCCGAGAGCCGCAACCATGAGGGAAACGAGAAGTAATAAATAAGCCCGCCGGGCAAGCTGGTTGGGCGGGCCGTGTCTTTGTATTTGGAGGCGGTGGAGAGCAATCAATCCGGGAATAATTAGCGCATACACCAGGAAGAAATAGCGACCATAGCCGAAGTACAGCGTGTCGGGTGAGGCGAAGGACAACCAGCCTCGGTGGGCAACGGCTCGGCCGAGCGTTCTAATCACGAGCGGTTTGTCCGCCCAGGAAGTACATATGCCCTGGCAAATCCCGATGGTCGCCATGAAAGGTGTTAGAGCGAGCCATGCCAAGCCACTGAGAATGGAGGATACTGCGCCGATTCTTACGCTCTTGAGAATTGACATGAGATTTCACTGCCAATGTGGACAACGCGAAACGTTAGGCCGCGAAGGATTGATTATCTTCACTGAAGTCACTGGTATTTGTGACCTGCCACAAACCATACGCGAGCAACAACCAAGCTACTCCAATTAAGAATATCGGTATCTCAATATGAATGAGGCCAGTTGCGATTAGTGGAAGCGGAATGAGCGCCACAATCACCGGCACAGTTTGCCAGCGGTTCCATTGCTTTCCTGAGCGCAGGATGGTAATCCCAAGCAACAGGAGCGCCACAAATCCCCCCGCGCTTCCGATCAGAACAAAAAGCGAATAGGGAAAGAGAAACTCTTCGCCCGTTGAAATCTGCGCGCCAGGCAAGAGTGGGTAGAGTAGTCCCAGTAGCGATCCAGTCAGGCCAAGTACAGCCAGCATCAAGCCGATCTTCTCGAAGTTGCGTGGCTTGTCCAATGTCAGATAGATCCCGATAATGCCAATGGGAAACAACAATTGCCCCATTTCCAAAGCAAGAACTGGTTGGTAACCCGTGACCATAATTGAAACGGCTTTGAAGGACCACAACAATCCAGCAACAGCGAGGGCTACTGCGCTAACTCTGATAAGAGACCGTCGTTTCATGGCTTGTTCCTGACCCATAGGTGCTTTGGATAGCGGCCTAACGGCCAGCATCAGGCGCGGGTGGTTTTCCCCGTCGCCTGCAATCACCCTGCCGCCTAGCGGCATTCCCTCACCAGAGAAACCGTCATGCCGCACCGTTTATCGTCAATTTGCCTGACGGTTTCTCAGGAACCCGTTGTTGGGCGCGACTTGACTTAGGCTACTTCAGCCGCCATCTCAGCAGCAACGTGTGGAGCGGGTAGTCCACGCAAGAGACCTTCGACACTTAAATCTTCATCCATATCCGGCCAGTGAATCCCATAGCCACCCCCGCAATCTTCCAGTGCGCTCGTTGAGCTGCGGTGACATGAAGTAACCGGGGATACCAAGCCAGCGGCACAATGATTGTGCGCCCGTCGAGTAGATCGACTCGAAGCGAGTCTTTTGTACAGCGAACCTGTTTGACGCGCTCACCGGGGAGCCGCCTCGATTGCGACGAGCGGCCTAACTCGGGAATCACCCGACCGATAGGTTGCATAATACCCCGCCTTGGACAATATGCCGACCCACCGGTCGGGTTTATCACCCAAACGGGGGAGTTGTCGGGCGCAAGCCCAAAGGAGGCGGTCGAAAGTATATCGCCTCACGGGCTAAGTTCCAACGGCCCCTGCCCGGTCTCGCGGTGGCAGGTCACGCAGGCCGGGTACACCTCGCCCTCAATATCAAGATACTGTTGCGCCTCTGTCCCCTCCAGATGGACATGCGCCCGATGGCAATCAGTGCAGGCTACCGAGGTATCGGACTGGCTCAGCGCCGAGACATCGGCCTGCGGATCATCCGGGGGGGCCGTCAATTGGCCCCCGGCCCGCCAGGCGCTATGGGCCGCCGGAAGTTTATTGTGAAAGTGATTCTCAAAGCCGACGACCAACAACGTTTCGGCATGGCATTGCTCGCAAGCGGTGTTCGTCAATTCCGGCGCGGCGACGGCTTTTTTCTCAATCGCCGGGTCGGCCCCGCCGCTGAGAAAGATTAGGGCGTCGCGCGCGCCGAGGGCGAGGGTGAGGGCGCGGTGGCGCAGGCCGCCATCGCCGCGATGGCAATCAATACAACGCAAGCCCTCGCTCAAGGCATAATGGGCGCTCGATAGATCGGGGGCCGGGTCAGCCCGGGCGCGGTCGTAATAGGTTTGCTCTGGCGTGGTATGACAGGAGATGCAAAACCCATCCTGCTCTTCGGCTTTTGAGACTCCGAAGAGGGCGGCTGAAATCGCCACAATCAGCCCGACGGCCAGCCAAAGGATGGGGCGGAGAGGCGGCGACTTGAGGGTCAGTTTTTTGGTCAACGGTTACGGATACGACTCGGCCAATAAGGACTTGATTGCCTCCTCCGTTTCGTCGTAGCGCCCTTCGCCAATGTGTTTGTAGCGGATGTCGCCGCGTTTATCAATCAGCATCAGCGTCGGCCAGTAGTGGACGTTGTAGGCCGACCAGGTTGCGCCTTCGTTGTCCTGGGCTACGGCGTAAGGCACGTCGAGTCGTTTGATAGCCTCTTTGACGTTGCCGAGATCGGCTTCGTAATTAAACTCCGGGTAGTGATTGCCGATGACGACCAGCCCCTGCCCGCCGTAAGTGTTGTGCCATTCCCTCACCGAGGGAATTACGTGTTGGCAATTAATTCAGCCAAAGGTCCAAAAATCAATCAGCACCACCTGGCCGCGCAGGTCGGCCAGCCGCAGGGGAGCATCGGTGTTGAGCCAGACCTCATTGGTAAGTTCCGGCGCCGGGCCATAGTTCTTCAAACTGACCTCCGGGATAAGTTGGGGTGGGGGGCTTGTTTCCTGAGTCGTAGTCGAACAGGCGGCGGCGATCATTACGGTGAAGATCGCCAACCCGAGGGGGTGAAAGAATTTTGTCATGCGACTCCTCTTTTCTGGCCGGGGAGTATAGGCGGGAGTCCTTACAGGGGAATTACAGCAAGGCGTGCTACGAATCCTATGCGCTACATCGTCCACTTTGCCAATAGGGCCTGCTTCTCAACGGCGGCGCGGATCTTCGAGAGCCGGTCGGAGACTTCGTTACGGCCATTGGTTGCCAGTTCCTCTTCCAACTGTTTCATGGCCTCGACGACTTGGGGCGTGATCTCGGCCGAGCGGCGGCGCGTTTCGGCGATGGCTTCCTCTTCTGTCTCAAACGCCAGCAACTCATTGATGAGCCTGACCTCCGGCGGCGCAGACGCGCGGACCAGCTCCAGAATAGTGTCGCCGATTTGTTTGAGTCGATCGGCGATATCCTTGCGGCCAGTTTTTTGCGCTTCCTCATAATTGCGGTTAAGGATGGCCATAAAGGTGTTGTCAATGAAGTGAATGTTCTCGACGATGGCCTGCTTGAGGTCCGGCGCTTCCAACAGTCGCTTAAGGATCGTCGCCGATTGTTGCGTCTGCGCCTGCGCGGCCTGATCGACCTGCCCGATGGCATCCAAAATCATCTCGCGCAACCCTTGCAGGCGTTCGCGCTCCTTGTCGGGCGCTTGATTAATCGTCGTCGTCAACTTCATGAAAAAGTTGTAGTCCACCAGCGGGCGGGCCAGTGATACCAGGGCGATGGCCCGATCGTTGCTCTCAGCTTTTACAACCATGTCGAAGAACAGTTCGGGGGTGAGCTTGTCGCCCAGGCTATTGAGATCGTTTGCTACCTCTTCAAAGAGTTTGGCCTGCTCGACAGACTGCTTGCCCAGCGACGACAACTCGACCACCCGATTGCGGAGGGCCAGCATTTTCTCGGCCCCGGCCTGGTCGCCCGCCTCGGCCGTAGACTGAATAGCGGCGGTGAACAAATCGAAGAAGGTGTAATCCAGTTCGGCGTCGTGTTCCTGCACCAGAGTCGTCAACGCCTCTTCGCTGGGAGCAGTGAGCAATTGCTCGATCAGGCTCACTTTCGCCCGCTGGGCGTTCATCGCTTCTTTGGTGATGCCGTCGGCTTCCAGCACGGCGTCCACCATGCCTTGCAGGGTAAACGTTGGTTTGGGCTGGAGCAAATAGCCTTTACGCTGTTCGGCCGGCAGGCTGTTGGTGATGGCGCGAGTCAGGTTGCCCAGCATCCGTTCCTGTTCGGCCTGCGGCATGCCGAGTTCCATCGGCACATAGGTCAACAACAATTCCTTTGAGGGATCGTGATAGACGATGGGCGTCGCCAGCATGGATTGATAGCGACAGCGCGGGCAAGTCATGACGTTGAAACGGCCACGCAGGAATCTGCTCTTGGCCGTGGGGTCGCGGCCCACGTCAAAGATTTGTTCGATTTGCGCGGAGAAGGGGGTTTGGCAATTGGGGCAGGTGACGGTGGTGGTAAACATTAAGTTCCTAAATTTCTTGGTAAACTAAAACTAAACGTTGCGCCTTTCGCTTGTTCCGAGTCGGCCCAGATTTGGCCGTCGTGGGCGTCAATCACGGCCTTCGCCAGATAGAGGCCCAGCCCGGCGCCCTTCACCCGGCGCGTGGTGGGGGTGTCGGCGCGATAGAAACGATCAAAAATTTTGTCCAAGTCGTCGGCGGCCAGACCCGACCCCTCGTCGCTGACGCTCACCGTCACGCGCTCCGGCTCGGCGCGGCCAGTGATGCGAATTACGCCGCCCTCCGGCGAATACTTGATGGCGTTCGAAAGAAAATTGGTGAGCACTTGTCGCAGGCGTTCTTCGTCGCCCTGAACGAGAGGGAAGGCCGGTGGAAATTCTACCACGAAGGTATGTTTCTCCGATTGGGTTCGATACTCGGTTGCCAACTGCGTCGCCATCTCGTCTAGCGCCACCTCGTTCAAGGTCAGCTTCATTGCACCCGCCTGCAGGCGTGAGGCATCGAGCAGGTTTTCAATGAGTGACGTCAACCGGTCCGCTTCCTCTTCGATGACGGCCAAACTTTCCTGCACCGTCTGCGCGTCCCAGCGGGCGTCGTCGCGGCGTAGGGTGCCGGCGTAACCCTTGATCAGCGACACTGGCGTTTTTAGTTCATGGCTGACGACGGAAATGAAGGTGCTTTTGAGTTGCTCGGCTTCGCGGAAGCGGGTGATGTCGCGGACGTTGACGACAAGATTGACCAGTCGATTCTCGCGGTCGAAGATCGGGGCATAGGTGACGCCGACGGCGACGGTGGAGCCATTGGTCTTAATCAAGTCCCCTTCCACGTAGAGCGGCGAGGCCGATGAGAAGGGCCAGCCGCCGGCCTCGGCCTCGTTGAGGTCGAGACCCGGCTCGCGTTTGCGCCAACGGATCACGTCGTTGTGGTTGCCGCCCACGGCGGTGGCGGCGGCAATTCCAGTCAACCGGGTCAAGGCCCGGCTCCACCGTTGAATCCGGTGCCCGGAGTCCATGAGGGCGATCCCGTCCGCCGATCCATCCAACACTGCATCGAGTCGGCGGCGCTCGTTCACGCTTTGTTGATAGAGCGAGGCGTTTTTCACGGCGATGGCGGCCTGCGCGGTGAAGGCCACCAGAAGTTGTTGCTCGTCAATGCCGAACGGCGTGGCGATGGGCCGGAAGACGAGCATGATGCCAAGCAGTTCGTCGCCGAGTTGCAGGGGCAGGCCAATCGTGCCTTCAAGGTTAAATCGCCCTTCTTTGGAAAAGAGCCGTCGCTCGATTTCGCTGATGACGTATCCCGCCGGGTCGCGGCGATTGGGCGCGGAGGCATCGCGCAGGATGGCGTCGAAGTGACGGACGAATTCCGGGGTGACGCGATACTGGGTGCGGACTCTGAGTATATTGCCCAGCGACTCATCGCGCAGAGCGATCAGCCCGGCTTGCCCGCCGAGCATGTCTGCCGCCGCTTCCAGAATGCGAGCCAGCACGGTTTCGAGGTCGAGTTGCTGGCTGAGGGCGCGGATGATTTCGAGCAGGTAATCGCGCTGACGGACGCGGAAATCGGGGAGCATGACGGTGACGATTATAGCCCGTCCGCGTCAGCGCGCCATATGAGGGGTAGGGCGAACGCATCTAAATTCGGGGGAAAGAGGGATATGAGAAGATAAGGGCTATCCCCAGCCGGAGCGAAAAGGATAGCCATGAGCGACACCCCCCTTGCTGATATCCGCGAGCATTTTGG
>Ga0247727_10019783_pt1 | contig 10387 bp, 7 predicted proteins | sample WisWelCaveWW1625_FD_202498 | JGI IMG/M metagenome (GOLD analysis project Ga0247727, IMG submission 202498) | Biofilm microbial communities from Wishing Well Cave, Virginia, United States - WW16-25 | ecosystem: Environmental > Aquatic > Deep subsurface > Groundwater > Cave microbial mat | place... | reverse complement strand
CTCTTGCCGGTCGTCAGGTCGAGCAGCCAGACTTCGTCGTTGTGAGCGGCGTGGGATAGGAACGCCAGCTTCGCTCCGTCCCTGGAAATGCGCGGGAAGACCTGGAAACCGGGCTCCTGGGTTAATCGCTGGAGCTTCCCGCCGGTCCGCGGCCGATTGGTATTCAGACCGAGGCTCCAGATGTTCTCGCTTCGAGCCAGGCTCGCGAATGCCAGACGGCGGGCGCCCGTTCCGGATCCCCCGGAAGCCAGAGAGGGCCTTTCGTCCAGAGCGGCGCCGAACGTGAGACGCTTCGGGGGCAGGGCGAGACGCCAATCTTTTCGCATGGCGGCCGGAGGCGAAAGCGCCACCTCGAACACGTGGGAACTGTCGCCGGACTTGGCCGAGAATAGGATGCGGTTCCGCGCGAGCCACTCGTGAGGGACTACATCCGCCAGCCCGGTGCTCTTGAGCGCGGCCAGCGGCAGAACGCGCACGGAAGCCGCCGGGCCGGGCTCGGAAGGCACAACTCCCCAGTCATCGGGCCGATGAACCCCCGTCGAGAACAGAATGAACTTGCCATCGGGCGACCAGACCGGGTAAGAGGCTCCTATTTTCGTTACCAGTTGCTGCGGCGTCCCACCCACCGATGGAACGACAAACAGTCCGCGACGGACGCCACCACCCAGCCCTCCTACGCCGGTCACGAAGGCAATGCGCCCGCCATCCGGTGAGAAGCGTGGATGGCGGCCTTCCTTGGCGATCATCCGCGGTTCTCCGCCCAGCGCCGGGATCGTGTAGATGCCGCCGCCGTCGCGCTCGGAGCGAAAGACAAGCCGGTTGCCGTCGGGCGAGAACGAGGGCTGGGACTCGTCCGCGGGGCCGGACGTCAACCGGAGGGGAGCGCCGCCGTCCACTTGTTGTACCCAGACGTCCAGGTTGTCGCCGCCGGCGCGGTCCGCGGAATAGGCAACGAGCCTGCCGTCCGGCGAGAGAGCAGGATCGGTGGTCAGGCCGGCGTCGGAAGTCAGTCGGACTAGCGGCGCCATCTCGACCGCCTGCCTCGACCGCCCCAGCCACAGCGAGCCCGCCACCGCTGCCGCCACCACAGCTCCCGCTGGTATCGCCAGCCGCCATCGCCGTGGCCTGGGGACTTCCGGCGATGCAACGGGCCCCGCAAGCGACCCGGACTGGGTCTGCTCATTCACCTCCTGGAGCGCGACTTTCAGGTCAGCCATGTGCTGGAACCGCCGCTCCGGGGCCTTCTTCAGGCAGCGTGCGACGATCTTGGCGAGATCGGGGGGCACGGCCGCCGGCATCGGGCTGGGCTCTTCCCGCACCACGGCGGAGAGGGTTTCGAGCTTCGAGCCGCTCTGGAACGCCCGGCGGCCCGTGACCATCTCGTAGAGCATCGCGCCAAAGGAGAAAATATCGCTGCGGCTGTCGACTTTCCGGCCCAGCGCCTGCTCGGGAGACATATAGGCCGGCGTGCCCACGATCGCGCCCTCCTGCGTGGGCGGCGTCGTAAGCGTCTCCTCGGAGTCTCCTTCGACGACCTCGGTCAGCTTGGCCAGACCGAAATCGAGCACCTTTACGCGGAGCTCCGGGTTGACCATCACGTTAGCGGGCTTGAGGTCGCGATGCGTGATGCCGGCGCCGTGCGCGCAGGCCAGCGCGTCAGCCGTCTGGACGGCGTAATCCAGAGCATCCTCCAGCCGCAGGCCGCGCTGGATGAGGGCGTCGAGCGTCTGGCCGGGCACGTACTCCATGACGATGAAGTCCATGCCTTCCCGCTCAGAGGGCGCCCGGTTGATGTCGTAGATCGTGATGATGCCCGGATGGTTGAGCGCCGACGCCGCTTTGGCCTCTCGCACGAATCGCGCTTTGCGTTCCGGAGTGGAGGCAGGCAGCAGCTTCAGGGCGACATAGCGATCCAGATGGGTGTCGCGGGCCTTGTAGACGACGCCCATGCCCCCTTCACCCAGCTTCTCGACGATCTCGTAATGCAGCAGAGACCGGCCAATCATCGAGGGGATTGTAGCACCAGCGAGGCCCGAGTTGTCACCCGCCTGTCGACAGGCGCTGCTCGATCACAAGCGAGCCGGCAACCTCATCGTCGCGTCGATCAACGGGGATTCCCGCCGAAGGAATCCCGGTCGAGGATCCACTGGAAAGAAGCGCGGCTAATCGAAGAGCCGGCTTAGGACCTCCGCCGGCACGCGCTCCCGCAGGTGGGGATAGGCCTCGAGCAGGCGCGCGATGTCGGCGAGGTCCTTCTGCCGTTTGCTGGGCCGGCGCTGCGGCTGGGCGACCGCCCACACCCTTCCCTGCAACAGATCCTCGGGGGCCGCCACGGGCAGAGACAGGTCCAAGACCTCGCGGGGGAGAGCGCGCGCTGGGAAGTCGGAATAACAGGGGTCCGTTGGGATTTGGACTCGCAGCTTTGACCCGGGCATCGACAGGTTGATGCTGCAAGGAAGGTGCTTCACGCGAGAGCGGCTTTCCAGCAAGGGCAGAAGCGTTTGCAGTTGGTCGCCGGCGACCACCAGGTCGAGGTCCAGGGTCACCACAGGTTCGGTGTAGGCGTTCACCGCCACGCCGTCTATCACGCAGTAGCGGATCTGGTGATCCGCCAGCAGCGCAGTCAGCGACTCCAGGAAATCAGACCGGTCCGCAATCACGGCCTTCCAGAACGCCAGGGCCTCCATGACCCCAGCATATCACTACGACGCGGGCTTGAAGTACAGCACCATGCCGGCCCCCACCACTGCCATCGCGAAGCCGACATACAGCATCGGATTGGGCGCCACCTTGGGCGGGTGCATCCACATGGAGACCAGCACGTTGACCACCGGCGCGCCGCCGAACACGAGCGGCATGACGTAGGTGGGCAGGCCGCCGGAGCGGAAGGCCCAGATGATGCAGACCGCGCCGAGGGCGCCCAGGGAGCCGGCCAGCGTGGCCGCCAGCGTCCCCTCGGCAGAGAAACCCTTCAGCCCGCCGCCGGCCGAGAGCGCGGCCGCCGGAATCAGGACAGCGATCAGAAAGTACGCCACCCCGACGCAGAGCAGGGCGCGAAGGGGACTTCCGAGCTGCACCTGACCTTTGTGCAAAGCGGGGCCGTACATGCCCCAGCACAACACTGCTCCCAAAACGAACACAAGCCAGAGCATAGAGCGCCTCAAAAGGAGAGTCTCAATCCGAACTGAATTTGCCGCGAGGAGGTGACCGTCGAGCGGATGCGGCCGAGCGAGGCCAGGGGGCTTTCGCCGTCGCGCTCGCCGGCGAAGGCCAGCAGCGCGGGCGGAGCAAAATTGGCGCGGTTGAAAAGGTTGAACGCCTCCAGGCGGAATTGCAGCACCGTGTCTTCGCCCAGGCCCGGCAGGTTCGTATTCTTCACCAGCGCCGGATCGAACGTGCGCAGGTCAGGACCGATGATGGCCCCGCGGCCGAGGTTGCCCAGGTAACCCGCCGGCTGCAACACGAAGGCCGCCGGATCGAAGTAGCGGTCCGGCCCCCCCAGCACGGCCCGCTGGTGCGTGTACCCGGGCGCCATGCTGGGGCGGTCGAGACCGATGCCGGGCGCGAGCGACGGCGACCACAGCGACCGCGACCGGTTGCGCTGCACGAACACCGTCAGCGGGTTGCCGCTGCGGAGGTGGGAGATCGCGGCCAGTTGCCAGCCGCCCCAGGCGCTGCGCCCCCCGATCGGCAGGTCCCAGGTGAAGTTCGCCACCCAGTTGTGCTTGGCGTGGTAGTCGGCCAGGCCCTTGTTGTAGTTGAGCCCGGGGAACTCGGGGAATGCCGAGGTCGTCCCGTTGGTGGCGTCGGAGAAGAAGGTCGACGCCTGGGTCGTATCAATATTGCGCGCGAAGGTGTAGGACGACTGGAAGCTCACGCCGCGGCTGAGCCGTTTGCGCACCTCGAAAACCATGGCGTTGTACCAGGAATCGCCGTCGCTGCGCTTCAGCTCGATGGTGGTGAAGGCGGTGTTCAGCCGGGGCGCGCCGGCGGGGAAAAACAGGGCGCCGTCGGTCATCCGCTGCGGGGTGGCAACATTCACGTCGCCGGAGCGCAGCAGGTGCACGCCCCGCGCCCCGGCGTAGCCCACCGTGACCGCCGTGTCGCCCCAGAGCCGGTGCTGCAGGCTCAGGTTCCAGACATGGACGCTGGGGTTCTTGATGTTCCACTCAACCGGCCGCATCGTGTTGCCGAGCCCGCGCTCGAACGGCGCCGCGGGAAACGTCGGGTTGGTGATCGAGACGCGCGGCGTGGCCGGCGGGTTGGTCACCGTCACGATCAGGTTCTGCTGGTTGTTCGTGTTGAAGAACCAGCCGTAGCCGCCGCGCAGCGAGGCTCTCCCGTCGCCGAACACGTCCCAGGCGAAACCAAACCGCGGCGAAAGGTTCTTCTTGGTGGGGTTCTGATAAAGCCGGCCCGGCGTCGGGTTCCGGTCGGTGAGCTGGATCAGAGCCGAGTCGCGCCCGTAGAGGTCGCGGGGCTCGGTGGCGAACTCGTAACGCAGGCCGGCGCTCAGGGCCAGCCGCGGGGTCAGCCTGAAGTTGTCCTGCACGTAGAACCCGAACAGGGTGAAGCGCCAATATCGGTCGAGCGCGCCGTTCGGCGTCAGGCCCAGGAACCGCGCCGGCTGGTTCAGCAGGAAGTCGCGGAGCTCGCCGAAGGTGAAGATCCCCAGCGCAAACGTGGGGTTGAACATGTTGTCCTGGTAGCGCTCGGCCAGGGCGCCGAGCTTGAGGATGTGGCGGCCCCGGGTGAGCGCCACGCCGTCCTCGAACCCGAAGACGTTCTGGGTGAGCTGGACGTTCACCGACCTCTGCGGCCCGAAGCTGGGGATGCCGCCGATGTCGATGGATCCCATCTTGTCGCGTCCGGCGATGAACGCCGCCAGCGGCCGCGAGACATTGGCCTGGACGTCCTGCCCGATGCGCGTGCGGCTGAACCCCACGCGGAAGGTGTTCAACGTCTGCGGCGAGTGCACGCGCCGGTACTCGGCGGTGGCGAACTGGTTCCGCGACAGGAACGACCGCGGGAACTGCGGGAAATCGGTGGGCAGGAACTGGCCGGCGTCGTCGTAGGTGTAGCGGACGAACATCTGGTCGCGCGGGCCGAAGTTGTGGTCGAACCGGCCTTGCAGGAAGTCCTGGGTCAGCCGCTGGTTGAATCCGAAGTGGTAGGCCGCCAGACCCCGGCCGATGTTGTCGCCGTTGGGCAGCGGGAACTCGTCCAGGTACGGCCGTGTGGCCGCGCTGACGTTGAGCGTCTCGCCCGGCAGTATCCCGCGGCGGGCGTTGGCGTCGGGCACGATGGTCGAGATCGTGCGCCCCAGCCTTTCTCTGAGCGCCTCGTAGCCGAAGAAGAAGAACGACCGGTCGCGTCGCAGCGGCCCGCCCACCGCGCCGCCGAACTGGTTCCGCTTGAAGTCCGGCTTCTTCGATTGATCAAAGAAGTTGCGGGCGTCCAGGTTGTCGTTGCGCAGGAACTGATACAGGCTGCCGTGCAGGTCGTTGGTGCCGCTCTTGGTAAGCGCCGTGATCTGGCCGCCGGAATTGCGGCCGTACTCGGCGCTGTAGGCGTTGACCTCCACGCGGAACTCCCGGATCGTCTCCATGCCCAGCGCCGTGCCGGCGGCGCTGCCGGCCGGCCCGTTGGTGAAATCGTTCTGCGGCGTGCCGTCGAGCAGGTAGACGTTGGACCGCGGGTCCTGGCCGTTGATGCTGACGCCCAGGCCGTGGGCCACCACCGACCCGCCGTCCCGCTGCGGAAACGCCACCACCCCCGGTTGCAGCAGCGCCAGGTCGGTGTAATTACGGCCGTTCAGGGGCAGGTCGCGAATGGCCGCCTCGCCCACCAGGTAGCTCAGCTCCGCCGACTCGGTGTTCACCACCGGCGCCGCGCCCGTCACCGTGATCTCCTGGTCGAGCGGGCCGACCTCCAGGGTGAAGTCGACCACGGCGGTCTCGCCGAGGGTCAGCCGGATACCCTTGTGGACCACCGGCCGGAAGCCGGCGAACTCGGCGCGGATTTCATAAGCGCCCACCGGCGCGGCCGCCAGCACGAACCTGCCCTCCCCGCCGGTGGCGGCGGCGCGGACCATGCCGGTCTCCACTTGCCGGGCCGTCACCTTGACCCCCACCAGCGGGCTCGAGGTCGAGTCCTGGATGCGGCCGGTGATGGTGCCGGTTGTCTGCGCCCCCGCCCCGCAAAGAAGCCCGAGCGCAGGAATCATGCCCTGAAGCCAGCGTCTCATCAGACTCTCTCTCCAAATTCTAGCAAGTTGCGAGGTGCTGTGGGATACTACGTTGGAATCCGGCGGCTGGTTACCGGCCGGCGCGAGCAGCTTCAGGTCCGCCTGTCGCTGCGGGCCGCGACAGGATTCCGCCACGAAGCGGCGGAGGCCTGCCCACCGGCCTTCAGGCTCCTGTTGATAAAGTTGCGGGTACGAACGGATGAGCTCGATTCGCCTGGGACCGGATTACCCGGGGTGGCGGCGGTGCCACTCTTCCACCTCACGGTGGGGACGTGTTCTTCCGGCTGCGAGATCCGACCGTGAGCGCTCAATAGCCGCCTGCCAGTCCGGCCTGTTCGGCGAGTGAGCCGTTTTCTCCGAGGGAGGCGGCGGCCAGGAACTGGTAGATCATCTCGGTGGCGTAGGCTTCCGGGGACAGCCGTCGCGCGGTGCTCATAGCCTCCTGCTCCAATCTCTGTAAGCATTCTAGCAAGTTGCGAGGCGCTGTGGGATACTACGTTGGAATCCGGCGGCTGGTTACCGGCCACCAACTATGGCGACCCGATTAACAGGCCTGCAATGGCTGATCTGTACGATCGCGTCGATCGGCTTCGCGTTCGATATCTACGAGTTGTTGATGTTGCCCCTGATCATGGGGCCGGCCCTGCTCGAGCTGGGGAACCTCAAGCCGGGAACCCCGGCGTACGCCGATTGGGTGGCGCTGCTGTTCTACGTTCCGGCGGTGGCCGGCGGGATCTTCGGAATGCTGGGCGGTTACCTCACCGACCGGCTGGGCCGGCGCCGAGTGCTGGTGTGGAGCATCCTGTTGTACGCTTTCTCGGCCTCCGCGGCCGGCTACTCCCGCTCGCTCGAGATGCTGCTGGTGCTGCGGTGCACCACCTTCGTCGGCGTGTGTGTGGAGTTTGTGGCGGCGGTGGCATGGCTGGCCGAGCTGTTCCCGGACCCCAGGCAGCGCGAGGCGGTGCTCGGCTACACGCAGGCCTTCTCGTCGGTGGGCGGGCTGCTGGTCTCCGGCGCCTACTATCTGGCGGCGACCTTCGGTTCCAGCCTGCCGGCGATCTACGGGGCCCACGAACCGTGGCGCTACACCCTGATCTCGGGCATCATTCCCGCCCTGCCGCTGATCCTGATCCGGCCGTTCCTGCCCGAATCGCCGGCCTGGGCCGAGAAAAAGGCCGCCGGAACCTTGAAGCGCCCGAGCTTGGGAGAGTTGTTCCGGCCGGCCTACCGGCGGACCACCATCGTCTCCGCCTTCATGTTCGCCTGCGCCTACGGAACCGCGTTCGGGGCCATCCAGCACATGCCGCGGATTGTGCCGGGTCTGCCGGAAGTGCGCTCCCTGCCGCGGCCGCAGCAGCAGCAGACGGTCGGGGTAGTGCAGACCTTCCAGGAAGTCGGCGGCCTGGTCGGGCGGTTTGCGCTGGCGCTGCTGGCGGTGCGTGTCGTGAGCCGCCGGAAGCTCCTCCGCATTTTCCAGGTCCCCGGCCTGATCGTGATTCCGGCGGCGTTTGCCTTGGGCGCTACCCAGAGCCTGGAGCTCGCCAAGTGGGGCATCTTCGTAACCGGCCTCCTGACGGTGGCGCAGTTCAGCTTCTGGGGCAATTACCTGCCGCGCGTCTATCCGGTTCACCTGCGGGGAACCGGCGAGGGTTTCGCCGCTAATATCGGCGGCCGGATGGTGGGCACCGCGGCGGCCGTGGCGACCGCGAAGTTGACCAGCGTGATGCCCGGCGGCAGTCCCTCGATCCAGCTCGCTTACGCGGCGGCGACGATGGCCTTTCTCACTTACGCCATGGGCCTGGCGGCCAGCTTCTGGCTGCCGGAGCCGCAGCAGGAGAATCTGCCGGAGTGACCCGCCGGCGCCGGCTTGCGCTCTGCCTGCTGGTGGCGGCCATCTACGCCCTCCACCAGGACGTCTGGTTCTGGCGCACCGCCCGGCCGCTCCTATTCGGCTTCCTGCCGATCGGCCTGGCCTATCATGCCGCCTACTCGCTGGCGGCGGCCCTACTGATGTGGCTGCTGGTGAAGCTGGCCTGGCCCTCGCACCTGGAATGATCCCGGCTATCGTCGTTTTCCTCTACCTGGGGATCGTCATCTACATCGGCGTGTTCGCTTTCCGCCGGGCTGCACTGCACCAGGGCGCCGAGGACTTCTTCCTGGCCGGCCGGTCCCTCGGCTCGTTCGTGTTCCTGTTCTCGCTGTTCGGGACGAACATGACCGCGTTCACCATCCTGGGCTCCTCGGGCCACGCCTTCCACAACGGCATCGTCACCTACGGGCTGCTCTCATCGTCCTCGGCCCTCATCATCCCGCTGACCCTGTTCCTGATCGGGACCCGGGTCTGGGCGCTCGGCAAAAAGCACGGCTTCATGACCCCGGTCGAAATGTACCGCCACCGCTGGGAGACCAGCCACATCGGCACGGTGATCTGCGTTCTGCAAGCGTTTCTGCTGGTGCCCTACATCGTGATCGGCGTCATGGGGGGCGGCACGACGCTGGCCACCATCAGCGGCGGCCGGGTTCCGTACTGGGCGGGCGGCGCGGTGGTGGCCCTGGCGGTGATGACCTATGTCTTCTTCGGCGGCATGCGGGGCACGGCCTGGGTGAACACCTTCCAGACCCTGCTGTTCCTCAGTTTCGGGGCGGCGGCGGTGGCCGTCATCGGTTCCGGCATGGGGGGTTTCCGCGAGGCCGCGGAGGCGATGCTCGCTTCGCCGGCCACCTCCCCCCTGCTCACCCGCGAGCGGGTCTCGCCGCTGTTCTTCTTCAGCTACACGTTCATTCCGCTGTCGACCATCGCCTTCCCCCACATTTCGATCTTCTGCCTGACGGCCCGGCGCATGGTGCAGTTCCGCAAGACGGTGATCCTGTACCCGCTGTGCATCCTGGCCATCTGGATGCCGTGTGTATTCCTGGGAGTGATGGCCAACCGCGCCACCGACATCCCGCAGATCCGCCAGAAGATCGAGGCCCGGCGCGCGCTCGGGGCCGACGGCGCCCGGATGACCCCGGCCGAGCGCGACCAACTGAGGGGAAAGATGGCCGCCGACGACGTGGTGCTGCTGCTGCTCGAGCGCTACGCGCCGCTGTGGCTGGCCGGCCTGCTGGGGGCGGCGATCATGGCGGCGGTGATGGCCAGCGACTCGCAGATCCTGGCCCTGTCGACCATGTTCACCGAGGACATCTTCGCTCACTACGGAGGCAAGGCGCGCTTCGGCGAGGCGGCCCAGGTGCATACCGGACGCCTGTTTGTGGTGGCGGTGACGATCGTCGCCTACACCATCGCTTTGAAGGCGCCCCAGACCATCTTCGACCTGGCGGTGCAGTACGGCTTCTCGGGCTACGCGGCGCTGTCGCCGCTGCTGGTGGCGGCGCTGTACTGGCGAGGGAGCACCAAGTGGGGCGCCCTGGCGTCAACGCTGTGGAGCGCGGCCGCGGTCATCGCGGTGGCAGTGTTCCAGCATCTGGTCCCGGCGCCGGCGCCCGGACCGCCGGTGGTGGTGTGGGCCGCCGCAGGACTCGACGTGCTGGCGCGAACTCCGGGCGGCACGGCGGTCTTGGGACTGCTGCCGGTGGTCCCCATGACCCTGGTCTCAGCACTACTGATGGTGGTGGTGTCGCGGGCAACAGCAAAACCCTCGGCCGCGACCATCGAGCAGTACTTCCCGCCTCAGCCGAAGCAGTAGATTTTGCCGTCCTGGGAGCCGATCACGATGCGCCCGCCGGCCACCGCCGGCGAGGCCGACAGCGGCGCCCCGGCGTTGAACTCCCACACCTTCGCCCCCGTCGCCAGATCCAGCACGTAGAAGCGGCCGTCGTTCGAGCCGACGTACACGCGGTCCCCCGCCACCGCCGGCGAGGATTCCACCCGCGCGCGCGTGGCGAAGGTCCACAGGGGCTTGCCGGTCTTGGCGTTGAGGCAATGCACGATCTTGTCGCGGCCGCCCACCACCACCTTGCCCCCGGCCACCGCCGCCGAGGCGTAGAAAGGGAACTGCCGCTGCGGCTCGTAGCGCCACAGGATCCGCCGGGCGCGCAGGTCGACCGACAGCACATCGTTGTTGAACGTCCCGTAGTAGGCCAGCCCCCCGACCACGGCCGGCGAAGCGCCCGTATAGGCGCCCGAGGAGACCTGAAACA
>Ga0247727_10019782_pt1 | contig 10387 bp, 8 predicted proteins | sample WisWelCaveWW1625_FD_202498 | JGI IMG/M metagenome (GOLD analysis project Ga0247727, IMG submission 202498) | Biofilm microbial communities from Wishing Well Cave, Virginia, United States - WW16-25 | ecosystem: Environmental > Aquatic > Deep subsurface > Groundwater > Cave microbial mat | place... | reverse complement strand
TCTCGTGGTGAAACGAGCTCTCGACCACTTCCCAGTTCAAACCCAATCCCAACAATTCATGAAACAGTTTTTCAGGAGTCATGCCCCAAGACTACCCAACGGCTCCACCGAAAACAGCGGAGAACCTCACTGCATCGTGCAATTCCTTGCAATCGAGGCACATCACCGTCTGCACGCCGAACCGCGTTCCGCAATCCGAACCGCCGGATACCTTGGCCCGGTAGCCGCACTTCGGACATTCAAACAGATAGGTGCGGCCCATGGACGGGATTGTCCTCACGCCCACCCGTTTCTACAAGCCGCGGCGATGCCGCTGAAAAGGGCGGGCCATTGCGGGAGATTGAATCAAGCCCGCCCTTTGGCACAATCCGCCGCGCATGACCCGGGTTTCTGTCAAACCACTGGCGCGAAGCGGCGCCGAGCTGCGGCGCTTTCTCCAGGTCAGCCACGAGATTTACCGCGGCGATCCACACTGGGTCGCGCCATTGCGATCCGACGCGGAAAAGCTGCTCTCCAACCGAAATCCTTTTTTCGAGCACGCAGAGATGCAATTGTGGATCGCCGGGCGCGACGGCCGTGACCTGGGCCGCATCGCGGGGATCGTGGACCGGCGCTTCAACGAGTTCCATCGGAACGCCACGGCATCCTTCGGTTTTTTCGAGTGCGTCAACGAACCCGCGGTGAGCGCAGCATTGTTTGCCGCCGCGCTGGACTGGGCGCGCTCCCGTGGCCTGAAGCGCATCATCGGACCGCTGAATCCGTCCACCAACGAGGAGTGCGGCCTGCTCACGCTCGGGTTCGAGTCGCCGCCAGTGTTCATGATGAGCTACAACCCGCCGTACTATGTGGGCTTTCTCGAAGCGGCGGGTTTCACCAAAGCCAAGGACCTGCTCGCGTTCGCCTTCGATCTGGCCAACGCCCCGAACGGGCGGTTCGAACGTTTCGCCGAAAGATTCAAGGAGCGCGAACCTGGGATCACGATCAACCCGGTGACCCGCCGCACGCTGTCCGCCGTGCTCGCCGACGTGAAGGAAGTCTATAACGCGGCGTGGGAGGCAAACTGGGGCTTCGTGCCGATGACGGACGGGGAGATCGAGTTTCTTGCCGCGCGACTCAAGCCGCTGCTAACGGCAGGTCTGGCCTATCTGGCCCGCAATGTCCACGAGCCGGTGGGTTTTCTGCTGGCACTGCCTGATTTCAACGAACCGTTCAAGGCTCTCAAGGGCCGGTGGCTCTCGCCCGCGTTGCCAGGTTTTCTGCCGTACCTGTTCGGTTGGCGGATGCCCAGGGCCTGTCGTGTGGTTGCCCTTGGCGTGAAGGCGAAGTATCGGGGGCGCGGCATCGAATCCGCAATGCTCGCACAAGGATTGCGAGCCGGGTTTGCGCTGGGATTCCGCTCGGTCGAAGCCTCGTGGATTCTCGAGGACAATCTGCCGGCACGGCGCGTGATCGAACTGTTTGGCGGCGAGCCGTACAAGGCGTACCGCATTTACGAACGACTGGTCTGAACAACTCCTGTCTTCGGCGCGTCAGCGGACGCAGCTTCCACTTCGGTGGCCGTGCGCAACCCCCAATAGAGCCGGTTGCCGAGCGGCACGAGAATGCCCGCCGTCATTGCCCCCGCCAACACGTCCACGGCATAATGATACCGGCCATAAACCGTCGAAATGCATAGCAGAATCACCATGAGGAGATGGAAGTGCCGGATGCGCGGCAGATAGCGGAACGAAAACCACGCGGTCGTTATCGCCACCGTGACGTGACTGCTCGGAAACGCCGCCCCGGGGGCCTCGAAAGTGTCGTAAATCCAGCCCATGACTCGAAAGAACCATCCGGCTTGCACCGCGGCGGGAAACTCCACCACCGTCTCCGGTTGCACGTCAGGGGGCAGTTCGTAGCCATTGATTGAGCGGTGGAACACCCTTGGGCCCATCACCGGCGTGAAGATGTAGATCAGGTAGCAGACATAAAAAACAAACGACACCACCGACACGTAATGGAAAAACTGCCGCCGGTCGCGGCAGTACAACGCCACGCCAACGCCCACGATCATGACGTAGTAAGAAAAGTACGAGGCGTACAGCAACTCGCTCACCGGCCACCACGGCAGCGTCGGCATGAATTCGACACTTGGTTGCCCCCCGAACAGCGCCTGTTCGAGTTTGACGAAAACCGGGTCCAGGTAGGCCGGGGTGAACATGTGGTTCAACTCGCCGGTTTCGCGGTAGAAACCGACGTAAAAGATGACCGGATAAAAGTGACGCAAGAAGGAAATCACGCCGTTCGCGGGCCGGCGTGTGTGCAGTTGGACCAGCGCATGGGCCACCGCCATCCCCACGACGTGCCCGGCCAGCAGCCACGGCCAGATCCCCACCCGGTCGCCGTGAAACAGGAGGATCAACAAGGCGACGACCGCCATGTAGCCTTGCGTGGCATAATCCACGAACGTGTAGTGCTTCATCCGTTTGAACCCATTCCGAAATCAATACTGCCCTCGCTGCCAACCCTGTTCAGCGCACTTCCGGTTTACCCAAAAGCGGGTGCAGTGCCTGGGGGAGCCATCCTGCTGCGTGATGAACTCAGCGGTCAGCCCACGTGCACGGAGATGCAAGGCTCCTGGGTCGCCGAATGTCCCTTATTCTAGCGACACGCCTCACGAACAATTCCGTTGTCGCGCCTGGCCCGGCCCACTACGCTTCGGGCGCGAGAATGACCAGTGTTTCCGCACCGCGACCTGGCAGCGCGCTGTTGGACCACGGCGCACGGGAGACTGATCCATTCCTCCGACAACCACAACCAAAACGAGAAGCTATGAATCGAATCATCGTCGTCCTCAGTCTGTTCGCCGCCGCGCAAGGCGCGGTCGCCCAGGAAGAACTCTCACGCCGCGAAGCCCTCAAGTTCGCCTTCTACGTCAGCGCCGACCTCAAGGTGCTCCAGGGCACGCCCATCGCCACGGACGTGGATCTCAAACATCCGGTCGTGCTGCATGACGGCGATTACGGCGCGATGGTGCTGCCCGAGGCCAAACTGTCGCCGGAGACCGTGGCCAAGGCCGGTGACACGGTCGTGCCCATCGGGCAACTGTGGTTGCGGAAACTGACTCCGCTCAACGGCGGCGAGGGTGTCCAGGGCAGCAAGCTGCGGACGGTGAGCATCGAGACGGAGAGTGAAACCGCCTCCGCCGTTCAATGCGCCCTTGGGGTCAAAGGCGACGGCTCCGGTGGGCTGGAACTCCTCGTATTCGGCAAGGACAAGAATCCCGTCGCGAAAGTTCCGCTGAAGAAGATCCAAGGCTCCCAACAGCACCCCATCGCAATGAAGGCCGAGCGCACGGATGAGGCTGGCCGGCTCACGCTGACGATCCTCGGACGCTACGAGGCCCGGCTCATGGTAACGGAGCTTCAGGAATAGCCGGATTCCAATGCAGCGAGGCAGCCGTCCCGGTCGCCTCAATGCTGGCGACCGATGCGGCAGCCGAGCGCCGCGTGAGGGCACGACCTCCCGCTTGCCTGCGGCTTCGCAGTGGGCCAAGCTGTGCCATGCGTTTCGCCGCTCCCTGCCTTTTTGCTCTGGCCCTGGCAGCCGCAGTTCCCGCAAGCGTAGCAGACCCGCCCGACGAACCCGTCGCCATCGGCAGCCGCCTGGAATTATTCGTTGACGATTTTTTGATCGCGCGGCTTGACGGTGCGCGCTTGAAGCTCCACGAACCACGGCCGGCAGGCGTGGCGTTGCGCTTCGACCAGCCGTGGGAGGGAAGTTTCTGCGGCTACGTGACGGTGCTCAAGGACGGCGATCGCTTCCGGATGTACTACCGGGGGCTGCCTGCCGCCGGCAAGGACGGGTCCACCAACGAATGCACTTGCTACGCCGAAAGCCCCGACGGCATCACATGGACCAAGCCGAACCTCGGCCTCTTTGAACTGTTTGGCAGCCGCAGCAACAACGCCGTCCTCGCCCAAGCCGCGCCGTACTCCCACAACTTTGCGCCTTTCCTCGACTCCCGGCCGGGCGTAGCCGCCTCCGAACGATTCAAGGCGCTGGCCGGAACTTCGCGCACCGGACTCGCGGCGTTCGTTTCCGGCGACGGCCTGCACTGGCGGAAATTGCGCGAGGCCCCCGTCTTGACCAAAGGCGCGTTCGATTCGCAGAACGTGGCGTTCTGGTCCGAGTCGGAAGGCTGTTACGCGGCTTACGTTCGCACCTTCACGAGCGGCGAGTTCCAGGGCTATCGTACCGTCAGCCGCGCGACCTCAACGAACTTTCTCGACTGGTCCGCGCCGGTGGAAATGAACTTCGGCGACACGCCGCGCGAGCATCTTTACACCAGCCAGACGCATCCCTATTTCCGCGCGCCGCACCTCTACATCGCCACGCCAATGCGCTTTCTGGCGGGCCGCAAGGCGCTCACCGACGGGCAGGCCGCGGCGCTCGGTGTGAGCAAGGGCTACGCGGGCGATTGCGCGGACGCGGTGTTCATGACCAGCCGCGGCGGCAATCGCTACACCCGCACGTTCATGGAAGCTCTGATCCGCCCCGGACCGGACCCCGGCAATTGGGCGTCGCGCGCGGGGCTGACCGCGTTGGGCGTCGTGCCGACCAGCCCTGTGGAGATCTCCATCTACAAGCAGGCGCACTACGCCCAGCCGAGCCTCCACCTGGTCCGCTACACGTTGCGGACGGACGGTTTTGCCTCCGTTCACGCGCCCTATCGCGGCGGCGAGATGCTGACGCGGCCCCTGATTTTTTCCGGGAGAGAGCTTCTCATCAATTTCGCCACAAGCGCAGCGGGAGGCGTCCGGGTGGAGTTGCAGGACCGGAACGGAAAGCCGCTACCGGGTTTTTCTCTGGCCGACGCACACGAGGAAATAGGCGATGAAATCGAGCGCGTGGTGCGTTGGAACGGCGGCGCGGACCTGGCCCGCCTCGCCACCCAGGCCATCCGGTTGCGCTTTGTGATGAAGGATGCCGACGTTTACTCGATGAAGTTTCGTCCGTGAACGAATGAAAAACCGGATCGTCGTCGTCGGTTTCATGCAGATGACGACCAGGTGCCGGAGGACAGGCAACGACAACATGAATGCCCGGGTCAGACGCAGGGATTTTTTACGCGCCGGCGGAATTGCCGGGCTGGCCGGGTTGCTGGGCGGCATGTCCGCGACTGCCGCCATCGAGGCACCGCGCCGCGCAGCCAAGCGCCCGGCAGCGCCCTCCGGCAAAGTGCTCGCGCTGTTGGACCGCATCCGCGCCGCGTACCTGACCGTGCCCGAGGCTGAAGGCCGGCTGTTGAACCTCCTGCTCAAAGTGGCGCGAGCCAGGAGCGTGCTCGAAGTGGGAACGGCGTACGGTTACACGACGGTCTGGCTGGCGCTGGCGCTGGAGGAAACCGGAGGCAGACTCACCACCATCGAGATCAAACCCGACCGGTTCGAACTGGCGCGACGCCACGTCGCGGAGGCGGGTTTGTCGTCCCGCGTCCGCGGCCACCTGGGCGACGCGCACCAGGTTCTGACCACGCTGAGAGGGCCATTCGATTTGGTTTATCTCGACGCCGACAAGGGCTGGCAGGAGGACTATTTCAACAAGTTGTTTCCGAAAAAGCTTTTGCCCGGCGGATTGTTCGTCGCCCACGGCGCGATTCTGCTCGCGGAGAAAATGAAAAATTACCTGGACCTGGTGCGCAATCATCCGGAATTGGAAACGGTCCTTGTCAGCGCCGTGCCCGAAGATGGTTTTGCGGTGAGTTATCGCCGCCGCGCAGCGGGCTGACGGGCAGTGTGGCGGCGGCACACCATTCGTCGGTCGTTGACGGTTAATCACCGGCGGGCCTACTTTCAGCGGAATGATTTCCGTTCTGTTCCTCGGGCGAACCGTTTCACGGGTCGCCGTGACCGGCGCGGTGGCGGGGTGCGTGTCCACGGCAACACCCGCCGTCGAGACGGAGATTGCGCCGCTGGGGCCACCGGGCACAAGCGCAACGTACTGGCACGAATCGAAAGCGACCCTGCGTGGTAATGTCGTCGGACAATTCACGCTCGACTTCGGGCCGGTGGAGGAAGCGCGTGGCCACCGCTTCCAATGGCTCGCGTTGCACGCCCGGAAGGCCAACGGCCACCGGTTCGCCGTGTGGATGTTCAGCCGCGCGTTTCCGTTCTCCTCCCTGGAGCAGGCCGGGTCAACCATCGAGCGCTATCTCGTTCAAGAGGGTGAGGAACCGCCGCGCGAGTTCCGGCATCGTTTCACCGGCGCGCCTGTGTTGCCCTCGCTCGGCGCCCGGGAACATTTGTGGCCGCGACCACCAGAGGGCGGGCTGTACACCGGTGGCTTTGCTCTGCGCGTGGAGTGGCTGGGTCACCGGTATGTCCTCAGCACATCGAATCGCAACGAGATTTTCCCCGTGCCCGAGTCGCCGCGGCGTATCGAATTGCTGCCCGACGTTTTGGTGGGCGTGCCAAGCAACACGCGCACGAAAGACGATGTCCGTCGTTTTGACGGCTCGGATTACGAAATGGTCCGCCTGACGCGCGACGATTACACCGCAATGATTCGCGCCGGAATGAACTGTTTCCGGGTGGACGCTCAACAGGCGGGCTGGCTCAAGGACGAGCCGGTGTTTCTCTGGGGCCTCGGCCCGGGAGACGTGGCGTTTCCCGAGAGTCTGTTTCGCAGCACTTACCTCGGCCCATCGTTGTTTCTGGACGAACCGGCCGTCGGCACGCGTGACGGTGTCATTCGTCCGCGCCTGGCCAAGGATCCGGAGTTTCGCAGCACGCTCACGCCGGAGGTGGTGCTTTCGGCGTTCAAGGAGCATTTCTACGAGACGGTGCATCAAGGCGCGCCCACTGTTTTCATGAAATCCCTCATCTCAAACCCGGATGTTGACGCCGGGACGATGAGTTTTCCCCAGCGTAACCTGTATTCTTGGGAAACCATGATCGCCTCGGCCGCATGGCAGTTGACCGCCGCACCGGACGGCGGCCCGCGGGCCATCGTCTTCGAGCCGCCGGGCCGCCTCGGCGCTCAACGGACGGTGCCCGAATGGAACATGGCCTATGGTTGCCAGTTGCCGCCGGGCGATCCCGCGAATTTGTGGGATGTGATCATTGGCTTTTTGCGCGGGGCCGCGCGGGCCGCAGACAAGGATTGGGGCGTGAGCATCTATGGTGCGGTGGACCGCGCCGATGCGCCGTGGGCGCTCACCCACGCCTACGATCTCGGCGCGAAATACTTTTTCTTCTGGGACAATTACCAACTTGCCTGCGTACCGCACGGCGAGGCGTTGGCTCTGGCGCGGCACCTGCGCGGGCACGTGGAAAGCCGGCCGGATCGCGATCACTCGCGGCTTCGGTGCGCCGCCGAAGTGCTGATCCTGCTGCCTCCGGGTTACGACCTTGGCCATACGCACATGGGCCGTGGGAATCTCTGGGGACTCGGAGAATTGAACCTCGAACGCACGAACCGCCACGGAGTTCGTCTCCGCCAGGTGATGGCAAACTGCTTCACCGAAATCGAACGCTGCCGGCGGCAGGGGATCGCGTTCGATCTGGCGTGGGACATTGCCGGGCTGCGCGCGGACGGCTATCGCGAAGTGGTGCGGGCGCGCGAGGATGGCCGGGTGGAACTCGCCGTGGACGGGCGCCGGTCGGTGCGCCGCGGCCCACGCACCCCGGAACGCCCGGGTGGCGTGCCTCCCCGATTGACGGTGGAACTGTCGCGCGGGGATCGCGGCACGCCGCTGACCATCATCGCACGCGCCCAAGTCACCGAAGGCTCATCGCCGGTCCATTACACGACGGGCACCGACCGTCGTGGTGTTTACCAGAACGCAGTCGTCCTGTGGGAACTGTTTGGCCCAGACGTGATGGACTACCGGACGCTGTCCAGTGTGCGGGAGAGTGAACCGGCAACGAACGGCGCTCCGATCGTCGTAACGGCGAAATGTTTCATCGAGCGCCCGGGCCGCTACCGGCTGCGCGCCGCAACCAGCGATCTGGCCGGGCGTCCGGCGGTGGTCTGGAAGGAGTTCAAGGTCGAGCCATGAACACGCGCCGGCCACTCATCCTTTCCCGGCCGGCAACAATGACGCCACGATGTAGCCGCCGACGTGAGGAAACGGATTTAGCCACCAGCCTGCGCCATCCCCCTCCTTACGTCGGCGGCTTACCTCCGGCGGACGCCGTTCTGCCAAAGCTTCGACGTGCTGCTCACGAGTGTTCCGCCCGGACTGCTGGCGCAATACCTGGTCGTCCTGGTCGCCGGTGACGTGGAGTTCAACGACACCACCATTGCGCGGCTCGACGAAGCCTTGCGTCGCGGCTCGACGGTCTTGATTTCCGAGCGGCATCGCGACGCGCTGAGCGAGCGGCTCAAAGCCCTGGCGAAGCGCGGACGGTTGGAAGTCCTCCAGCCCTGGATCAACCCTGCCACCGGCCGGCCGACGGCCATTGCCGACGAACGCCTGGCACGACTGGCGCGCGAACTCTTGCCGGTGGAAATCCTCGGCGACCCGATCCAATTCCAGATCAATCGCACCCGCACCGGCTGGGTGCTCGAACTGGTCAACAACCGCGGCGTGGCCAAGAAGCCCGGCGAGCCGGCGGTGATTGACCCGCAAGCCAGAGCTTGCGTGACGCTCAAACCGAAACTGCGCTTTACCTCCGCCCGCGAGTGGCGCTCGAAAGTTGTGCATGAGCGAGCGAAGGAAACTCTGTTGGAGATTGGGCCGGGGCAAAGCGAGTTTGTGGAGTTCGTGACGCGCTGAATTCCAGTCGGTGTTTGGGCAGGCAATTCCGTCCCGTTGCATGTGAACCCTTGCATGCGGCGACTTGAAGGCTACACTGCCCGAAGTTGGTGTTCGTTGCGACAACGTTGATACACGAACAACCAGTCGTATTTGAATAGTTAGGCATCATTCCGCGCCATGAATGACGAAACCAAAGGGCAAGTCCCCGTATTTGTATCATTGCTTACATACTTCGGCATGTCACTTGGCGCGATGGTGCTTATCGTGGGTCCGAAGATATTAGCTCATCCAAGTGCTTTGGGTCTTTGTTTTCTCTTCCCATTTGGAGTCGGTTTTCTGATTGGGCCAAGTTCTCGCGTTATTGGCCATACGTTTGTGATTGTCTCGTATGTTAGCTTCTTAATCTTCTTCGTGTCATTTAAGCGAGCACGTTCTTGGGCGACGTATGGTATGCTCTGCATCGGGTTTGCTCTTTTGCTGCTCTTGAATGTCGCAGGATGCCGCAAGGCGCTTCAAAGTTTGGAGAATATTACGATGATGCCTAACAAATCGCTGCTGGCAACGCGGGATGGCGCGGGCAGTTCCGCTATCGCGGACTACGTCATCAGCCCCGCGTGCCTGAGCTCTGGACGTTAGGCCGACTCGCATGATTCGTGACATACTAGGCTTTGTTTTCGGCGGCGCTTTCGGCGCGTGGATTCTGAGCTTTGTAGTCAGCGGCGTTCGGACGGGGCGCATTCATCACACCGATTCGACTTCGACGTTTTCATTTCGGACGCAGCCAGTGCGCTTTATTCTCGTAGCGTTGCTCTTCATGCTGATTGGAGGCATTTGTTTGTATGGAGCATGTCACAGAGCCATTTCGATTTGGCAGAGATTGTTATGAAAACCAATCTCCTCACCCGCCGCCAATTCACCCGCACGATGCTCGCCACCGCCGTCGCCATCGGCGTCGCCCCAGCCTTCCTGCGCGGGCAAAACCTGAACAACAAACTCAACATCGCCGTCATCGGCGCGGGCGGACGCGGCGGCGGCAATCTGGAATCCGTGTCTTCCGAAAACATCGTCGCGCTGTGCGATGTCAACGGCAAGAACTTGGACCGGGCCGCCGCCAAACATCCGTCGGCTCGTAAGTTTGCGGATTTCCGGAAAGTCTTCGATCACGCCAAGGAGTTTGACGCCGTCGTCGTCAGCACGTGCGAGCACACACACGCGTTCGCGACGATCCTCGCGCTCAAGCACGGCAAGCACGTCTATTGCGAGAAACCGCTCACGCACAACATCTGGGAGGCACGCAAGATTCGCGAGGCGGCGGCGAAGGCCAAGGTCGCCACGCAGATGGGCATTCAAATTCACGCCACCGAGAATTACCGCCAGGTGGTGGAACTCGTTCAAAGCGGCATCATCGGCCCGGTGCGCGATGCGCATGTGTGGGTTTCGCGGGCCTGGGGTTGGCAGAGCGAAGAAGACGCCAAGCGTCACAAGGATATAGTCTGGGTCGTCGAGCGCCCGAGGGAGTCGCAGCCCGTGCCGGAAGGATTGGACTGGGACTTGTGGCTCGGACCGGCGCCGGCGCGGCCGTTCAACAACGTCTATTTTCCCGGACCGAAATGGTATCGCTGGTGGGATTTCGGCAACGGGACG
>Ga0247727_10019781_pt1 | contig 10387 bp, 10 predicted proteins | sample WisWelCaveWW1625_FD_202498 | JGI IMG/M metagenome (GOLD analysis project Ga0247727, IMG submission 202498) | Biofilm microbial communities from Wishing Well Cave, Virginia, United States - WW16-25 | ecosystem: Environmental > Aquatic > Deep subsurface > Groundwater > Cave microbial mat | place... | reverse complement strand
GATCTTGAACCATACAGATTAGTTGAAACGGCTCCAAACAGTGGAGTTTTTGTTGGTGAAGTGATCCTTACTGGATTTTCTCATGATGCTGATGGTGATGGACAAATAGATACACAGCCACGCACAACTGGTTCAGGCCCATCAAATGGCTTTTTAGAAGCAGACAGAAATGATGGTCTTACCATATCATTTGAATTTGCAGATGGCGTTGTTTTAACACAAAGTGCGCACATAAGCTGGAATCAAGCTGAGATCAATTTTGATAAAACATCCTATCTCCCAGATGATACTGTAAAAGTGCAGGTAATAGATCCTGACATGAATCTAAATCCAGAAGCTGCTGACACAATTTCAGTAGAAGTTTCGTCAGATTCTGACAGTGCGGGAATCACAGCAGATGCAATAGAAACAGATGAGAGCACAGGAGTCTTTGAGGCAACTATGTATTTGACGCAGACTAGTGTATCAAGTGGCAATAGGCTTCATACAATTCCAGATGACATGATATACGCAAAATACGAGGATAACACACTACCCTCACCTTACAGCATAAACGACAGCATTGATGTTGTAGCAAATTCTGTACTAACATCTCAAACTCATACCATTGACAAAGTCGCATTTGGAAATACAATTCTTGCAGACAATCTAGGGGTGCCAGTACAAGATCCAAAGGCAGGCCAGCAACTGCAGGTAGTTTCAGAAATTCAAAATAAACAAAGCTATGAACAACCTTTCGTGTATCTAGTGCAAGTAAAGGACTCTGCTGGTACCGTCATTTGGCTTTCATGGTTTAAGGGAAGTCTTGCCATAAACCAAAAGCTTGACGTTTCACAATCTTGGCTTCCTTCTGACGCTGGTACCTATACTGTAGAAACCTTTGTCTGGAAGTCTCTTGAGAATTCTTCTCCGCTGGCACCATCACTAGCGACTGAATATGAAATCAAACCCTGAAAGCAGCTAGGTGGTAAGCTCAGGTTTAAGGGTCCACGCAACGGCTAGGATGACAAAAGGAATGGAAATCATTATCGTAATTTGTAAGATTATGAATAGCTGACTTTGTGATGCATCTGGGTTCGTTATGATAAACGGTAAGGGCAACGTGATTACAAACCAGATTACAGAAATCAGAATTATTATTTCCAGTTTCTTTTTATTCTTTGGATTCACAAAATAGCCAATGATCTTGAGGTATTAATTTGATTGCAATGAATGGGTTATTTAGCAGTAGTTCTACCAGTCACAATTGCAACCTTTCCAGCTTCATAAAATGATATACAAAAAGATGCTTTTTAATTTTAGAGCTTTATGCCAAATGTCCAGTGGCGATTTAATACAAAATTCACAGATGACGCAATTCCTATAGATATTAAGGCTGCCAAAAGATAGTACAACGATAGTTTTTCTACAAACAGATAATTGAATCCAAGTTGTATTCCCATACCAACAAGACTTACGCCAATAAACTTGACATACATAAGAGCACTTGGCTGCTTTGCCATTGTATCTCTGAATGTCCAAGCCTTGTTTAGCAAAAAATTCGTCGTAATTGAGGTATAGATTGCAAGAGAAGAAGAAAGTAGATACCAAAGTCCAGCAAATTCGGTCAGGGTATAAAGTATTCCTAGATTTACAATTACCCCGCTTGCGCCAACCAGATAATACTTGAACGCATGTCTAGCAAAGAGTGGAATCCTGCTAAACCTATCCTGCCTACGCAGAGTCATTTGGTTTTATTCAACATTACATCTCTTAATAAATGGGACTAATGAACTGGTGACAAAATCATAATTTAGTCATATTTCAGATCGGCTCTTACAAAAAATAGAGTGATCGGGCTTACCATTCTCTAGTTCTACACGTTTAGTTGAAATTTTTTTTAAAAACAAAATAAAATGTGAAAAAATTCACATGAACTGATAAATAGTCCCAAGTCATATAATAAAACATGCAGAAGGATGCAATTCCCACTGCTTAAACTGCGTGGTCCCGCAGAAATATAAATGAAATCGGGCGCACTGCGTCGATTCAAAGAGGTAATCTCTACCCTTCTGACGGGGGGCCACGCCAATTATGTTCTAGTCAAATCCACTGAAACACTACCAAGCAGGTTGCCGCGTGGATTTATCACAATTTGAAGCTCCTGGTCATCTGAGACTCGAATCACTTTTTTGCCAAGATAGTCCCAAGTATAATAAGTGGAAATTCCTGCCTCATGAGAGGCTCCCTCAAGCTGAAAATCTTCACCAAAAGAAAAAGTTGCCCCTTTTAGGGTAATCGAAAGCGTTTGCGGGCTGTCACCGTTTGGTACGAAACTAAATTGATAAGTCCCTTTCTGGATTTCGAAAGTGTCAGTAAAAATTCCATCAGTATAAAGTTTAGGATCTGCTAGTGTCACATGATAAGCGACGGTTTTTTCAGATTTGGGTTCTATTGATAGTCCTAATGCTATGACAACAGCTATGGCAATGCCAACATAGATTATCTTTTTCATATAATAAAATAAATTTTGTAATTTTTAAAAACTTTTCAAAAATTACAGTTTGAGGGATTCTTTGAGTCCTTTGTATCTATTTCTTATGGTAACCTCTGTTACACCAGCTGCTTGCGCAACATCTTTTTGTGTTTTATTTTCACCATTCATCACACAAGAAAGATACAACGCAGCTGCAGCAAGTCCCATTGGATCCTTACCAGCTGAAATTTCAATCTCTGCCGCATCCTTTAAGATTAACAATGCCCTTCGCTTTGTTTTCTCACTTAGTCCAGCTTTGCTTGCTATTCTTGCTACACACTTTATTGGATCCACAACTGGCATCTTAAGGTCAAGTTCTCTAAGAAGTAATCTGTAACATCTTGCCACATCTTTTCTTTTGATGTTAATTCCATTTGCAACGTCAGTTAGAGTTCTTGGTGTTTCCGTGTCCCTACATGCTGCATAAAGTGCTGCAGCAACAAGTCCTGGAATTGATCTGCCTCTAACAAGACCCTTGTCCAGAGCCTTTCTGTAGATATATGCAGTCTTTTCTATTACAGCATCTGAAAGTGCAAGCTTGTCTTTTAGTCTGTCAAGCTCACTAAAGGCTTGCCTAAAGTTTCGATCTACTGGCTCATGAACCTGACTTCTGCTATCCCATGTTCTAAGTCTCTCTATCGTGCTTTTCATGGAAGCAGACAAAGGTTTTCCTGATGCGTCCTTGTCTGCAGGACCAATTATTGTTGCAAGCCCCATGTCATGCATTGCAAGTGATGTGGGAGTTCCAGTTCTACTTCTATCTTCATGCTCTTCTTTGGAAAATGATCGCCATTCCGGCCCTGATTCCTCAACCCTTTCGGTAAGGACAAAACCACAATTTCCACAAAACATCTCTCCAGTTGTACTATCAGTTACCATCGGACCTTTTCCGCAACGTGGGCAACGCCCACCGCTATTGAAAGTCTCACGCGTCATATAATATCTAATAAAAGCTTCGATCGTCCGGCAATAAAAAGATTTAACTATAACCATTTTATCAATTCTTTACATCAAATTTCAGATTATAATATAAAAGATTTAATGTCTTTAAACTAAAATTAAAATTATTATAAATAATTAGATTCCCTACCATTATACTTTTATTTTATTACTGCAAGACGGATTCTATTCTTGCATCTATTTTGTCTTGTAAATTTTCTTACCATTTTTAGCGTCTCATTGATTTACAAAATAGATCATGGTCTCATGAGATGATAAACTAATAGATATTGCAAATAATCATCATTGATTTGTTTGAGACGGGTTTCATCAGCTCAAATCAAAAACTGTCTTAATTTGTGGAATTTTGTTTACAAAAACTATCCAAAGCAAAAACTTAAATACGATTTTTTTGATTTTCAGGCATTAAATAAAATGGAAAAATGTCCACTTTGCTGTGAACCACAGCAGTCAACTACTGCACTGGTGGCTCACATAAAGAAAATCCATCCGCAGAGAAGATTTAGTCTACAACTAGCATAATAGTCTCTGGTCTGAGGATAGATTGGGGGGATGTATCCAATTTAGGTTATCCACGAATTTTTGATATTGATTCTACAGCAAGTGTGAGAAAGAAGTAAGCTAGAGATGGTTTTGTTAGCTAAATTTAGCCTACAGTGAACCTCATTTCACACCTTGAATTAATAATTAATTTATTTACTCCTTACCATGCCGGGATTCGATAAGAAATGGACGAAGCCCCCTACACCAACTTTTGGGGAACGAATCAATGATGCTATAAAACCAAAGGGTTCACTAAAGCCCAGAATGGAACTAGCAGTACGAAAATTACAGAATCAAATTTCTAAATTAGATGGTATGATTACAAAACTAAAACAAAGAGATGAAAAGCTTTTCAAAAGAATTGTTGTTGCAACTCAACAACACGACTTTACAGCTAGCAAAGTCTTATCAAAAGAATTAGCTGAAGTGCGAAAGGTAACAAAGCTATTAGGAAATGCAAGGATGGCACTTGAACAGATCGAGCTTAGATTAAGTACATTCCATGATCTTGGTGACACAGTAGTTACCATAATGCCAACAATTGGTCTTATGCGAAGCTTGAGATCATCGCTTGTCAAGTTCATGCCAGAAGCAGATCATGAGCTAGGCTCCATGACTGAAATGTTAAACGGCCTTATGACAGATACATTCCATAGCGGAGACTTCGGAATAGATTCTGAAGCAACAAGTGAAGAATCAGAAAAGATCCTACAGGAAGCGGCAGCAGTGGCAGAAGCAGCGGTAAACGACAAACTACCATCAATGCCTGCTGGGCAATCCTCCTCAGCACGATACATCTAGACGCTTCTGTGCGATAGTTTGTAACGAAGATATATCTTGAATAAAACAAAAGATGCAGCTAAAATAACTGACGAAGCTAGAAACGAAACGCCGTAACCAAACAACTGTGTAAGTTGTCCTGTTACTAACGCACCACCAAAAACACCAATTCCTGTGATTGAGCTGTTCACACCAAGATACTTTCCTTCAAAACCTTGTGGAATACTTTTAAAGAAAATAACTGAGCTTGATGTACTGAAAATAGAAAACGCCACAACCATTAAACAAGCAGAAATAATTGCCACCACAAAAGTGCCAATTCCAAACATCAATGGAACAAGCAAACCTGCAATAAGCACGGCTATTATTCTTGGTGCATATGCAATCATCGTAGCACGCTCTTCGCCAACCTTTGATATCAATCTAGGAACAACAAAGAAAATTGTAATCATCATAGAAGTTTGTATCATGTAAATTAAAAACACAGCCGAGTCGGAAAAGTTAAAACTCTTCAAAAAGGGCGTATATGCAGTAAAGTAAATGTTGCTACCAAAATAGAAAAGAAAATTGGTTAAAAATAAAATCCCTATTTCGTCAGAAACCTTCCCTTTGAATATAGTAATTATGTGCCTATAGTCATATAATTCAGGAATTTTAGGAAATACAAAGTGAAAGTGGCTAAAGCTATATGCTAGGGCATGGATCGAATGAGCGATGCTACTTCGCTCAAGATTAAAGCTGGATTCCCTTATGGTCATACTAAGTGCAATAGCTATGCCACTTGATATAGCACAAATCAAAAAATATGGGCTTAAATCGAAATACAAGCTCCAGACGGTTCCTATAAGCAATGCAGCAAACATTCCAAAAGTTGCAATTATTGAAGTTCTTGCAAATAACCACCCCCACTTATTTCTCTGAGCAGATTCCATGACAAGTAGGTGTGTCACCGGATTTCTTCCTACTACAAAAAATCCAACTATTGGTGAAATTACAAAAAGTACGTCAAGGCTTTTTGTGAAATACAACCATATGCAGCAAAGCAACATGACAAAAAATGAAACAAGAAGAACTGCCCGCCTTACGTGGAATCGGTCGATTACTTTGCCCCAAAATATAGAACCAAATGCTGTTGCTCCATAATGAAGTGCCGCTATAACTGATACCTCATTAATGCTTCCACCAAGAAAAATCACATACAGTGGAAGAACCGCGTGCAGCCCTTCGGCTGTTGTATTTGCAGGAAGAAGATACCATAGCCAGCTTTGTCTCTTAGGAAAAGACATTGTTTTCGATAACCATCAATCTGCCATATTATTGTACGATGCACACAAAAAACGGAAAAATATCATCATGCAGCAGCGTGTTCTAACACGCCGAAGCACAAGGTTGGATCCAAAGATCCAGAAGCTTCATGATGACCTTTGTCACCATTTCTTGGGAGTTTTTCATCCCATAGGCGCTTCATCCTTTTACACGGAAGGATTTTTCCTTGACCGTTTGCTTTTGACTGCATGATTCCTATCTTGGGAGGATGTTCCTTTGATAGGGTATAATATACGTCATCAAATTATTTAAGTTTTGTTTGATTATTACGGTTGAAATTCAGAATTTTCTTTTTAAAATATAGGAACTCCATTATATAGAACTTTTCTTGAAAATTATCTAATCAACATTTTTATGTTGTGTATACATACCTGAATTATAACAAAAGAAATTGATCTCTATCAGATGATTTATGAGTCAAATCTGGACACTAAGCTAGAGCAGATTCTAATAGGCCTGACAAAAGACAACCAATCGCCAAAGATTAAAGAGTCAATATATCGATTTTTGCTTTATGTACAGCACGCTTCAGAAAACTTTTGGGTAACTTTTCACAAAGCCAAAACCTATCAGGACAGGCTTGAATGTTACTACCAATTTACAAAGAATCAATGCCTCGCAACGGAGGTTCTGATACGAGATTTGGATTCCATATTGAATGACGAAGAAGTTAAAGAAAATCTTAACGCAATTCTAAAAGAAGGCTTTACTTTTTAACTTAGTGTACTTTCTGTCTTTGAACGAGACTCTTTAAAGTTCTTTATCTTACTGCCTTCTTCATCTACTACATGATCAATAGATGAAAGCTTTTCACGCAGATTATTAATTATAACCCCCACATCATCTGCTTCCTTTTCCACCTCAGCTCTTTTCTGAGCTAAATTTCTGATTCCTTGTTTTTCCTCTTCTATATACTGACCAACTTTGAGCAGCTTTTCTTTTAGATTTTTAATATCAACTGATTCATCTTCAATATTTTTCTCAAGCTTCGTACGTTTGTCTTTTAGGTTCTTAATAATTAGACCAACATAATCAATTGCCTCTTCAAGCTTCGCACGCTTATCCATAAGTAGATTTATGCCTATGTCATCACCTGGCTGTGTCATACTTGATTGTTCAACACGCTCGGGTATTTTTATTTGTTCAATGGCTTTAGGTTGTTCAGTAGATTCCAAATTCTGGGATTCATAATTCATCTCTTTTACCATAACATCACCTCCACCACCTTGGTTTTCTTCTGACGCAAGTTCTCTAAACTTTTCTAGGTTTTTTTTGAACTTTTCGAACATATTGTCTAAGAATAGTGTAATTTACAATATATAAAAAGCTAATAGATATAGAGTGTATAACTCACATCATTTTCAGACTAGACCAAGCGGTCGGTTTTAATATTTTCTAGACACAGAAAACCGGCTAGATAATCATTTTTAACTAAACTTGCCTCGATAGTGAAATTTAGCAGCTGATCAGATTTTATAGGGTATAAATCCCATGCAAATCAAGAAGGAGGTGCAACGATGGGCTATAACGAAGGTGGTTTTGGCGAAAGCTCTGATAACCGAGGATACAGCAGCGATAGAGGCTACGGCGGCGGTAGACGATTTGGCGGCGGTAGACGATTTGGCGGCGGTAGACGATTTGATGACAGGCCAAAACCAGTAGAAACAGGAAAGGAATACGATGTTTCCATAACGGAAATTAGTAGAAAAGGAGACGGTATTGCAAGAGTAGACGGCTTTGTGATATTTGTCAAAGGTGGACAAGTTGGGCAGAATGCAAAAGTAAAGATCACCCAAGTCGGTGGAAGATTTGCAACTGCTGACCTAGTAGGAGAAGGCTCTCCACAACCTGCAGCAGAACCTGCAAGCTAAAGTCTACTAATCCAAAAACTAATTTTTCCCCTAATTTTTCTTAATTTTTACAACCGTATAGTTTTCTTTTTTATAAGATGTACAATTTCCATCTTTCTGCCCATGTTCAACGTTGGTTCCATTGTAACATAGACCGTTTTTCGTTTAGGATATACTACTATCTGAGTTACCCTCTCTCGTTCTATATGAACATAGTTTACTTTTCCTAGACTTTTGTTAAACTCATTTCTAATCCTTCTTCTGAGTGCAACCTGCTTGCAAAAGTGTTCTTCTTCCCTTTGTGTTTTCAGTGAAGTTTTACCTTTCTTCATTATCGCTTCTGAGATATTTCCTTTAAGATCTATTATGGCCGCAAATCTCATCGCAGAATCTATTGATAGTATGTCTTCTACGATGGGAACAAGATCTGTCTTATGATTTCCGTTTTTCAAGATATAAAATGCCAAATTTACACTCGCTAAATATATCTTATTTCTTAATAGCTAAATTTAGGATTCAGTAAGTTCGCGATCTTTTGTTTCTGGATTTAGTAGGGTACCAGTAAGTAAAATTATTGATCCTATGATTATATTTGCGCCCAAAACTACTGGAATTAACTCAGTTTGAACCAAAGAGATCAAGCTTACTGCGATCAGAGGAGACCATGAACCAACTATTAGGCCTCCATTATAAGCAAAGCCCACTGCACTGTTTCTAACTTCGGTTGGGAACCTTTCTGAAAAAAATGCAGGTACAGGTCCAGAGGCTGTGGAAATTACGAAGGCGTAAATCACTACAAAAAGGATGGTACGCAATAGTTCCCCTCCAAGAATTCCATAAGCCAGTGGAATTACTATCACAATTGATGCAACTGCAAAGAGGATCATGGACTTTTTCCGCCCTATTTTTTGACTTAACCACCCAGTAAAGATCATCCCAAGCCACGAAGAAACCGTTGCAAAAATCATTACTGGCGCAACATCTGCTCTTTCTACGTTACCAAACTGTTGTAAAAATGTGGGTAGAAATCCAACTGAACCGTGATACATATAGACAAGACCAGTCATTACAAAAACGCAAAGAAAGAAAGCTTTTCTATGCTGCTTACCAAAAACAATCTTTCTGAGTGGGGTCTTTTCCAATTTGTGACCTTGTTGTTTTTCCAACCAAAGAGCTGATTCATCCATTCTAAACCTGACAAAAAGAGCTATGAATCCAGGAATAATGCCTGTAAAGAAAAGTATTCTCCATCCAAATTCAACAAATGCCTCTCCAACAAAGACAACTGTCATTATCTGAAATGCAATTGCTGCCAAAAGAAAACCAAAGGAAAATCCACTCTGCAAAAAACCAGACAAAAAGCCTCGTTTTTGTTTTGGCACACTTTCCATTGTTATTACAGCTCCACTACCCCACTCACCACCTGCAAAAATCCCCTGAACCAATCTTGTTAAGACCAACAAGGCTGGTGCAAATACGCCAACCATAGCATAAGTTGGTAAAAGTCCAGTAACAAAAGTTGCAATTGAAAATCCTAAAATTGTAATTATCATAGATTTTTTTCTTCCGAATTTATCACCATAAATTCCAAAAATAGCTGCACCAAGTGGCCTCATAATGAGTGTGATGGTGTAACTTGCAAAGGTTGCAAGCAAACTAAAGATAGGATCTTCAGACGGAAAAAAGAGCTGGCTTACAGATGGTATGACAAGTAACATCAAAACAATATCGTATCCATCGAGTGACCATCCAAGAAATGAACCCGCAACTATTGCCTTCTGGCCTTTAGTTAGAGTAGACATTTTTTCTTCTCTATTAGAAGACTGACTTTGTATTGTAGCTTTGCGTTAGTTTTTGATGATTTTTAGATTGACCTAACTATATAGTTCCCATGTCATATATAGAACACAGATTTAACTATGTAAATTAGCCACAAGATTATGACACAGTGGATGTCTTGGCTAAGGTCAAATGATAAAGAGATTCTTGCCATTTTAAACGATCTTGCAAAAAAATCTGTTGAAGTTTCTGAAGAGTTAGTTAATCTCTTTGAAGACATTAAAAATTCCAATGAGTACCATGTTAAAATTAAAAAACTTGAAAGGGAAGCAGACGAGCTTACTAGATCGGTTTTTGCAGAATTAAACAAAACATTCATCACTCCTTTAGACAGAGAGGATCTTCAGCGAATTGCATCCAAACTAGATGATGTCATAGATTATTCAGAAGGCATATCTGGAAGGATCATTAGTTATCATATCCAATCTACACCACCATATATGCTTGAGATTGCAAAAGAGCTTACAAAGCAGACGAAAGAAGTCGAATTCATGATTTCTAAATTAAAAAATTTAAAGGTATCAAAAGATCTGATTACTCACTGCAGAAATACAAGTGATATAGAACACACAAT
>Ga0247727_10019780_pt1 | contig 10388 bp, 11 predicted proteins | sample WisWelCaveWW1625_FD_202498 | JGI IMG/M metagenome (GOLD analysis project Ga0247727, IMG submission 202498) | Biofilm microbial communities from Wishing Well Cave, Virginia, United States - WW16-25 | ecosystem: Environmental > Aquatic > Deep subsurface > Groundwater > Cave microbial mat | place... | reverse complement strand
ATGCCGTTAAATCAACGTATTTGCTATTTAAATGTGTAGCTTACCGCAAAGCTTTAAAAGTAATTAGACGTGAAAGTAATTATGGCAAAGGAAGTAAAATCAATGCTTGTTAATGACAGGATTATGACAGAAAGCGGAAGCTCTGAGCTTTTTGAATCAGGCAGATACGGAATTCTTAAAGCAAATGGGAGAATCCAGCTTTCTTTCTTGGAAGCCTTGTATCTTATAGAAAAAGAAAGACTTAAAGTTTTCAACCAGCGAAGACAGGAGATTGATTTTGAGTCTTTGTTCAGAAAGGCAAAGAAACAAGAGCAGAACCTCAATGTAAGATATTCTGTTTTTAGGGATTTCAGGGATCGCGGCTACATTATCAAGACAGCATTGAAGTTTGGCGCTGATTTCAGGGTATATGACCGAGGCATTAAGCCTGGCGAAGACCACGCTAAGTGGATTGTTTTTGCTGTTCACGAAGGCCAGACAATGACTTGGCGCGATTTTGCAGCCAAGAACAGGGTAGCCCATAGCACTAAAAAGAAGCTTCTTATTGCTGTAGTTGACGATGAAGGTGACGTGAGCTATTGGGAATCCAGATGGCTTAAGCCATAAGGTATTTATAGACATTAAATCTCATTTTTTCTTATGGATTATCGCGATAAGATTCTCTCAATGGTGCAGGTAAAGCCTGTTGTCCCCTCTGATGTTGCAAAAGTAATGAATACGAATACCTTGATGGCTTCTGCAATGCTTTCTGAAATGACTTCAAAGGGAGTTCTTAAGGCTTCGAACATGAAATATGGCAGTTCGCCACTGTACTATATTCCTGCCCGCATAGATATGCTTGAGCCTTTTGTCAACAACCTCAATGAAAAAGACAAGAGAGTTTATGAGCTTCTGAAGGCAGAAGGAATCTTGCAGGATTCAAAGCAGGACGCATTGACAAGGGTTTGTCTTCGCAATATCAAGGACTTTGCAAACCCAATTGAAGTTATGGCTGGCAATCAGCAGGAACTTTTTTGGAAGTACGCCACCATTTCTCAGGAAGATGCTGTTGCAAGAATACAAAAATTTTTCAATCCTGTTCCAGAAATTAAAAAAGAAGCACCAAAAGAACTATCAAAAGAATCCCAGCAGTCTCTCTCAGACAAGCCAGCTGAAAAAGCAGTAGAAAAGCAGCCAAAACCGAGAAAAAAGAGGGCATCTTCGTCTTCAATAACCTCAAATGCAGATTCATTTTTTGCAAAGCACAACATTAATGTTATTGAGAGAATAAAGGAAGCTGGAAAAGAAGGTTCTTATGTTATTTCAATCGTGGCATCTGTCGGCCAGCTGAGCTATTTCTGCAGGATAAAGCACCAGAAAAACATTACTGAAAAGGATTTGAGCGATGCTTTTGTTCAGGGGCAGGTAAGAAAGCTTCCTGTTTTGTATGTTTCAAATGGCGAGCTTACAAAACAGTCTGAAGAGCTTCTCAAGGAGCTGAAGTCTATTACAGTGAGGAAAATCTGATGGGAGTAAACCTTCGGGACATATTGATTTTTCAGGAAAAAGAGCTAGATGATTTCAAGGGGAAAATAATTGCAATTGACAGTTATAATATGCTGTACCAGTTTCTTGCATCCATCCGCACAATGGACGGTCAATTGCTTACAGACGGCAAGGGCCGCGTCACTTCTCACATAATCGGTCTTTTTTCCCGCACAACAAATTTTCTTGCAAAGGGTATCAGGCCCATTTTTGTTTTTGACGGAAAAGCACCTGAACTCAAGGCAAAGGAAATTCACCGCCGTTTTGAGGCAAAGCAGGAAGCAAAAAAGAAGTATCAGCAGGCAGTTGCCACAGAAGATGTTGAGTCGATGAAAAAGTATGCTGCAAGATTTATCTATCTTACTCCAGAAATGGTATCTGAGGCAAAAGAGCTTGTAAGACTTCTAGGACTTCCAATTGTTCAGGCTCCTTCAGAGGGTGAAGCGCAGGCATCTCATATCGTTACTAATGGCGATGCTTGGGCAGTAGGCTCTCAGGATTATGACAGCTTGCTTTATGCAACTCCGAGGCTTTTGCAGAATCTTTCAATCGCCGGAAGAAAGAAAAAAATCCACGGAATGGGCACGAGAATCGTAATGCCTTCAATGATAGACCTCGCGCAGAACCTCAGCAACCTAAAAATAGACCAAGACAGGCTTATCGCTCTCGCAATGCTCATCGGCACAGACTACAATCCCGGAGGAATCCACGGCATTGGTCCAAAGAAAGCACTTAAATTAGTTCAACAGCACACAAAAGTCGAGCAAATCTTCAAGGCAGTTGAGTGGGAAAAGCATACAACAACCCCGTGGCAGGAAATATTTGACCTCTTCAAGAAAATGCCAGTTACTGATGACTACAAAATCAAGTGGGGCAGTCCAGACGTCAAAGGAATTAACGAGTTTCTTGTTAATGAGCGCGGTTTTTCTGAAGAAAGAGTAATTAAAGGATTAGAGCCTTTGAAGAAACAGCAGTCAGGCTTGGGTAATTGGCTATGAAACTAAAAGACTCTCTTGCCAATCTGCTTACGAAGAAAGAATTAGAGTGCGCTCCATCGGGCTTTGACATAATTGGCGATATTGCAATCATAGAAATTGCTGATTTGCTTGCAAAGAAAGAGAAAAAAATAGGGCAGGCCCTGCTTTCCTTGTTCAAGAATATCAAGGTAGTTGCAAAAAAGACTTCAATAAGGAAGGGAAAGTATCGTCTTAATTCCTTGAAAGTCATTGCCGGAGAAAAGAGAAAGACAACAATCCATGTTGAAAGCGGCCTTAGAATGGCTTTGGATGTTGAAAAATGCTACTTCAGCCCCCGTTTAAGCACTGAACGCCTGCGAATAGCTTCTCTTGTCAAGCCAAACGAGCGCATTCTTGTAATGTTTTCAGGCATTGCTCCTTATCAATTAGTTCTTGCAAAGCATTCAAAGGCAAAAAGCATAGTCGGGGTTGAAGTAAACCCAATTGCACACAAGTTCGCGCTTCAAAACATCAGGAAGTTCTCTGAAAAAATAACCCTTTACAAAGGCGACATTAAGAAAATCGCCCCTAAACTAGGCATTTTTGACAGGATTATCATGCCCCTGCCAAAATCAGCAGTTGAGTTTGTTCCAATTGCATTAAAACTTGTCAAGAAGGGAACTCTTCACGTTTATGATTTTGAGAAAGATGGAGAGTTCAATCTTGGAATCCAGAAGGTTAAAAAAGCCTGTTCTCTTGTAAAAAGGAAGTGCAAAATCTTGCGTGTAGTGAAGGTAGGCCAAAATGCCCCCCGAAGCTACAGGATTTGCATTGATACATTAGTATCATGAGTGCAGAGCGCTATGATGACGTGAATCCCAGTTGAGCCTTCGGGCTATGAGAATTATTGGAACGCTGAGCGCGCACAAATCTCAAGCAAATCCCATTTAAATTAATTGAAAAATGAATTACTTCAACGAAAAACATAAACAGCTTGATGATATTATGCATAGTTTTGATTCTGTTCTTGTTGCCTTCTCAGGCGGTGTTGATAGTGCTTTGGTTCTGAAGCTTGCTCATGATGCATTAAAAAATAATTGTGCAGCTTTTACTTCTGACAGCCCTTCTGTTCCAAGAAGCGAGCTTGATATTGCAAGACAAATCGCAGCAAGTATCGGCGCACAGCACAGCATTGTTGAGACTAAAGAGCTTGAAAACCCTGATTATTCAAGAAATCCTGTGAACAGGTGTTACTTTTGCAAGTCTTCTCTTTATTCTGCAATGGTTCAGCATGCAAAAGCAATGGGCATAGCTTACATATTGAATGGAACAAATGCAGACGATGCTTCAGATTATCGTCCAGGATTAAGGGCAGCAGATGAATTGAAAGTAAGAAGTCCCTTGAAAGATGCTGGAATGACAAAAAATGATGTCAGGGAGCTGGCACATCACCTTAAAATTGAAGTTTGGGACAAGCCAGCATCGCCTTGTCTTTCTTCAAGGATTCCTTACGGCCAGCCAGTTACTCCAGAGAAGCTTTCAATGATTGAGGCTGCCGAGGCTTATTTGAAGTCATTCGGCATTGTTGACTTGCGGGTAAGGCATTTCGGAACTTCTGCAAGCATTGAAGTGCTCCCCGAAGACACTGCAGTCATTCAGGGAAATTATGAATCAATAAGAAATCGTTTCAAGCAGATTGGATTTCCAGATTTTTCAGTCAAGAACTTTTTTTCAGGCTCTTTGAACCGTCTTGCAGGAATCAGATAATCATCCGAACATCTTCTTGTATGTCTTGTCTCCTTCGCTAATGCTTTTAATTTTCTCAATTGCTTCAATAAAATCATCGTGGGTTACTTTTGTCCTGTCATCCCTTATTGCCACATATCCTGCTTCTGTTACAAGAGCCTGTATTTCTGCCCCCGAGAATCCTTCTGTTGTTTCTACAAGCTTTTTTACATCTATTCGTCCAACATTGACTTCAGTTAAATGAATTTTCAGTATTTCTTTTCTTCCTGCTTCGTCTGGCAGGGGCACATTTATCAGTCTGTCAAGCCTTCCAGGCCTGAGTATTGCAGGGTCTAGTATGTCCATTCTGTTCGTGCATCCTATTATTTTTACATTGTCCAATGGCTTGAAACCGTCAATTTCCGAAAGTAGTTGCATGAACGTTCTCTGAACTTCTCTTTCGCCAGATGTTCCTACATCTATTCTTGTTGCCGCAATTGCGTCAAGTTCATCTATGAAAATAATGCTTGGTGCTTTTTCTCTTGCAAGGTCGAATATTTCCTTTACAAGTTTTGCTCCTTCGCCTATGAATTTCTGCACAAGCTCAGAGCCGACAACTTCTATGAATGTTGAGTTTGTTGATGCAGCCACTGCCTTTGCAAGAAGAGTTTTTCCTGTTCCAGGCGCTCCATACAACAAAATTCCTTTTGGAGGCGTAATTCCTATTTCCTTGAACAGATGCGGCTTCAATAATGGAAGCTCTATGATTTCTTTTACATCTCTCATTTGCTCATCAAGCCCACCTATTTGTTTCCAGGAAAGTTGTGGTTTTTGTATTATCACGAATTTTTCAACATCGAATTTCTTGTTTGCAGCGAGTTTCTTTACAAGAGTAAGGTTTTTTTGTTCTGCAAGAACAGTGTCTCCAGGAGTAATATTTCCGCAGGTAGTTGATATTTCAACAAAAAACTCGTTTCCATTTGGCAGCCTTACAAGGGCCTTTTCTTCAATTATGTCCCTAACTTCGCAGGAAATAAGCGGGGATTTCTTGAATTTTTCAATTTCCTTCTCAAGACTATCGACGCTTTCTTTCAGCGTCTTGTTCTCATCTTCGAGGCCCGGCGCATTGGCTGTGTAAGAATAGACAACGTTCTTGTTTTGGCTTGTCATCAGTGCAATTTCCCTCTGAGTTTATTTAAATCTTACCTTGTTATGACAAAACTCGCAACCTCTTCAGCAAGCTTTTGCGGTTTTCCCTTGCTGAAATGCTTTCTTATTGGCTCAAGCAATTCGTTCAGCGCAGAAGCAACAGCAGGCTTAAGGTCATTAGGATGAAGTTTTCCAGATGCAAAAACTGATTCAAGCTTCTGATAATTTTTGAAACTCAAGTCTCCGCCATATTTTGAAGGTCTTTTTACATCCAAAGATTTCATTCTTTCAAAAATAATGTATTTACAGTATTCAAGTATTGGATTCTCAATTGCAACGCCGGCAGGACAGTAAGCTTTTCCAATTTTTCTTTCAACATCTGAAGGGCTGTCTGTCATGAAAATTGCAGAGTCAGGATTACTTTTTGACATTTTTAGTGCCATTATCCTGTCCATAGGATCCCCGCCAGCAGCAGGAGGCTGTCCAAGCCCCATCAACATATGGTGGTGCACTGATACTGGCTTTTCAAATCCAAGCTTGTGTGCAAGCTCCCTTGCAAGGATGTTTACTTTTCTCTGGTCCATCCCCAGCTGGCATATGTCTGCTTTTAAGTGGAAAATGTCTGCGCATTGCATTACCGGATAGAAAATCTGCGATGCAGAAAGAGTGTCGCTTTCTTTCCTTCCCATTATTTGCGAGCATCTCGTGATTCTTTTAAGCGTGGAGTTTATTCCTATCTGCATTACTTTCTTCCAGTAAGATTCATCTTCAACAAAGTCAGAGAACCACTGGAATGTTACTCCTTCAGTGTCCATTCCGCAGGCTTTCCAAATTTCAATCATGTACTCTCCTGTTGTTTGTATTTTCTCAAGGTCTCCACCGAGCTTGTTGTTTGCCCAGGCGTGCCAGTCTGCTACAAGCATTGTGAAAGTACACCCTGCTTTCAGCATTTTGTTGACATTAATTGTTCTTAGAAGCCCCTGCGCAATGTGCATTCTTCCGCTTGGCTCGAATCCATCATACGCCACAGGTTTCTTTTTGTTCTGGAATAGCACTCTCAGTTCTTCTTCAGTAAGAACTTCTTCTCCTACCTGTTGTACAAGGCGTATTCGTTCATCAATATTCATATCAAAAGGCACCCATTTGGGGTATAAATACCTTCTTCTCCAGAAAATAGAAAAGGACATGATTAATGGGGCAAAACAGTGTCTTTTTCTAATTTAGTAAACGCCACAATATTCCAGTAAATACTGGCGTTTACTAAAACAAAACATTTAAATATCAGCGTAGCTCCTGAAGAAGAACAACAAATAAGGTGCATGACTTTTGGCTGACGACGAAAAAAGATTTTCTAAACAGCTTATTGGAAAAACAGTAGTTAGCAAATCCGGCAAAAAGTTCGGAGAGGTTGGCGACATTGTTTTTGAGACAAAGTCAGGAGAGCTTATTCATCTTGTCTTGAAAAATCCAACTCAATATATTGAAAAGATAGAGCTTGAAAAGGACAAGGAAGGAAAGATGCTTATCCCTTTCAGCGCAGTCATTGCAGTAGGCGATTTCCTTGTTGTTTCTGAAGAAGATATTATCTAAACATTTTTAAACAACCATCTTATCGTTTCTTTATGGGGGAATCATCAGTAATCTGGACAGAGAAATATCGCCCTTCTTCATTTGATGAAATAAGGGGCCAGCAGAATGTTGTTTCAAAGGTAAAATCTTTTGTTGCGCAGAAGAACCTTCCAAATCTTCTTTTCGCAGGCCCTGCAGGCGTTGGAAAGAGTTCTTTGTCTTTGGTTATAGCAAAAACCCTTTTTGGAAGCAATTGGCGCGAGAATTTTCTTGAACTGAATGCTTCTGATGAGAGGGGCATTGATATTGTTCGCGTAAAAGTCAAGGATTTTGCGCGCACAAAGGCATTGGGTGATGTTCCTTTCAAGATTATTTTTCTTGATGAATGCGATGCTTTGACAAAGGAGGCCCAGCAGGCATTGCGCAGGACTATGGAGAATTACACTTCAAACTGCCGTTTTATTCTTGCTGCAAATTACAGCTCAAAAATCTTAGACCCTATTCAGAGCAGGTGCGCTGTTTTTCGCTTCAGGCCTTTGTCCATTGAAGACATAAAGGCATTAATACAATCAATTGCAAAGTCAGAAGGGCTTAGCATTACAGATGATGCTGTAAACGCCCTTATTCATTCTTCTGACGGCGATTGTAGAAAGCTTGAGAATATCCTGCAGAGCTGTTCTTCAGTCAGCAAGACAATCACTGCAAGCGCTGTTTATTCTCTTTCAGCAAGCGCAGACCCTGTTGAGGTCAAGGAAGTTCTTCAACTCGCTTTGCAGTCTAATTTTATTGCCGCAAGGGACAAGCTCCTTGATGTTATGCTGAAGTATGGTATGTCTGGCATTGATATGATTAAGCAGATTCAGAAAGAGCTTTGGAATGTCCAGCTTGACGACAGGAAGCGTGTTTCTTTTACTGACAAGATTGGCGAGATAGAATTCAGGATGGTAGAAGGAAGCGATGAGTTTCTTCAGCTTGAAGCTCTTATTGCTCATATTTCTGCAAATGCTAAGTAATAATAAATGTAATAATATTTATTAAAATACTTATTGATTATTCTTCAGAAATAGTTGTTTCAGCTACTACTGCGCCTGTTGTTCCGCCGCCGCGCGAACTCTTTATTGTTATGTCTCCCTGTATGAATTCTTCGTAATCGTATGTTGCCGTTATTACAACTGGCATCTCATAGTCTGACCTTGTTCTTATTTCCTGAGTGCAGCTTAGTGTTTTCTTTCCGTCAAACAATGTTACGTATCCTTCTGCAGATGTTCCTTTGTTTGTGAGTCCTGTGCAGCTTAAGCCGGATGTTTTTGTGTCAACCTTCACATACGCTTTGTCTTCATTCTTTCTCTCAAGCTTTGAGCACTTTGTTGAATCTTGGTAAACACTTCCTGTTGCAACATTGCTTATGTCAAAACTAAATCTTACCTTGTCTTTTCCGCCTGCAGATTCTTTCACATTGCTTATTTGTACAGGCGCTCCTGAGTTGTATGCTGTCTTAGCTTCATTTATCTCGCATAATCCTCCTTCTTCAGGAGTCAGGATGTTTCTTCTTACGCATAGCTTGCTGAGCGCTTGTGTGAGATACTTGTAGCAGGCTTCTGCTCGTATTGGGAAAGGAAGGCTTGAACCCGAAATTGGGACAAGATGATTTAATCCTGTAAACTCTGCTGTTGCAGGCACTCCTTGCAAAACATTTCCTTGAGGATCCTTTCTTGTTTCAATCAAGTCTCCGTCAGGCATTACTGTTAGCTGTGCTTCTGTTTTTGAGAATTCTGCAGGATTTATTCCTGAAATTGTTATTTTTGCATCGCTTTTCTTTACAAGGCTTTCTCCTACATTTGTCAGCTTTACTACAATATCAAATGGCTCTTCTCCGCCGTCAAATACTTCTTTTGGCAGCTGAAGGAATTCTATCTTTATTCCTGTTGTTCCGCCTATGAATGGGTCTGTTATCTCTATCTTTTGCCCGTCTTTTTTGCATCCTACTAATACTAGTAACATTGCTAGAATGAATACGAGGAATATTTTTCTCATATCTTGCACCGAGAATATGGCTTATATAAATTTTTCCATTAAGAAGAGGGGATAATCTCTATATTAGTGTAAGTCGAGTCCCTATAGCCGTATCTCAATATCACTGTCAATGGGCTGACGAATGCAGCCTGCCCTCTTACGCTGTCAAGACTGCAGTATATTACCGCACTTCCTGACTGGTCTAGTCTTATATGGTCTACATCAAGCGGTTTGCAGCTGCTCTTGATTGAAACTCCTGCTATCATTATGTCTGCAAGCTGGACATAGCCGCTTTCATCAAATGCTAGTCCTTCGCTGTACGGGCTGCACTTTCCAAGGTATTGCAGTCCGTATCTGAATACTTCTCCTTTTCCTGCATTTTGTATGTGTATCTTGAATCTTGCTCTTCCAGGGCTAGCGTCTTCTTCAACAGTCGTAACAGCAATTGGTGCTCCTTGTCCTCCGCCAAGGCTGACTGCTCCTGGCGTGCAGACTCTTTGTTTTATTGTCGCACTGTAAGGATTAGGATCAAGGCACATATTTGCTGTTGCAACTGTTTCGTAAGTGTAGCACGCTGTTGCCAGTATTGTTGTAGGATACCTGTCAATCTTTTTTTGCTTCAAATATTGTACTCTTCCCTTGAACGCAACAGTATCAACATCTCCCTGAGGCTTGTAAACATCTCTTCCTTCAAGAAGCGATAACTGTTCGCCGTAAGTGCTTATTCCTGTTATTATGCTTGGGTCAAATCCTGAGATGTATATCTTGTCTCCACCTTGTCCTATCGTGAATGTTCCCCTGTTTTCAACCTCTATGACAGCATTGAAGTCTTCATTGTCAAATAATCTGAAAGGAGGCAAGTTTGGCACAAATCTTATTGCAAGTCCTTCTGTCCCGTACCTGAAATCTTGTGCGCGAATGTCTTTTGTTGCCGGCCTGCATGCTGCAAGCAGTAGAATCCCGATGATGATTATGAATGCTTTCTTCATTTTGCTTTTTTCTTACTTTCCCATATTTAATTGTTACGTTACTTTGACTATTGCAACGCCAGTGTTGATTGTCTGCATATACCCGTAATCAAGGTCTATTCTTACCGGCGCGTTGTACGTTCCGCGTATTTTTTCTACTTCCACTGAGCATACCATCTTGTTGTCTCTTTCGCCGAGTTTTATCGTTTTTGGATTGCACTGCAGCTGTTTTTCAGATAGTCTTGCTGATGCAATGCTTATAGTTCCCCATTCTCCAACCGGTTTTCCTGTGCACGCATCTACTATCTCCCTGCTGCTCATTGGCTCTCCTGTTCCGAGATTGTCAAAGTGTATTATGAAATCAGCCCTTGCCATTGCAGGATTTTCGCTAGGCAGCATTCTTGTTTCAAGGCTAGTTATTGCAATCGGCGCTCCCTGCCCTTGTTTTAGGTCTACATCAGATGGACTGCATACTTTGTTTTTG
>Ga0247727_10019779_pt1 | contig 10388 bp, 10 predicted proteins | sample WisWelCaveWW1625_FD_202498 | JGI IMG/M metagenome (GOLD analysis project Ga0247727, IMG submission 202498) | Biofilm microbial communities from Wishing Well Cave, Virginia, United States - WW16-25 | ecosystem: Environmental > Aquatic > Deep subsurface > Groundwater > Cave microbial mat | place... | reverse complement strand
GGGTGAACCGGTTTCCGAAGCTGAGGCCTGGCCGTAACCGGTGGCTGGAGCCGGCCTTCTACCGCGCCGTGGCCAAGCGAGGCTTTCGCGGGTAAGAGCATGTCTGTCGCGGCAATCATCATCACTAAGGACGAGGAACGAAACATCGCGGCCTGCCTGGAGGCCGTGCAGTGGGCCGACGAGCGCATCGTCGTGGACGCTGAAAGCCGTGACCGAACGGTTGAGATTGCGAAACAGCATGCCGCGCAGGTCCACGTCAGGCCCTGGCCCGGCTATGGGCCGCAGAAAAACTTCGGGATGGAGCAGGCCCGGACTGAATGGATCCTGATCGTGGACGCCGATGAACGGATCACGCCGGCGCTGCGGGAGGAGATTCAGGCGGTGATCAAGGCCGGTCCTCCGGGCGATATCGCCGGCTTCGAAATTCCGCGGCGGAACTTTTTCTACGGGCGCTGGATCAGGGGTGGCGGCATCTACCCCGACTACCAAATACGGCTCATTCGGAAAACAGCCGGCCGATACGACGATACGCAACTCCACGAGAATTTGCGGTTGCAGGGGCGCATCGAGCGGTTGCGGCAACCCATGGATCACTACAGCATGCCGACGGTCCGCGAGCATGTGCGGAAGATGAAACGGTACACTACGCTCGGGGCGCAGGAGAAACTGAAGACCCGTTCACGCGTGACCGCGATCGACATCGCGGGCCATCACCTCGGCACAATCCTGAAAACCTACGTACTCCGCGGCGGGTATCAGGACGGCGTACACGGCGTGATCGTGGCTCTTTTTTCGGGCATGCACACGTTCGTCAAGTATGCCAAGGCCTATGAGACGCTGCTGGCGCGAGGCACGGGGCGCGAGGCGCGAGGTTAAACGTGCGGGTTGGGATTGATGCAGCGCCGATCGTCGGCGATCGTGGGGGAGTCGGCTGGCATACCTATCATCTGCTTCGAACCTTGGTTGAGTTGAAAGAAAATGTTGAGCTGACGGGATACGTTGGAACGGGATCGCTTCAGAACGGAAAACCTCGTGGCTGGACCGGCGGCGGGAACATCAGGTGGATGGAGTCGGGGCGATGGCTAATGCCGTGGCGCGGAAGATGGGACGAACTCGACCTGTATCACGGCACCAATTTCAAAATGAGAACGACAGGACGGTTCGGCGGTGTGGTGACGATTTACGATCTCTGGATGGACCGCCATCCGCAGTATTCGCCGAAGCTGTTCGGGCAGCGCGCGTCGTTTTTCAGAACCAAGCGTACGGCGTGGCGGGCGCGCAAGGTCATTACCATCTCCGCGTTTTCTGCGCGCGACATCGTGTCTCTCTATGGTCTCCCCCTGGATCGGATCGTGGTGATTCCCTGCGGAGTGTCCGATGACTTCCGCCCCCGTCGCGACCCCGACGAATTCGGTGACCTGCGCCAGCGCATCGGACTGCACGATGCACCGTTCATCCTGTTTGTCGGCGGCGCCGATCCGCGCAAGAACCACCAGGCGGTGGTGCGCGCATTTGCGAAACGAGCCGACGAGTTCAAAGGGTGCTGGCTGGTGCTGGTCGGCGATCCCACACACCGGTTTGGTGATATGCGCCAGACTATCGCCCAGTGCGGCATGGAGGGACGCGTCATTTGTCCGGGGCGGCTGCCGATCGAGGACATCACGCGGCTGTATTCGCACGCGGACCTGTTCGTGTTTCCGTCTCTGTATGAAGGATTCGGCATGCCGGTCATTGAAGCCATGGCCTGCGGCGCGCCGGTGGTGACGTCGAATCGCACGGCGCTGCCCGAGGTGGCCGGGGACGCGGCCCTGCTGGTGAATCCCGATGACGACGACGAACTCGCCGGAGCCATGGTCAGGATCCTGCGCGACACGCCGTTGCGGGAATCTCTTCGCGCGAAGGGATTCGAGCGGGCCAGGCAGTTCACCTGGGAGCGCGCGGCGCGGCAGACGCTGGCTGTGTATAGGGAAGTGTGCAACAAAATGCCGTGAGGCGTGAGGGGTAAGGAGTGAGGGGTATGAAAGAAAGTTCAAATCTTCACGCCTAACACCTAACGTTTCACGATATGAACAACATTCTGGTTATCAAGCTTCGTTACATCGGCGACGTGCTCCTGGCGACCCCGGTGCTGCGCGCGTTGCGCGAGCGGTTTCCGGACGCGCATCTGGCCGTGGCGGTGAATCGCGGAACCGAGGACGTGCTGAAATGGAATCCGGATCTCAATGAAGTACTGGTCGTCGAACGGAACGGACTCGCGGCACAATTCCAGTTTCTGCAGGAGATCCGGCGGCGTGGCTTCGACTGCGTGATCGACCTCACGGACGGGGATCGCTCCGCCGTGCTTGCCCGTTGCAGTGGCGCGCCGGTTCGAATCGGCCTCAATGAAGAGCACCGCTGGCGGGGGCTGTTGTATACGGCGGTGGTGCAAGCGCGTCCAGACGTGCGGCATCGTCTCGAACGCGATCTGGAAACCGTGCGGCCGCTGGGCATTCAGCCAAAGGCGGGACCGCTGGTCTTGCGGACGTCGCCACAGGATGACGAAGCCGCCGCCCGGTTGCTGGAAGAACTTTCTGGAGAGAAATCATCGGCTGGTGTGCGGCCGCTGGTGATGCTTCAACCCGGCGCGCGCTATTGGTTCAAGGCCTGGCCGGTAGAACGATTCGCCGAGCTGGCCGGCCGCCTGGCTGAAACATACGGCTGCCGGATCCTGCTCGGCGGTGATGCTAGGGAGCGCGATCTGGCCGAGACGATTCGGACCAATGCGCGCGCAGCCGTCGTCTCGCTTGCCGGTCGGCTGACACTGCTTCAATATGCTGCCGTGCTGAAACGATGCACGCTGTTCGTCGGGAACGACAACGGTCCCATGCACATGGCGGCGGCGCTTGGGGTTCCGCTGGTGGCGCTGTTTGGGCCTTCAAACCCCGCCGAGTGGGGCCCCCGCGGCGCGCGCACGGAAGTGCTGTATAAAGGTCTTGATTGCCGGCGGTGCTTTCATCCGACTTGCAAGCGTGGAGAAGAGAGCTGCATGCGGCAGATCACTGTCGAGGATGTCTTCGCCTCGGCAGGCAAACTGTTGGTTTGAGGTTCGGAGTGAGAAGGAGATAAGCATGTCCGTTCGCATTGGTACGTTCGACGAACTTCCCAAACTGATTCAGCCCGGGCACATGGTTCTCGATGTCGGCGGAGGCATCAAGCCGTTGAACAGGGCTAACTATGTGCTCGATTTTCTGTCATGGAATCAACGGACAAACTTGACGCCATACTTTTGTGACGTCTGGCCTGAGCCGTATTTTTCGCAAGCGACATGGGTCAAGTGGGACATCTGTTCGCGCGATCCCTGGCCGTTCAAGGACAAGCAATTTGATTTTGTGCTGTGCAAGGGGACGCTGGAAGATCTGCGGGATCCCATCTGGGTGTGCCGGGAAATGATGCGGGTGGCGAAAGCGGGGTATTTTGAGACGCCGACGCGGATCATCGAAAGTACGCCCGGCATTGAACGCATCCGATATTGCGGCTATTCGCATCATCACTGGCTGTGCGAAGCGGTCGAGGGAGGGATTCAATTCACGTTCAAGCACGCCCAGATCCATGCGTACAGCCGCTTTCATGTGACGGTCGGGCCATCATGGTTGAGCGGCCGTCACGAACACCATGCGCTCGAGGTGCTCGATGGGATCTATGGCCTCTTGTCGGGCGTCAATCGCTGGTTCCGCCGCCCCAATCCCAAGTATGCGACGCTGGGTATGCATTGGACGGACTCCTTCGTGTGCCGTGAAAATGTCCTGGTCGACAAGGGGGATGTCGAAGCGAATTTCATGGCCTTCAAGAAGTATTGCGAGGGGATTCCCGATCTCTGGGTTTGGAAGTAGCTAGGAACAGACAGAAAGAGAGAAAGAGGGCTGATTGCACACACAATGGAAGCGGTTGCATGCATCCTCTGCGGCTCCACTGGCGGAACAACACGAGTTGTACCGTGTACCGGAGACTGTGATGCTGACAAGCAGCAGACATTTACGCTCGTTACCTGCCGGTGCGGGTTCACGTATCTCAGCCCGCGACCGACCCGGGAGGAGATCAAGGCCTATTACCCTGAAGAATATTATCCGTCGTCCGAGCTCTCCCAGCGAAAACAGGTAGACCGCTTCTTCAAACGGGTGTCGCGCTTTATGAAGAAGGGAATTCGGGAGGAATTCTACGGGTATCCCGGTGAGAAACGAAGCTGGCTGGCCCGGCTGGTCAGACGCCTCCTGCTGTATCCGGAATATTGGCATCTACGGTTCGTTGGGCGCGACATTCTGCCCTTCAATGGGCAGGGACGCCTACTGGATGTGGGATGCGGACCAGGGCGCCTGCTGCAAGAGCTTCGCGAACACGGCTGGGATGTATACGGGGTGGATTTCAGCCCGGTGGCCGTCGGCCGGGCACGAAGCGTCGGGTTGAACGTCAGACAGGGCGACCTTCTGACGGCCGGCTTTGAGAGCAACTTCTTCGACGTCGTGCTGTTCAGTCATTCGTTGGAGCATGTATTCGATCCGGTTGCGACACTGCGTGAGGCGCACCGGATATTGAAGCCTGGAGGAAGATTGCTTCTTTTTCTCCCGAACGCGGGAAGCACGGAAACCGCTCTGTTTGGCCGATGGTGGATCGCCTGGGACCCGCCTCGACATTTATTCCATTTCAATAAGCACTCAGTTACGCGACTTCTCGACAAGGCGGGATTCGGAGTGGTCAAGGTGAGGACCAGTACAAGCAAATCCTCGTTTCTGGGAAGCGTCGACTGCGTCTATCGGAACGTTCTCGCAAGTCAGAAAAGGCATGGCGGTGTTCTCCGCCAGGCGGCAGGTGTCTGGTGCTTTCTGCTGGGGCATCTGGGGTATGGAGGAGAGTTGAAAGTCGTGGCGGAGAAGCCGGCATAAGCATGAAGATTCTCTTTGTCGTCGATCAACCGCAGGACCTTGTCTCTGATCCGTTGTATATCGGTCTCGTCCGGCTGTTGGGGCAGGAACAGGTCGTGGATTTCCCGTCCAAGAGTATCTTCCACAGGCCTGAAGCCAAACGGTGGTTCCTTCCACAGGTCCCTGATCTTGGATACTCGGAAACGAAGATTCTCGACCTCCTCAGGGATCGGGCGTTTGATCTGGTCTGTATTGCATCGCATCGGGCGGAGTGCCTAGCCAATGTCGAGCGGCTTGCGCAAGCCTCGCCGCTTCCTCCTCTCGTCTATATCGACGGCGCGGATGATTCGTGCATCCGTCATGATGTTGCCCGGCGGTTTCCCCTGGCGGTGTATTTCAAGCGAGAATACAGATGGATGTCAGCTTCTAAGATTGGGCGTTTCACAGACTATGCCCGAGCGTTTCGCTTCGACAGGCGCTTGTTCGAAAAAACCCATCCGCTCACCATGAGCGTGGTGCCCGATGCCATCCCGTGTTATCCCGTTTCCGTCAGGGATATCGATGTCTCGTTCTATGGCAATGCCTCCCATCGGAAGCGTGCACAGGCCATGGCTCTTCTTAAGCCTCTGGCTCATGAGGGACTCACGGTAGCTGGAGGGATTTATGCTGCGGCGACGGATAAGGCATACAAACTTGAGGCAACGCCTCTGAAGCGGTTGTTCACAAAGATCATGCACCCTGCCACCGTGTCAGAAGACATCCAGCGGCGAAAGCTCTCGCCCGATGAGTATTATCACACCTTGGCGCGCTCAAAGGTGGCGGTTTCAATACGAGGTGGCGGATTCGACACTTTGCGTTATTGGGAAATCGTGGCCAGCGGAACATTCTTGCTGTCTGAAGCGCCGGACATACTGATTCCGAATAATTTTGCGCATCGGAAACACGCCGTGTTTTGTCGCTCTGGTTTGAGTGATTTGCAGGCGTTGATCCGTTATTATGTGTCCCACGATGAAGAGCGAGACGCCATTGCACGGGCAGGATACGACCATTTGCTGAAGTTCCATACCTGTGAACGGCGGGCCGGCCAGTTCCTGGAGATCTGCCGGCAGCATCTGTAGCTTGACGTGCAGACACGCTGTCAGCACAGGGGGGCCACGCAGCAGTGATGACGGAGGAATTGACATGAGATTGCATGGTTTTATTTGTGCCAGTCCGCTGTACCCCAACGATAAGCCAAGGGACGAGGCGCTCCATATCGAATACCTCAAGGCCCAGGCACAAGACTATCCCCGGGACTGGGTTCGCCTGACTACCATCCAGAATGGGTGTGAGTTTCCGACCGCGGGTCTCAGCTCCATCCGGCATCCGTTTCCCAAGAACCTCGCCTACAACTGGTTCGTGTGCGACGCCAATTGTGAGGCTGACTATTGGCTGTTCCTGCCGGAGGACTGCCTGGTCTCTCCTCGGGGCTGGGAAGAAATCCGGAAGCATATGGACAAGGGCAAGGAGTGCTTCGCCTTGTCCAAGGACCCCAAGGCTCTCATCGCCCGACGCAGGATATTCCGCGATGTATCCCCCGACATCCAGGCGCTCTGCGACATGAATTTCCTGGGGAAGGAGATCGGGGGCGTGATTCTGCGCGAGGAGTTGGAGCGCAGGGACTTCCACTGCATTACGCGGAACTGGCAACGCGTCGGGACTGAGCCCACGCGCTGGGGCAATGAACTGTACCAGGAGATCAACTGCCGCGATCACCCTTACAATGTCAATGAGACTCGCTCGCTGCCGACGCTCCATGATTACGGGTTGGACGGGTGGAAGACGTCCAGGGAGGAGATTGAAGCGACGTTCATAAAGATCGTGGATGCCAGTCTGGACAAGCAGCGCCAGGCAGCCGAGGCGTTAAAGGGACTCATCTCGCGCTATGGTCCCCTCATCGCGGAGCTGCCTTACAAGGGGTTGCTTCACGAACTGTGGGACAGGTGGCAGGCGAAGGCTTGACGGCATGAGCCGCGTGCTCAAGCTCAGGTTCAATGAGCCGGCCGTTGACGCGCTGTAGCGGGTGGCGTGGTGGGATTGGCTGGAGTAGAAGATCAAGGAATCCTTGCCCTGCGATGTCAGCCGATGTTCGTGGGTTTCTTGCCAAGTACGGAGTGTAACAGGGTCTGGGTGAGGCGCATAACCGTGGCAAACTCATGGTCCATTTTCTGTGATGAGCGACTCCGAGAGTCTTTCCATGTCTGAACAATTGTTCCATGGCGGTCCCTCTCCCGACGCGGCTCCGTTTGTTCATGAAAAAATACGAGCGATGCTCGATGGAGAACCGCGGGGCCTGCTGCTCGACGCACCAGCCGGCAAGGGCGCGTTTGCGCTGGAAGCGAAACGGTTGGGGTATGAGGTCACGTGCGGAGACATCGAGTGCGCTCGATTCGAGGCAGAGGGACTGCACTGTGAGAGGGTGGATCTGAATCATGCCTGGCCCTATGGGGATGCGCGTTTTGATGCGGTCGCCTGCATCGAGGCCATCGAACATCTTGAAAACCCTTGGTTAATGGTCCGCGAGGCCAACCGGGTGCTCAAGCCCGGAGGCGTGTTCCTCGTGACCACGCCGAACGTGCTGTCGATCAAATCGAGGATGAGCTATCTCCTCAACGGGTATCCGAACTACTTTTTTTTTGGCGTGGTCCCTGGCCCTGGCCCTGGTTCCGACGAGGAATTGCCAATCGATCACATCAATCCCGTCGGATACCTGGAATTACGGCATATTCTCGCACGGAGCGGTTTTCACATTGAGGCTATCGCTACGAACCGCTATGTCCACCGGAACCGTCTGCTCACCAAGATTCTGAAGTTCTTCATCCGAAGTCGGTGGCGGAGGCGGACCAGAAATAATCTGGCCGAGATCGAACTGCGCACGCTCATGCTGTCGCCGGCGATCCTCTATGGCGAGATTCTTCTTGTGAAGGCAAGGAAAGTCTCCGGAGCATAGCGGTTGCGTTGTTTGACGGCACCGCCGAAATCAGCGGTCATCGGGATTGGAGCATAATGGCGGGGACGGCATAATAATGGACCAGCGGCAGAAGATGGTGGCGTTCGTCCATGGTATTGGTGAAATCGGAGGAGCAGAGCGGGAATTACTGGTCTATCTCGAGCAGCTCCCGAGTCGGAACATCCGGCCTCTTGTCGTGTGTCCTGCAGAGGGTCCGTTATCGGAAAAAGTTACAGCACTTGGAATAAACACGCAGCACGTGACGTTCCCGGCCTGGCGGAAATTCCTGGAATGGCCCCGGCGAGGTGCGGCAGTCCGCCGTCTGCGGCATGTCATCGAACAGACAGGCCCATCGCTGGTGCATGTCAATGATATCTGGTGGCTGCCGCAGACCTTGCGTGCAGTGAAGGGCCTGGGGATTCCGATTCTCTGCCATGTCCGGCAGGAGATTCAGCCTCACAAAGTCCGCCGGTACGAGCTGCCTTCCGCCGACGTGGTGTTCGCGGTGTCGCGCGATGTCGAGGTGTCATTGAAAGCTGGAGGGGTGAAGCCGGAACGAATTCATGTTCTCCACAGCGGCATTGACCTGGCCCGCGTGCCGGCCTCTCCCGACGGCGAAGAGTTTCGCCGCCGTCACGGAATTCCTCCCGCTGCGCCGTTGCTGGGAACCGTCTCGAATCTGTTCCCCAGAAAAGGATATGACGTCATGTGCCGCGCGCTTTCCGTGCTTCGACGGCGCAGGCCCGAGATTCATTATCTTATCGTGGGGACCGGTGATCCCGGGTACGAACAGATGTTGCGCAAACTTGTTCAATCTCTCGGCCAGGAAGGGCATGTGCATTTTGCCGGCTTTCAGGATCCGGTCTATCCGGCCCTGGCCGCGATGGATGTGTATGTCCATCCTGCGATCATGGAGGGATTTGGGATCGCGCTGTTGGAGGCAATGGCGATGGTGAAACCGGTTGTGGCGACAATGACCGGCGGGATTCCCGATATCGTGGTCCATGAGGAAACCGGTTTGGTGGTCGCGCCCTGGGATTCGGAAGCGCTGGCATCAGCGGTCGGTATTCTGCTGGATGATAGAAGCCGTTGGGTCGCGATGGGGAAGGCCGGGCGCCAGCGGGTCGAACGTCTGTTTACCGTCGACGCGATGGTCTCCAAGCTCACCGCATGTTATGAGGACGTCATTCGTGAGCGTGGCTTGCGTGTTCAGGGTGCGCTGACATGAGCAAGTTGGCGCTCACCAGCCTGGTTATTGCGGTCTGGAACCAGCTTGAATACACGAAGCGTTGCCTCGGTTCGATCGAACGATGGACCGGCAGGCCCTATGAACTGGTGATCGTCGACAACGGATCGACCGATGGGACCCGCGAATTTCTGCGGACCGTGAAGGGGCGGGTCATTTTCAATGAGACGAATCTCGGCTGCGCCAAAGCCTGGAATCAGGGCATCCGGGCCAGCCGCGGAGAGGTGGTCGGCATTCTCAACAATGACATCGTAGTCACGCCGGGGTGGCTGGAGGGACTCCTGGCATTCATGGAAAAAACCGGCCACAGCATGGTGTGCCCCGCGGCGCGGGAAGGCAAACTGGATTATGACCTGGACGGCTATGCGAAGGAATTTGTTGCTCGGTGCGCGGGAGCGGCCCGGCATGGCGACGTCTATGCCCCGTGCATGCTGATCCGCCGGGATGTGTTCGACCGCATCGGCCTGTTCGACGAAGGATTTTCGTACGGGGGGTGCGAGGATATTGATTTTATCTGGAGGATAAAACAGGCCGGCTTTTCGGTAGGCATGACCGGCGCGGCTCTGATTCATCATTTCGGGATGGTGACGCAGGATGCCATCAAAGCAGAAGAAACCAAAACCTATCCCAGGGAAAATCTGGCCCATTTTCAGTCGAAATGGAAGCGAACCGTGCGCGGTAATTGGTTCAACCGGCGCTGGGAGGGGATCAGGATGTCCTGGATCCGGTGGTATGAACAGTTCTGGTACGGCCATACGCTGGTGGAAAAGCCGGGCCGATCATAACGCGCACGTTCGAAGCATGAGAGGACATGAGTGAAGGACTATGTGCGGCATCGCGGGCATTCTCGGACATGACGGCGGAGAGTTCTCTCCGATTGCCGCCCGTATGGCCGAGGCCATTCGGTACCGGGGGCCGGACGATCACGGGGTATGGTCCGATCCCAGGGCCGGAATCGCGTTGGGGCATGCCCGGCTGTCCATCCTGGATCTTTCCCAGAACGGACACCAGCCCATGGTGTCCGCCGATGGCCGCTACGTGGTTTCTTATAATGGTGAAATCTACAACTTCGCTGAATTGCGCAGGGAGCTCGAAGCGGGCGGGGCGACGTTTCGCGGGCATTCGGACACCGAGGTGCTGCTGGCATCGGTCAGCCGGTGGGGGATCGAGGCAGCCGTGCAGCGGTTCAACGGCATGTTCGCCTTTGCCTTGTGGGATCGCCAGACGCGGACCCTGTCGTTGGGGCGCGACCGTTTGG
>Ga0247727_10019778_pt1 | contig 10388 bp, 9 predicted proteins | sample WisWelCaveWW1625_FD_202498 | JGI IMG/M metagenome (GOLD analysis project Ga0247727, IMG submission 202498) | Biofilm microbial communities from Wishing Well Cave, Virginia, United States - WW16-25 | ecosystem: Environmental > Aquatic > Deep subsurface > Groundwater > Cave microbial mat | place... | reverse complement strand
TCCAGCGGCTCGGGGGGCGCAATCTCCTCGCTGGCCTCGGCGATCGTTCGGGTTGCCGAGTCGAGCTTGCCGTCGCGCTTGTAACGCACGATGCGCGCCGAACTGCTGTTCTTGTCGTCCTCTTCGGCCTTCGGCAGCACGGCAATCAGCAGACTGCACCGGTCGGCGATCACGAGGTCGACATGCTCGTGCGCATCCAACGCTGTTGGCAGCGGCTTTAGTTCTTTCAACAGGAAGCGCTCGCCCGGCCTGGTGACTTCCTCGAACTTCACGCGCCACCACTGGTCCTCCCCACGGAAGTCCTCCAGAAACAGCTCTTTTGCGAACGGCAGGATCCCGACCACCGTCCAGCGCGGGCGCTTGAGCGCCACATCGGCCGCCAACAAGCCGGCGCCCTTTGCGAGACCCGTGATCAGCACCAGGGGAGAGTTGGGGAAGCGCTCTTCGAGGCTGCCAAACTCTTTCAGCAGGCTCGCGTGGACATGATCCTCTTGCTCTTTGCCCCCGAGTTCGCGCTTGCCGGCTACGCCAATCACAATGGGAATCAACGGGGGCGGCAGAACAATGTTTTGGTCAGGACTGAGGGGCATCTCTTTTCACCTCAAGGAACGTGTTTGCAGTCTGACATCGAAACTGGCACAAAAAGGACGGCGCAAGCTGCCTCAATCCAGCACGTGGCTGACCATGCCGTCGGCGAGCTTGGGCTCGAACCAGGTGGACTTGGGCGGCATGATGCCGCCGCCATCCGCCACCGCCATCACATCCTCCATCTGCGTCGGATAGAGCGCGAACGCGGCTGCCATCTCCCCTGAATCCACGCGCCGCGCCAGCTCGGCGAGCCCGCGCGCACCGCCGACAAACTCGATGCGCTTGTCGGTGCGCTGGTCGGCGATGCCAAGCAGGGGCTCGATCAGGTTGCGGGCGAGCAGCGTCACGGGCAGCCGGCCGACGGCGTCGCCCTCGGGCACCAGCTCGGGCCTGAGCTTCAGCCTGTGCCAGCCGCCGGCCAGGTACATGCCGAACTCGCGCCCGTCCGCCGGCCGTACCGGCGTCGCCGCAGGCACTACGGTGAAACGCTCGGAGATCGCGGCGACCAACGCCTCCGGCGTGCGCCCGTTCAAGTCGCGCACGACGCGGTTGTAGTCGAGGATCGCCATGCTGTGGTGGGGGAAGACCACCGACAGGAAGTAACGGTGCGAGCCCTCCGCGCCGCCACGCGCCGCCGACACCCGCGCCGCTGCCGCCGAGCGGTGATGCCCGTCGGCAATGTAGATGGCGGGCAGCGCCTCGAACGCGGCCGTCAGCTCCTCGATCGGGGCGCTGTCGGCGATCACCCACAGTTCGTGCGCCACGTCATCGTCCGCCGTGACGGCGACATCGGGGTCCCGCTCGGTCGCACGTTTGAGCAGGGTGTCGATCTCCGGCGCATGCGGATAGGCCATCATCACCGGCCCGGTCTGGGCGTTGAGCGCCTCGATCTGGCGCACGCGGTCGGTCTCCTTGACGGGCGTGGTGAGCTCGTGCCGGCGGACGCGGCCGTTCGCGTAGGCGGCGAGCGATGCGACACAGGCCAGGCCCGTCTGCCGGCGCCCCTGCCACACCGTTCGATACGCGTAATAGTGCGGGCGCGCGTCGCGCAACAGCACGCGCTCGGCCAGCATGCGCTCGAGGTTCTCCGCCGCCTTGGCATAGACGGCGGTGCCGTAGGGATCGCTGCCCTCGGGCAGGTCGATCTCGGGCTTCGAGACGTGCAGAAAGCTCCACGGCTTGCCCCTGGCCCGCTGGCGCGCCTCCGCGCTGGTGAGGACGTCGTAGGGCGGCGCCAGCACCTCGCGCGCGCGCACCGGAACGGGGCGCAGCGCGCGAAACGGCTTGATGAGCGTCAATTGCCCCTCCTGTTCGGCTGATCTCGCCTCCGTCTAGGGGGAGCGGGCTCGCAGCGCAATGCCCCTCTGCCTTTTTCGCGTGGTTGTGCCGGTCGTCTGTTCGCGTCACGCCTTGGCGCGGGCGATCGCTTCGCGAATGAGCTTCTTGGCGTCGTCAGCGTCGCCCCAGCCGCCCGTCCTGACCCACTTGCCAGGTTCGAGGTCCTTGTAGTGCTCGAAGAAGTGCTGCACCTGATCCAGCGTGATCCTGGGCAGGTCGGTATAGTTGAAGACGTGCTCGTAGCGCTTGGTCAGCCTCGGCACCGGAACCGCCAGGATCTTCTCGTCGCCGCCGGCATCGTCCTGCATCTTCAGCACGCCGATCGGGCGCACATTGATGACGGCGCCGGGCACCAGCGGGCGCGTGTTCGCCACCAGCACGTCGATCGGGTCGCCGTCCTCCGACAGGGTGTGCGGCACGAAGCCGTAGTTGCCGGGATAGCGCATCGGCGTGTGCAGGAAGCGGTCGACGACCAGCGTGCCGGCCGCCTTGTCCATCTCGTACTTGATCGGCTCGCCGCCGATCGGCACCTCGATGATGACGTTGACATCATCGGGCGGGTTGTTGCCGATGGCGATCGCATCGATGCGCATGGGTTAGCCTTCGTAGGGTGCAATCCTGCGAAGCTGGATTGCACCGATGCGCCCGCGCCGCTTGCCTCACCGTGGTCTCGGTGCAATCGAGCTGACGCTCGATTGCACCCTACAGCGCCGCTAATTCCGGCTCTTGTCGACCAGCGCCCGCTCCTTGATCCACGGCATCATGGCGCGCAGCTTGGCGCCCACCTGCTCGATCTGGTGGGCGTCGTTGATCCGGCGCATGGCCTTGAAGCGCGGCAGGCCGGAGCGGAACTCCTGCATCCACAGCGACGTGAAGGTGCCGGTCTGGATGTCCTTCAGGATGCGCCTCATCTCCGCCCGCGTCTCGTCGGTGATGACGCGCGGGCCTGACACGTACTCGCCGAACTCCGCCGTATTGGACACGGAGTAGTTCATGTTGGCGATGCCGCCCTCGTAGATCAGGTCGACGATCAGCTTCACCTCGTGCAGGCACTCGAAGTAGGCCATCTCGGGCGCGTAGCCGGCCTCCACCAGCGTCTCGTAGCCGGCGCGGATCAGCTCCACCAGGCCGCCGCAGAGAACCGCCTGCTCGCCGAACAGGTCGGTCTCGCATTCCTCCTTGAAGGTGGTCTCGATGATGCCGGCGCGGCCGCCGCCGATCGCGGCACCGTAGGACAGGAACAGATCGTGCGCGTTGCCGCTCTGGTCCTGGTGGATGGCGAGCAGGCAGGGCACGCCGGCGCCGCGCTGATACTCGGAGCGCACGGTGTGGCCGGGGCCCTTGGGCGCGATCATGCCGACGTCGAGATCGGCGCGCGGCTCGATGAGATTAAAGTGCACGTTGAGGCCGTGCGCGAACATCAGCGCCGCACCCTGCTTGAGGTTGTCGCGCAGGTGGTCCCTGTAGATGTCGGCCTGCAGCTCGTCGGGGGTGAGCATCATGACGATGTCGGCCCACTTGGCGGCCTCGGCCACCTCCATCGTCTTGAGCTTCTCCTTCTCGGCCTTGGCCACGCCGGCCGAGCCTTTGCGCAGCGCCACCGCCACCTCCTTCACGCCGCTGTCGCGCAAATTGAGGATATGGGCATGGCCCTGGCTGCCGTAGCCGACCACGGCCACCTTCTTGCCCTTGATCAGGTTGATGTCGGCATCGCGATCGTAGTAGACGCGCATGGGCGTTCCCCGGACTGGCTGGTTGGAGGGTTTGCGGTTTTCTTGCCCACGCCTAGCGGGTCCGGGCACTGATTTCCAGGGCAAAACGCCGTTCGGCGGAAGCCTTTTTGGCGCAGCTGCGGGCGCTCCAACGTAGGGCTCGTGGCTTGCGGGGCGGGTCGACAGGGCGGATGCGCGATGCGCCTGAGCCAATGCCACAACTTCCACGACTTCCGTGCGCTCGCCAAGCGGCGCCTGCCCGGACCGATTTTCAGCTACATCGATGGTGCGGCCGACGATGAGGTCACCCACCTGCGCAATACTGAAAGCTTCGCCCGCTGCGACCTGGTGCCCAGCGTCCTGCGCGGCGTCGCGACGGTGGACATGTCGGTCACCGTCATGGGCCAGAAGCTCGCCTTGCCCTTCTACTGCTCGCCTACCGCCTTGCAGCGCCTGTTCCATCACGACGGCGAGCGGGCGGTTGCGGCGGCAGCGGCCGGCCATGGCACGATGTTCGGCGTTTCCTCGCTCGGCACGGTCGCACTGGAGGAGCTGCGCAAGGCCTTCGCCGCGCCCCAGGCCTATCAGTTCTATTTCCACAAGGATCGGGGCCTGAACCGGGCGATGCTGGAGCGCGCCAAGACGGCCGGCATTAACGTCCTGATGCTGACGGTGGACAGCATCACCGGCGGCAACCGCGAGCGCGATTTGCGCACCGGCTTCTCCATCCCCCTCAGGCTGACGCTGGGCGGCATGGTCGAGTTCGTCCGGAAGCCGATGTGGGGTATCAACTACCTGACCCATGAGCGCTTCAGGCTGCCGCAGCTGGACGAGCACGTGGACCTACGCGGCGGGGCGATGTCCATCGGCCGCTACTTCACCGAGATGCTCGATCCATCGATGAGCTGGGCGGACGTGGAGGAGATGGTGCAGCAGTGGGGCGGACAGTTCTGCCTCAAGGGCGTGATGTCGGTCGAGGATGCCCGCCGGGCGATCGCCATCGGCTGTACGGGCATCGTGCTTTCCAACCACGGCGGCCGGCAGCTCGACGGCTCGCGCTCAGCCTTCGACCAGCTGGCCGAGGTTGTCGACAGCGTCGGCGACCGGATCGATGTGCTCATGGACGGCGGTGTCCAGCGCGGAACGCACGTCCTTAAGGCGCTCTCGCTCGGCGCCAAGGCCGTGGGCGTCGGCCGCTACTACCTCTACGCCTTGGCCGCAGCCGGGCAAGCCGGGGTCGAGCGGGCACTCGGTCTGCTGCGCGCGGAAGTCGAGCGCGGCATGAAACTGATGGGCTGCACGTCAGTCGCTCAGCTGTCCCGCGCCAATCTGAGGTTCAGGTAGGCACCTCGGCCTTGTTGGGTTACGGGCCTTCGGCCCTAACCCAACCTACGCTGCTACCTCCAGGCATCCGCCACGATCGGCCACAGCGAGGCCACCAGCAGAAGCGCCATCACGATGTTGACGGCGCGCACTGCCCTCGGACTGGCGAGCATTTGCTTGAGCCCGGTGCCGAAGCCGAGCCAGGTGGCGCTGGAGAGGATGCCGAGGCTGCCGAACAGGAACGCCATCAGGGCCACGTTGACCGGGAAGACGGCAACCCCGGCATAGGCTGAAACTGCCCCCACGGCCATCACCCAGCCCTTCGGATTGAGCCACTGGAAGGCGGCCGCCTCCAGGAACGTGATGGGTCGCCCGCGAGCTTCGCCGCCCTCCTCGATCGGGCCGGCGGTGGCGATCTGCCAGGCAAGATAGAGCAGATAGGCGGCGCCCGCGTATTTGAGCACGGTGTAGACCGCCGGATAGGCCGCAAACATGGCGCCGAGACCGAGGCCAACCGCCAGCACCATGACCGCGAACCCCAGCGCCACGCCCCACAGGTGCGGGAGCCCGCGGCGGAAGCCGAAGTTGAGGCCCGAGGCCATCAGCATGGCGTTGTTCGGTCCTGGCGTGAACAGTGTCACGACGACGAAAACCAGGAGCGCCCAGAGCAGATCCGATGCCACCACGCCCCCCGCATTTTCTGTGCCTCGACTGGGCCCGCCGCGCTGCCTGACCATGTCGGCGAAATCGAACCTGCGGTCAGAGGCGGAAGACCCGCCGCGCGTTGGCGCCGGCAATTCGCCGCGCCTGATCGGCGGGCAGCGCATTAACGCGGGCGAGGCAGCCCGCCATGTCCCCGATGTTGTGGGGATAGTCGGAGCCGTAGAGCACGTTGTCGCCGCCGCCGACCTCCAGGCACATCTGCAGGGCACGCTGATCGTACACTACGGTGTCGTAAAGGATGCGCTGCAGATATGCGCTTGGCTTCTCCTTGATGACGGCGCCGCAGGCCGGGATCATCTCGTGGCAGCGGTCGAGGCGGCCAGCGAGGTAAGGCAGGGTCGCCCCGCCGTGGGCGGCGATCAGCTTGAGGTTGGGGTAGGTGTCGAGGAAGCCAGCAAGGATCAACCGGGCGAAGGCCAGCGTCGTGTCCAACATGAAACCGATCGGGGGCACCAGGCCAAGCTCGTCGAGCGCCATCTCGCCGCCACCCTGGGGCACGGTCGGGTGCACCAGCACCGGCAGTGCCAGCCGGTCGATCTCGGCCCACAGCGGAGCGAACTGAGGATCGGTCAGGTTCCTGCCGGCGATGTTGGCGAGCACCATGACGCCGACCGCGCCGTGCGCGATTGACCGGGCCAGTTCCGCCTTCGCATCCTCGGCGTGCTGCCAGGGCAGCGAGGCAAACCAGCGGATGCGGTCGGGCCGCAGGCGCTGCTGCTCGGCCATGGAGTCGTTGACCATGCGCGCGGCCTTGAAGCTCACCTCGCGCCCGCCCCAGTAGACGTTGGGGCTCGTCAGCGACACGATCGCCACGTCCACGCGTGCCGCATCCATGTCGGCGATGCGCCGCGCGTAGTCCCACATGGCGGGAAACAGCGTCATGAACGGGGTGCCGTCGAGGTGGACCGTGTCCTGGCCCGCACGCGTCTTTTTCACCGCATACGCGGGGGCGCCGTGGCGCTGCAACAGCTCGAGCCATTCGAGGCTGAGCATGTGGGTGTGCACGTCGATGACGGTCATGGTCCCCTCGCTCGGCAATCCGCGGCAAGAAATGCGATGCTGCCTCGCAAGAAGGTAGCGCCTGCGGATGGGCGTGTCTCATTCTGCGTTGCATGGCGGCAGAGATCGTCGCAGGCTCTCCGCAAACAGCAGCAACGGGGAGACGCCAATGCGCATTCGCGGTGCCAGGGACTTGTTCGCCGGCCTGCTCTTCCTGGCCTTCGGTCTCGCGTTCCTGGTCCTGGCGCAGGACTATCCGCTGGGCTCGGCGCGGCGCATGGGGCCGGCCTATTTTCCGGTCGTGCTGTCGCTTGTCCTGATCGGCATCGGGCTTGCGACTGCCGTGCGCGGGTTGCTGGTCGCGGGACCGCCGATTGGCGACGTTGCCGGCAAGGCGCTTCTCCTCGTCACGGCCAGCGTCGTCCTGTTCGGCCTGCTGGTGCGGGGTGCCGGGCTTGGCTTGGCGGTGGCGGCGCTCGTTCTTGCCGCTGCGGCGGCGAGCCGCCACTCCCGCCTGCTGCCGACGCTTCTGCTGGGCGCTCTCCTGGCTGCGTTCTGCGTGCTCGTGTTCGTCAAGGGCCTGGGGCTTCAGTTCCCCGCGCTCGGCAGCTGGTTGCAGGGCTAGGTGCGATGGATATTCTCGCCAACCTTGCCACCGGCTTTGCCACCGCGCTGTCGCCGTTGAACCTGCTCTACTGCTTTCTCGGCGTGCTGCTCGGCACGTTGGTCGGTGTGCTGCCGGGGCTCGGGCCGGTGGCGACCATTGCCATGCTGCTGCCCGCCACCTTCGCCCTGCCCGCGGAATCGGCCCTCATTATGCTGGCCGGCATCTACTACGGCGCCCAGTACGGCGGCTCCACCACCGCCATCCTGATCAACCTGCCGGGCGAATCCTCCTCCGTCGTCACCGCGCTGGACGGCTACCGCATGGCCCAGCAGGGCCGCGCCGGCGCGGCGCTTGCGACGGCCGCCGTCGCCTCCTTCTTCGCCGGCACCGTTGCCACCTTCGTCGTCGCCTTCCTGGCGCCGCCGCTTGCCGGCGTCGCTCTCAAGTTCCAGGCGCCGGAGTACTTCTCCCTGATGGTGCTCGGCCTCGTCGCCTCCGTCGTGCTGGCGCAGGGCTCGCTCATCAAGGCGGCGGGAATGGTCACCCTCGGCCTGCTCCTCAGCATGGTGGGCACCGACGTCACATCGGGCATCGCCCGCTTCGACTTCGGGGTTCGCGAACTGCGCGACGGCCTCAATTTCGTTGTCGTCGCCATGGGTGTGTTCGGCGTCGCCGAGATCGTGCGCAACCTGGAGACCGAGCGCACGCGGCAATCGTTCGCCGCAACGATTAGCAGGCTTCTGCCCACCCGCGACGATATCCGCCGCAGCGTCGCCCCGATCCTGCGCGGCACAGCGCTCGGCTCGGCTCTCGGCATTTTGCCCGGCGGCGGCGCCCTGTTGGCGTCGTTTGCCGCCTACGCGCTGGAGAAGAGGGTGTCGCCGCGCGGGGCCGAGTTCGGCAAGGGGGCGATCGAGGGCGTGGCGGCGCCGGAGTCGGCCAACAACGCCGGCGCGCAGACGTCGTTCATCCCGATGCTGACGCTCGGCATTCCGTCGAACCCGGTGATGGCGCTGATGATCGGCGCTCTGATCTTGCAGGGCATCCGGCCCGGGCCCAACGTCATGATCGAGCAGCCGCGGCTGTTCTGGGGCGTGATCGTCTCCATGTGGATCGGCAACCTGTTCCTGCTGGTCCTGAACTTACCGCTGATCGGTCTATGGGTGCGCGTGCTGGCCGTGCCCTACCACCTCCTGTTCCCGGCCATCCTGGTATTCGCCGCCGTGGGGGTGCTCAGCCTTTCCAACGCCACCTTCGACGTACACTTGATGGCGGCCTTCGGCGTGCTGGGCTACGTGTTTGCCAAGCTCGACTGCGAGCCGGCGCCGCTGCTCTTGGGCTACATCCTCGGACCGCTGATGGAGGAATACCTGCTGCGTGCCATGACGCTGTCGCGCGGCGATCCGATGATTTTCCTGGAGCGGCCCATCAGCGCGATCATGCTGGCCGTGGCCCTGCTGGCCCTCCTCGCCGCCGTGCTGCCAGCCGTGAGCCGCACGCGGGCCAAGGCGTTCGCGGAGTAGGGCGCAATGCGGCGAAGCCAGCATTGCGCCGAGCCAACCTCTCCACGTCCGCGCCTTCGGGCGCGCGAGCAGCGGTGCAATCGGGCTGACGCCCGATTGACACCCTACGCGACCGCCCTTCTGAAATAGTCGGCCGCCTTGTTCCAGTTCACCACGTTGAACCACGCATCGATGTAGTCGCCGCGCCGGTATTGATGCCTGAGGTAGTAGGCGTGCTCCCAGACGTCGATGCCGATGACCGGCTTGGCGCCGTTGGGTTCCATGTGCGGCGTGTCCTGATAGGGTGTGTTGAAGATGGCGAGCTTCTTGTCCTTGACGGCGAGCCACGCCCAGCCCGAGCCGAACCGCGTCATGCCGGCCTGCTTGAGTGCCGCCTTCATCTTGTCGAAATCGCCGAATGCGCCGTTGATGGCGTTCTGGAGGTCTCCCGATGGCGTCCTTGCTCCGCCGGGCGTCATCAGGTCCCAGAAATAGGTGTGGTTCCAATGCCCGCCCATGTTGTTGCGCACCGGGGTGCGAATGGCCTCCGGCACCGCCGACAGGTTGGAAACGATCTCCTCCGGCGACTTGGTAGCAAGGTCGGGGTTCTTTTCGGCGAGGCCGTTGAGATTGTTGATGAATGCCATGTGATGGTTGCGGTGATGGAAGTTCATCGTCGGCGTGTCGATATGCGGTTCCAGGGCCTCATAGGGGTAGCCGAGCGGGGGCAGCGAGAAGGGCTTGGCCTGGGCAAATGCCGCGCGGGCAAGCACCGTCGAGCTGCCGGCAAAGGCGGCCGCTCCGGCGAGCAGTTTGAGCGTCTGTCTGCGGTTCATTGACGTCCTCCGTGCGGTTTCCTGGCGGCGGGTCCGGCCCGCTGGGGATGGCATGACTTTACACCCCACGTCTCGGGCCTCATACGGCGGACGGTGGTGCGAACGATGCAAGTGCTTACGGAAGGCGAACGTGTTCTGGATGCCGGCCACATCTCCGGAGCCGATCAAATATCCGTGAGCCGAGCGCTCGCCCCCGCTCAGCCGCCTGCATAGGCTGTCAATCGCCTGAAATTTGGTCGGCGGAGCTTGCGCGAGCCGGCCCGGCGCGCGTAAGCGTCGGACAGAAGGGGGCAATTTCGAATGCGGGGCGGGTCTGCATGGCGAATGCGGGCAACTGGCATAAACTGGCTGGCACTGCGGTGAAGGCCGACGAACTTCTGATCACCGGGCTCGGTGCGCAAGGCGACGGCGTCGCCGGGTCGGATGCCGGGCGCCGCTACGTCCCCTTTGCCCTGCCGGGCGAGCGCGTGCAGCCAGTTGCAGAAGGCCCTCCCCGGCTACTGTCCGCACCCAGCCCCGACCGCACAACTCCGCTCTGCCGTCATTTCGGAACGTGCGGCGGCTGTGCCGCCCAACACATGAGCGAGCGCCTCTACGCCGATTGGAAGCGCGACATCGTTGTGGCCGCATTTTGCCAGCGCGGGCTCGCCCCCGACATCGCCCCCTTGCGCCGGCTCAGTCCCGGCACCCGGCGCCGTGCGGTGTTGACGGCGCGCCGGGTGGGTCAGCGAATCGCAATCGGCTACCACCGCCGCAAGAG
>Ga0247727_10019777_pt1 | contig 10389 bp, 8 predicted proteins | sample WisWelCaveWW1625_FD_202498 | JGI IMG/M metagenome (GOLD analysis project Ga0247727, IMG submission 202498) | Biofilm microbial communities from Wishing Well Cave, Virginia, United States - WW16-25 | ecosystem: Environmental > Aquatic > Deep subsurface > Groundwater > Cave microbial mat | place... | reverse complement strand
TCCCGTTGTGGACCATCTTGACGAAATGGCCCGCGCCGCTCGGGCCCACGTGGCCCCAGCCCCGGTCCTTGGCGGGCGCCAGCGTCTCCAGCGCCGGACGCAGGCGCGCCACCGCTTCGGGCGTGCCGCCGACCATCATGCTGTACCCCTCCTTGAGCCCCCAGATGCCTCCGCTCGTACCGGCGTCGACGAACAGGATCCCCCGCTCTGCCAGCCACGCGGCTCGGCGGATGCTGTCCTTATAATTGCTGTTGCCGCCGTCCACGATCAGATCGCCCTTCGACAGCCGCTCCGCGAGCGTCCGGATGGTCTGCTCGGTCGGGTCGCCGGCGGGGGCCATCACCCAGGCCACGCGCGGCGCGGCGAGCTTGGCCACCAGGTCCTCGAGGCTGGCCGCAGCGGTCGCGCCCTCGCCGGCCAACTCCTGGACCGCGGCCGGAGCGAGATCCCACACCACCAAGCGGTGGCCACCGCGCAACAGCCTGCGCGTCATGTTTCCGCCCATCTTGCCAAGGCCGATCATCGCGAGTTCCATAAGCTAGACCTCCTCTACGAGGCGAGCGATCCCCGCGGGGACGTCGCCGGAAACGTGGATGCGCAGCACGCGGCGCCCACCGTCGCGAAGCGCCTGTCGATCGCCGAGCGCCTGCGCCATCTTGAGCACGCCGAAGCCGAGCGAAGATGCGTCCGAACCCGGCTCGTCGGGGATCGGCGCATCGCGCGGATCGTCGCACGTGATCTGGACGAACATCCCCCGCCCGGCGTCGCCCTTGTGGAGCTGGCCGGTCGAGTGCAGGAAGCGCGGCCCGTAGCCGACGGTGGTGGCCAGCTTCAGCCGATCGCGGATGCGCAGGCGCAGCCGGCCCAGCGCCTCGTCCGTCCGCGCGCCCGGCGCCACGTAGGCCATCAGCGCCACGTAGTCGCCGGGAGAACCCTTTGCCAGAAAAGGCCCGAGCGCCGAGGGCGCATCGGGGGCCGAAGACGGCAGGCGGCCTTCCTGCTTGTAGGTGTCGATCTGCCGGCGCGCGAGGACCTTGGCGGCCTCGACGTTGGGCTGATCGAACGGGTTGATGCCGAGCACGTGGCCCGCCACGGCCGTCGCCATCTCCCACAGGAACATCTGCGCGTCGAGATCGTAGACGTCGCGCATCCCCATCCGGACGACGGGATGACCGGCCGCTTCGAGCCGGGCGATCGCCGCGTCGTTCGTCGGTTCGTCCCCGAGCTTCACGTACACGAATAGCCTATCGTTGCCGTAGACCTCGGGCGGCCCCACCGGCTCGTCGGCCACGGGCAAAATCCCGCGCCCGTTCTTGCCTGTGCTCTCCGCGATGAGCTGCTCGAGCCACACACCCAGCGGCGCGATCGCGGGCGACAGCACGAAGGTGAGCTTGTCGCGCCCCTCGCGCGCCAGCGCGCCGATCCACGCCCCCAGCCGCGCACCCGCGTTGTCGCCACTCTTGGGACGATTGGACGCCTCGCAGTTGGCCACCGCCTCGAGCGCGTAGTCGAGCAGGCGGCCCACGTCGGCGCCGATCAGCGCGGCGGGGACCAGGCCGAACGGCGAGAGCGCTGAGTAGCGCCCGCCGATCTCCGGGTCGCCCGCGAACACATGGCGGAAGCCGAGCGTGCGGGCTGTGGCTTCCAACGCCGAACCGGGATCGGTGATAGCCACGAAGTGCGACGCCGCCTTCGCCCGGCCGAGCGCGGCGACGAAACGGTTCCAAAAAAACTTCATGAACGACAGCGTTTCGACGGTGGTGCCGGACTTGGTGGGCACGACGACCAGGGTACGCGCCGGATCGAGCCGCTCGGCGGCTTCCAGGACGGCGGCCGGATCGGTGCTGTCGAGCACGTGGAGGTCCAAAAACCCGTCGCGCACGCCAAACACCTTGCGGAATACCTCGGGGGCGAGGCTCGACCCGCCCATGCCGAGCAGCAGCACATCGCGCATTCCGTCCGCGCGCACCGCATCGACGAATCGGCCGATTCGCTCGACCTCCCCGGCCATGCGCTCCGCGTTGTCCAGCCATCCTAGCCGATTGGCGATCTCGGCCGGGTCCGGGCCCCAGACCGTGTGGTCGCGCGCCCAGATGCGCGGGACGATGCGCTCCGCCTCGATGCGAGCGACAGCGGCGTCGGCCGCTGCGGCGCTCTTGCCCAGCCGCCCGTCGAGCACGTGCCAGCCGCACTGCAGGCGATCGCGTTTTTCGGCGACGTGCGCCAGCAGCGACTCGAACGACGCCGCGAACAGCGCGACCCCGTCCTTGAGCAGCCGGTCGCAGACCTCGTCGAGGTCGACGCCGACGGCGGGCAACTCGGCAAGGCGTGCCTCGCCATCGGCCACACCGGCCTCCAGCGTGTCGGCCACGACACCCTGATCGCGGAGCGCCTGCAGCGCCGCCGGCGGCAGCGTGTTGACCGTGTCAGGACCGATCAGCGGATCGATGTAGAGCGTCTTGGAATAGGCGGGGTTCTTGGTGCCGGTGCTCGCCCACAGCAGGCGCTGGACGCGGGCGCCCTTCTGGGCCAGCACGCGCCAGCGCGCGGCGCCGTACATCCTCCGGGAAAGCCCGAAGGCCACACGCGCGTTGGCCACGGCGACCTTGCCGAGCAACGCCCGCGCCCGCTCGGTGCCGATGCGCTCGAGGCGCTCGTCGACGGCGGTGTCGATGCGGCTCACGAAGAACGAGGCGACGGAGGCGACTTCTAGGCTCTTGCCCGCCTCCGCACGCCGCTCCAGCCCGGCGATATAGGCGTTGGCCACGCGTTCGTACTGGCGGACCGAGAAGATCAGCGTGACGTTGACGTTGATGCCGTCGGCGATCAGCCGCTCCACGGCGGGGATGCCGGCCGGCGTGGCCGGGACCTTGATCAACACGTTCGGGCGCGCCAGCGCCGCCCAGAGACGCTGCGCCTCGGCGACCGTGCCGGCGGTGTCGTCGGCCAGCGTCGGGCTTACCTCGATGCTGACGAAGCCGTCCTTGCCTCCGGTCGACTCGTAGAGTGGCCGGAACAGGTCCGTGGCGCGCGCGATGTCGGCGAGCGCCAGTGTTTCGTAGATCGCCGCAACCCCGGCCCCCTCCTGGACCAGCCGGCCGAGATCCTCGTCGTAGTCGGCGCTCCCCGCGATAGCCTTCTCGAAGATCGTCGGGTTGGAGGTGATGCCGCGCAGTCCTTCGTCGATCAACCCCTGGAGCTCCCCGCTCGACATCAGCGAGCGCCGGATGTAGTCGAGCCAGATCGACTGGCCCAGCCCGGAAAGCGCCTTCAGCTTGCTCATCTCATGGCTCCTTTCGACCGCTGCGGGATTGCCGTGGAAGCCCCAAGGATGGCTCTTGTCGGCAAGAAGGTCCAGCGGCAGAAGGACGTGGTTGGGACGTCGTGGTACATTCGACGCGCGATGAGCACGGAGCCCTCGCTGACCGTCGTGGCGACCGTGATTCGTCGCCACCTTCCGTCGGCCGCGTGGCGGGCGGTTCTCTTCGGCTCCCGCGCGCGCGGCGAGGCGCGGCCGGGTTCGGACTGGGACATCGGCCTGATCGGGCCGGGACCGTTGCCGGTCGCGGTCGTGCAGCGCATCCGCGCGGATCTGGAGGACCTGCCCACGCTGCACTCCTTCGAGGTCGTGGACCTGGCCGCCACGCCCGCCGGCTTCCGCGAGGCGGCGCTCCGCGGCAGCGTCCCGCTGCCATGATGTCGCAGAAACCCGACCTCTCTTCGCTCCGCGCGGCCCTCGATCGGCTGGGCGCCGCGCTGGCGCAGCCCCGGACGGAATGGACGCGTGACGCGGCGATCCAGCGGTTCGAGTTTACCTTCGAGCTCGCCTGGAAGGCCGCGGCGAAGTTCGCACGGCGGGAGGGAGTTGCCGCACCCTCGCCCCGCGAGGCGTTTCGCGCGGCGATGAGCCTGGGTTGGATCGCCGACGAACCGCTGTGGCTCGGGATGCTCGAGGATCGCAACCGCACGAGCCACACCTACAGCGAGCGGACCGCGGAGGAGATCTACGGCAGGCTGTCCGCGTACCACGCGGCGCTCATCGAGCTGATGGGGCGGCTCGACGGCCTGTCATAGGCCGCCAAACTATCCCTTCGCCGCTTCCGCCTCGGCGACCTCGGCGCGGGCGGCGGCGACGATGTTCTCGGTCGTGAAACCGAATTTTCGCATCAGCTCCTGCAGCGGCGCCGAGGCGCCAAAGGTGCGCATGCCGATGCAACGCCCGTCGGCGCGCGCGTAGCGCTCCCATCCCATCGTCGAGGCCTGCTCGACGGAGACACGGGCCGTGACTTCCGGCGGCAGGACGCTGTCGCGATAAGCCTGGTCCTGGTGGTCGAACAGCTCCCAGGACGGCATGCTGACCACGCGCGCGCGGATCCCGTCCTTGCGCAGCTCCTCGCGCGCCAGCATGCACGGCCAGACCTCGCTGCCGCTGGCCAGGAGCAGCACCTGCGGCGGCCCCCCCTCGGCGTCGGCCAGCACGTACGCCCCGCGCGCCAGGCCCGACGCGGCGCCATAGCGCGTGCGGTCGACGGTCGGCAGCTCCTGGCGGGTGAGCACCAGCGCCACCGGCTCGTGGTGCAGTTGGAGGATCAGCTTCCACGCCTCGACCACCTCGTTGGCGTCCGCCGGGCGCAGCGTGATGAGGCCGGGGATCGCCCGCAGCGCGGCCAGGTGCTCGACCGGCTGGTGCGTGGGTCCATCCTCGCCCACGCTGATCGAATCGTGCGTGAAGACGTGGATGACCGGGATCTCCATGATCGCGGAAAGTCGGATCGCCGGCCGCCCGTAGTCGGAAAAAACCAGGAAGCCCGAGCCGTAGGGGCGGATCTTGCTGAGCGACAGGCCGTTGAGGATCGCACCCATGGCGTGCTCGCGCACACCGAAGTGCAGGTTGCGGCCGCCCGGGTTGGTCGCGCTGAAGTCGCCGGCGCCCTCGAGCTTGATGCGCGTCTTGGTCGACGGCGTCAGGTCCGCCGAGCCACCGATGATCCAAGGCACGTTCCTGGCCGCCACCTGCAGCACCTGCCCAGATGCGTCGCGGCCCGACAGCCCCTTGGCGTCGGCGGGGAAGGTCGGCAGATCGCGCTCCCAGCCGTCCGGCAGCCTGCGGTGCTGCATGCGGAACAGATCGTCGGCAAGCTTGGGATGCTCCTTCTTGTATTCGTCGAAATGCCGGAGCCACGCCTCGCGCAGCTCGTGGCCGCGCTTCGCCATGCCCGCGCGCAGGTGCTCGCGAACGCCGTCGGGCACGTGGAACTTCTCGTTCTCGGGCCAGCCGTAGGCGCGCTTGGTGAGCCGGATCTCCTCCTCGCCGAGCGGCTCGCCGTGCGCCGCGGACGTGTCCTGCTTGTTGGGCGACCCGTAGGCGATGTGGCTGTCCACGATGATCAGCGTCGGACGATCCGTGGTGTTCTTGAACACGGAAAACGCGCGGTCGAGCATGTCCAGGTCGTTGGCGTCGCCCACCCGCGTGACGTTCCAGCGGTAGCCCATGAAACGCGTGGCGACGTCTTCGGAAAACGCCCAGTCGGTGTGGCCCTCGATGGTGATCTTGTTGTTGTCATAAATCCAGCAGAGGTTCGAGAGCTTGAGGTGGCCGGCCAGCGACGCCGCCTCGCCCGAGAGGCCCTCCATCATGCAACCGTCTCCGCAGAGCGCGTACACGTCGTGGTCGAACAGGTCGAAGCCCGGCCGGTTGAAGTACGCCTCCATCCAGCGCATCGCCATCGCCATCCCGACGCTGGTCGCCACGCCCTGTGCGAGCGGCCCCGTGGTGCACTCGATCCCCGACGTCCAGCGGTACTCCGGGTGCCCCGGGCACTTGCTGCCGAGCTGCCGGAAGCGCCGGATGTCGTCGAGCGTCACCGACAGCTCTCCCAAACGCTCGTACTTGGGGTTGACCGCCTTGACGCCAGAGAGGTGCAGCATCGAGTAGAGCAGCATCGAGGCGTGGCCCGCCGAGAGCACGAAGCGATCGCGGTCGGGCCAGATCGGGTCGTCCGGGTCGAAGCGAAGGTGGCGCTGCCACAGGCTGTACACCACCGGCGCCAGCGCCATCGGCGTCCCGGGATGCCCCGACCGCGCCGCCTGCACCGCGTCCATCGAGAGCGTCCGGATGGTATCGATACAGAGCTTGTCGAGCTTTTCCGTGGGCGTCACGGCCGCCGAGCATGCGCCATCTCCGCCCCGAGATCCAGTTCACGCTCTTCGCGCCAGCGCTCGGGACAAACCCTGGGCCTTGGTCCAGGTTTCGCGCCATTCTGCCTCGGGGGTCGAGTCCGCCACGATCCCGCCGCCCACGTGGAAGCGCAGCTCGCCACCCACCACGACGGCCGTGCGGATGGCAATCGAGAGACGAAACGAGCCGTCCGGAAAGAGAATGCCGATCGAGCCCGTGTAAGGTCCGCGACGGCAAGCCTCCAACTCCTCGATGATCTGCATCGCGCGGACCTTGGGGGCACCGGTGATCGACCCTCCCGGGAAGGTCGCCCGCAGGATCTCCGGGAGACCCGTGTTCGGCCGGACGCGGCACGAGATCGTCGACACGGCGTGATGGACCGTCGCAAGGCTCACGACACGGTGCAGGCTCTCGACGCGCACGCTGCCGATCTCGGCCACGCGCCCCAGATCGTTGCGCATCAGGTCCACGATCATGACGTGCTCGGCGCGCTCCTTGGCGTCCTCGGCCACCTCCCGGGCAAGACGGGCATCGTCCTCGGAAGCCCGCCCACGCGGACGCGTCCCCTTGATCGGTCGCGTCTCGAGGCGACGCTGGCACGCGTCGAAGTCCAGGAACAGCTCGGGCGACGAGCTCAGGATCTGGACGTCGCCGAAGTCGAAAAACGCCCCCAGCGGAGGCGCCGCGACCGCGCGAAGGCGGAGATACAGCCCCAGCGGATCCCCGTCGATCGAGGCGCGCAGCCGGTGGGCGAGGTTCACCTGGTAGATGTCGCCGGCGAGAATGTAGTCCAGCGCGCGGCGCACCATCGACTCGTACGCCGGGTAGTCCATGTCGGCGCGCAGCGGCCCCACGGTGGGCGACCCGACAGGCGCGGCCGGACGCTGAAGCGCGGCCCGCAGCCGCCGTCCGGCCGCCGGATCGACCTCCAGCACGGTGCCCTCACCCGCCTCGTGGTCGAACCGCCAGACGGCGTCGAAGATCCCCCAGACGGCGTCGGGCATCGCCGGGTCGGCGGGCAGGTTTTTTGGAATCGGTTCCAGCGTGCGGCCGAGATCGTAGCCGAAGAATCCCACGGCGAATCGGCCCCGCGCCGCCTCGGCCAGGCGCGCGAAAGCATCGCCAGAGCCAATCCCCAGGCGCAGCACCTCCACCGGATCGCACGCGACGTACGACCAGCGCCCGAGCCCGTCGGCATCGCCGGCGGCGTCCAGCCACACGGACGGACCCGCCCCGCGAGCGCGCGCGAACGCCTGCTCGGCGCTGGATGGCTCGGGCACTACTTGGCCGCGACGGGGCCTTGGTCGGACACGGCCTCGGCGAACACGCGGATGTATTGGACCGCGCTGTAGACCGAGAACAACAGCGAGATGTAGAGCGTGGCCATCCCGACCTTGTGGAAGTCGACCGTGATCTGGGTGAACAGGATCGGGTATTCGAAGTGGATGATCAGCCCGAGGATCCCCACGAACTGAAGCGCGGTCTTGAGCTTCGCGTCGTCGCTCACGCGCACCTCGAGTCCTTCGCTGGAGGCGATCGCGCGCAGCCCGGTGATGGCCAACTCTCGGGCCAGCAGCACGACGACGAGCCAGGCGGGAACGCGCTCGTGCTGCACCATCCACACCAGCGTCGCCATCACCATGATCTTGTCGGCGAGCGGATCCAGAAACCTGCCGAGCAAGCTCGTCTGGCCCCACTTGCGGGCCAGGTATCCGTCGAAGAAGTCGCTGACCGCGGCCAACGTGTAGATGAGCGTGGCGATGAAGCTCCGGGTGGGGCTGGCGTTGTCGATGAAGAACAGCACCAGCGGGATGATCGCAATGCGGAACATCGTGATCAGGTTGGGGAGGCTGGTGACCTCGTCTCTCAGGTTGCGCAAGGGTTCCCCTTTCGGCTAGTCGGGCGGGGCGTGCAAGAGCAGGGTGCCCTCCCCCTCGCAGAGCGCGGTGGCGGGCTCGCCGTTGGGATCGGGAATCGCGCGAACGAACAGGCCGCCAAAGAACCCTTCGAGGCTCTCGACGGGGAACTGCGCGCGCTCCCCGGCCGCCAGCCGCAGCGCGCAGAGCCGGCCATGGGAGCGAACGGCGACCCGCCCGCGCCCGGCCAGATGGACCACTCGAGGGCCGCCGCCGGGCACGCGCCCGTTCTCGAAGACCAGCGGCCCCTCGAACGCGTCCACCGCCCTCTCGCGCAGGAACACGTCTTCGTCGCGCAGCTCGATCACGATCGATCGGCCCGCGGGAGCTAGCACCACGCGCCCGGATCCGCCGATCCGATAAAGCGTCCAGTCGCCGGCCGCGGGCTCGACCTGCCCCCTTCGACGCCGCGGTGCCGCCTCGCAGATGACGCTTCCTTCGTAGACCAGGACCGCCCCGAGCCTCGCGTGGCTGGTCGGGCCCGCGGGGACCGACAACAGGCGCTCGCCGATCAGACGCATCGGGCCGTCACAGCGGCCGATCTCGCGCGCTTCGGCCAGCTCGTCCGGGCTCATCACGCTGCGCGCCTCGTCGAGCGCGCGGCGGGCGGCGGTCTCGTCGACGCCGGCCTCCTCCAGCGCGGCCCGGGCGAGGCCGCCGTCCCCTCGTTCGAGATGGAGGGCGGCGAGCAACGCGAATGCCTCGCGGCAGGCGGGATCCTCCTCCACGGCCCGCTCGAGCGCCTCGCGAGCGCTGTCGAGCCGGCCTCGGCGCACGGCCCCGACGGCCTGCCGCAGCAGCGCGCGCGCCCCGCCGGTGGATTCGGCCGTCACCCGCTTCTACCGCGCCCGCGGAGCGCCATGTCCGGCTACGGACGCTCGCGCTTGTAGCGGTAGTAGTGCCGGAGCACCTGGCGCACGTAGGCCTGGGTGGTCTCGTAGGGCGGGATGCCGTGGTATTTTTCCACCGCCCCCGGGCCGGCGTGGTAGCCCGCCAGGGTCCGCACCAGGTCTCCGTCGAAGCGGTTGGCCAACACGCGCAGAAAGCGCGTCCCGCCGAGAATGCAGTCGCGCGGATCGAATGCGTCGCGCACCCCCATGCCCGCCTGCGTGTCCGGCATGAGCTGCATCAGCCCCCGGGCGCCGACGCTGGACACGACCCGCGGATCGTAATCGGATTCCACCTTGATCACCGCACGAATCAGCGCCTGGGGAATCTGATAGTGGCTCGCCGCGTCGACGATGTCCGTCTCGAAGCGGCGGAATCTCTCGGGCGACGTGTCCCGCGCCGGGACCGCGTCGCACCGCTCGCACGGGCCGCGGCGCGACGAGGCTTTCCAGGGGCCGGTCTTGTACAGGCGCTTCCAGGGTGCCTTGCCGCGCGGCATGTTGGTGAAGTGGATCACGCCGTCGGCATCCGTGTAGGAGTAGATGTCCGCCCTCGCCGGTAGGGCGAGGAGCAGCACGAGCAGCACCCCGCAGCGCGCCATCGGCCCCAACCTAACACGCCGGTTTCGACGGAGCAAAAGCGATGCTACCCTGGTCCGGTGTCCACCGTCGAAAGCGACTACCTGGTCATTGGCTCGGGCATCGCCGGCCTGACCTTCGCGCTGGAAGCCTGCCGCCAAGGCTCGGTGGCCCTGGTCACCAAACGCGCCGCTCACCAGGGGAGCACCGAGATGGCGCAGGGCGGCGTGGCGGCAGTTCTGGGTCCGGACGATTCCGTCGAGGATCACGTGCGGGACACGCTGCATGTCGGGGCCGGGTTGTGCCACCGCGATATCGTGGAGTTCTGCGTGCGGGAGGGCCCCGGCGCCGTCCGCGCCCTGGAAAAGCGCTGGGGCGTGGCCTTCACACGCGCCGGCAGCCACGGCGACTTCGCGCTGGCCCTGGAGGGCGGCCACTCTCGGCGGCGGGTCGCGCACGTGCAGGACTTCACGGGACGCGCCATCGAGACCGCGCTGCTAGCTGCCGCGCGACAACAGGGCGGCATCACGATCCACGAGGAGCACCAGGTCGTCGATCTCATCGTCCTGGGAACCGCCGAGCGATCCTGCCGAGGCGCCTACGTGCTGGACCGCAAGACCGGCCTTGTCCGCACGTTCGTCTCGCGCGCCACCGTGCTGGCGACGGGGGGCGCCGGCAAGGTGTACCTGTACACCTCCAACCCCGACGTGGCGACCGGAGATGGCGTGGCCGTCGCGTACCGGGCCGGAGCGGCCATCGCCAACATGGAGTTTTTGCAGTTCCACCCGACGTGCCTCTACCACCCGCGCGCAAAATCCCTGTTGCTGAG
>Ga0247727_10019776_pt1 | contig 10389 bp, 11 predicted proteins | sample WisWelCaveWW1625_FD_202498 | JGI IMG/M metagenome (GOLD analysis project Ga0247727, IMG submission 202498) | Biofilm microbial communities from Wishing Well Cave, Virginia, United States - WW16-25 | ecosystem: Environmental > Aquatic > Deep subsurface > Groundwater > Cave microbial mat | place... | reverse complement strand
TGCGGATCGCTGGTGTCGTGTTGCCAGTCGATCATCTGGCGCAGCCACACGAGATGCTTGTCGAGCTCGTCTTCCTTTAACTTCCCTTCTTTATAACGCCAGTGCGCGGCGATGCCTTCTTCCGAGGTGCGGTGCATCTCCTCCGTGCGAATCTGAATCTCGACCATCTTGCCGCCCGGCCCGATCACCATCGTGTGCAGCGATTGATACATGTTCGATTTCGGCGTCGCGATATAATCTTTGAAACGCTCCTGCACCGGCGTAAACAGGCTGTGAATGATGCCGAGCGCGAAATAACAGTCTTCCACTTTTTTAGTGATGATGCGAATCGCCTGCAGGTCGTAAATTTCCTCGAACGACTTTTCCTTGCGCAGCATTTTTTGGTAAATGCCGTAAAAATGCTTTGGCCGGCCCGTGATCTTTGCCACCACGCCGGCTTGTTTGAGCTCCTTGCGAATCGGCGTCGTCAGGCGGCGGATATACGCCTCGCGTTCTTCGCGTTTCTCCGCAATTTTTTGCACCAATTCCCAGTACGCTTTCGGCGCGAGTGTCTTTAAAGATAAATCTTCCAACTCCCACCGCACTTTGGCAATGCCGAGGCGATGCGCCAGCGGCGCGTAAACGTCGCGCGTCTCAATCGCAATGCGCGCGCGCTTTTTTTCCGGCAGAAATTCGATGGTGCGCATGTTGTGCAGCCGGTCGGCAAATTTGATCAAAATCACGCGAATGTCTTTGATCATCGACAGCAGCATTTTGCGAAAATTTTCCGCCTGCTGCGCTTCCAGACTGTCGAATTTCAACCCGGAGATTTTGGTGACGCCGTCCACCAGCACCGCGACTTCTTTGCCAAACTTTTCTTCGACCTCGGTGACCGAGACGCCCGTATCTTCCACGACATCGTGCAGTAAGCCGCCGGCGATGGTGAAATAATCCATGCGCAGATCGCAGAGAATTTTCGCGACCTCGAGGCAATGCTCGAAATACGGCGCGCCCGATTTGCGCAGTTGCTCTTTGTGCGCCTCCTCGGCAAAATGATACGCCCGCGTCAACAGATCGCTATCGACCGGATGATGACTGTAGCGTTGCAGCTTTCGCAAAATCCAGCGAAAAGTTTTTTCATATTTATTCTTGTCATTCATGGCATAGCTCTCCCCGGAGCAGGTCAAAAGATGTTGAGCGATAGCGCCACGCCATCCTTAACGGACGTTATGCTACAGCAATAAAATTTAAACACTCTTTAACACAAGCTGAAAACCGGAGCAGCCCTTGGGCAGCCTCGGAAAACAAATGTTTCCAACGGATGAAAAAACGACCAACGGATAAAGCAATTAATCGCCAATGATTAGGATACAATTATTGGCTCCGCCCGTCGGGTTCAAGAAGCCATTGAAAATTATCTTGCCACAATTATTTTGCATTAAATTTCTTTAACAAACAATTGCGTTGACGCCTCAAAAAATATAAAATCCGTTGGCAGCTTTTTATCCGTTGGCCACAAAAGTCGGAAATTTTTAAAAGTCACTTAAAACCCTTACAAATACTGAGTCAAATTATTCGTAAAAAATCCTTGCGGTAAAAGCACAGATTGGACTCATCACGGATTAAGACGAAGCCTCAAAACGGCGAGGATTCAATCGACGGAAAATCGGAACGATCTTTTGCCAGATTGGTGAATAAAACATAATCTTTCAGGAACATCACTTTCGCCGTGCCGATCGGGCCGTTGCGCTGTTTGCCGATGATGATCTCGCTGACGCCCTCAAATTCGACGCGGTCGTAAACTTCCGGACGATAAATGAACATCACCACGTCGGCGTCCTGCTCGATCGCACCGGACTCGCGCAGATCGGAAAGAATCGGACGGCGATCGCCGCCTCTTTGCTCCACCGCGCGCGACAATTGCGAAAGCGCGATGACCGGCACGTCAAGCTCTTTGGCCAGCGCTTTCAAGGATTGCGAGATCATCGAAATTTCAATCTGGCGGCTCTCCACGTTGCGCGGGCCACGAACGAGCTGGAGGTAATCGACGATGAACAACCCGACTTTTTTTTCTGCAACGAGACGGCGGGCTTTGGCGCGAATTTCCATCACCGTCAGTGCTGCGGAGTCATCGATATAAATCGGCGCTTCGGCCAGCTTGCCGACGGCGAGCGCGAGCTTGGAAAATTGTTCGCGCGGCAATCTTCCGGTGCGCACCGCGTGCGAATTAACGCGCGCCTCGCTGCAGAGCAAACGCAGCGCGAGCTGATAATTGGCCATTTCCAGCGAGAAAATGCCCACGCCGATATTGTGATCGACCGCGGCATTGCGCGCCATGTTCAAACAAAACGCCGTCTTGCCCATCGAGGGACGGCCCGCGACGATGATCAAATCCGACTTCTGCAAACCCGAGGTCAATTCATCGAGATCGGTAAATCCCGTCGGCACGCCGGTCACCGCGCCACGACGCTGATGATACGATTCAATCGTGTCGAACGTTTTGTGCAGAATCGGATTGATAAATTCAAAGCCGCGACGCAGACGGCGCTCGGAAAGGCTGAAGATGCGCTGCTCGGCTTTGTCTAAAATATCATCGACGCGATCCTGCTCTTCAAACGCTTCGTTGGCGATTTCGGTGGCGACGCCGATCAAGCGCCGCAGGATAGCCTTCTCTAGAACGATGCGCGCGTGATACTCGATATTTGCCGCGGAGGGTACGCGCGCGACAAGCTCAGTCAGATAATAATTTCCGCCCACCGCATCAAGCTGACTGCGACGCTGCAGCTCCGCGCCGACGGTCAACACATCAAGCGGCTCGTTGTGCTCAAAGAGCGCCGACATCGCCTGATAAACGTGTTGATGGCTGCTTTTGTAGAAACACCAGTCTTCGAGCAGCTCAAACGCCCGGCTCGCCGCGTTGCTCTCCTGCAGCATCGCGCCAAGCACGGCGACTTCCGCGTTGAGATCCTGCGGCGGCAGGCGATCGATGATTTGATCGGGCGGCACAACGTTGGCGGTGTCGAGGCTTTTTTCTTTGCGTTGGGCGTTAGCCATTTATTGTGGAATTTTAAAAAGCTTTTGAACACGGATTACGCGGACGACACGGATTCTCGCGGAGTTTTTATTTTTTTGACCGCACGAAAACGTTCGGCGTATTTGCCGCGAACGCCGTTTTTCAAGAGCTCAGACAAATCGTATTCAGGACGCAGATCATCGTCCATTTCAGTTGGAATTTCGGTGGAAACCTTTGGAGATGCTTCAGGAAGCGACTCACCTGAGAACTCCAACGTTTCACGCAGACGGGCAACGAGCAGTTCTTGCCGCAATAAATTGAGTCGAGCTTGATAGGAATCAAACGCGCCACTCGTCCTTAATGCTTCCGGAATTCCATCAAGATAGGATGAGAGCTCTCGTATCTCTTCCGCTATCAACTCTTGTTGTCGCGATTTCGTCTGCATTAAATAATCTGGATAAGTCTTGCCGCAAGCCCTGCCCGAAATAAAATCTGAGCAGGGCTTGATCAGACATATCGCGAATGGCTGCTACTCTCTTGAGTGAATCCAGTGCGTCTTTTGGTATATCGATGGATACGGTTTCCATTGCGCGTGGACGTAAACGCAATTCAAACCCTTCTTCAGTTTTCTGCATATAGTTTATTGCTTCGTGCATGCGTCCGGCGCGGTAACTTACTCGGCGTCGGATGAAACATATTATCGCCGTCCGTAAAAAGCGCCTTTTCCACGACTCGCGGCAGCTTGATTGGAATAAACCGCGCGGCGGAATAGCCGTAATCTTCGCCGCTTTCATCAATCACACGCATGTAGCCATGCGAGGCAGCTTTTTCGTCGGGTAAGGTGCGATATAGCTTTCCCTTTTCGAGCGAAGCTTTGTAGCCTTCGTTGTTGATACAAACGGCATAATGCGGCGTTGAATTAACTTTTGTTTTCATGTCTAATCAAGCAAAGGAAGTTTAATTTTAAGTTCCCTTGATTTTGAAATCCATTAGAGCAGATCAATTTAGTTCCACCGCCCGCTCAAAAATCTTGAACGCCACCGCCAGCTTGGACATCACTTCCAACTCTTGCACCTGCCCGTTGCGATCGACTAGCGTCACGCGATTCGTTTCCACGCCGAAACCGGCGCCCGCGTGACGAGGGTTGTTGAGCACGATGAGATCAAGCTTTTTGCGGAGAAGCTTGTCTCTCGCATTGTCCAATTCGTTTTCGGTTTCAACCGCGAAGCCGATGTGCAGCGCGCGCGTTTTTTGCTCGCCGAGCGTCGTGAGAATATCGACGGTGCGCTCAAATTCCATCTGGAAAGTCGAAGCGCTCTTTTTCATTTTCTCCGGCGCAACGGAACGCGGGCGATAATCTGAAACTGCGGCAGACATCGCGAGAACATCCGTGCCGTGATAATGTTGCAGCGCCGCACTCGCCATTTCCGCCGCCGAAACCACCGGCACCAATTCAACGCCGCGCGGCGGAAGCAAATTGGTCGGGCCTGTGATCAACGTGATCTTTCCTCCCAACGCGAGTGCGGCTTCCGCGAGCGCAAAGCCCATTCGACCGGTCGCGGGGTTGGTGAGCATGCGCACCGGATCGAGATACTCTTCCGTGCGTCCGGCGGTCACGAGAATTTTTTTTCCCGCGAGCGGCTTTTGCTTTTGCAGCGCGGCTAAAATTTCCGAAAGAATCGACTCCAACCTCGCCAGCCGTCCCCAGCCTTCGCCTTCGGCTGTGGTGGCAAACGCGCCAAATTCCGGATCAACGAAACGATACCCATTTTCTTTCAGCAAACTAACATTTCGCTGCACGAAAACGTCTTCCCACATGGCAGAGTTCATCGCAGGACAAAGTACAATCGGAACCCGCGCGGCGCGGACGGTGGCGCTCACCGGATCGTCGGCAAATCCGTTCGCCAGCTTCGCGAGCAAATTCGCCGTGGCTGGACAAAGCACGATCACCTCCGGCCAGCGCGACCAGTCGATGTGCTCGATGGCTGCACTTTGACCTTGCCCCGATTTTCCATAATTATTTTCAAAGGAAAGCGGGGTCTGCGAGAAAATATTGGTGAGAACGGGCTGCTCACTCAAAGCCGCGAACGTCAGCGGCGTGACAAATTCCGTAGCGCGCGACGTCATCATCACGCGCACGACGGCGGCGCGTCGTTGCAGCTCACGCACCAGCTCACAGCTTTTGTAAGCAGCAATTCCACCACTGACCCCCAGCAGAATTTTCTTTCCGGTGAAGGGCATGGCTTACCGTCCCGCGTTTCCTTTGGAAAAATTAAAGGCTGGCGCGGGACTATTTATTCGGTTCGTCGGCGGGTTTTTCCGCATATCGGTAGTTCAATCGCCCCGACATCATCTCGTCCAGCGCCAGCGTTGTCGGCTTCGGCAGCTTGATATATTTGACTGGTTGCGCCAGACGCTCTTCCGCGCTTTCGGCAGCGTCGTCGTCCGCATCGTCATCGTTGATACTGTCCATGCTGCTGTCGTACCCGGTTTCCTGTTCGATCAGACGTTTTTGCTCATCGTTAATTTGGCGCGCCCGCTTCGCAATGATCATGATCGCTTCGTAAATGTTCGAGCTGTGTTTCTTTAAATCTTCGATGGAAATGGTACTGGCCATGTTGAAAAAACTCCGTGTAAAAGGGTGATGGGCGAAAAGTGATAGGCGAAGGGTGATGGGCGAAAGGCGCGCCCTTCTCCCTTCGCTCTTCGCTTGAAAAGACTACAACCGATACTGGTTAATAATCGCTCGCACCTCGTCAACCGTGTCGTCTAATTTATGATTGACCACGATGTGGTCGTAAAACTTCGCTTTCTCCAATTCCTCCGTCGCATTCTGCAACCGCGTTTGAATCGCCTCAGGAGAATCGGAGTTGCGTCCCTGCAGACGGTCGCGCAACGATTCCATCGAGGGCGGCTGGATGAAAATCAAAATCGCGCGGCCGCCGTATTGATTCTTGACGTTAATACCGCCTTGGATATTGATTGAAATCTCGTTGAGCCAGACCTGCCTCTTGGATGATCAGTCTTGCCAACTCTATCGGACTTCGATTTGACGTATCAAGTCGTAGATGGTAGAAATGTGGGGCGCGGTAGTCTGACATCCCGTATATACGTTTGAATTTCTCAAAATCTCGCTTATCTCGATGCTCTATATCAGATATTGCCTTAGATATTGAGACCTGATCTCTGACTATGTACCTCTCAACACGAATGTCAAAAGGGGCATAACAAAACACTCTAAATACATATTCCAGCTCTCGAGTTAGCCAACCTGCCAAACGCCCCTCAACGACAATATTAGATTCAGTCCGTAACAATTCCAGTTGCGACACATCAAATTCTTTATGTACTTCATCAGGTAGCAAGCTCACCTGTTGAATTGACATTCCCTTTAGACTGCAGAATTCTCTAAATCTTTGACCAGTATTTACTCCCCTCCAACCTGATAACAAAGTAATTAATGCACTGGCAATTGAGCTCTTACCCGAACCAACCTCTCCTGATATTGTAATTGCACGAAATGTCACTGCAACTAAACTCCTCTTTATGTTGATTATAAGCTTAAGCCATCGACCTTATATTACGTTTTTTTATTTAGTCCCATTGAAACCACTTACACTTGTTTAAATATTAGCAATACGCTTAGAAACACTTGCAATTAGTAATGAAATCATAAGAATTCCGAAAACGACTTGAAATGTAACCACTAATTTTCCCCAGCCAATAGGAATTATATCTTGAAATCCAGTTAGACTAGCAGTTAGAATGCTAAATAACAATACATATCCCCCATTTACACAGGACTGTTTCAGTCCCAAATTGTGTGAAACTTTCGCCACTTCACCGGACGGCAACAGTAATCCGTTACCATTGCCTAGGGCTGGAAGCACTAGATAAATACCGGAAAACAGTAGTATAGATACCAAGAGCACCATTGCAGCTTTATGCCATCCTACACCATAACCCCATAATAAATCGCCAAACAACCAATCAGTGAATCTGCGCCAACCCCAAGGCATCGAGAACCTTCGATATAATCGTTCAAGATAATAGTAATTTGCTGCTTCTTCAAAGTATCCATTTTCTAAATGTACCCGTTTTAGGATTTTGCACACCTCTGAGCGTCGCCTCCATTGGCGCCACTCTTCTGGCGCCACTCTTCGCTTGGAGGGTCAACTGCTAATTCAATCCAAAGATGGAATCCTTTGACACCTATATCAGAGGTACTTTCCTCAAACTTATTGATTGCATCAATCTTTTCACCAAAAGAAAATTGAGATGTTGTCTTCTTAAGATCAGAGATAGTAACAGATTTTCTATTCTTTCCCAACTGCAATGAATTACCAAAAGATGTGTGGGTGATGTCTACATTAGATAACCGAAATCCAGACATATATGAATTTGAGAATTCAGCTTTGGTTAGATCACAATCTGAGAACCAACACGTATAAAGCATCGCTCCTGTTAAATTAGAACGATAGAGATCACAATTAACAAAACGGGCATAACTTAAATCTGTTCCACTAAAATCGCAGTCACGTAGTGAGCAGCTTTCAAACCTAGCCCCAATCAATACTCGCGATGAAAACACTGTGTTATCTAGCACCAAATTTTTATATACTGGCCCTAAAGAGATGATTTTTTCAATATCTTGAGTATCAATTAGTGTTAACCGTGAGGCGTCATTTTCTGAAACCTCACAAGGGCTAATGGGTTTTTGTTCTGGCTCGGTCATAGTTATTTAGTTTCCTTATAATTGATGGAATTGACCAATTTTATTATAAGCCGAGGATAATGCCCCTGGGAATGTTTGAATGACATTTCTAACGTGGCGTGACACATTTATCGCAGCTATAGCAGATTTCCACGTAGAATAATTCACTTTTAAATCATTCTCAATAAGCCGACCAAATGACAGATAATCATCCACCATCGGAATTAGCATCTCGGAATCTGGGTTGATTATCAGATATGCCGTTACTGTATCCTGCAACATTGAAACGACTAGAGGTAGCATCGGATAACGATCGCGGACGATCAGTTCCATTTCACGAATCTGATTTGCCGAAACATACAGATTATTGAATGTATAATATCCCTGCCCCCGTGGTCGCACTTGATACCATTTCCACACATCCGGTTTAATATCTGCCACAATCTCAGCGAGGCTGAGTAATTCCCCAATGTTGGCATTAGCGATAACTGTCCCTATCTTTAGTTTCATGCTTTGTACGCGAAATCGATTGGCAAGAGCAATTGATTCTAAAACACGCTTCAAATGCACCTCAGAAGTACGCATCTTTAGATTAGTATCTGGGCTTATCCCATCGAGAGGAACAGCCAACCATGTAAGTTTTGGTAAGCACGGTTCAAGAGTCTTGGGAATATATGCATTTGTCTGTAAGGCAACTTTTATTCCAAAACCTTGTGCCAAATCAAGTATTAAATAAAGATAGGGACTTATTAATGGCTCACCTCCTGCAATAATAAGACTAACTATTCCTTGAGAGGCTATAAATCTTATGAAAGCCTGAATTTCCTCCTGAGTCATTTCGCCTTTCATGCGAGGATCTGGCCCGTAACAAAAAGGGCAATGCAAATTACATCGCGCCGTAATCATGTAATCAACAACTCGGATCGACATTGTCGAGTCGGGACTGCTTGCTGTTTCGCGACCTTCCATGAGTTCACTCGATGTTTTGAATCTGCTCGCGCAGCTTTTCCACTTCCTCCTTAATGCTCACCACTAAATGCGCAATTTGGGCGTCATTGGCTTTGGCGCCAATCGTGTTGGCTTCGCGATTCATTTCCTGCAAAAGAAAATTCAATTTGCGCCCGGCGGGTTCTGCATCGGCCAGCGCTTCGAGAAAAACCGTGTTGTGGCTCTGAAAGCGTGTGCACTCTTCGGTAATATCAACGCGATCCGCCAGCAGTGCCACTTCCAACTCAAGCCGTGTGCGATCCAGTTCTTTGGACTCGACCATCGCGCACAGGCGTTTGTAAAGCTTCTCGAACTCGCTCTTGCTCCGGCCCGCAGAATGCGTTTTGATGTTCTCAAGTTTTTCCTGCAGGCCGTTGACGCGGGCGCGCAAATCGTTGCTCATCTCCAGCCCCTCGCGCCCACGCATCGTATTCATCTCGTCAATCGCCTGCGCCAGCGCTTTTTCGACGCACGACCACGCTTCCGGCGGCAATCCGGTTTCTTCGGCAATCGTCAAAATATCCGAAAATTGTAAAAGATGCTCGAGCGTCACCGGACCTTGCAAATCCAATTTCTTGATCAGCGTTTCCAAAAGATGTTTGTAACGGTGCGCCGTTTCCTCGTCCACGCTCAGGCCGAGCTCATCTTCGGTCTCCGATTTCAACGTCACCGCCACGTTGACTCGGCCGCGATTGACTTTCGTGCGCACGAAATCTTTGACCGCCTGCTCATAAGCGCCCAATCCGCGCGGCAACCGCATCGCCACGTCGAGAAAGCGATGATTGAGTGAACGCACTTCAACCACTGCCTCATAGCCGTTAATACTGTGCTGCCCCCGACCAAAACCCGTCATGCTAATAATCATAACCGCCGTTTGCCGTTAATGATGTTCTCTCCTCCTCCGCTGGAAGTTACAACCGCTTCCATAATCCAATAAGTCATAATTTAAACTCAACTTAGATTTTACGAAAATTAGCGATAAGATTCAATAGAATTTTTGGGTTTTTTTGAGGGAGGCCGGATTAGTTGAATCAGGGGTCAATTTTAAAAGAATCATGTTTCCACGGATAAAAAGCAGCCCACAGATAAAAAATCCTTTGGCCGCTTTTCATCTGTGGGTTAAATTTATCTAACAGCTTTATCGTCATCAACTTATCGCGGCCGGCGATATTTCAATTCTTCAATCGACAGCCGCGCTGAAATGCGATGGCTCTCGCCGAGATCGCCATGGCTGAGAAAAGCATAGTCGATTTGTAGTTTGGGTAAATTGATGCCGGCGCCAACGGCAAGGTTGCCGACATCCGAGCCAACACGAAAAGCAAACGCCTCGCGCTGATATTCCCAGCCCAGATGCGAATCCAGACTCACCGGTCCGGCGGCCAGTTGCGAGGCAAAATCGCGGCCTTCAAAGCGAATTTCAAAATCCAGTGCTGGAGCCATGTAACCGCCGATCATCGGAAAACCCATCGGATAGGCGAGACCGGCTTTCAGCATCGGAAAGATCAACTCGCGCCGTCCCGTGTCCCACGCCAGAACGGTGCTCGTGATATCCTGCAAATTGAGGCCGACCTGCAAATTGCCGATCGGATTAAACAGCGCGGCCAGATCAAAACCGAGTCCCCACGCGGAATTGTCGCCGAGCGCTTTGTGGAGAATTTTGATATTCGCGCCGAAGGACAACGCATTGGTGCGCCGC
>Ga0247727_10019775_pt1 | contig 10389 bp, 9 predicted proteins | sample WisWelCaveWW1625_FD_202498 | JGI IMG/M metagenome (GOLD analysis project Ga0247727, IMG submission 202498) | Biofilm microbial communities from Wishing Well Cave, Virginia, United States - WW16-25 | ecosystem: Environmental > Aquatic > Deep subsurface > Groundwater > Cave microbial mat | place... | reverse complement strand
ACCGACTATCTGCCCCCCGAAGAGTCCACCGTCCCCACCACGTCAACAACCACGGCAGTACCACATAGCCGCGAAGCCGAAGAAGCCGTCGTTGGGGCGGTGTTCATTAATCCCGAAGTGTATTACGACGTCGCGCAGTTTTTGAATGCGGACGATTTTTACATTCACCGGCACAAGTGGATCTGGGAGGCATTCACCAGCCTGCACGAACAACGCATCCCTGTTGACCTGTTGACTGTTGCCGACGAATTGGAGCGGCGCAACCAAATCAGCGAGATCGGCGGGCGCGCATATCTCACGGCGCTGGTGAATCAAGTGCCTTCGTCGCTCAACGCGGAATCGTATGGGCGCATCGTGGAGGGACATTCGATCCGCCGCAAGATGATCACTGCCGCGAACCAGATCGCTTCGATTGCATATAACGAAAAGACCAGCGTTGACGATGTGATGGATCAGGCGGAGAAAGCGGTCTTCAACGTCAGTGAGCGCCGCCTCAAACACGACCTTCAGCCGATCAAGACTGTATTAAGCGATTATTATGATCGGGTGGGCGACCTCGCCAAACGCCCGGAAGAATTTTTTGGCGTGCCGACGGGATTCATTGATCTCGACAAAATGCTGACCGGTTTACAGCCATCTGACTTGTTGATCATCGCGGGTCGTCCGGGTCAGGGTAAGACAGGTTTTCTGCTTTCGGTTGCGAAGAATGCCGGGCTGACTCATAAAAAGCATGTAGCGATCTTTTCGCTTGAAATGTCCAATGAACAAGTGGTGCAGAGATTGATCGCGCAGGAAACAGGTATTGACTCGCAACGCTTGCGAACAGGGAAGTTGCAAGAGAGCGAATGGCCCCTCTTCACACATTCCATTGAAGTGTTCGGGGATACTCACATTTATCTTGATGACACACCTGCGATCACGCCGTTGCAGTTAAGGACAAAGTGCAGAAGATTGCACATGGAATTTGGCTTGGATTTGGTCATCGTGGATTACCTCCAATTGATGGGCGGCGATACGCGCAATGACAACCGCGTGCAGGAGGTTTCATATATCTCGCGCAATCTCAAAGTGCTGGCGCGTGAGTTGAACGTCCCTGTGCTTGCCGCGGCGCAGTTATCGCGCGCGGTTGAGCAACGTTCGGATAAGAGGCCTGTGCTGTCAGACTTGAGAGAATCGGGATCCTTGGAACAGGATGCCGATATCGTGATGTTTATTTATCGTCCCGACCAGTATGAAAAGGACACCGTGAAACAGAATATCGCGGAGATCATTATCGCGAAGCATCGCAATGGGCCTGTCGGAAGCGTGGAGTTGGTGTTCCGCAGCGCGCTGGCAAAGTTCGAGAACGCGGCGACGAGGGTGTTCAAACCGAATGAGTAGCCCTCACCGCTTCGATAAACTCAGCGCGGCGCCCTGCCCCTATCCCTTTGGGAGAGGGGAAATAAGATGAAAACTTTCAAAGGCTTTACAGACTCGGAAACATTCACGCAACTCCCTGACTCGTTGTTTCATCAGTTGTTGAAAGAAATCAAAGATGCTGACGAGTTGAAGGTGACATTATATTTTCTATGGCGCGCCGAACACATGGACAGTCCATTCCGGGCGTTGAGCAGGATGGATTTCGATGTGAAAGAGTTGGGGTTGAGCGCGGAGGAGATCAAGCGCGGGCTGGAGAAAGCGATCCAGCGCGGGAGCCTGCTTCAAGTTAAGAAAGCTCGCGTTGAGCCTGGTCGAAACGAGGCGGTGGTTTACCTCCTGCTTAATTCCCCACGCGGAAGAGCCGCAGTCGAAGCCATCGAAAGTGGGAAGTGGAATCCAAAGATTGCTGGTTCTGCAATGCCGATGGAACGCCCGAATGTGTTTCGGTTGTATGAGGAGAATATCGGTCCGCTGACGCCGTTGATCGCCGACGCGTTGAAGGATGCAGAAGAAATCTATTCTGATGAATGGATTGCGGAAGCGATCGAACTAGCAGTGAAGAATAACAAGCGCAATTGGAAATACTGTGAAGCAATTTTGAAGCGCTGGAAAGAAGAAGGCAGGCATGGACAAAAAGATCGACAAAACTCTGAAAAAAGTTCAGAGCGATATACAGACAGTCAATTCTCAGAATTCCTCAAGCGAGATTAAGAGTCTAGTCAAAACGCTGGGCGACCCAAATTGTCCACACTGTGAGGGCGTGGGCTATATACGCATGGATTTTCCTCTGGGTCATGAAAAATTTGGAAAACTAGAACCGTGTATATGCCGTGCAAAAGATATTGTAGAGGGAGCGAGATCACGCTTATTTGCATTGAGTAATTTAGACCGTTTAAGCCATTTAGGGTTTGAAAATTTCAATCCAGTTGGAAACGAAAAGGCTAAGTTCATGACTTTCCTGGAAAAGGAAAGATTACACCATGCATTTGAAACGTGCAATGAATTCGCTCGATTACAGGAGGGATGGCTTTTGCTTGAAGGCGGGTATGGTTGCGGTAAGACCCACCTTGCAGCAGCTATCGCAAATGATGCGGTTAACAGAGGTATACCAACTTTATTTATTACTGTCCCTGATCTGTTGGACTCTTTACGTTTTGCATATGCTGATCCCGAAACTACCTTCGAACAACGCTTTGACGAAATCCGCAATGCACAATTACTTATTTTGGATGACTTCGGGACCCAGAACGCAACGGGTTGGGCGCAAGAAAAGTTATTTCAGGTAATTAATTATCGTTATATTAATAAGCTACCCACCGTCATTACAACAAATTTGATGTTAGATGAAATCGAGGGGCGGATTCGGTCACGTTTGCAGGATGACGAATTTGTTAAACATCTAAGAATTACAGCGCCTGATTACCGCAGGCCAGAGGAGACAAGCAATCCGGGTATCTCTATGCTGTCGTGGCCAGAAATTGCCGGAATGACTTTTGAAAATTTCGAACCCCGTGACAATGAACTAGGCAAGGAAATCGTTACTACTGTCACGGTAGAAAAAGAAACCGGCTATAGAAACCGGTCTAAAGAGAGAGTAGTTACGCGCAAAACAGTTACCCAAAACGATCTCAAATCTTTACATGCTGCTTTTAATGCCGCAATTAATTTTGCAAAGGTTCCTAATGGTTGGTTGACCTTTCTAGGAGAATCATATTGCGGAAAAACTCATCTTGCAGCTTCAATTGGACACGATCGTATTCTCTTGGGAGGGCAGGCACTCCTTGTTGACGTTTCTACACTACTTGATTATCTAAGACAAACTTTCAGTAAAGATTCTGACGTTTCATTTGGCCGCCGCATCCACGAAATTCGTACTACGCCACTCTTAATTTTAGATGATATTAAAGAAAGTCAGGCAAGCTCTGTGTGGGCAGAGGACAAATTATACAGCGTTCTAAATTATCGCTTTAATACACATTTACCTACCGTGCTGACATCCACATTGAAGCCAGATGCCTTTGCGTTAAGCTATCCGAGTCTATGGAATAAACTACTGGATACATCGCGGTGTCAGATTCATGTGATCGATATGCCTCCCTATCGTCAATTAGGGAAAACAAAGAAACCCATAACAACTAAAAGGACCGGGCACGGATAGTTTATCCCTATTACTCAAGGATCAAGAATAAATTGATGGAAGCTCTTTATAATATGGATTACAAAAGAGAAGTATTGACTTTTGAATATTTTTTCTTCGAGCCGCTTAGTTATAACGAGTTGGCAGCGTATTTGCAAGAAAATCATGCTAATACTAGCGTACAAATCACTATAAATATTTGTGGAGAATGGGTAGGTAGTTACTGGCATAAAGCTCGACTCTTTTATCAATCACAATACAGAAAGCATCAGGATTTGGCTTGGTTATCATTTTGCCAACATTATCAAATTCCTGATTACGAAAGCCCTAGCAATCTGGGTCATGACTATGAGTGGGCTGATTGGAAAGAAAACTATCAACTAAATGATCATTTTGATCAATATGAAATGATTATCCAAGAATTATCGGAATTAAGCCATACCCCGCTTGATCGTAGCAACTTTAGCGCAAATAATTTGATATCAGATGAGTTGGCAGCGCATAAAGAAATAGACAAAATTTGGTTTAATGGATTGATAAATAATCCTTCGGAGGTTGTGGCAAAACTAAGGTCAATTTCGTACGAAAAGTATCTGGAAACAACTCACTGGAAAAAGATAAAAGCGGCTATGATTTTAATTAATGCCGCAATTTGCCAAGCAGAACAGTGCTCAATAGTAGGTGAGTCTTGGCATGGAGGTAGCGAGTCAGATTTAGAAATACATCACTTAGATTATTCGAATAGAGGGAATGAACGATTCAACGATTTAGCAGTTTTATGTAAAAGACATCATGAATTGATTCATCAAAATCTAAAAGAACTAGGAAAGCCTGGAATAGAAATTTTATAAAGCGCTCAGATTACATCAAGCAATAGCTTGATCTCAAACAGATCGGGTCAGTTGTTCTCCTTCGGTGGAAGTTTATTCCCCTTACCCAATTTCGTGACTTCGACCCACAAAGACCCCGCCAGCTCATAACCGATCAAATGGTCAAGCGGTTTCATTTGGAGACGAAGCGGTCCTTTGAATGGGGCGCAACTGAACAAGTGAAAGGGGACTCCCGGAACCAGCCCCAACTCGGCGATATACCTCAACTTATCCCCTTCATGTGTGCGAACACGGCTGACAACGCAGTCTGACCCTGAGGGGACATTCACCAGCGGCTCATCCTTGATATTGGATATGATGCCAGTTTTCGAAGGAATCGGCTCACCATGTGGACAGCGCGTTGGGCGGCCCGCCAGTTCAAAGACTCGATCTTCCAGTTCATCATTGATCCCCTTCTCAAACACATCTGATAACTCGTGGGCGGAAGCCCAGTCATATCCCATTACTTTGACAAGGAAGACTTCGGTGAGACGATGGCGGCGTAATGAAGGCATGGCAATCTGTTCACCTTTGGTTGTTAGACGAACTCCCCGGTACAGTTCATGCTCCAAATAATTCAACTTCTTCATGCGCCCCACCATGCGCGCGGTGGCTTGCAGGGATGAATTTGCGCTTTCAGACAACTCATTGAGTCCAACGTAAGGGATATCCTGTTGAAGCCGAAAAATCTCAGCCGCATATCGTTGCATTGCGGGTGTCGCCATTAAATATTCTCCACAGATCAATATAAGAAAAGTCTCACCCTGGGTGAAACACAATATCAAGCCAGTTTCTGGATATTTCCAGTCCCTTCGATTATAACATCAGCAATCGGACAACATAATCAAAATAGGAGATTTAGAAAGAATGTTACCTACTTATTTACTGTCCCTGCGCGAAGGCTTGGAAGCCGCCCTCATTATCGGTATTGTGCTCGGCGCAGTGACAAAAATCCGCCGCGCGGATCTTTCCCCGGCTGTTTGGTTCGGAACCCTGAGCGCGGTCATTGTTAGCATTTTGACAGCGGTCCTGCTGACCACTTTCGGAATGTCACTGGAGGCGCGCGCTGAGGAAATCTTTGAAGGTATTACGATGCTCATCGCCGCCGGGATCCTGACATGGATGATCTTCTGGATGGGCAAACAGGCTCGCTTTCTGAAAAGCGAATTGGAAGACGGCGTGAACAAAGCCGCCGCGTCCACAGGCAAGCGCGCAGTATTCTGGCTCGCGTTTGTGGCGGTTGTGCGTGAGGGAGTTGAACTCGCGATCTTCATCACCGCCGCGTTCTTTGTCGGCGATAAAACACAGACGGCAAATAACGTGATCCAAACATTAGCCGGAACGATTCTCGGACTCAGTACCGCCGCGTTGCTTGGCTACACCCTCTTCGCAACAACCGTCCGCCTGGACTTGAGAAAATTCTTCCAGGTGACGGGTATTCTGCTCATCCTTTTCGCGGCAGGGCTTGTCGCGCATGGTGTGCATGAGTTCAATGAGGTCGGTTGGATTCCTGCCGTGGTTGAACACGTTTGGGATGTGAACGCGATCCTCGATGAAACTTCCATCCCCGGTTTACTCATGAAAACTTTGTTTGGCTACAACGGCAACCCGTCACTGACTGAGATCATCGCGTACTTTGTGTATATCGCAGTCGTCACCGTTTTGTGGAGACGGGATAACACGGTTCCTGCCAAGGCGACGGCTGAGTCGCGGGCGTAAGCTTTTGTGTAGCGGACGTTCTCCAACGTCCGCAACGAAAATGAATTAGGCAAACGGCTCATTATTCAAAAACAGGCTCCGGCTAAGAAAGACGCGGAGCCTGTTTTTATTTGTGTTCGTTCGGGGTCTCAGACTCCGAACAAGCAAAGCGGAGTTATATCCCGCGAAAGATTCCCATTTCACCTGTTGGAATATAGCCGGGGAAAACAGATGCGACATCCGCGTTGCCCAACCGCCGAGAGAGCATTTCGCTTAACACCTGACGATAGTCGGTGGTGATGGCGAGGTCGGCATGATCATACAGCTGATCGTTGTGCAAGCCGGGCCACGGGCCGTAGACTTGCCCTCCATTCACACCGCCGCCCAGCGCGAACATCACGTTGCCATGACCATGATCTGTGCCGTAGGCTTCGTTTTGCACAAGCCTGCGCCCAAACTCACTGATGACCACGACAGAGAGACGATCGGTGTATCCCGAATCAAGATCGAGATAAAAATTGGATAACGCCGACGCGAGGTTGCCGAGCAAATCTGCGATGTAGCCGCCATTGCCATCGGTTTCATATTCGTGAGTATCCCAACCGCCGTAATCCACGGTGGCGACGCGCAAGCCGGCATCCAGTTTGATCATGCGCGCAACAGTCTTGAGTTGCTGACCCAGTTCATCATCGTTGTAATATGCGCCATTGGACGGCTGGTATTCCTGTTCCACCAATGGGCTGACAATACTCATTGATTCCAACGTGCGCGCGCCGGCTCGATGCAGAAGGGTATCGCCGCTATACATTTGTCGCAGGGCAGTTTGTTGGGATGCGGCGAGTCCGTTATCCCATTGCGAAAAATCTGCGATGTCGTTCAAATTTACAGTTGGCACGAAGTTCAATAGTGATGAAGGCGCGCCGGAAGTGGAGAGCGCGGGCAAGATGCTGGATACACCTGTTGTTTGAAGATAACGCGTGATCCAACCTGACGTTGTACTTTTTGTTCCTGGTGTGCCCAGCTCGATATACTCCATTGCATCAAAATGGCTACGCGTATCGTAGTTCAATCCCACCGCATGGACGACAGCCATCTTGCCAGCTTGATAAAGACTGTGCAACGGTGCAAGCGAGGGATGCAATCCGAACTGATCATTGAGCGGCAACAGGTCGGTGATTTTAATATCGGGGCGCGCGTTTTCATAATAACCGCGGTCATCTCCATCGCGCGGGGGGACGACATTAAGCGCGTCCCAGCCGCCGCGCAAAAAGACAACGACCAGCGTATCAGTTGAACCATCTCCCTGGGCAAACGCCACATTCGTGAGCCGCGCGCCAGCCAAGCCCGCAATCGCGGCGGAGCATCCTTGTAAAAAGTTTCGACGGGTAAATTTTGGTGTAGGCATAAGTTATCCTTCGCGCTCATCGCCGTCTTCGGCGACGAGACCAACGCCGAGGACGGCACTGGAAGCAAATGTTATTTCCATTGAAAATCGGGGCTCATCAGAATCACTTCGACCATGGCAGGCAGGACCCAATTGAGATGATCCTGCGACAATTCTTCCTGTGTGCCATATTCCTGCGCCATCACAGCAATGACTGCCTGACGGTCTGCGTCAGACATTGGGCGGTTCAGCAAACGCGGGATCCAGTAATCTGCGAGCGATTCGGCAGTGCGAAGTTCCGCTGGCGTTTGCGCGACAATATCGGTTCGGATAAATCGCTGTTGGTCTTCGTCGTCCATCCAATTTTCAGAGATGCCCACTGCAAAATTCCAGCGATACAAAAGCGACATGGAATTTGCCCACGCTTCCTTCACATCAGGATAGCCATCCGGCGGGCGGCGTTCAAAGAGCGGTTGTCCCATCATCGCACACATCCACGGGATGCCGCTGGGCAGTTTTGTGAAGTCCGTGTTCAACGCGCGCATCATCGAGATGGCGGCTTCGATGGGACGTTTGATCTTCGCGCCCCAGGTCTGGCTGAATTCAGGTGAAAGTAAAATCGTTTCGATCACACGCTTCAATTGATCGGGCGTGTTGCGGTTCTCCATAAAAATGGACGCGGCGGCGTCCACAACGGAATCAGGCGGGTTGTCCGAAATGAGGCGGCGCGCGAGTTTACGCGAGATGAATCTGGCGGTGCCGGGATGATTCGCGAGCAAGTCCAGCACGTCGCGCCCATCCTGCATATCAGGCTGATCGGGCGGGATATATTTCCCAAGAATCAATTTGTTGAAACGGTCATGCCAGGGCTTGTAATAAATAAAGCGTCCGGTTTTTTCGATGCCATCCTGGTACTCGTAAATATCATCGTCAATACGCCAGCCAGTGAGCGCGCGCGCGGATTCATAGACATCGTTGTCCACGTAGCCAATGGCGATGCCGTTAGCATCTTTCGCAATCGAATTTGGATCCTGTACCCCAAAATAATTCTCAGCCCCAAGCGTGTGCAGTTCAAACAGCTCCCGAGCAAAGTTTTCATTGGGACCCGCATCGGAACTGTTATTCTGATTCAAATAATACAACATGGATGGATGGGTTGCAACCGCTTCGAGCATCTGTCGGAAATTGCCGAGCATGTGCGTGCGCAAAACATCGCGGTTGTATGAAACCAGCAAAGGCACGCCATCATCCTGCCAGAAGTACACATTGAAATGGTTGTGCCAGAAATCTGCGAGCACTTCAACGAGTTGCTTTTTGCTGTAGACCGCGCGCAGGAATGTCGCGTCCACAAGTTCGTGCGCCGGCTTGCTATACCAATCCCAATAGGCATCGTCGTTCGAATCATATTGATTGTTGGCGATGTGATCGTAGTATAGTTCGTCCTGCGTCTTGTGCAATGTCTCAAACCCTGCCGCGGCATACCGTGTTTCGAATTCGCTGTCGTCAATTGAATCAGGATTCAATTGTTGCACCACATACGTGCGCAAACGTTCTGCGTCTGATGATCCCAACGCGTTGAACGCCTCAAAATCACCAGGTCGAGGACCAAACGCCATGCGATTCAACGCGATAATTCCCAGCGAGACAGGCGGCAAGACAGGTTCGGGAGGAACGCCCGTTGGATTTACAACAGGCACCACCCGCGTCGGGTCCGGACCCGGCAATTGCTCCGGCGCACAAGCAGTGACCACCGCTGACGCCCCCGCGAACGTGCCCATCAATTTCAGAAAGTCACGACGGTTGAGTTTTGGTCGTTGTTGAAGCATATTGTCTCCTTCATGAAATAATAGTGAAGTGTATCAAAGTTTTTGACTCCCCTGTAATGGTTCATTGGTATTAAAAGACTTCGGAAGTCTGGCAGACTTCCGAAGTCTTGGACTCAATCGCCAAACACTTCCCCAAACGCCTTCACAACTTCTTCCTTTACGCGCTCCATCGAAGGCGGACTCTCGAACAAATCCGCAAGCGAGACAATTGGCTCATCCTGCAATCCACAGGCGATGATGCCATCCCAATAGTCCATATCAGGATTCACGTTCAACGCAAAGCCATGGCGTGAAATTCCGCGCACATCCACTTTGACGCCGATCGCCGCAATCTTGGCAGGCTTCTTGCGATCTTCGGGTGAACATCTCGGACACCGAGAATGGACATCTGCTTGAATCCATACACCAGTTAAACCTTGTCGTTGCCCCGCCGCAAGACCAAGACGCGCCAGCACTGTGATGATGGTTTGCTCCAACTTGCGGACGTAGCCAACATAATCGGTTTGTGGCAACTTGTTGTGGGAATCAACTTGTCCTAATGGCAATAAAGGATAACCCACCAATTGCCCGGGTCCATGATATGTCACATCGCCGCCGCGATCCACCCAGTGAATGCCAATGCCTTTTTCTTTCAGTTGCGATTCGCCCCACAGCAAATTCTCCTGCTTGCCGCGCCGACCAAATGTGTAGACGTGGGGATGCTCCAACAGCAAGAGAGTCGGCGGACGATTCCCTTCTGCGATCTCTGCTGCGTATTGGTCTTGCAGTTTCCACGCTTGTTCGTATTCGATCAAGCCAAGATCAAGAATTTCAATTTGCATGAATAACTTTATTCTGTTGACGCATTCTGTCTTTCCAAATTTCCCAACCCATCATACGCCGCATATTTATATGCATCCGCCAGCGTGGGGAAGTTATACACGGCATCAATGAATAGACTTTATCCGAAATAGCGTTATGATCGGTGAATGCTAACCTATGAAGAGTTGAAAACGAACCCGAGAAAGTTTGTGACATTCACCAGCCTCACGCCAGCTGAGTTTTTGGATTTGCTTC
>Ga0247727_10019774_pt1 | contig 10390 bp, 4 predicted proteins | sample WisWelCaveWW1625_FD_202498 | JGI IMG/M metagenome (GOLD analysis project Ga0247727, IMG submission 202498) | Biofilm microbial communities from Wishing Well Cave, Virginia, United States - WW16-25 | ecosystem: Environmental > Aquatic > Deep subsurface > Groundwater > Cave microbial mat | place... | reverse complement strand
TCATTGCTCCTCCATTTTATTTTCATTCAACTCTTTATATTATAAAGAGTTGAGTAAACTAAATATTTGTCCGGGTCAAGTCAAAAAAATACAGGAAAGAATCCCATCTAATAAATTCTGTTCATTTCACTTGATAATAAGACCGTCATCTTGAAGCGGTTTCAAAATTTCCGATTTGAAGCTTTTTTCAAATGTTGATTCCACTTGTTTTATTTTTTCCTTTTGAATGATAATAACGACCTGCGGACGCTCCACTTTTCCCTTGATGACAGTTCCCTGAGTAAAAACGATCTCCCCAGGTTTTTGGAAATAATACTCAATATCTTTTTTTGAAGGGGACGTCTCTGCTGCGAGGCTGAACTGGAAAATAAACAGGATTCCCGCAAGACAAGCCATCACTTTCATATTTTTATTATGTTTTTGCAAAGGCCACCTCATCTTTAAAAATCCACCCGCTCTTCCCGTTACTCAGTATGATAAAATACCAGGACCCATTCTTAGTGATATACAACAATCTCTTGCCTTGTCTAAGGATTGTTTCCTGCGCATATTTTTTATGAGGGCCGGTTCTCAAAATTCCTTCTTTGTTTTTAACTATGACATATTTGTTCTGCTTCTGAAAATATCCCAGATCATAGAGTGCAACATCCCCGCCATGAACCCAAACGAACTGTTTGTCATAGGTTTTAACAAAATACCAATCCCTCTCCTGCTGCAGAGGTATTAGAATGTCATTCTTAACAACTTGACTTACTATTTTTTGTTTTTTAGAGGGGCCCATAAAAAGCGTTGCTTTATTATTCTTTACAAACAGGATTTTATTTAGAAGCTTGTCTGACACCCTTTGAGTCCTTGGTGGAACTGGCACAAGGAGGTCTTCACGCGCCACCCATCCCCTTAAACTATCCGATGCACTGACCTCAAACCAGTCTTCTTTACTGGTCAGAATATCTAATACAATTCCTGATTTGACTCGGCCCAGTTCCTTAAAACTCTTGCCGGGACCAGAGTGAATCAGAACCTCTGGTTTTTCAACACGCACCCTCTGTTTGAGGGGTTGAGAAGCCGACTGCAAAGGGACATTCTCAGTAAACAAAACTTTTCTTGTTGGAGGAGACTGTTTTTCCACAACTTCTTTCATTTCCGTTTTGATTCGTGCGATTATTTCTGGAGCGATGGGAATCGTGTCTCCTGGGACGATCGCAACAAAGTCCTCCTTCGATTCCCGGACCTGTAAGCGGAAAATAACCGAGGGCAAATTTTTTTCCCGCGAGAGGACCTTAAAGGCCAGCAGATTTTGCCCCTTGACTAGATTAGAAGAAATTTCCAATTTCAACAACTCTCCCCGGTGGTGAAGAATACTGGGTACAGGAAAAACTTGTGTCTCATTGAGATAAATAACCAGATCTCCAAAAGATAGGATTTCAAGTGTCCCCTGAGCCGGTTGCCCTAGGACATTAAATACGTTTCGGTAAAAAACCGTATCGAGATTCTGATCCGATGCTGAAGGGGGCAGAGAAACGACTTTCGCCCCAGTAAAATAAGATAATGAGATCGGTCCAGAAAAATGCGACGCTCCTGCGAGCAGCCATAAGGAATCATCGAAATTTATTTTCATCCAATTTTGCAAAGTGTTGCTTTGACCCCGCAGGGTTGTATCTGAATTAAAAGTACTAGTGTATTCCTTTGCTCTCTTTGTTCCATACTTAGCGGGTTCATTCTGAAAAAGTTTAAGATAGGCAGAGGTGACCTCATCGCCTTCTGCTTTATCTTCTTTCTTACGGATTAAAATCTCTTCATAAATTCCTTTCGCCACATCCTGAAGTTTAAAACCAAGCTCCTCAAACTGATATTGGTATTCCACAATTTCATTTTCTGTAACCTTTTTAGGAAAGGGTGGTGCATCCAGAGCCTGCCGACCCAGCGTTTCATAGTCTCTGGCTTTATTATAAAGTATTGAAGCAACCATCTCTTTGGAGTGTTTGATCCATTCATTCTGAATTTTATAACTCTTCCCGATCTCAATATTTTTATAAAAAGCCTTCAGTGCTTCATTCTCATATTCTTCAACTTGGGTTAGTAAATTAGTATTGAACACAAATTTTTCGTATTCATCATAGTTCTTGGGAGCTCCAGCCGACTTGGCAAGTTCAACAAGTTCAAAAAAGATTTCTCCGATCATGTAAGTCGTGGCTGAAATCATTGACTTCGCTGAAATCAAAGAAGGATCTGTCAGGGCGTAACGGCTTCCGATTTCTAATGTTTTCAAGTAAAGATTCAAGGCCTCATTCTGATAGGGAGTAATGGTCTGAAGAAGGTCTAACTTATTCTTAATCATTTCTGTATTGGACATAGCCTGAGGCATCTCACGATTTTTTACCAAGTGAATGATATCACTGTAATTTTTTCCGGCCAAAAAGGGAAGGCGGCAAAGTTTTTTCCGGGAATTTTGAGTCCACTCGTCTTCAATCGAATCCTGTAATGCCACTTTAACATTGAGTTCGTAATAAGGTAAGGCATTCGTGACAAAGGCCTCTTTAACCGCTTCGGCGATTGTCAGCTCTAAGGCGATGACATCGCTGAAATTATTTGTTTTGGGTCTTTCCTGGTTAAAAAGGACAATCCCGAATTCCTCCAGAGATAATCCCATAAAATAAGTCGTGCGCGTGGTCCATTCTTTAATATTAAAAGGAATTACTTTTTTATAATTTTCGAGAGCCAACTTAAGAAGAGTCTTCTTTTTTTCCAAGGCAATGATCAGTGTTGCTTTGGGCAGGACCAATTTGATCTCATTGCCCTGTAAATGATAAATACGACCCATCGTAAACTGGGCCTTAGCAGCATAGAATTGGTTAGCCAAAGTTGGTTTCTGTATTTTAATAAAAGTATTAATTGTCTTCCCGAGCTGTTTTAAAGCCTGGGCATACTCTTTCTGCATAAAAAATGCGATTCCGACCATACATTCGGCCTGTATTAAACGATTTTGATCTTGTCCGTATCGCTTCGAAAAAATTTGATTGACCCGTGATACATTTTTCCAATCTTTCAGTTCCCCATAGGTCTCCCCGGCCTGAAACAAAATATTAGGGGCTTCTTCCGAATCTTTATAAATTTCAGAAAAATTTTCAAAGATCGCTGCCATTTTATAAGAAGCATTACGGTAAAGAATACTGTAACTGCTATCCAGATCGTCATAGATCAGATCACCGCGGATCGTTTGACGAATTTTATCAAAACAAAGACCTGCGTTCAAGAAAGCATCCTTAATCAAAGGGTGACGCGGAAATCTTTCTCCCATAGAAAGATACAATTCAGACGCCTTTTCCCATGATTTGATACTTTCATAAGTCTGCGCCGCATGGAAAATAGCCTTGGGTGCTAAATTGGATTGTCCATATTTGTCACCCAAGCTAACAAACTGCAGAATTGCTTCCTTTGAATATTTTGTTTTACCGTAAAGTAATCCTGCATTATAGAGAGCAACATCGGCAATTTTAGAGTGCGGATAATCTTTCGAAACTTTTTCAAAGGCCTGGGCTGCCGAGAAGAACTCCTTTCTTTTTTGTAAATCCTCGGCAACCCGGAATAGAATTTGTGCTTTTTTTTCTGCCACTTCCTTTCCCGAATGCGAGGTATCCGAAGTCAAATGACTTAGTTTATCATACCAAAGCATCGCATCATCATTCTTTCCTTGTTGCTGATAGCTCTGTGCAATATAATTAATCGCTTCTTCTTTTTGTGGAGCATTGGGAAAACTATCCAATAAGGTTTGATAAACCTGCCGCGCCTCCTGATAGCGGCCCAGATTATAATAAAGGGCTCCCTTGATCAAAAACACTTCGGCAGACCTGTCATTCCTGCTCAGAACATCAACAAAATTATCGCAGGCACGGAGGAGTAATTCCGCGGCGGGGGACAAAGGCACTCCTGAAAAATCAATTTTGGAAGTCGTATCCTGTAGCGCAATGGTGGTATCTTCACTCATATGTGGAAGATCCTTCAGCATCGTTTGCTGAGGCTTTTCCCGATGCTGCAGCTTCTGAAAAGTGCTGCAGGAAAAGTAGAGCACGCCGCTGGAAACAATCAATACGATTTTGAAAAGTGTCATACTTTTTTCAGTTATTAGTACTCTTAACAAAATCATGAATTGCAGAAATAAGAATAATCTTTAATTCATCGGTCTTGGCCTGAGGAGAAAGGGCTTCGTTCCCAGCCTTGTTAAAAACAGCATACGTCTCTATCAAGCTGTCGAAAACAGATTGTTTAATTTCAACCTTTTTTATTTGCTCAATCAATTGTTTAAAAGTCTGTGGGATTCTTAAATTATCTAAGACAAACTCTTGGGATACAATCCCTAAATTAGCTAATATGGTTAAAAGCATCTCTTCGCGGTGCGGAATCGCGGCTCTTTTTTTCGGTCGTCCTTCATTTTTAAGATTTTCCTGCGCCGCTACGATAGCATTCCAGGCTGCGCTTTCTTTGTATTTCTGTGATCGTGTATCTTGGCTGACTGCTAAGTACTGCTGAATCGCCTCAGAGTAATCTCGAAGCTTAAATGAAATTTCGGCTAAATTGTATCGCACGTCATAAGATCGTTCCTTTACCTCAAAATAGTTAAGATACAATTTATAAGCCTTCGACGCTTTTTGAAATTCGTCATTTGACGCAGGTCCTTGTTGAGTACTCGCTTCTGCATGATGGTATAAGGCGACATCATAGATTCCATTTTCAGCAATACTGTCTCCCAGTTGAATGGATATTGAATCTTTGGACAGCTTTGACCAGCTTCCATCCTTGCTATTAAAAACTCTGAAAATTTCTTGCTTCTGCCTCAGCATGTTCGGAAGATCCTGATCTCTTTCATACAAATCCGCGACTCTGACATAAATTAGAGGCAGACGAGGATAGCTTGGATAATTTTTAAAAATATCTTCGTATACGGCACTGGCCTCTTTGCGTTTATCAGAACCCTGCTCATAAAATTTATCCCCGAGACGGTGTAAAATGCTGGCCGCCTCGTCTCCTTGTATCCCTGTTTCTCGAATAAATTGTTTAGCTTTTTTTAGCCCCCCCGCCCAGCTCGTATCAGACTCACTAAAACTAATGGCAATATAATCCATAGCCTCTGAAGTTAGGATATTTTTAATTTTTCCCCCCGCGGTACTGTTAAGTTTTGCCATCCGTTCATTGTCATCTAATAAATATTTAAATGTGCTAATCGCCTTCGGATAATCTGAGAGCCGATAATAAGACCATCCTAATTTATACAGCGCTTCTTCATAATAATCAGATTCGGAAAAATCTAAAATTTTCTTAAATGTCTGAATTGCCTTCTCCAATTGATTATTGTCAAAATAATGTTCTCCGATCACCATATAGGATTGGGGAGCATAGTGACTTTGGGGAAACCATTCAATCAATCGTCTTAAAAATAATTCCGCAGAGTCTAACTGCCCGGACTCAAAATAACAGAAGCCTAATCCGTAAAGAGCTGCGTCACCGACCGCCGTATCTCTTTGAGCATCTACATTTCTAAAATAATGAATGGCATCGGAATAATCAATTCGAGGCTCACCCGGCTCCAGAGGCTTCTGGGGGATTTTTTTATTTTCGTATAGAACTAACTGACGCTGAAAATTCTCAAATGCCTTTTCGTAACGATTCTGCAATAACGAATACCGGTCTCCTGCGAATTCATAATACAATTCCCCCAAGACATATTGGACCACACCGACATTTTTAATTTGTGGGTATTCTCGGATTAGACTTTCACCCCATTGAATGATTGTCCAATAACTCTTGACACGTTCGATATCAAAATGCTGAACGAGAGCGGCTCTCTGTTGTTCAAGCAGTTGAATTTGTTGATCAATATTTTTAGCAATGTCCTCCCTCCCTTCATTTTTTGGGAGTTGAATTTGAAGTTGCTTAAGCCGCTCATTGAGGGCTAGAATCTCTCTCTTACTTTTTTGCTTCTTCAAATTATGCAGCATAAACAATCCGTTTGTTTTTGTTACGGCTGCCTCTTGAATATACCTTTTAAAACTTTCCCGCTTATCTTGCACCCGCTTCATTTCTTCGCTCTCAAACTTTTTTAAACCCATTTGCAAAGATTGATCATGAGATCTAATCTTCCTCAAAAACTCTTCGATTCTTAATACTAAAGACTGTTTTTCTCCCTGAATGTCGACGCCTGAGTATTCGCCTGTTTTATAATTCTCTATAATAATATCACAGATATAAATGGCTTTTTCATATAGACTGCTGATTTTTGAAAACTCCAAGGTCTGCGATGGAAACACATCCTTCAACATCACATTAATTTTATTTTGCAAAGTTGTCAATTGATTAATTTTTGACTCGAATTCCTTTTTCTCGTTCTTGCTGTTTGTTTCCTGCATTTGTTGATTCAATTTTTGCAAGGATTTAACTATTTTTTCACTTTTTTGAACCAGCCTCTTGCGCTCGTCTTCCATCTTTAACCGAGTTTCAAATTCCTCTTCCGCACGCGTCACATACCGGTTCGCCAGAATTAAAAATCCTTCCCCTGCCTTGGTTTCAGTCGGTGCCTGATTGATTAATTTTTTAAGTGCCAATTCAGCATTTTCATAATCCTTTTCCATAAGATAGCACCAAGCCATCCCCATCATCGATTCCGAAAATTTTTCACCATCTTGCAAAAGAGACAAATAAACTTTGCGCGCTTGATTATAATCCTTCATTTCAAATAAAACATGTCCCCAATTTAGACGCGCCTTCGCGATGTTTTCTTTCTGTACTGCATTCCTGGGTTCAAGTTCGCTGATCTTCTTAAAAATAGACCTGGAAATCTCCAGATCTCCCTTGGCTGTGTAAGCCTGGCCTACTAAAAATAATACAAAGGGAAAAAATGGACTACTCTGTTCTATTTGTTCTGAAAGTTTAAGAACGGCATCGTAATTGCTAAGGGCCAAATGGCACTGCCCAGCAATATAAATGGCTTGATCTATAATCTCCTTCCCAGGATGCATGTTCTCAACCTGTTCAAAAGTCTCCAGCGATTTTGAAAATTTGTCTTGCCTAAATTGAATTCGTTGTAGACCCAATAATCCCTGCATATAGTAATTGCTTGCTGGTAAAATTCTGGAAAAAGCCATCTCTGCTAAATCAAGTTTGTCCAGCGCATATTGACAAGCTCCTAAATAATAGTGGATAGCCCCTGTATCAATTTTTTTCCAGTAACGATTAGCCAATAATCCAAACGTACTCCCGGACATCTCAAATTCATTATTATTAAACCGATCGACCGCTCTTTTAAAATCTAGAATCGCCATGCTATTTAAATCTTTTTGTGTGGCCGTTTCCGTCAGAGAATCTTTAAGCATCGCCATACGCTCCACCAAAAACTCTGAAGAGCGTCCCAGGTTAGAATAGAGAATTCGGATAAATTCATCTTCAAAACCCTTAGACTCCCCGGTCGCATGCGGAATGACATGACATACCTGGTACAACTTTTCAACATATTGATTTAACTTTTTCCATTCTTCATTAATCTTTCGTTTCAAGTTGACAATCACATTGACTCGTTCTCTGTTTTCGGAAAACAGGACATCCATTAATTTATACTCCGGTTTTGTTAAAACAACCTGTCTAAAAACTCCGAAGGCATCCAGCAAAGGTGAATTTAAATTCTCAGCCTGTTGTTGATAGAGCCTCACTTGATTTTCTCTTTCAAACAAAAAATCCTGAACCTCAATAACAAATCCTTCCTTAACCGATTTCTTAAAAACAGGGTAGAGCAAGAAGTCGCCTACGTCCTGGATCGCATAAATCAATTTTTGTATCTCCTGTTGGACAGCATTAATATAAGTGTGTTCTTCTTCAATTCGCTCAGAAAATTGCGCTGCGAGAGTCCATATTTTTTTCATTTGAGTATTATTTTCAGTTTCATTTTTTTTAACCACTTTGCCCCCCGCCTCCTTCCTCATCTCTCCGCTGATTTGGCCGTCTTGCTGCTTGACCCAAAGCGGGCTGCCATCCTTCAAAGAAACATAAATCCAAAAATGAAAAGTAGCTAAAACGGGAACCACCGTTCCTGCCTTAATAAATCGTTTGGTCTGGAATCGTTCAGATGGACCGTCGTAGAGAAAACACTTTTCAGACGTTCCAATGAATCTTAACTCGTTAAGGGTGGAATCAGGAGACACGGCTATGGTATCTCCAGCCAAGATCGGTGAGGTCTCTAGAATCAGGACACCCCATCCCAGAATAACGATTGGGAAGAATAGACTTTTTATCGTAATTCTCATTTTAAAAGTTCTCCCTCTTCCGCCTCTTTTTCAAGTTGATGCCTTTTATCTTCTAATTCTTTTAACTTTTTTTGTCTTATTTCTTCTTCACTCAATTGTTTTTTTTCTTCCGTTCCCATCACTTCAATTTTTTTGTCAATATCTAATTTTCGCATAAGGACCTGGGATTTCATCATCATCAGAGTCCGCAATACTTCGCTTTGTGTTTCATGGAAGCGCAGGGCGATTGTCATCCCTCCCATAATTTTCCAGTTTGGATTGAAAGGGAAATAACCATCCGACAAGCCTTTAGCTTTATCCTGATCATCCGTCTTGCCTCCCACCGAGCTACCAACGTTCTCTGACAGAGATAGTTGAATAACTCCAAAAATTTGTGCCCGGTTATAATTCACCCGGAAACCGGGTGAAAATAAAAAAATATTTTCCTTAAAGTTGATCTCAAATTTATGAAGTTTTTCTTTTTTCCCAATAGGAATTTCAAAACGTCTCGGTTGGAAGAAATTATCGAACATTTTGGCATAAAATTCTACAAAGAAATCGGTACGTACACTCTGTACTTCGAGACCGACTCCACCTTCCACTTGATCAAAGTCATTATAAAGCCGGTTAAAAGCCCGCACAAAGGCTCCGTTTAAATAGAGTCTAACCGGTAAAAAAGAGTAAATTTTTATAAAATCAAGATCAAAGGCGCCTTTCAGTTTAAAAAAAGCCGATGGAAAAATAAAACCTTCCGGTTTAAATCCTTCAAAACCAGTATTGGGTGACTTGGCCAACGCCGGGTACGCCAAACTCAATTCAATCCCCACTCCGGCAATACGCAAATGGTTGTTATTATCAGTGACCTTGATACTTAAATAGTTATTACCCGGCAAAAATTGGTGATAGAGCGGGTCACCGGAAACGGAAAATTGCAGGAATTCATATAGTCCGTATTCCAAACGATAGGATGGAAAAATAAAAAGTTCGCCGCTGTTATCCCAGATAAATCCGCGCATTGCACCACTCACCCAAAGGTCCCCCCGTCCCACCGTATTGGAGGAGATGATATCAACCAAGGCAACATTTCTTGAACGAATCGGAAAATTTAGCACCTGGCTATAAAGAGTGGAAAACATCGAAATAAAGATTAAACAAAACCCTAGTCGTCGCATAAATGACTTTTATTCCTCCAAAAGTTCTTCCAATTTTTTCATTTCAACATCAAATTCTTTCCGCTGCTGTTTAATCAAATCCATCTGTTTCTGATAAACCAGATCTTCTTCGTCCAAGATGACCGGTGAAGATAAAACGTTGCCCTTGGATACCGGCTGGCTAAAAAGATCGACTTCACTACCGAGCTTCTTTGATTCTTCGATCGCGGCTTTCATTTTTTCTTCCTCAGTAATAATCTTTTTCTTTTTTCCCCTGTTTTCGATGTATAAAAAAGTTCTTACGGCTTCAGCATCCGTATCTAAATAGTAAAGCGGTAGAGAACCCCGTAAGGTTAAATAATACTCACTTTGATCTACAGTATTGGATAAAAATTTACCAATCTCTGCTAAGAGATCCGCTCCTAATATTGGAATTCTGATTCTCACCAATCCGCCAACATGAATCCTCGTATACTCGGTTGGGAATTTAGAAAATCCGATAGAATCATATGTGCCAAAAGAAAAAAGTCCTCCACAAGACCAAAAGTATCCCTTATATTCAATCGCACCCGAAATATTAAGCTGATCAAACTCATTTAGAAAAATGTCATCGTCTACATTGCCCAAATTCAAATAAAATTTAAAAGGAACTTTATTATATCTTGCCATCCAATCAATATCAAATAAAGCACTCAACTTTAAGCGGGGAACATATTCCGCCACACCTCCCTGCGTGTTGCTCCCCTGACGAGTGGGCAGGATGATATGATTTAACAGACCCACTCCGAAAAGTCTTAACTTTTTGTTATTCGGATAGGTCAATTTTAATTGAACCACCGTATTACCGATATTTTTAACTTCAGGATCATAGGGATTGACACTTCCACCAACGCTCAAAAAGTCTGCTAATCCAATGGCTCCTCCGATCCCGGGATGAAAAGCCAAGCCCCGACTTAGCATCAATTTAGTTTG
>Ga0247727_10019773_pt1 | contig 10390 bp, 10 predicted proteins | sample WisWelCaveWW1625_FD_202498 | JGI IMG/M metagenome (GOLD analysis project Ga0247727, IMG submission 202498) | Biofilm microbial communities from Wishing Well Cave, Virginia, United States - WW16-25 | ecosystem: Environmental > Aquatic > Deep subsurface > Groundwater > Cave microbial mat | place... | reverse complement strand
GGTTGGGAGAAAGGCGGGACAACGTCATCGTTGATGCCATTGGTCCCGAAACGTTTACTTACAGAGGGTTGGTCGAAACGATTGGTGGCATCATTGGAAAGGAAAGGCCAATTGTTTCTATGCCTCCGTCATTAGGATACTTTGCCGGCTGGATCATCGGAAAACTAGTCAACGACGTTATGATCACTCGGGAAGAAATAGAAGGCCTTATGGCTGATCTTCTCTTCGTGGAATCGCCTCCGACCGGGAAAACCAGGCTTACAGACTGGGCAAGAGAGCGCCGTGACGCACTGGGTTTGAAGTACACGAGTGAGCTCATTCGACGAAGAGATCGAGGAGCCGAGTACGCAAGCAACTAATTTTGAGAAAACTCCAGTCCGCAACGGGCGGAAAACATCTGCGGCGCGTCCGGCGCATTTGTGCCGCGCTGCCGGAGACGGCGGAAAAACTCTCGCACGGCGAACCCACTTTCTTCGTTCGCAAGAAAGTCTTTGCTATGTTTGCTAACAACCATCACAACGACGGGCACCTCGCCGTGTGGCTGCCGGCGCCGATCGGCATCCAGGAGATGTTGATCGCCGCGTCGCCGCAGAAATTCCTCAAACCGCCTTATGTCGGTGGCCGCGGCTGGATTGGCCTCGAGCTGGATTGCATCAGTGACGAAGAGCTGGATTTCCATCTGCGCCAGGCCTGGCGACTAATTGCCCCGAAGAGATTGCAGGCCGTGGTTGATGAAGCGCGAAGCAAATCTGAAAAACTGGAATAAGATGAACACGCAAAGTACACGAGTAAACTAATTCGACGAAGAGATCGAAGCGATCCCCAATTTCGGCCCAGATATGTGGACAATGAAAGACGGTGACAAGAAGTGCCAACAAATCTTCAACAATGCTGAATGGGTACGTGAGCAGGCCGAAAAGTACATAGGCACCGGATACGGCGGCGGTGGCAGACGTTAACTGAGGTGCCTACACGAACAACCCGAGCGAACGATTGCTCAATCGTTCTGTCCCGAATAGGATTGCTCCCAGAAAGCAGGCGATTGGCGAAAGTAGAGACGCCACCTGAACGATTGAAGGGATGCGAAGACAAAGGCATCAATTTCACATCGCGGCAATTTGAAAGTCTCGTCTTCGATCAAGCTTTATCTCTGGTCTTTTCGTCGCTCAACATTGTTAGGCTCCATCTTATTCTTGAAACAAGAAAGGAGGTGATCACAAATGCCCAATATCGACTACCAAAAGGTTCGGAATGACTTTGCACGAATTCAAGCGCTCGCCGATGAGATCGCAAAAGTCCTCGACAAAGCTGGATTAGCACAGCGGCAGGGTTCGTATCTTGATAGTAGATGCAAAGAAATCGCGGACCTTTGTCAGAAGATCAGCAAGGAAGTGGGAGCAGGTTCTGGATCATAGTGATCTCGAATCAAAGTCTAAGCAATCTTGGATTCGCACGGTCACACGAGTGGCGTACCTGACCAAGCACTTGCAGCCGACCGCCGCCTATTACTCGGCACGCTCGCAGTTTAGTGTTGAGTGTGGGCGGCGCGAGCTAATCTAGCGGTCTAGCCCGAAAGTATCAGTTAAGGAGTTCGTATGGTTCAGCAGATTTTGAAAGATTTCCCAAAAAACACATGAAGAAATAAAGTTATATTGCGTGGGCTAGACTTCGAGGCTTTGTTTTTGCAAATAGGCCTCCGTAGCTTTTCGCAATACCGTTGATCGTTTTAAGCCTTTTTCTTTGGTGAATTGATCGACTTTGCTTAAAAGGGTGGCAGGAAAAACCACATTGAATCTTTTTGACGCTTCATAATATTGCACGAGGTTTTCATCAACAGCAATGGAGACGAGTTCATCATTTCCAAATTTGCTTTTAAGCTCTTCGTAAGAAGACGGTTCTTTGACAAATTGAGATTCAGCATTGGCCAACCAACCCGCCAGAACATCGGTGGCATTTTCTATTGCCTCGTCTTTAGTTTGCCCAAAAGTTACACAACCTCGAAGATCAGGAAATTCTACTTCAATGGCTTCAGAGGTTTTTCTAAAAATTGCATAATAGGATTTCATGTTTCATTCTCCAATCCAGCGTCTTTTAAAATACTTTTTGTGGTGCCCATCGGAATATCGCCTTTATGACGCGGCACAGGAATAGGCGGAAAACCCGCTTTTATCCAAATATCATGTTTCCGCCCCGCCCGTTTTTTAAAGCCGGCCTTTTTGAGTAATTTTTCAATTTCTCTTTTCGTCATCAATCTCTCATTCTGAATAAAAATTAGCGCGTAATATTTTAAAAGTCAAGTTGTTTCTTTGAGAGAATTTTCCTTATTTATCATGATCAAAATTTATTATGATCAAAAAAATCCCCCAGTGGCAGAGCCTTGGACATCTCTTGCGCGAACAGGCGGAAAAAATTGGCGCCCGGACTTTATTGCGTTTTGAGGGGGAAAGCATGAGCTTTGCGCAAGTTGAGGAAGGCACAAACCGCCTCGCCAATGTGCTTCGTCAACACCATGTCCATAAAGGGGATAAAGTCGCCGTCATGCTACCGAATGGTCTTGAATTTCCGCTGGCATGGCTGGCGATAGCAAAACTGGGTGCGGTCATGGTTCCGGTCAACGTGCAATATCGCGAGAAGGAGCTGCAAGATGTTCTCAATCATTCCGAGGCCAAATTGGCAGTGGTGGGCATGCAGCAGATCGAAGTTTTGCAGCGCGCCCAACCACAGTGCAATTTTCTGCGTGAGATGGCCGTCTTTGCCAACGAGGTTCGTTCCTCAAATAACGTTGTTGATTTGCGTCGCGAGATGGAACAAGCGCCAACAAACTTTGTGATCGATGCCATTCCGCCGCGACGGGATGATCTGCTGAATTTGCAATATACTTCAGGAACCACGGGATTTCCGAAAGCCTGCATGTTAACCCACAAATACTGGCTGCAGCTTGCGCAGGGCACATTTGCGTATGGCAAAATAAGATCCGATGACGTCAATTTGACCGCTCAGCCGTTCTACTACATGGATCCGCAATGGAATCTGGTGCTCTGTATGATGGCCGGAATACCCCTGGTCATTTTGCCGCGATTTTCAGCCTCAACATTTTGGCAGTCCATCACGGAGAATGCTGTAACCTTCTTTTATCTGATTGGCGCCATGCCGGTCTATTTGCTCAAGCAGCCGGAGAATCCCACATTTGAAAAAAATCACCGCGTGCGCTTTGTGCTTTGCTCCGGCATTGTCCCACAGTTACACGCGACTTTCGAGTCACGCTGGGGTATGCCTTGGCGTGAGCTTTATGGCTCCACGGAGTCGGGCGGCGATTTGCAAGTGCCATTAGAAAACGCGGATTGTGTCGGCACTGGTACGGTGGGGATACCGTTTCCAGGCAAAGAAGCGAAAGTCGTCGATGAAAACGATCATGAGCTTCCGGATGGTGAAGTCGGCGAACTTGTGGTTCGGGGAGAGCCTATGATGTCGGGCTATTATAAAAACTCCGAAGCGACCAAGGAAAAGATCCGCCATGGCTGGCTGCACACGGGCGATTTGTTCCGGAAGGATAAGCATGGCTATTTTTACCTCGTGGGCAGACTGAAGGACATGGTGCGCCGCAGCGGAGAAAATATTTCCGCTGCCGAGGTCGAAGGCGTTCTCTGTGAACATCCGGCGGTGCGCGCTTCAGCCGTCGTGCCGGTTCCGGACGATCTGCGCGGAGAAGAAGCCAAGGCTTTTATTCAGCTTCAAGACGGTGCAACGCTTGATCCGGAGGAGTTGCTGGCGTTTGCCCAAAAGAAACTGGCAGCTTTCAAAACGCCACGATTCATCGAAGTTGTCGAAAAATTTCCACTGACGCCTTCGGAGCGAATTGCCAAACACGAGCTGTTAAAGTCAAAACCGGATCAACGGAAAGGAGCCTATGACGCCATCATTAAACAATGGGGCTGAAGGGATAAGGCGCGAAGATATTCTTTATGAAAAGCAAGACGGTGTTGCCCTCGCCACCTTGAACCGCCCCGATGCACTCAACGCGTTTCGACAATCAACCATGCAAGAATTTCTGCAGATTCTTGCCGACGTCGCTTCTGACTCCCAAATTCGCGTATTGGTCGTGACCGGGAACGGCAGAGCCTTTTCAGCGGGCAGGGACCTCAAGGAGTTGGCGTTGAGTGGAGGAGACTCGTCTTCGCAACACATGGAAGAAGAGCTCAAGCTATTGCAGAATATCACGCAACAGATGATGAAGCTTTCAAAAGTCCTCATCGCTGCGGTCAATGGAATTGCGGTCGGCCTGGGCGTGGAGATTGCGATCGCCTGCGATATTCGTCTCGCCTCGGAAAACGCGGTGTTTGGATTTCCTGAAGCACAACGAGGCTTGTTTGTAACCAACGGTGTGACGTATTTTCTTCCGCGGCTGGTTGGCATGGGGCGCGCAACGGAATGGCTTTTAACCGGCGAAACGATCTCGGCGCCGGAGGCTCTCCATGCCGGTTTGGTTACGCACGTTGTGCCATTGGAGGCCTTGATGAATTTCACGATGAAATTGTCACGGAAAATCACGGCCAACGCACCGATCTCCATTCGTCTGATCAAACAGGCCATGCAAAAAACTTACGAGCTGGATTTGGACGCCGCCATGCAATTTGAAACCAACGGCGTTTTGGAATGTCACGACAGTGAAGATTTCTCGGAAGGTGTGCGCGCTTTCGTCGAAAAGCGCGTGGCTGTTTATAGGGGCAAATAATTCACCGGAAAATTCTTGTAAAATGGCGTCAGAAACTGTATTTTCTCTTTGCGAAGAAAAATTTTTGCAGGGAATTGAGTCGTCACCGTTGACTACTGACGCCGGTATTGACTTGGTCACCTACTCTCCGAGAAAGAAAAATGCCGTCACTAGCTTGCTCAACAACATTCGGGGACTCGATTTCACCTGTATATGTATGATGACCCTACAGTCAAAGTGGGCAAAAGGCAAGGGTTGAGATTCACACACGAGTTTCAAAGTTACTTACTGGAGAATCGAGTTCACGAACTCTTTTAGAGTTCAAGGCAGCGATACACGTCAAATCCGTGCTTTTACGGCAAAGCCTGCCCTGCCGCGGGCCAGGGATTTTTTCTTCAAGTATCATTTGGCTCAGTATTTATAAAAGTTTTATGTCATCATCAAGCCCGCCACTCGCGCTCATTCTCCTCGGCCCCACCGGCGTCGGCAAAACCGCGGTGGCGCTGGAGTTGGTGAAACATTTTCCCGCCGAAATCGTTTCCGTCGACTCGCGGCAAGTTTATCGATATATGGACATCGGCACCGCGAAACCATCGGCGGCGGAACGCGCGAGTGTGCCGCATCATTGCATCGACATTTGCCCGCCTGATCAAGTTTACAGCGCCGGCGAATATGGCGAACAGGCCAGGGTGGTGATCAGCGAAATTTTAGCGAAAGGAAAATGGCCGCTGGTCGTGGGCGGCTCCGGACTTTATTTTCGCGCGTTGCTCGAAGGTTTCTTTGCAGCGAAGGCGTCAAATCGAGAAATTCAAGAGCAACTCAAACGCCGCGCGCACGAAGCAGGCAGTCCGGTGTTGCATGAAGAATTGGCAAAAGTCGACCCGAGCTCGGCGGCGCGCTTGCATCCGAATGATGCGCAACGCATCGTGCGCGCGTTGGAGATTTTTTATGCCAGCGGCAAAACCGCAACGGCGCTGTGGCAGCAGCACGGAGATCCCGTTGATTTTCCCTACCGGCTGATCGGCCTCAACATGCCCCGGCCCGCACTTTATGCGCGGATCAATCTCCGCGTCGATAACATGCTCGCCGCTGGCCTGGTTGACGAATGCAAACGCTTGCTGGAAATGGGTTATGCGCCGGAGTTGAACGCGCTCCAAACCGTCGGCTATCAGGAAGTGTTTCAATGTTTGCGTGATGAAATTTCATACGACCGCATGACGGTGCTGATCAAGCAGCACACGCGCAATTATGCCAAACGCCAGATGACGTGGTTTCGCAAAATGCGCGGCGTGGAGTGGGTCGATATCAAGCCGGAAGATTCGGCGGAAAAGATCGCCACACGCATTCGTCTGCACTTGAATTTATAGGAGTAGAAAAGGCTGCAAAAATCCGTGTGGGTTTTTGATCCGCGTGAATTCCGTTTTTGCCGGCTAATTCTCGTAAACCGGACAAGCCGGAACCAAACTGCACCACAAAGGCACAAAGTTCACAAAGAAAAACTTTGTGTTCTTTGTGCCTTTGTGGTGTAAAAATTTTTATTTTTTTGCACAGATTTCACTCTTTAGAAATTTTAACTTTTTAAGGAGGCGTTATGAACAACGTTTTTTTATTCTTTGCCGTTTTTATTCTCGGGGCGTTGCTTTCCGAAGAGCTGCTCGCGCAATCTCCCTTCAACGGCTTGAACATGAATCTGGGGAATCTCTCGCGCCTGTCGAAAGCCAAGACGCGCTCGATCAGTCCGGAAAATTTTACCGGCGAAAAAGGGAAGGGCGGCATGGCCATCGCCGGCACCGGCGAAAAAGCCGCGCGCGATCTGGGGCAGGGCTGGAAAATCTCGCCGTCGATTCGAATTAAAACAAAGGAAATCTTTACGCTCGCGGAAATTAAAGAGCCCGGTGCGATTCAGCACATTTGGATGACGCCGACCGGCAATTGGCGTTTTCTCATTCTGCGGATGTATTGGGACGGCGAAGCCGAGCCTTCGGTCGAAGCCCCGGTCGGAGATTTTTTCGCGTGTGGGTTGGGAACTTATGCGCAACTTTCTTCACTGGCGATTTGCGTCAACCCCGGCAGCGCCTTCAATTGCTATTGGGAAATGCCGTTCCGCAAATCGTGCAAGATCACGATGGAGAATATCGCCGACGAAGACGTCACGCTGTATTATCAAATTGATTACACCTTAACCGAAATTCCCGAAGACGCGGCATATTTTCACGCGCAATTTCGCCGCGTCAATCCGGTGCCGTATAAAGACGTCTACACGCTTCTCGACGGCGTCAAAGGCTGGGGACATTACGCCGGCACCTACATGGCGTGGGGCGTGAACAGCACCGGCTGGTGGGGCGAAGGCGAAATCAAATTTTATCTCGACGGCGACAAAGATTTTCCGACGATTTGCGGCACGGGCACCGAGGATTATTTCTGCGGCTCATACAATTTTGAGAATCGCGTGACGAAGCAATATCAGGAATTCACCACGCCATACGCCGGCCTGCCGCAAGTCATTCGTCCGGACGGCGTCTACAATTCGCAGCAGCGCTTCGGACTGTATCGCTGGCACATCGTGGATCCAATTCGCTTCGAAAAAGATTTGCGCGTGACGATTCAAGCGCTCGGCTGGCGCTCCGGTGGACGCTATTTGCCGCTGCAGGATGATATCGCGTCGGTGGCGTTTTGGTATCAAAAAGAACCGCACGCTGCGTTTCCGAAATTGCCGGATAAGGATTATCTGGAGTTGAAATAGAATTTGAGATGAAGTCGGATTGGAGCCTTGACTTGCATTGCTAAAAAAGAATTTGAATATGAAAGCTTTCTTTAGTATATTTTCTACTGAAAATGGAATTTTGTGACACGTGAGCCGCCTCGATGAAACAAGATAGCTCGTGGAGAAAAATTCTCGATAAACTGCTGCCGGAATTCTTGGCGTTCTTTTTTCGGGAAATTCATCAAGCGATCGATTTCAAGAAAGGCTTTGAATTTCTGGATAAGGAATTGCAAAAGATTCTGCCGCAGGAAGACGACACCGGCAAACGTGTCGTTGATAAGCTCGTCAAAGTCTTTCTGCGCGACGGCAGAGAAAAGTGGCTGCTGATTCACATCGAGATTCAGGGCTACCGTGAGCGCGATTTTCCCGGACGCGTTTATCATTGCAATTATCGCATATTCGATCACTTTGGAGAAAAGGTCATCAGCCTCGCGCTGTTGACGGACGATGATCCGGCGTTTCGCGAGAATGTCTATCAGATCTCGCAGTGGGGATTTGAGCTTTACTTCAAATTTCCGGTGGTCAAGTTGCTTGACTATCGGGACAAATGGGATGAACTGGAACGCGATCCCAATCCGTTCGCCATGGCGACGATGGCGTTCTTGAAAACCGTGGAGACGAAAGGCAACAATCAAAAACGCTATCAATGGAAGAAGCATTTTTTGCTCGAACTGTATCGCAAGGGCATGAGCCGAGAGATGATTGTGGCGCTTTACGAATTTATCGGCTTGATCATGGCTCTACCGCAAGTCAAAGATGAAAAATTGTATGATGAACTCAAACAAACTAAAGAGGAAAAACAAATGTCTGTATTAGCCGTCGCCGAGCGCGTTGGTTTCAAACAAGGGAGGGAGAAAGGAATAGAGAAGGGAATAGAGAAGGGGTTGAGAGAAACGATTTCCGACATTCTGGAGATCAAATTTGGCGTGGCCGGTTTGGGATTGTTCAATCATGTCGAGCAAGTCACCGACATCGCTGTTCTGCAAAAGATTCGGGCCGGACTGAAGCAAGCGCCATCCGTTGCCGAAGCGGAGAGGTTGATTCACAGGCACACAAAAGGTCGGTACAAATCCGCGTGAGCGGCGGTCAAAACTTTTCGAGACTTTTTTTGTACGCCTTGAAATGTTCGTACATCTGCCGGAACACCCGATATTTCGCCTGATGAAATTTCGCAACTTTTTTATTCGGCGCATAGCGCCCGCCAACCGCACTCATTTTCACCGCGGCTTCTGCAATCGAGTTGAATCTGCCCGCACCCACCGCAGCTAAAATCGCGCTGCCGAGCAGAACCGCTTCCGGCTCTTTCGGCAGAATAATTTCGCAGCCGGTGATGTCGGCATGTTCCTGCAGCCACAATGGATTTTTCGTGCCGCCGCCGCTGGCGTGAATGCGCTTGATCTTGTAGTCGTGTTTGTTCATCTCTTCGATAATATGCCGCGTGCCATAAGCAATCGCTTGAATGGTCGCGTAATAAATTTTCGCCACGGCCTCAACGCTGTCATCGAGTGTCAAGCCGCTAATCATACCGCGCGCCGTGGGATCGGCATTCGGCGAGCGATTGCCGAGAAAATAGGGAAGGATGTTAATGTCCTTCACCAACTCCGGCCCTTTTTTCTCGCGGTGTTTTAACTCGGCGACGATATCGTTCAGATATTCGTAGATCGTGATATTTCTCTTTCGCGCTTCTTCTAAAATTGATTCATATTTATTATTGTTCCGAATCATGAAATCGAGCAGCGAGCCGGTAGCGCTTTGCCCGCCTTCGGTGAGCCAGAGTCCCGGAAGCATCGCGCTTTTGTACGGTCCCCAGATGCCCGAAATAAATTTCGGGGTACGGGAGACGGCCATGTGACACGAAGACGTGCCGCCGATAAGCGCGACGATTTTTTCCAGTTCCGCTGCTTTCGGCGTTTTATCAAACCCCATTCCCATCACGCCAATGCCACCGGCATGTGCATCGATAATGCCCACCGCGATTTTCGTTTGCGTCGTCAATCCCAATTCTGCTGCAGCTTCCGTTAAATTTCCGATATATTTTCCCATCGGCCAAACTTGTTCGCCAATTTTGTTTTTCGTGAGCAGTTCAGCGAGTCCGGCCTTTTTGAAAAAACTGTGCTCCCATTGCAATTTCTCGCCATCATACGTCCATTTGCAAACCGTCGTGCAGAGGCTGCGCACGTCAACGCCGGTGGAGCGATACGTCATGAAATCGGCGAGATCAAAAAATTTCGCTGCATTTTTCCACGTTGTTGGCAAATTTTCTTTGAGCCACAACAGCTTCGGCGGCTCCATTTCCGGCGAGATTTTCCCGCCGACGAATTTTAGCACGCGATGTTTGGTGGCATTGATGCGCTCCGCTTGCTTGATCGCGCGATGGTCCATCCACACGATGATGTTTTGCCCGGCATCGCCGGTTGGCGAAATCGTGATCGGCCTGTCATTTCCATCAAGCGCAACGAGCGAGCAGGTGGCATCATAAGAAATTCCACTGACCGAAGATGGAGCAATGCCGGCTTGTTGCAGCGCATCGCGAACAGAAAAGCACGCTGCCTGCCAAATTTCTTCCGAGGATTGCTCGACAAAATGTTCTTGCGGACGCCAAATAGTAATTTCTTTTGATGAATGGGAAACCAGCGTTCCCTTTAAATTAAAAATACCGGCGCGCACACTGCCGGTGCCGACATCGACGCCAATCACATATTCGTCAATCATTCACTGCCTCTCGAGTGATATGTATTACTCCACAAAAACTATCACGACCGCGAAGTTTATTAAACCACGAAGGCACAAAGACACCAAGGGTGACAAAGCTTTGTGTCTTCGTGTCTTGGTGGTAAAATTGGGTTGCGGCTGAAAAGTCGCGTTACGTCATTCTGGAAGAATCTTTAACACGAGCACCATTCTTAATAAAAAAA
>Ga0247727_10019772_pt1 | contig 10390 bp, 7 predicted proteins | sample WisWelCaveWW1625_FD_202498 | JGI IMG/M metagenome (GOLD analysis project Ga0247727, IMG submission 202498) | Biofilm microbial communities from Wishing Well Cave, Virginia, United States - WW16-25 | ecosystem: Environmental > Aquatic > Deep subsurface > Groundwater > Cave microbial mat | place... | reverse complement strand
AACGGCACGCGAACGAGCCCGCCGAATGCGAGGCCAAGGAGCCCCGTGTGGTCGTTGACGATGTCGAACTCGTCCGCGCGGCGGATCGCGTGGACCGTGTGCTGCATCTCCCAGTACGTGTGCCCGATCCACTCGCTCGGTGCCGTCTGGTAGACGGACTCCAGACGGGCGCGGGTCTGCGAGTCGCCCGAGGCGAAGAGGGTGACCTCATGCCCCGCGTCGACGAGGCCGTCCGCAAGCAGGGCGGCCACGCGTTCCGTCCCTCCGTACGCCACGGGCGGGACCGGGAACCAGACGGGACAGATCAGTCCGACTCTCATGGCGCAAGACCGGTATCCGCTCGCGCGGATTCCGGTCGCGCGAAGACCCCTGAGGGCGGTCGCTTCGCGCCCGCAGCGCTCCTGTCTCGCATCAACGTCTAGACACCTTCGGCAATCGTGACACGCCCGCGCTCGACCGCAACCGTCCACGTCCGGCCGAACGCGCGAACGCCTTCGACCCGCAGGCCGTCGAGCCAGCTCGGCAGCTCGTCGGTGACCGTCGTCACGAGCCGCTGGCGCACGCGGTCCGGCTCGATCCCGAGGAGAACGCGAACGAGCAGGATCGGCGTGCCGGCGGCCCACGCCTGTGGCCGGGCCGCGGTCGGGTACGCGATGGGGAACGGCGTCTCGTCGCGTGCGTAGCCCGCGAAAACTTCGGGGAGCGACCAGTCGAAGTGTGCTGCCGCCTCGATCAGCGCGCGGGAAACGCGCCTGGCCGCTTCGGCGTACCCGTGGCGCGCGAAGCCCCAGGCGGCGAGGGCGGTGTCGTGCGGCCACACAGTGCCGTTGTGGTAGCTGATCGGGTTGAACGCCGCGGCGTCGCTCGCCATCGTGCGGATTCCCCAGCCGGACCAGAGCGACTCCGACAGGAGCTGGTCGACGACGGGCCCGACACGCTCGGGCAGGACGATCCCACTCCAGAGCAGGTGCCCCATGTTCGAGCAGCGCGCGTCGACGTGCTGTTTCTTCCCGTCCAGAGCGAGGGCGTAGAACCCACCCCGGTCTGCAACCCAGAAGGCCTCGTCGAAGCGAGCGCGCAGCTCGCCCGCCTCCCGCTCGAGCCGCTCGGCCAGCCCGCGGTCGCGCCAGACCTCGCGGGCGAGCTCGGCGAGGCCACGCTTCGCGTCGTAGACATAGCCCTGCACCTCGACAGGTGCGATCGGAGGCTCGGCATGCCGGCCGTCGTGGAAGCGCTGCGAGTCGCCTGAGTCCTTCCACGACTGATTGACGAGGCCCGTGTCGGCGCGCCGGCCGTACTCGACGAAGCCGTCCCCGTCGCGGTCGCCGTACCGGTCGATCCATTCGAGCGCGAGGAGCGCGGGCTCGCGTAGGCGGCCGGCGAGGGTCGCGTCGTCCGTCCAGCGCCACGTTTCCGAGAGGAGCACGAGGAACAGCGGTGTCGCGTCGATCGAGCCGTAGTAGCGCGGGAACCACGTCTCGGCGCAGCGGCCGTGACGCACCTCGTGGACGATCTTCCCCGGCTCCGCGTCGATCGCAGGATCCTCCGTCTGTGCCTGTAGCTCCGCCAGCGTGTCGAGGGCACCGACCGCGACCTCCGGGCCGAGAAGCAGCGTCTGGAGCGACGTGATCGCGGTGTCGCGGCCGAACACCGTCATGAACCACGGCATGCCGGCGGCGAAGATTGGACGCCGGTACTCGCCGGTGCGCATCCGCAGGGCGGCCAAGTCGGCGATCGACCGGTCGAACGACCTGCGGAGGCTCTCCCAGCCGCCGCGCACTCTCGGCACCCGAAGCGTCCAGGCCGCGACGACGTCGCCGAGCGTCTCTCGCTCCTCCTCCGAGTGCTCGACGGGTTCGACCTCGACCTCGGCGTCGAGTGCGGGCAGGACCTCGACCTCGAGCTCCCAGCGCTCGTGCGGCTCGAGCGAGAGGTCGAACACCATCGCTCCATCCTCGACGCGCCCGAGCTGCGAGAGGACGACGCGCGTCCGCAGATCACCGGCGGGGTCCACGATCAAGATCTGGCCCCGCTCCTCGTCGTGTGTGGATGGCGCAGGAGGCGGCAGGGGTGGAGCGTGCTTGGGATCGCCGAGCGCAAAGTCGTGCTGCTTGACCGAGATGATGTCCGCGAAGTCGGCCGCGAGCTCGAGGGAGAGGTCGAAGTCGAGTCGCGCCATGTTCTCGTTCCGCACCGTGATCTTCTCGTGGAGTCCCGTGCCGACGAAGCGTTCCCGGGCGATCGACAGCGCGTCGTGCGGGAGCCCGTTCACATTCGCGTTGCGGAGGTAGAACGCCGCGGAGAAGTGCTCGACCCGGCCCGAGGAGAGGAGCAGCGGACGCGAGCCCTCGATACGGAGGACGAACCGGGAGAGGAAGCGCGTGTCGTGGGCGAAGAACCCGCTCGTCTCCTCGGAGATGTCGCCGCGCTCGTCGCAGAGGCAGAAGGTCGACCCTTCGAGGATCGTCAGCATCGCCATGGGCGCCTTTACGCCTCCCGGCGTACGACTCTGGCTCCGCTCGACTGCGCTAGCGCCTTGATCACGAGCTCGTCGATATTGACGTGGAGCGGTCGCGTGAGCGCGAACAGCACGCAGTCCGCGACCTCGTCCGGCGTGACCGGATCGACTCCCGCATACACAGCCTTCGCCGCCTCCGCGTCGCCGCGGAAGCGAACGAGCGAGAACTCGCTCTCGACGAGCCCCGCATCGACCGTCGTGATCCGGATCGGGCGACCGAGAAGATCCTCTCTGAGGGCGTACACGAAGCCGCGCAGGGCGAATTTCGCCGCAACGTACGACGCCGCGTTCTGGTACGCCTGGCGCCCGGCGATCGAGCCCATGAAGAGGATGTGGCCCTCGTCTCGGATGTGCGGCAGGCAGAGACGCGTCATCCGCAGCACGCCGTCGACGTTCGTATGCAGGACGGTCTCCTCGTCTTCTGGATTCGACTCCCAGAACGGGTACCGCCCGAGCGCGAGCCCCGCGTTGTTGAACAGGATGTCGATCCCACCGAGGTCCGAGACGGCACGCGTGACGAATGCCGCGCAGCTCGCTTCGTCGGTCACGTCGAGCGGGAGAGCGAGATCTGCCTCGACACGCTCCACCCGCCGCGCGCCGCCCACGACCCGAACGCCGGCCTCGCGGAGCTTGTGCACCGTGGCCGCGCCGATGCCGCTCGAGGCGCCTGTGACCACTGCGCTCTTGCCCGCGAGATCCACGACCGGAGCCTAGACAAGCGGGGGCGCCTGCCCACAAAGAGCCGTTCCCTCGTACGAGGGAGGGGAGTCCGTGAGCCGGGTGCCGACGTTCATCACATGCGGCGGCGTTCGGCGGCCTTACTCCTGCTTGCGCTCAGCGCGGTCGCCGCGCTCGCATCCGCCGGCGCGAACGCGTCCCGGGCTTCGGTACCGGATGTCGTCGGGGTCGAGGTCAACCCGTTCTCGGCCGTCGTGAAATGGCGAGTTCCGGAATCGGGCCGAGTCGTCGTAGAGGTGGGCACCGACGACCGCTACGGCATCTGGTCGCCGACGACCGCCGCCCGCGACGCGCAGACGGGAAAGACGACGCTTGCCGGGCTCGAGCCCGCGACGACCTACCGCTTCCGAGTCGTCGCCCGCTGGCGGAGCGGCGTGCGCGCCGAGGCGCGCGGATCGTTCCGAACGGACCCCTGGCCCTCCTCGATCGCGGCTGTTGCTTCCCCGGCAGCGGCTACGAGCGCCTCGTCCGGCTCAGGCTCCCCGTTCGTGCTCCCTCCGGCTCTCCCACCCGGCGTCACGCCCGGAGCGACATCGGGCCCGAGCTCGATCCCGCCCGGTACGCCCAGGGTCGAGTCGTCGGCTCCACTCCTCGTGAACGGACACGCAATCTTCCCGCGCATGGTCTGGCGCCAGTGCCCGACGTACTACCCGACAAGCATCAGCGCGGGCATCAACCTCTTCCTCGGCGTCAGCTGCGCCAATCCCGACGAGCAGTTCGACAAGCTTGCGGGCCGCGCGCTTTCGACCGTCGATGCGAAGACGCCCGAAGTTTCCGGCCCAGGTCTCGTCGGCTGGCACCACCCGGACGAGGCGGACGTTTCCGTCGGCGACGCTGCAAAGCTCGCGACGCCGAAGGCGGATGGGAGAGTCACCTTCCTCACGCTGACCGACCACTTCTCCGACCGGGCGGCCCCGCCTCCCAACGGGAAGGGGATCTACCCAGGGTTCTACGAGCGCGCCGACGTCATCGGATTCGACACGTATCCCGTCGAGGTCCGCTGCACCGTGGAGCAGATCGACAACGTCTACTGGATGCAGCGCGAGCTCGTCGCGCTGACGGGCGGCAAGCCGACGTTCCAGTGGATCGAGGCCGGGCCGATGGAGCACTGCCGCTCAAACGAGGATCCCACGCCCACGATCGTGCGGGCGGAGACGTGGCTCGCGATTGCGGGCGGCGCGAGAGGGATCGGCTACTTCCCCGACTGGTGGGCCGAGGAAATCCGCAACGAGGTCCGGCTCGTGAACCGCGAGATCGTCGCCCTCGCGCCGGCGCTGCTCGCCCCGGTTGCTCGGGCGAATTGGTCGATCGAGAGCCCCGTGCGAATCGCCGCTCGCCGCTACAACGGCGCGACGTATGTCATCGCCGTCAACACCTCGACCGCCTCGGCCACTGCGTCCTTCAACTTGCCGGGTCTCGGCGGCCGCAAGCTCCGCGTCTTCCGCGACGGCCGGACGGTGACCCCGCTCGGCGACCTCGTCGTGGACAAGCTCCCGGGCCTCGGCGTCGCCGTCTACATCGCTTCGCCCGCCGGCTGGTAAGACGACGGCCCGGGCAGGGTCACGTCTTCGCGCGGCGGCTATCCCGCTGGAAGTAGTGGGCTCCCGCGCCAAGCCCTGCTGCCTCGTCGCCTGGGTTCAGAAGCGTGCAGGCGTCGATGGAGAGGCAGCCGCAGCCGATGCAAGTAGTGAGCCTGTTGCGGAGCGCCTGCAGCGTGGCGATGCGGCGGTCGAGGTCGTCGCGCCAGCTGCGGGAGAGGCGCTCCCAGTTCGTGCGTGTGGGTGTGCGATTGGCAGGCAGCGTCGAGAGCGCGACGCGGATCTGCTCGAGCGGGATGCCGGCCGCACGACCAGCCTGGATGAATGCAATGCGGCGGAGGATTGCTCGTTCGTATCGGCGTTGCTTGCCCGCGGTGCGGCGTGAGCCGATCAAGCCCTGAGTCTCGTAGAAGCGCAAGGCTGACGAAGCGATGCCGCTGCGTGCAGCGACCTCGCCGATAGTGAGCTCAGCTGACACTTGACTTAAACATTACTCGAAGTATTACGCTGCCGACATACAGCTCTTCGTGCACGTCTACTCGTAGAGGCTCACCCGATGACTGTCACAGAGTCCGCGCATCGCACACGCGTCGTGTCGCTCGCCGATCTGCGGGAGGCGGGACGGCTCGTTGTTCACGTCGACGGGCACACGCTCTGCCTGTTCGCGACTGGCGACGATGTCCACGCCGTCGACAACCGCTGCCCGCATATGGGCTTCCCACTTCACCGTGGATCCGTTGCCGACGGAATCCTCACCTGCCACTGGCACCACGCTCGGTTCGATCTCTGCACCGGCGGCACATTCGACCAGTGGGCCGACGATCTCCGCCGCTTCCCGCTGGAGATCGACGGCGACGACATATATGTCGACCTGACCCCTCCCTCCGACCCGATCGGGCACCGGCGCAAGCGCCTACGAGACGGGCTGGAGCGGAACATCCCGCTCGTGTTGGCCAAGGCGGCGGTCGCGCTCGTCGAGGCCGAACCGAGCGGCGTCGAAGTGTTCCGCGCTGGGCTCGAGTTCGGCGTCGAGCGTCGGGGCGGCGGCTGGTTCCGCGGCCTCACGACCCTCACCTGCTTCATGAATCTCGCACCCCGGCTCGAGCGCGACGACCGCGCCGCTGCCCTCTATCACGGCCTGGCCGACGTCGCCGCCGACTCCGCGATGCAGCCGCCACACTTTCGGCTCGAACCGCTCACCGGCGAGGAGGTGGACACGCAGCGCCTCAGCCGGTGGTTCCGGCGCTTCGTCGACGTGCGCGATTCGGAGGGTGCCGAGCGTGCGCTCATCTCTGCCGTTCGCCTGGGCGCGACGCCGCGCGATCTCGCCGAAATGCTCTTCGCGGCCGCTACCGATCACCGCTACCTCGACGGCGGACACACACTCGACTTCGTCAACAAGGCGCTCGAGGCGCTCGACGTCGCCGGTTGGGAGCGGGCCGAGGCCGTCCTGGCCTCGCTTCCCGCGCAGCTCGCGGGCGCCGAGCGAATGGAGGAGGCAAATTCCTGGCGCAACCCGGTCGACCTCGTTGCCCTGCTCATGGTCGCGTTCGAGCAGCTTCCCGAGGCGTTGGCTGCGGGGACCTCGAGGCGCGGCAGCTGGGGCGGTCGCAACACTCTTGGGGAGGTCACTCTCAACGGCGAGCCGGCGTCGATTCTCGACGCGCTTCTCGCGGCGCTGCGAGACGGTGCGACCGAGGTCGAGATCGCCTCGGCCGTCTCGTTCGCGGCCGCCATGCGGATCGTGCGCTTCCCCACGAGCAATGAGTTCGGCGATTGGGACACTGCGCTGCACACCTTCACCTTCGCCAATGCCGTCGAGCAGGGCCTCCGGCGGTCGCCCTCGCCGGAGCTGCTGCGGGGCGTGCTAGACGCGGCGATGAGCGTCCACCTCGACCACTTTCTGAACGTGCCGGCGCGGCGCCTGCCCGAAGGACTGCCAGGCTCAGATCCGCAAGTGCTGCTCGCGGAGCTTCTGGACGTACTCGACCAGCAGCAGAACGTCGACGAGGCGGGCAATCTCGTCGCCTCGTATCTCGCAGCGGACGGCGATCACGATCGGCTTCTCGCAGCTCTCGGAGCGTGCCTGCTGCGTGAAGACCGCAACTTCCACACGATCCAGTGCGTCGAAGCCGCCTTTCGGCAGCACGAGCTGCTACGCGGCACGGACGAAGCCGGCCTGCCGCTCATCGCCGCCGCTCGCTATCTCGCCGCACACGCACCCACCGCCCGCTCGCAGCGACAGACGTACGACATCGCGCGGCGCCTCCACCGCGGCGACCGACTCTACGAGGAGGAGCAGGCTTGAGCTACAGCGGCCCCGCGCTCGCCGGCTGGTAGCACACCCACACCGGCCGCTTCGCGGCCGGCCTTAGGGACCCTGGGAGCAGCAGCGGCCGTGGTTACCACTCACATCCGGCTGCGGAGCAGCCGGCTTCAGGGATCTACGGCGCGGGCGCGGAGAGCCGTGCTGCGGCTCACGCGCCCTGCGCCAAGAGGTGGGCGGTGCAGGACTCGAACCTGCGGCCACCTGCGTGTAAAGCAGGCGCTCTACCAGCTGAGCTAACCGCCCGCGACAGAAGGATCACACAAACCTCCTCCTGTCCTCGACCGTCGGTCGGGCGGCTACGCTCCTAGCGCGAGATCCCGGCGCGTCGCAACCGTCCGAGCACGAGGTTCGCGATCTCCCGGTGACCTCGAACGTTCGCGTGCAGGGTGCCGTACTTGTCGTGCTGGCCCTTCAACGACTCGACTAGCCCAACGATCCAGGGGGAGGCAGAGCAGTAGCCGTGCGTGCGGAACCGTTGCGCCGCCCCCCACACGAGCGTCCAGCCGTGCGTTCTCGTAGCCGCCGCCACCTCCTGGTTGAGCGGCGCGAGCACGCCTTCGTATGCCCACTCGGCCTCGCTGCGGGAGAAGATCCTTCCCCCGACGACGCTCATCAGCGGATCGCAGAAATTGCCGGTGCTGCCGCGCGTCGAGTCGAAGTACTGCGTGATGAAGACGCGCGTGGGTCGAATGCCGAGCCGGTTGAGCCGGGCTGCGAGCTGCTCGTAGCGCGCCGGAAGCGCCGCAAGTCGCTCCTTCACCACATCGTCGAGCGGCTTTCCGCCCGCGAACGGCTTGTTGGGACAATCGACCGTGTCGAGACAGAAGGCGACGATGTCGCTGAAGGCGAGATCGTTGACGCCGATGCTGACGAGCACCGCGTCGATCTTCCGCTTGCCGACCAGGCGCTGTAGCTGCGAGACCTGCGACTCGAGCGGCGGTCCGCCGGGATCGTTGATACCGCCGTAGGGGCCGACCATTCCTCGAGGAACCGATGCCCCCGAGCAGGCGAGGTGGACGAAGGTGACCGACGTCTTCTTGTCTCTCCTCTCGATGTCGAGCGCAGCCTGTGCCTCGAACGAGTTCGCCGAGCGGTCGCAGCGGTAGTCCTCCCAGCGTGGGCGCACGCCGCGGATGTCGGGGTTGCCCTCGCCGGAGCCGTTCGAGTCGCCGAGACCGGCGATGAGGAAGTCCTTCAGCTCGAGCTTGAGCGATCCCGTCGTCTTTCCGGCCGCGGTCGTCGCCGTTACGCCGATCCCGTAGGTGGCAAGCCGTGGGAAGTGCTCGTACGAGAACACGCATGTCCCGATCGGGTCGAAGTCGGCCGGCCGGCCGTCAATCGTCCACGCGTAGGTCGCGGACGTGTCGCAGGCCTTGCCGCCCTTGCGGCGCACCTCGACGGTCGCAGTCCACTCGCGCGGCGACACCTGACCCGGCGTGGTGAAATAGTCGACCAGTCCGTCGCGGTTGGCGTCGAGACCGAACCGCGTCGGAGTCGTGTACGAGAGCAGGAGCGAGCCCGACCCGGTCGGGGGCGGCCCCGCCGACGCGGAGAGCGTGAGCGAGATGTTGTCGGAATAGCCGTCGTTGTAGATCCCGTTCACGCGGCGCGCGGTGATGACGACCCGGACCGAGCGGGTGCTGGGCGGAACGAGTGCGCTCGCGGAGCGCGGAAGGAGCGTCGACTTGCCGCCACGGTCAGAGGCGGTCACTGGTCCGATCGTCATGCTGCCGAGTGCGCCGCTGGACGCGTCGAGGAACGTCGCCTGGACGGTCGCGGAGTCCTCCTGGCTTTCCCAGCCGCCGAGCAGAGCGACGAGCGTCGCTTTCGTCTGTCCCGCGTCGATCGCGGCGGCGCTCGAGGAGACGCTCGCGGTCTGAGTCGCAGTCGAGAGCGCCTGACTCGGCCCGCCGGCGAACAGGTTGCTCCCACCGCCGGGCGGGGCGTTGGGAAAGCCGCTCGTGCCATAGCGCCCGGCCGTGAACGCACCGGTCGTGCTCCACCCTGGGGGTGGCACCACGGCGTTGCCTGTGGCCCCCGCGCCCGACTCGGCATCGCCGTTCTGCAACAGGTTTCCCGCCGCCGGCCGCGACACGGCCGCAGGCGTCGCAGCGAAGAGAACGCCGACTGCAACGCCAGCAACCACGGCGGCCCGCATGGTGAGAGCAGCCTAGAAGGGTGAGCGGATGCCGCCGGGGCGTCCTTCCACACGGAGAGTGAGACGCAGGATGCAGCACGCCATCTCAGGTTCCTCGAGGATGGGGCGGCCGCGAATGCACCTCCTGAGACAGCTTTCGAACCCGGCCGACGACCCGAGACGCCTCCTCGACGCCTGACGACCTGCGATTCGCGTCCTCTCAGGCGGACCACCTGATCGCGGAAGGCCTGCTCGAGGATCGCTACCGCTCTACCACCGGGCGCACCTCGACCGCGCCGCCCATGCGCGCCGCCGGGATCCGCGAGGCCAACTCGATAGCAGCGTCGAGGTCGTCGGCCTCGAACAAGAGGTAGCCGCCGAGCGCCTCCTTCGTCTCGACAAACGGGCCGTCGGTGGTCAGCGTCTTGCCGTCCTGCACGCGGACGGTGGTTGCCGTCTCGGGGGGCTGCAGCTGGAGGCCGGGGCTGACGCCGGGGGTCTCGTTGATCGCCTTGTACGCGGCGTAGATCGCCTTCTGCTCGTCCTGCGAAAGGCGCTCCCACTCATCCGACGACCGAGGCGTCGGGGCGTCGCCTTGATGGATCAGCAGCATGTACTTCATCGCTTCCTCCTTCTCGGAATGGCGGCCTACACCGAACGGGGAGCGACGAAATCGGCAGCTCCGCGCCAAAGAGCGGACGATAGCTTCGAGATCGGGCCAGAGACCGGGCCAAAACCGCCGAAACGCAGTGATCCGTAGCAAGCCCACATTCCGCTCAAACGAGATAAGCCGTGCAGTTGCAGGGGTTGTGCGAGCGGGACCAGGCGGACTTGAGCCAGGATCCACCATACCGCGTGCCATAGCCAGACGATCGCGGGCCGCGGGTTGGAATAGCTTCACCGGCTCGCCCAGTCACCCTGGAAACGCAGGAATGCCCCTCCTGAGACAGCTTTCCAACCCTCCGGACGATCTCAAGGGATCGTGTCTACCGGAACGGCCTATGGCACCGGGATTCCGAGCTGCTTGCAGATTGCTCGGACGAGCCCCGGGCCGACTTCGGTGTGCCGAGGCACGGCTGTCGTGCGTGTGCCGTCTTCGCTCCGCCACTTCGTGTGTCGGCCACCCTCGG
>Ga0247727_10019771_pt1 | contig 10391 bp, 8 predicted proteins | sample WisWelCaveWW1625_FD_202498 | JGI IMG/M metagenome (GOLD analysis project Ga0247727, IMG submission 202498) | Biofilm microbial communities from Wishing Well Cave, Virginia, United States - WW16-25 | ecosystem: Environmental > Aquatic > Deep subsurface > Groundwater > Cave microbial mat | place... | reverse complement strand
CGTACGTGCTGAAAGGTGCGTCGCGGGTTCAAATCCCGCCCTCTCCGTAGCCGAGGCCCCGTTCGCGGGGTCTCTCCGTCGCTACGTGAGGAGGACGAGATGACCGGGACGAAAGGTCGTGTGGTCGTGCTCGGCGCGGGCTCGAGCGGCGAGCACTTCGTGGGAGCGCTCCGCCGGCTCGACTCCGACGTCGAGATCGTCGTCGTCGAGCACGAGCTCGCCGGCGGCGAGTGCTCGTACTACGCTTGTCTTCCGACCAAGACGCTTCTCCGTCCTGTCGAGGCGCTCGCGGCGGCGCGGCTCGCGCCCGGGGCTGCCGAGGCAGTGGCAGGAGAGATCGACGTCTCCCGAGTCCTGTGGTGGCGCGATCAGGTGACCGACGGTCGCGACGACTCGTGGCACGCAGGTTGGCTGGCAGATCAGGGCGCGGAGCTTGCTCGCGGCGAGGCGCGAGTCGTGCGGCCCGGCGTCGTCGCCGTCGGCGAGCGCGAGATCGAGTACGAGAACCTCGTGATCGCGACCGGGTCCTCGTCTGCCGTGCCGCCGGTCGACGGCCTGCAGGACGTCGAGTTCTGGACGAACCGGGAGGCGGTGTGGACGGACCGGATCCCCGCGAGCCTCATCGTCCTCGGTGGAGGCGCCGTCGGGGTCGAGCTCGGGCAGTTCTTCCACCGCATGGGCGCCGACGTGACGATCGTCGAGTACCACGATCGCATCCTGGCCAGGCTCGATCGCGACGCCGGCACGTTGCTCCGCGAGCGGTTCGAGCAGGAGGGGATCCGCGTGCTCGTCAATTCGAACAGCGAGCGAGTGGAGGAGACGGGCTTCGGACTCAGGATCTCCCTCGAATCGGGCGAGACGCTGGAGGCCGAGCGTCTCCTCGTCGCGACGGGACGGCGACCGAACGTAGACGGGCTCGGGCTCGATCAACTCGACATCGAGATCACCGAGCGCGGTATCACCGTCGACGACCGGCTTCGAGCGGGCGGCGGCGTGTGGGCGCTGGGCGATGCGGCAGGTGTCGGGCTTCTGACACACCTCGGCAAGTACCAGGCGCGCGTGGCGGCTGCGAACATCGCTGGCCTCGACGTGGCTGCCGACTACCGCGCGATCCCGGCCGCGGTCTTCACCGATCCGCAGGTCGCGACCGTCGGCGTGATGGACGGCGACGGGCTCGTGACCGCTCGGTACGAGATCTCGGGCGGTCGGCTCTCCACGTACGAGCGGCCTCGGCGTCCCGGCTTCGTGAAGCTCGCCGCCGATCCTGTGCGCCGGGTTCTGGTTGGCGCCGTCGCGGTCGGGCCCGAGGCGGGGGAGTGGCTGGGACAGCTCACGCTCGCGGTTCGTGCGGAGGTGCCGATCGACGTGCTGCGCGACACCATCCAGCCGTATCCGACCTTCTCGGAGGCGATCTTCGGCGCGCTCCTCGAGCTCGACGCGTGAGCTTCACAGGGACGTGACCGAGACCGCTTGCGGCTTCGCTCTGACGGCGTACGCGGCCGGGCGCGACGCTGCTCGCGCGTTGCGTCTTCCCCCAGGACAGACAAGGTCCCTCCCCTCGTCGCGCCCGGCCGTGTGCGCTGCATAACGGGTCGAACTCGACTCGTTTCGCACCCCTCCAAATGGGGGGGTTGGCAACCTAAAGGTCTAGTTCGGCGAGACCTTCGAGATTCGACGTGTCGTGTCCCGGTGGCGCGGCTCGCGCAGAGGTCGGACGCCGCCGATTAGAGCTGGAGGCGATGACCTCAGCCATCGCCTCCAGTCCACTATTGGCCCTGGGGAAAGGGCTCCTAAAAGCGACGCTAACACCGTCACATTATTCGTTGATGAACGCCGAACCGGGTGTCGTCACTGGCACGCTGGCGCGAGACAAGTCGCTTCCGCCGCGAAACGGAGAAGGAGGGATTCGAACCCTCGAGGCAGGGATTTCCCCACCTAACGCCTTAGCAGGGCGCCGCCTTCAGCCACTCGGCCACTTCTCCGGGGACGGTCAGGATATCGGACTGCCCGGAGAGCCTCTGAAGTGCGGCCGCCTGGGCACGCGGCTACCCTGTACGCCCACGGAGGGGTGCCGGAGCGGCCGAACGGGGCGGTCTCGAAAACCGTTAGGCGTGCAAGCGCCTCCAGGGTTCAAATCCCTGCCCCTCCGCCTAGTCCAAGCGGGTTTGCGGCTTCGGTCGCTCTCTCCGCTGCAAACGAATCGGCTTCGTGGTACCGGCATTTGGAACCGGAACCTCCCCACAAGCGATCTTCGAGCCTGTCTCCTTCCTCACGGAACCGCACGCCCGCAAGGTCGATGTAGCGGCGGGTCGTCGCGTAAGACGAGTGACCGGCGCGTGACAGGGGCTTCCGGGGCCCGTCCCCGCGGCTGCCGCGTTCGTGATGGACGAATGCCGGAGGTCATGCGACGGCCTCACGTAGCCCGCCGCCACGATGGAGCACCTCGCCGCGGCCGCGCGAACGAGCGGGGTCGACTCGGCCTTCCCAGACCTGCTGCTCGACATCTTCGGCGCTCCGGCGACCTCTCTTGCCGCTGCTTGACGCGGAGACGTACCTCTCGTAGGTTGTCGGGGTCGTCAAGGCTTCACCCTGAGGCTCCCGGGGAGGGACACGAACCGTCGAGGGGATACGTCCGGCTCTTGCGCACACCTGTTGTCGTAGCACTGGCGGCCGTGCTCTCGCTGCTGTTGGCCTCTCAGACCTCCGCCCTGCTGCTGGGCGCTGCGGGGCCGGCGAGTAGCGCTGCCCTGGCCCGGCAGGCTCAGGTGTCGACGGTTGCGAACATGGCCACCCTGCCGGCGGGCACGAGCCGCTTCCTCCGCACCGGGCAGGTCGAGGCGATTCCGGATTACAACTGGTATCCGGGATATTACGTCCTAAACCACATCGATACCGCCGCTCGCAAGCAATTGATTCTTGACGATCCCCTGGTCGAGCCGTTCACTGGGGTGCAGTTTCGTTATCACTGGGCAGCATCAGAACTGAGTCCAGGCGATTACTCGGCAGGCTTCGCCACTCTTGACGCCGATCTCGAACGCGTGGCGGCCAAGGGAAAAAAGATCATGGTCATGCTCGTGTACAAAAAGTCTGACGGCACGTCCGCGGTGCCCGCAGATCTTCGCACAAGCCCGGGCCCTTGGTGCAGTGGTCCCTATTGCGGCGAATTAACCAATGGCACCGGCACGTCGGTAGCTCTGTTGTGGAATCCCGCCGTCGAGGCGCGCTTGAATGCCTGGATCACGGCAATGGCGCTCCATTTGTCCGAGAGCCCCTATATAGAGCGTGTCGCTGGCATCGTATTTAATGAGACCACGTTGGGTACGACGGATACAACCGTGCTGGCCTCTGCCAGCTACGACCCTGACGTGTATATACAAGCTCTCAAAGACAACATGCTTGCGGCTACTACGGCGGCGCCCAGGTTGATCACGATCATCTATTTCGAAGGTGGATTCGTGAGCATGGATGGAAATTCAGTAAAGGCCGGGCAAAAGATCGGCGACTGGATGCTCCTTAACCCCCGCACGGGCGCCGGAACGCCCGACTTGAAACCAAAAAGCCCGAAAGGAACTAATCATCCGTGCGCCAATTCCAAATACCAAGCCTACATCGCGTGTGCCCCGGCTGTCCAGGCGCCTGACTACTCTACGCAAGTCACCGACTCGTTCGATCAATCATTTAATTACGCTACTAATCCGGTGCCCGACGGTCTACATGCGTCGTTCTTCACATTTTCATACGCAGTCGGGGCAGGTCCCAACGCTTTCACCTTCGCCGACGTTTCTAACAATATTCCTAACCATCCGATCCCAAACATAGCCAGGCCGTGGCCGGTCAATCCGGTCGCAGCCCCCCCGGTGGCCAATAACGACAGCGCCAGCACGAACGGGGGGACGACGGTGACCATCAACGTCGCGACCAATGACACCGATCCAGACGGGGACCTAAATCCCGCTTCAGCCAACACCACCTGCCCGACCTGTGCTACCCCGACCAACGGGACGCTGGTCAACAACGGTAATGGCAGCTTCGACTACACACCCAACCTGACCTTCAACGGTTCCGACGGCTTCGTATATGAAATCTGTGATGCCCAAAGTGCCTGTGACACGGCCTCGGTGAACATCAACGTTGGGAATCAGCCGCCGCAGATCACCTCTTCCGGCGGCGGCGATACGGCCTCGGTCTCGGTCGCCGAGAACCAGCCTTCGGTGACCACCGTGACCGCGACCGACGCCGACAACCAGACGCTCACGTACTCGATTACGGACGGCGACGATAAGGCGGCCTTCACGATCGTCTCGGAGACGGGCGTCCTCACCTTCGTGAGCGCCCCCGACTACGAAAACCCCACGGACGTCGGCGCGAACAACATCTACGAGGTCACGGTCGAAGCCTCCGACGGCAGCCTCTCCGACACGCAGGCGATCGCCGTCACCGTCAGCGACGTGGCGGAGGGCGGTAACCCGCCCACGATCACCTCCGACGGCGGCGGCTCCACGGCCGCTCTCTCGAGATCGGAGAACCAGACAGCGGTCACCACCGTGACCGCGACCGACCCAGACGTTCCCCCCGACCCCGCGCCCACCTTCTCGATCGTGCCCGGGGCAGACGGAGGGGTGTTCACGATCGGGCCGTCGACGGGCGTCTTGAGCTTCGCGGTCGCGCCTAACTTCGAGGCGCCCGCCGACACCGGCGGGAACAACGTCTACGACGTCACCGTCGAGGCCGCGGACGGCAACGGAGGAACCGACACCCAGGCGATCGCGGTCACTGTCCTCAATGTCAACGAGTTCCCGCCCGAGATCACGTCCAACGGAGGCGGTGCTTCGGCGGCGGTGTCGGCGGCGGAAAATCAGACCGCGGTCACCGACGTCAACGCGATCGACGCCGACATCCAGGCACTCACGTACTCGATCTCAGGTGGCGACGACGCCGCCCGCTTCGCGATCGTCCCGGCGTCCGGCGTTCTGACTTTCGCGACCGCTCCGAACTTCGAGGCGCCCGCAGACGTCGGCGCGAACAACATCTACGACGTCGTCGTCCAGGCCTCTGACGGCAGCCTCTCGGACACCCAAGCGATCGCGGTCACCGTCACCGACGTCGTCGAGACGGCGGGGTCGCCGCTCTACTTTTCGCTGCTCGACGTCGCGACCGTCGGCTCGGTCACCGCGGAGAACGAGGATGTCGTCTTCTTCGATGGGGCGAACTTCAGCCTCGCCTTCGACGGCTCCGATGTCGGCATCTCAGCCTTACGCATCGACGCCTTCTCCTGGGTCGACGCGACCAGCCTTCTGCTCTCGTTCGATTCGGCGGGAACCGTGCCCGGGATCACCGGGACGACCGACGACTCCGACGTCGTCCACTTCACGGCGACCTCGCTCGGCGCCAACACCCTAGGGACCTTCTCGCCCTACTTCGACGGCTCCGACGTCGGGCTGACGACCTCGGGCGAGGACGTGGACGCGGTCGAGCTACTCCCGGGCGGGAACATCCTCGTCTCGACCGTCAACTCGGTCGCGGTCACGGGCGTTGCGGGCGAGGACGAGGATCTGCTCCAGTTCGTTCCGACCACGCTCGGTCCGACGACCGCCGGGACCTTCTCGCTCTACTTCGACGGCTCGGATGTCGAGCTAACGGCGTCCGGTGAGGACGTCGACGCCGCGGCGGTCGACAGCTCAGGGAAGATCTACCTGTCAACGACCGGCAACTTCGCCGTAACCGGAGCCAGCGGTGTCGACGAGGATGTCTTCGTCTTCACCCCCTCGTCGCTCGGTGCTACGACCGCGGGCTCGTATTCGCCGACGCTCTACTTCGACGGGTCAGGGCATGGCCTCGCGGCGAACGACGTGTTCGCGATCGATCTGCCGTAGAGAGACTCGACCTGGTTGCTTCCCAGTGCGACCGGTTGCGCGCAGCGACTCTTGGTACCGAACTTGGTACCGACCTGAGCGCACTTGAGAGTGCTGAAGCGGAGCCGAAACCCGCTTCAGTTACTTGAGCGACTCCAGAAGCTGCCTTCTCGAAAACCGTTAGGCGTGCAAGCGCCTCCAGGTTCAAATCCCTGCCGCCCCTCCGCCTTACCTCGCCCGCGCGGTCAAGCCGAGCGTGGTCGCGATGCGTCCCAGATGAAGTAGACGAAGAGCCCGAGAACGGGGAGGACGAGGATGGCGACGAGCCAGAGCACTTTTCCTCCGACTCCGAGATCGTGACGGCGGAGGACTCTCACCGCGACGATCAGCCAGACGAGGATCCACGCTACGAGCGCCGCAGTCGCGAGGAACATCCCGGACGTGTACGCGAGAACCGCGACCATGTGGCGGGGAACCTACAACGAGGGAAGATCGTCGCGCGTCGCTAGTCGTGGATCCGTGCGATGATGTCCTCGCGCTTCAGCACGCGGACCTCGAGGCCTCCGAGCCGGATCTCGTAGCCGGCGTCGCGGGCATAGAGCACCTTGTCGCCAGCCTCAATTCCCGTCACGTCGCTTCCAATTGCCGTGACGATTCCTGTTCGGCACGCGACGGCCGCAGCCGCCGAGGCCGGAAGGATGAGGCCAGAGCGCGTCTCGGTCTCGTCCGACACCGGCTGGATGACGACGAACTCGTCGAGCGGCTCCAGCGTGACGTCTATGCTTCGCGACTCCTCGAGCACGCTCTAACGATAGACCGGCGCGCGGCTCACAGGCGACCAGCCTGGACAATTCGTTGCAGGAACTGCTGCGTGCGCGGCTCCTGCGGCGAGCCGAATATCTGCTCCGGAGGCCCCTGCTCGAGGATCACGCCCTCGTCGAGGAAGCACACACGGTGCGCCACGTCACGGGCGAAGCTCATCTCGTGGGTGGCGATGAGCATCGTCATACCCTCGGCGGCAAGCTCGCGGATCACCTCGAGCACCTCCGCGACGAGCTCGGGATCGAGCGCGCTCGTGACCTCGTCCAGCAACAGCAACCCGGGCTGCATCGCGAGTGCGCGCACGATCGCCACCCGTTGCTGCTGCCCGCCCGAAAGCCGGTCCGGGTACTCGTCTCGTTTGTCGGCCAGACCGAAGCGTTCCAGGAGGTCGGTCGCGCGCGCCTCAGCCTTGGCTCTCGACAGGCCAAGCGCCTTTCGCGGGCCAAGCGTCACGTTCTCCAGCACCGACATGTGCGGGAAGAGGTTGAACGACTGGAAGACGATCCCGATCCCTCGACGCACCGCGTTCACGTCGACGCCCGGAGTCGTGATCTCGTCGCCGCGCAAGACGATCCGCCCGGCGTCGATCGGCTCGAGGAGATTCACGCAGCGCAGCAGCGTGGACTTGCCCGAGCCCGACGCGCCGATGAGGCAGACCACCTCGTGCTCCGCAAGCTCCAGGTCGATCCCGCGAAGGACGTCGAGCCTCCCGAAAGACTTTCGGATGCCCTCGAGGACGAGTGCGCGAATCTCCTCGCTCACCGCATCCCGCCCGCGAGCTGCCGGCGTCGATCGCGCGCGATCAGCCAGTCCGTGAAGCGCGTGAGCGGCACGGTGATCGCGAGAAAGAGGATCGCCGTGCAGATATACGGCGTGTAGTTGAAGCTCCCGGCCGAGTCGATCTGTGACTGCCGAAATGCCTCGACCACTCCGAGCAGAGCGACGAGCGCCGTGTCCTTTTGCAGCCCGATGAAGTCGTTGAGCAACGGCGGGATCACCCGGCGCACGGCTTGCGGCAGCACCACGTACCGGAGGGCGGCGAAACGACCCAGCCCGAGCGAGCGAGCGGCAGCCTCCTGGCTCGGATGTACCGAATCGATTCCGGCTCGGTACACCTCTGACACATAGGCGGAGTAGACGAGGATGAGCGAGACCGTCCCCCAGAAGAGCGGTGAGATCGGGACGCCAGGGAGCTGGAGCGTGGTGACGCCGAATCCGAGGATGTACACGAGCAGGATGGTCGGGATCCCGCGGAAGAAGTCCGAGTAGATCGTCGCCAGAGCGCGAAACGGGAAGAAGACCGGCCCCTGCAGGCCACGCATCAGCGCGATGACGAGCGCGAAGACGAGAATGAAGACCTCGGCGACGAGGAAGATCCGTACGTTGAGAAGGAACGCGTCGGCGATATCCGGGAACGACTCGCTGAAGACCTCTGGGTCGAAGAACGCCTGCTTGACGTCATCCCAACCGGGCGAGTTGACGACGGCGGTGGCGAGGAGGCCGACGACGACGAGCGTGCTGATCGTGGCAACGGCGATCGCCCGACTACCGCCGGGCGATGCCGAGCCGATGATGCGTGAGCCTCTGCTGCCGGTCAGTGCGCTACCGGAGGTCTGGCGCACCCGCCTGCGCAAGGTACTTCTTCTGGAGTCCCTTGATCGTGCCGTTCGTCCAGAGGCGGTTGAGCGCCCTGTTCACGCACTTCACGAGGGGGTTCCCCTTCTGGAAGACCATCCCGAACTGCTCACGCGGCCCGCGCTGCGGGAGCTTGCCAACGATGGTCCCATTGTCAAGCTGGACTGCGACGACGAAGAACGCCGTCGGCAGGTCGACGACGATGCCGTCGATCTGTCCGGCGTTGAGCGCCGAGATCGCGTCGTTGTTCGAGTCGTACACCGCCGCGCTCTGCGTCGGGCGGATGACGTTCTGGATGTAGTTGTAGCTCGTCGTTCCGACCTGCGCTCCGAGCTTGTACGGCCTGAGTCCGGCGACGGTCGTCACCCTCGAGATCGGTGTGTCGGCGTTCGCCACGACCGCCTGGTTGACGAAGTAGTACGAGTTCGAGAACGACACGTTCTTCGCTCGCTCCGGCAGGTAGGAGACCTGCGCCATGTAGAAGTCGAACGGCTTCTTGCCCGGCCGGTACGAGTTGTTGAAGGGAACGGCGCTCCACGTGACCTGCCCCTTCGAGAAGCCGAGCTGCTTCGCGACGGCGTACGCCACCGCGGATTCGTAGCCCTTGCCGCTGGCCGGGTTCGAGACCTCCCACGGCTTCTTCGCCGCGCCGCCCCACCACGGCGGGAAGGCCGGGTTGTCGGTGGCGAGGGAGAGCTTGCCCTCCTCGAGGAGGTTCAGGCTGCCCTTGGCGCAGCCGGGGACAGCCGTGGCCGTGGACGGTCCGCCGGTCGCTGTTGCGGCGAGTCCCAGAGCGAGAATGGTGAGAGCTAGACCGAAGAAAGCTGCGCGCATCGGGGATCCACTCCTCGAGAGATAGACAGGTCGGGGCGAGCGTACCACTGCGGATGCGGCTAGCGTGACGCGGGTGGCCAGCCCGTTCGTCGAGCTCGAGGTGGGAGAGCGTGTCGTCAAGCTGACGAATCCCGACAAGGTGCTCTTTCCCAAGGCGCGCAAGACGAAGCTCGATCTCGCGGAGTACTACATCGCGGTCGGCGAGGGCATCGTGCGCGCTCTGTACGAGCGGCCGACGCAGCTCCGCCGGTTCCCGGACGGGGTCACCGGCGAGATGATCTACCAGAAGCGCGTTCCGGAGAAGCGGCCGGAATGGGTCGAGGCGGCACGGGTCACGTTTCCGTCCGGCCGCCATGCGGACGAGCTCTGCGTCACCGAGCTCGCGCAGGTGATCTGGGCGGCCAATCTTGCGGTCGTCGACTTCCACCCGTGGCCCTCACGCCGCCGCGACACGGAGCATCCGGACGAGGTCCGCATCGACATCGATCCCCAGCCGGGCACGACGTTCAAGGATGCGAAGCGCGTGGCCGCCCTCGTTCGCGAGGTGCTTGCCGAGATCGGCTACACGGGCTGGCCGAAGACCTCGGGGAACCGCGGGATCCACGTCTTCTGCCGCATCGAGCCCGAGTGGGAGTTCCCGGTCGTGCGCCGGGCGGCACTCGCGTTCGCGCGCGAGATCGAGCGGCGGCTGCCGAAGAAGGTGACCACGGCGTGGTGGAAGGAGGAGCGCGGCCGGCGGGTCTTCATCGACTACAACCAGAACGCGCGCGATCGGACCGTCGCGTCGGCGTACTCGGTGCGAGGGCGGCCCGACGGGACCGTTTCGGCTCCCGTGACGTGGGACGAGCTTCCCGATGTCGCGACCGAGGACTTCACGATGGCGACGGTGCCGAAGCGCTTCTCGCAGCTCGGAGACGTCCACGCCGGCATCGACGACGCCGTCTGCGACCTGCGCGTGCTGCTCGAGTGGGTCGAGCGTGACGAGAAGGAAGGTCTCGCGGAGGCGCCGTACCCGCCGAACTTCCCGAAGATGCCGGGAGAGCCGCCGCGCGTGCAGCCGTCTCGTGCCCGCAAGCAGGAATAACGCCGAGTGCCTAGCGGACGGTCAACGTCGCGGAGGCGTAGCCGGCCCTCGACGCCGTCGCGGCCACGCGAACAGCAGCTGTCTGCTTGAGGACCGCCTGGCCGTTGGCCGCCGTCTTGAGCGACTTACCCCCTGCCTTGACCGTCGCGCCCGCAACGGGGTCA
>Ga0247727_10019770_pt1 | contig 10392 bp, 13 predicted proteins | sample WisWelCaveWW1625_FD_202498 | JGI IMG/M metagenome (GOLD analysis project Ga0247727, IMG submission 202498) | Biofilm microbial communities from Wishing Well Cave, Virginia, United States - WW16-25 | ecosystem: Environmental > Aquatic > Deep subsurface > Groundwater > Cave microbial mat | place... | reverse complement strand
TCATTTTAAATTCGTTGTTCGTTGTTCGTTGATGGTTGTTGGTGATGGTCCTTAGGTTAACGTACGAACACCCAAGAACGAATAACGAGCAACTAGTTTTTATAATATTTAAGCGCCTCGGGCATAGCCTTGTTAAGATCACTGATACGTGTTTCATCCGAAGGGTGTGTAGAAAGCCACTCGGGTGGCTTCTGTCCTTTGCTTCCTTCCGGCATTCGTTCCCAAAACTTGGGTGCTTCGCGGGGATCGTATCCGGCAATCGCCATAAAGATCAATCCGATTTTATCTGCCTCCGATTCATGCGTGCGTGAAAATTTAAGCATGCCAATCCCTGAACCATACCCAACTGCCTGCATAAAAATCTGGCTGGTCATGGTTGGGTCTTGTCCCATAGCTGCTCCCAGTGTGCTGATGCCCATCTGCTGAGCAAGGCCTTGACTCATACGCTCACGACCATGATTAGCAATAGCATGCGCAACCTCGTGACCCATCACAACAGCAACTCCGGCTTCATCTTTACAAATGGGCATAATGGCTGTGTAGAAGGCCACCTTTCCACCAGGCATACACCACGCGTTCACAGTCTTCTGGTCATCAATCAGGTTAAACTCCCATGCGAAACCCTGGAGTTCGGCTGACCAACCCTTTTCTGCCATATATTTCTCAACAGCCTTCTGAATTTTAACGCCTACGTTTTTCACAAGGGCGGTTTGTTCTTTATCTGTTGAGAGCGGTCCTTTCTTTATTACTTCCTGGTATTGAGTAGCGGCCATCGGAATAATTTCGCTATTCGAGATTAAACTTAATTGCTTACGGCCTGTTACGGGTACGGTGGCACATGCGTACATCACGGTGGCCAAAAGGGTTAGAATAATTCCTTTTTTGAGCATAGGTTTTATTTTTAGCAAAAATACAAGTCTATCTTTACTTTACTTTACGATTTACACAACAATTTGCAGATCATGCTTTCACGATCCATTTTAATTTGCGTTGTATGGGTGGTTTCACTAACAGGCATTGCGACCGCACAAAAACAACAGCCCGATATTCAACGGATAGAACCGCCCTTTTGGTGGACAGGGATGAAAAATTCGGAGTTGCTGGTACTTGTGTACGGGAAAGATATTTCCACCGCCACAGTCACCATAACTTATCAGGATGTAACGCTTAAGCGTGTTGAGAAAACTGAAAACCCGAATTATCAATTTTTGTACCTGGAAATGGGACCTACTGCCAAAGCAGGAATGGTTCCCATCACGTTTCAGGCTGGAAAGAAAAAGAAAGTAATTAACTACGAATTAAAAGCCCGTGAAAAATCTGGTTCAGAATATAAAGGCTTTACTTCTTCAGATGTGATCTACCTGATTATGCCCGATCGTTTTGCCAATGGTGATGAGACCAACGATTGGGTGCCTGGTATGATCGAAAAACCAAACCGAGCTGAACCATTCTTTAGACATGGTGGTGATTTAAAAGGGATTGAGAACAACCTCGATTACATAAAAGATTTGGGAGTAACTGCTTTATGGATTAACCCTGTTCAGGAAAATGACCAACCAAAAGAATCGTATCACGGATACGCGATTACAGACTTCTACAAAATTGATCCGCGCTTTGGCACCAATGAATCCTATAAAAACCTGGTAAAAAAATCACATGATAAAGGCTTAAAAGTGGTGATGGATATGGTGTTCAATCACTGTGGCAATGAACACTGGTTCATAAAAGATTTGCCTGCAAAAGACTGGATCCATCAGTTTGCTGAATTCACGAATTCAAACTATCGGCTCTCCACTACCATTGATCCCTATGCTTCAAAATTTGATGTCGATAAAATGCAACAAGGTTGGTTTGACCGCCACATGCCTGACTTAAATCAGAACAATCCGTTGCTCGCCACGTATTTGATACAAAACAGCATTTGGATACACATCCCTATCCCTACAAAGATTTTATGGCCACATGGTGCAAAACAGTTATGACCGAGTACACAAACTTTAACATTGTTGGTGAAGTATGGGAGGAGCGGGTGCTGCTTACCTCCTACTTTCAACCTGATTCAAAAAAACCAGATGGCTACCAAGGCTATCTGCCAAGCGTAACTGATTTTCCGCTTATGAGTGCGCTCAATAAAGCCTTCAATGAAAAAGATGGTTGGGATGAGGGTCTGGCTAAAATATATTATGCGTTAATCTTTGGCTATACCCATGCCGGCAACAATGTCACGTTTCTTGATAACCACGACCTGACTCGTTTTGGTACTTCAGTTGGGAGCGACATCAATAAACAAAAGATGGGATTTGCTGCCCTTCTAACGTTGCGGGGAATACCTCAACTATTTTATGGTGGAGAAATCGGGATGGGCGATGGTGGCAATCATGGAAAATTAAGAGCCGATATGCCCGGTGGCTGGAAAGGCGATGCACAAAATGTATTTACAGCGGAGGGCAGAACAGCTGATCAGAACGAACTCTTCAACTACTTAAAAACGCTGTTGAATTGGCGTAAGGCCAAATCCGTTATTCACAATGGTAAATTCATGCACTTCATTCCTGAAAATGGCACCTACGTATACTTCCGGTATACTGATTCAGAAAGTGTGATGGTGATTCTCAATAATAACAACGAAGCAAAAACGTTGGATACGAAACGCTTCAACGAACGCCTCATCGGATTTAGAGGAGGGAAAACATTGTTACCAATGAATCCATTACTAACTTGCAGAGTCTTTCGTTATCGGCAAAATCGGCAACGATTATTGAGTTGCAGAAATAATTTTGTAAAATGACATTTCAGCAAATGCCTTTGCATAACTTTCTATTCAAGCGTTCACTTCGTTGCGCGAAAAATCATTTAATATTTCATCTGAAAGCTTGCAGGCGCGCGGTAAAAAAATCAGCATTTGCCGCAACACTTGCGGTTGCGGCAAATGCTGATTTTTTAATAACGGTATGGGTTAAGACCGCCAGCGGTCTTAACCCATACCGTTATTTAGCGCGGCTTAGGCATTTCACTAAAAGCTGTAACCTTTATTCCCGCGCAACCCGCACTCATTTTTTCTATGCTAAAATAAGTATATGAGAATTTTTGCCATTGGCCGGAACTATGTAGAGCATATTCAGGAACTGAATAACGAACGGCCTGATGAACCTGTAATCTTTACCAAACCCGATACCGCACTCATTCGAAACAACGACCCTTTTTATTACCCTGAATTTTCGAAAGACATTCATCATGAAGTAGAGCTGGTGCTTCGCATTTGTAAAGAAGGAAAAAATATTGAAGAGAAATTTGCCAATAAGTATTATGATTCCATTGGCGTAGGGATTGATTTTACCGCACGCGATCTGCAACAAAAAGCAAAAGAAAAAGGATTGCCGTGGGACATCGCCAAAGGGTTTAATGGCTCGGCTCCCCTTTCTGATAAGTTTATTCCGGTTAGTGAATTCAAGAACTTAAGGGATATCAATTTTAGTTTGCAGATTGATGGTCAACTAAAACAACAAGGCAACACAAGTTTCATGCTTTTTAATTTTGAGTACATTATCAGCTACCTGTCGAAATTTTTTACCCTGCGCACCGGTGATTATATTTTTACAGGCACACCAAAAGGTGTAAGCGCTGTTACTGTTGGGAATGTTTTATCTGCATACATCGAGAATGAAAAATTGTTGGAGTTTGAGGTTAAGTAGTTTTACTATTTTATTCCTTTTTGTGGCGTACACAACACGTGCGCAGTTTAGTGAAGTTGACTCGAAAACAGTTCGCGAAGAGAAGTATATTTTTCCCTTAAAGCCTGGACAGCCAGGCTCGTTAGCCGGAACCATGGGCGAACTCAGAAATACACATTTTCATTCCGGCATCGACATTCGTACAAACAATGAAATTGGTTGGGCTGTGCTGGCCTCCAAAAGTGGATACATTTCACGGGCAACTGTAAGCCCCGTTGGGTTTGGAAATGTACTGTACATTAACCACCCCGATGGTACTACAACACTTTACGGCCATCTGGATAAATTTAACGGTGCAATCGGAGAACACATTTTAACAGAGCGCTACAAACAAAGAGCCTCAAATATTGACCTCACTTTTCAAAACGGACAATTCACTGTAAAGCAAGGTGACACCATTGCCTTTGCCGGAAACACAGGCTCGTCAGGAGGTCCGCATTTACATTTTGATATTCGAAGAGATAATCAGGCACTTGATCCGTTGAAGTTCGAATTTTCAGAAGTACACGATATAGCTCCACCCATTGTTCAAAAGATAGCGTTAAAAACATTGGACATACACTCAAGAGTTAACGATCGTTTCGGTCGCATTGAGTTTTACCCATCAAGCATTGGAAAAAATTATACGCTGAACACGCCCATACTTGCGTCCGGAATTATTGGTATTGAACTATTGGGGTACGATCGCGTTGACAATGCCCGTTACAAATGCGGTATTAATTACATTGAAGTGTTTGTCGATAGTCAAAAAGTTTTTAGCCAGAAGATAGAAGAATTAGACCTCTCCGAATCGCGCAGCATCTTTACACTAGTTGATTACAAAGTTATGCGCAATCAGGGCGACCGGTTTTACAAACTTTATGTAGATGATGGCAACAAACTAAATTTCTATTCAGCCTCTCCTGGCACCGGGCAAATTAAAGTCAACAAGAATAAAGTATCGAACGTATTAATCGTGCTCAAGGATATTTACGGCAATACAAGCCAGGCTACTCTCCGCCTGATGCCAAGTATTCCGATAAAAGAAGTTAATACATTAGATGTGGCTAAAATTCCTGTTGCGTACGACATACAGGAGAACACACTCGCCATTACAACACAACCCTGTCTGGGTAAAAAAACTTTAGCTTATTTCAAAGGAGTATCAAAAGAGGTAGAGCCCGATTACCATAGCAAAAGTAAATTTGTCTATCTTTTTGATTTACGAAAAGAAATACCTGACTCGATAAATGTTTGCGGTCAAACGCTTACACCTAACATCAAAATAACCATTCCGCCCCAAACTGATTACAAATATTATAGTGACCGAATGGATGTACAGTTTTCAAAAAATGATCTGTTTGATACCCTCTATTTTAATGCATCGTACCAGCTTACAAAAGACAGTGTTGAAATCTTTACCATTGGTAATGGATTGGTTCCCTTAAACCGGAGCATTTCCATAACACTGCGATCCGTTCTGAATTACACTTCCGATAAAAATTTAGGCGCCTATCAGATGATTGGAAAAGAATTCAGCTATCAAGGAGGTAGATGGATGAACGGAAGCTTAAACTTTACAACACGTGAGTTCGGCCACTTCACCATTTTGGCCGATACGGTTCCACCAACCATTAATCTTATAGATGCTAACAATCAGGCAGTTCGGTTCAAGATTCGCGACAACCTGTCTGGAATTTCAAGTTTCGAAGCAAACGTGAATGGTGAATGGTTGTTAATGAACTACGATGCTAAAAATGACATTATCTTTTCCGAACGCCAATTAAAAGATGAATTATTAAAAGGCGACTTTGAATTAATCGTAACCGACAACGCAGGTAATAAAAGAGTATACAAACAAAAAATCTAAAATCGTAAATCTAAAATCTAAAATTTTATTTATGGCACTCATTGCTGGAAGCAAAGCTCCCGATTTTACTGTAAAAGATCAGGACGGCAAAGAAGTAAAACTTACTGATTTTAAAGGAAAGAAGGTTGTCCTTTACTTTTATCCGAAAGATATGACATCCGGCTGCACCGCGGAGTCTTGTAACCTTCGCGATAATTATAATGTATTACAAAAGCAGGGTTATGAAGTGCTGGGTGTAAGCACCGATGATGAAAAGTCGCACCGAAAATTCATTGAAAAAGAAAAACTTCCTTTCCTGTTATTAGCGGATACTGATAAAGCCCTTCACACCAAGTACGGCACATGGGTAGAGAAATCTATGTACGGCAGGAAATACATGGGTACTGCACGTGTTACCTTCATTATTAGCGAAAACGGTGTAATTGATGAGATCATCGGGAAAGTGGATACAAAAAACCATACCGATCAAATCTTAAAAGGCATTGGAACCTCTCCTGCAAAACCCGCAGCAAAAAAGGCGGCAAAGAAGGTGGCGAAGAAAAAGCTTGCTAAGAATGTGGTTAAAAAAGTGGTTAAGAAAAAGAAGTAATCTTCTGCATTCCCGGCCTTGTGCCGCGATCCCCATTTTATGCGTACTATAAGGGGATGCCGGAACAGGTTCGGCAAAAGGCTCTTAATTATTTTGGCTTTGATTACATTCTATTACTTAACCTTCTTAGGCTTCAATTCATAAAACCATATATCATCGTTGGGTACATCAAAATCCAACCCCGTTACATTTAGGTTGTTATCCATCTCAAACCGAACCGTTCCAAACTGAAACCACGAGAGGTTATCGGCATTGTCCCACTTTAATTTCCACACATCGTAATGCCAATGCTCGAGTGTGGCGTTAAAGCGTGTGGAGTGTTCGAATGAAAGCCGCAGCTTATCCCCTTCCTTCCTCACCTCGATGTTGCCATAAATATCAGCAAGGTATTTTCCTACATTACATACTTTTCAACAGGCACTGAGGGTTTCGTATCCGGTACGCGCGCTTTTAGTCTGTCGCTGATGCGTGTATCGGCTTGTTGTCTTCTTTTTGAGTTAGCCAAGTTCTCAGCAGACCAGTCACGCTCCTTTACTTTTAAAAATGCATCAATTGTATAGTTTGTGACAGCAGTCATGAGTCCTCCTTTCATACCATTTGTAAGTACAACAACACCTAACTTTTCATCCGGAATAAGGGCAACAATAGAGAGCATTCCCTAATAACCACCCGTATGCCCTACGCGCATCTTGCCTTTGTAATCCGAAAGGAACCAACCTAAGCCTAAGCCGCTAAAATGGGTATCATAATTATCATCCGTATGATTTACTGTGAATACATTGTGCGGGGCCCACAGCGTATTTCGCAATTCAGGGGTCAGTAGCGTATCATTCTTATTGATGCCATTATTGAGATTAAAGATCATCCACTGCGACATGTCCTTTACACTTGAAATAATTCCTCCCGTGGCTGCAATAGCTTCCCAATCTTCCCAGGCAATCGGGCTATGCTTATCTTCAATTATACCATGAGGTGATGCATAGTTTCCTTTTTTACCGATGTCCTTGCTGGAAGTGACTGAACGATCCATTCCGAGGGGTATAAAAATCTTTTCTTGTATTGTGGTTCCCCAGGCTTTGCCTGTAATAGTCTTCATCACCTCACCTGCGGTGATGTACATAATATTCGAGTAGCCATAGCCTGCTCTAAAATTGTAGGTCTGCGGTAAATACTTTGCGCGCCTGATTATATCCTCGGCACTTAAATGATCTGACAAATACCAGATAGCATCTCCACTAAACGTTTCAAACCCTACACGATGGCATAACAAGTCACGCACGGTAATATCCTGTGACACGTACGGATTGTATAACTCAAAATATGGCAGAAATTTTCGAACTTTATCGTCCAGCGACAATTTACCTTCCTGCACCATCATAGCTATGGCCGCAGTTGTAAAAGCTTTAGAATTTGAGGCGATGGCATATAACGTATTTTCATCTGCCTTCTCAGACTTGCTTACTTCTTTTACTCCATACCCTTTGCTGAAGATGACTTTACCATCCTTTACTATGGCTACACTCATGCCAGGTACATCCCAGTCCTTCAAAGCTTTAGCGAAATAAGCATCCAGCTTTTTTAAATCTGGTTGTGCCTGTAGCACAAGCGCACAGAGGGTGATTCCTAAAATCAACGAAAGCTTTTTCATGGCCTGGAGTTTATGAATGAAAATTAGCTGTTTTTCTTTCATAAGAAAACTAAGATATTCGCCCAAAATTCTAATGTATGTCATCGCCCGACTTAATCCAACTTAAAAAGCTAACCTCTCAAATCCGCAGAGACATTGTGCGCATGGTTCACGCCTGCCAAAGCGGCCACCCGGGTGGTTCGTTGGGCTGTACAGAGTTTTTTGTGGCTTTGTATTTCCATATTTTAAAACACGAGCCTAAATTCAATATGGATGGAGAAGGGGAAGACCTATTTTTCCTTTCAAACGGCCACATCTCTCCGGTGTGGTATGCTACGTTAGCCAGGTCCGGCTATTTCGATGCAAAAGAATTATCAACCTTCAGATTTATGAATTCGCGTCTTCAAGGGCACCCTGCTACTCACGAGGGGCTGCCAGGGATTCGCGTTGCATCAGGATCATTAGGTCAGGGCTTATCTGTGGCAATAGGCGCAGCTCAGGCTAAAAAACTAAACAAGGATGATCATTTTGTTTATGTACTTATGGGCGATGGCGAACAGCAAGAAGGTCAGATTTGGGAAGCATGCATGTATGCGGCACACAATAAAATTGATAACCTGATTGCCACCATCGACTACAACGGTCAACAAATTGACGGGCCGGTAAACGAAATCCTTGATTTAAAAAATCTAAAAGCCAAGTGGGAAGCTTTCGGATGGGATGTACATGAATTTAATGGCAACAACCTGGAAGAAGTGATATGGGGCATGGAGCACGCACAATCCCTCGCTCGAAAAGGGAAACCTGTCCTCAATTTGATGAGTACTGTAATGGGCTATGGCGTTGACTTTATGATGGGCTCACACAAATGGCATGGCGTTGCGCCTAACGATGAAGAGTTTGCCAAAGCCATGGCACAGTTGGAGCCGACTGAGTTAGGGGATTATTGATTTATGCCAGATGATAGTCATCACTCGGAAAAGCTGAGCAACTTAATGAGAAACTCTTCTTATTTTATTGCAACTTTATTTCAAAAAGGTCAAAATCTGGGCAAAAAGATCTGGCGCAGTATCCATAGCTATGTGTTGTTGGTCTTTCAGAATTACTACACGATTGTCGGCTAGTGTTTCTGCTAAATGATCAATAGCAATTTTGAAAAATTCAGGACTACCGCCCCTTAACATAAGCTTGAGTATCCTTACAAAAATAAGTAAGTCGGTTTATCTGGTTAACCCGGACCTTTGTACGATACACTTCCTGCTTTTTTAAGGCTGGACATGATCTCGTCAATGGTATATAAGTGAACGGTCTTTGTCGCTTTGACATGGCCAGCCGAAATGATTGTAAAGAGCATTGCATTTGAGGTCTCATCATCTGGAGCTTCAATGATCGCAACTCCGTCATAATCCCCATTGGAATAATAAAGACCTATGACTTTCGCATTAAATTTTGCCACCAGATCTTTCAATGCAGCTAACCTGTCTTGCGGATTCTTAACCATCAGGCCCCAAGCCTGATGGGTGTACGAAAACTGTGTCATGTAGAGTGCCATATAGAAGGGGTTTAGAAAAAATCTACTTTATCCAAGATGAATTTACTATTTTTTAAAAGAAAATAAGATTAATTGAAACTCTCCTTTATAACTGAACGCATTTGTTTTGGTTGATAGCGATAACAAATCAGACCGCGGTTTCATCCTCTTTACAACTCGATCAACCAGCCTAAACGATTATCGCAGTGATTAGGAGATGAAAACCTGCCGGCAGACAGGTGTCTTGCTCGTACTCAGGGATCAGTGAGGGCATGCCAATAAGAATTGTTAGATACGGTATTACCATGATACTTGTTGCCGCGTGTCTGTATGTGATTCACAAAGGGCTGACCAAAGGAATTGAATTCATCTGCAAAATCGTGATTCCACTTTTTTTTCTGGCATTGGTATACATGATTATTCATGCACTGCTTTTGCCGGGTGCAATCACCAAATTCAAAGAATTTCTCCAACCCGATTGGTCATTGTTGCACCCCACAGAAATTTTTGCTGCCATGGGACAAGCTTTTTTCTCCGTTGGCCTCGGTGGAACCTTTGTGGTCGAGGAGTATGAGATCAAGACCTGCGACATGAGTTTATTTTATAAGGGTGGCGAAGCGGGCAAAAAAGAATTCGCGCGACAGTTGGGTGAGGCCATGCGGGGTATAGGGTTTGCAATACTCACCGGACATGAGGTTGATGCCGCTCTTTATGACGAGGCAGAAAAAAAAATAGCGGAGTTCTTTGAGACTACCACTCGCGAAGAGCGAATGAAATATCACGCCAAGCGGTTGGTGTCGAAATAAATGGAAACGGGTTCTTTGATCGTAGCAGCTAATTCTTCCTGCAAAGATTTTACAAACTCCGTTACCCAGCCAGAACGGTTGTTGTTGTGGCGGTAGCTGATGAAGATATCGTACTCGAAATTGGGAATGATTGATGGCATCAAGAAAAAGGTAAATATTTTGATTACACGTAATCTAAATCTTTGTTTGCAAATTTATTATCTTTGAGTATGAACAAGAAATTCCAATTTACAGCGGTAATCGAAAGAGAAGGCGATGG
>Ga0247727_10019769_pt1 | contig 10392 bp, 10 predicted proteins | sample WisWelCaveWW1625_FD_202498 | JGI IMG/M metagenome (GOLD analysis project Ga0247727, IMG submission 202498) | Biofilm microbial communities from Wishing Well Cave, Virginia, United States - WW16-25 | ecosystem: Environmental > Aquatic > Deep subsurface > Groundwater > Cave microbial mat | place... | reverse complement strand
AAAGAAGAATAGTCCCGGGTGCCGACGACGTTCGAACATCGGAAGGCAAAACGGCTGGGCACGCTAACCGCGAGTGCCCAGCTGACCCGGCGTGGTCGCAGACCCTGGCATGTGCGTACGCTTCTTGTGCGGGAACCGGGAGATCTCACGGCCGACCAACAGCTAAGTGCGTGCGTGCTGCTCTGGTCCGTATCGGGAAGGTGAGGAGCCGTAGCCGATGATGCACGACCGTGAGAAGTCACACTCCGCCATAGTAGCTGCGAAACCGACGAACAAGGCGGGCTTGCCCGCTGCGGAGCCGGTGGAGCCAAGGGCGGGGACCAAGAGGAACGTGGGCGAGCAAAGCACGCACCGGACACAGAGTCGGGTTCGCGTGACACAGGCGCTCGACCGCGTACGGCAAGCCGCAAGGCTAAGGCAGAAGGAGAAGTTCACTGCGCTCTTCCACCACCTCAGCATGGACCTGTTCCGGGAGTCGTTCTTCGCGCTCAAACGCGATGCCGCACCCGGCGTGGACGGGCTGACGTGGCGGACCTATGAAGCAGACCTTGACCGAAACCTCACTGATCTGCATTCACGGGTTCAACGGGGAGCATACCGGGCATTGCCATCGCGCCGAACGTACATACCAAAGGCCGATGGGAGACAGCGCCCGCTGGCGGTGGCGGCACTCGAGGATAAGATCGTCCAAAGAGCGGTCGTCGCCGTGCTGAACTCCATCTATGAGGAGGAGTTCCTCGGGTTCAGCTACGGGTTCCGACCAAAGCGCGGACAGCACGATGCGCTGGATGCGCTAGTAGTGGGGATTTCGACCAAACGAGTGAACTTCATTTTTGACGCAGACGTGGCCTCCTTTTTGAATCCTGTCTCATACTGCCCCCTGGTTCATGAAGCTGCCTCGAAGAGTTCGGTCTGACGGGCCAACACCTTGATGCGGAGTCCTTTTTGCCGGCCGCGGGTGACATGGACGGCTTCGAGCTCTCCGCGCTTGACACGCTGCAATACGGTCTGACGCGACACCCCCAGCGCGCGGATGGCTTCGCGCATCGGCAGGAAGCCTTCGGCGGCCTCGGCGTTGAAGCGTGCCTTGAGCCCATCGCTGAGGCGGATGCGCCAGGGCGCGCCGGGTGTGATCTGCTCGCCCGCGATGATGCCGTCGTTGAGCAGGCGATGGATTGTCGAGGGCGCGACGCCGAGCGCGATCGCGGCGCGTGCGATGGTCATGAGCTCGCCGTCGGCAGCCTCGGCCTTCGGGACGAAGCATGGGATCTTCCAGTAGGTACGCAGGTGGGCCACGAGGTTGCCCTCGAAGCGGTGGCCTTTTGCAGTTCTGCGACCCTGTCGGTTAAGGATGCCGGCGATCACGGTGTCAGGATAGTGCATGGCCAGTCGGCGCACGAGCGCGACTGTGTCCTCGTCCGTGCGCACCGTGGCTTGGTGCTTGCGCGGCAGTGCCAAATCGATCTCGGTCAGTGCGCCGCCTTTCCAGCGCAACGTGAGATGGGCTGCGAGCTTGTCGCGCTCCACCTTGACGATCACCTCCTCGATCAGCGTGCCAATCAGCTCCTTCCTGTCGCGCGGCGTGGTCGTGGCAGCCGTCCAGACCGTCGCGAGGTCGGGACCGAGCGTGCCCATACGGCTGCGTTCCTCGCTCGAGAGCACGCGCGGCCGCTCATTCTCACGACGTGCGAGTTCCGCCTTCGCCGTCTCGAGCGTATTGAGGCTCTCCTCCCATGCACGTTCGAGGCCGCGCGCGACGAGCCGGTTGTCGGGATCGACGGCACGATAGCGACGTTCGGCAAGGTTGGCCGCATACTGCGCTCGCTCGACACCGAGCCGCCACTGCTTTAGTGACGCTTGCGCGTCAGCCTCGAGCTGCTCGGCGGCGGCCAGCGTTGCTGCGATCCTCGCTGGCTCAAGCGCGGCGATGAAGGCGCGCGTCACAGCCGCGTCGATCTGCACCGCGCCTATATTGAGGCAGTAGCTGCCGCGCCCCTCGACGAGATGCTCGCCCGAGCAGTGATAGCCGGGCGATGAGGTGCGGCCGGTATAGTGCGTGCGCAGACGCCGGCCGCAATGCCCGCAGCTGGCAAGACCCTGCAGGAGCGCGCTGCCCTCTCTCACGGCGCCACCCACCTTGTGTGGCCCAGGCCGCGTGTTCTTCGCGATGCGCTGCTGGTTGGCCTCATAGGTCTGCCAGTCGATGTAGCCAGCATGATGCTCCTTGATCAACACCTGCCATTCCTTGCGCGGCAGCTGCCGGATGCGCTTGCGGCGCACGCCTAGTGCATCGAGCGTCACTTCCGTGCGCGTCTTGCCATAGACATAGGCCCCGGCATAGACCGGGTTCGCCAGAACCTGGTGGACAGCGTGATAGCTCGCCTCCACCCAGCGGATCTCGGCATGAGCGTGCATCTGCAGGGGCAGCTTGAGGCCCTGATCGCGAAGCCACAGCCACACGCGGCGGGCGGAGCCCATCTCGGCAAAACGATCGAAGATGGTGTGGATCGCAGTGACGACGGCCTCGTCGGGATGAAGCAGAACCTCGCCGTCCCCCTCGCCCCAGACGAACCCAACCGGCAGGCCACGCCGCAACTCTCCGCGTGTCGCCTTGTTGCGGATGCCGCCGTTGAGACGGGCTCTGAGCACGTACAGCTCGGCCTCGCTCATCGTGCCCTTCAAGCCGAGAAGCAAGCGGTCGTTGAAGGCTGCCGGATGGTAGATGCCGTCGCCATCGCCGATCAGCGTGTCGGTTAGGCCGGCAAGATCGATGAGGCGATGCCAATCGGCATTGTTGCGCGCAAGGCGCGACACTTCGAGACCAAGCACGAGCCCAACGTGGGCGAGAGCAACCTCAGCAGTGAGACGCGCAAAGCCGGATCGTGCCACCGAACCGGAGCCTGATAGACCGAGGTCCTCGTCGATGACGAGAATGCGATCTTCGGGCCAGCCGAGTTCGCGCGCTTTGTCGGCAAGTGCATATTGCCGCTCCGTCGATTCGCGATTGTGCTCGACTTGCGCGGCGCTCGATTGACGAAGGTAGACGATCGCCTGGCGCGAGAGATGCGCTGACGTGATCTTGGCACGCTCATTCATGGCCCATCTCCTTCGCCGCAGCGTCCACCAGCATGCGGGCGATGAGGCGCGCCAGCACGCCGAGTGCGGCGAGCCGGGCCGCCTCGTCGAGTTGCTCCCAGGCGGCCGCTGGCGGGCTCATCAGAGCGGAGCCCGATGGCGCTTCCGGAGGGTTGAGGAACGCCAAGTTCAGCTGCATGGCTGCTCTCCACGTGTGGCGCCGACTCGACGGGCCGGCTCAGGAGAGCGTCGATGACCTTGCCAAGCTGGAGCAAATCACCGAGCTTGCCGAGAGAGGATGTGTCGTCGATATCGTCATCGCCCGGCGATGCGTCGGCATCGCGCCAGTCGGTCCACGCGGCAGGAATGAGCGATCGGCTGCCGTTCGGCAGGATGACGAGCACGAGCAACACGCCGCGTCGCTTGATGCTGCTGATCACCGCCAGCGTCTGGCCCTCGAACGCGTGGCACTTGCGAACAACGGTTACCTGATCCGGGACATCGCGGAGATGGGTAGTCTGTCGTGTCTTCCTTCGATTCGGTCAGTCAGAACTGGCTAGTCCGTTTCGTGGAGCACCGCATCGGCGACAAGCGCATCATCCGCCTCATCCGCAAATGGCTGAAGGCGGGTGTCCTGGAAGACGGGGTCGTCACGGTCAGTGAGATGGGGACGGGACAGGGCTCGGTGATTTCGCCGCTGCTCGCCAACATCTACATGCACTACGTGTTCGACCTCTGGGCCAACCGTTGGCGACAGCGTGAGGCCCAGGGCGATATGGTCATCGTGAGGTACGCCGACGACTTTGTTGTCGGGTTCGAGTACGAGGCCGACGCCCGACGTTTCTGGGACGCACTGCGCGCACGGTTAGAGGAGTTTGCGCTCTCGCTGCATCCGGACAAGACCCGCCTGATCGAGTTTGGCCGCCGTGCGGCGGACAGACGCGCCAGGGCGGGACTTGGAAAACCGGAAACCTTCCGCTTCTTAGGTTTTGTCTTCATCTGCGGCAAAACGCGTCGGGGCAAGTTCCTCGTACATCGCAAGAGCCGGCGCGATCGCATGCGGACGAAACTCGAGGAGATCAAGAAGGAGCTGCGAAAGCGCATGCACCAGCCGATACCCGAACAGGGACGTTGGCTGGCGCAGGTCGTCAGGGGCTACTTTGCCTATCATGCCGTTCCTACGAACGGATTGAGAATCAGCGCTTTCCGCTACCATGTGGTCAAGTTCTGGCTGCGCACGCTCCGGCGTCGAAGCCAGAAAGATCGCTTCACGTGGGAACGGATCAAGCGGCTGGCCGACGACTGGCTCCCGCAGCCCCGCACCCTTCACCCCTGGCCAAGTGCGCGTTTTGCCGTCAGACACTCGAGGTAAGAACCGGATGCCTTAATTGGGCCCGTCCGGATCTGTGCGGGGGGCGGTGAGCAATCACCGTCCCTACCGCGATCCGCGCCGCAGGCTTTCTTCCGCCCCGACCGCAATACGCAACGCCGGCGCGCGCAGGGGCTGTCAAGGTTGGCCGTCGCTGCGTCGGTCCGACACACTCCACGGTTTCCAGGCCACACCTTTACAGCCCCGAGCACGGCGGCAGACTGGTGCGATCGGGCCGGAGGAAGGATTCGGTTCCGTCGCGTCGCAACGGCTTTTGATCTGCGCACACATCTCTGCGTGATGGTCGGGACAACGATGTCGAGGGGAGCCCGCTGTAAAGGCAGCTCTCGCTGCCGCAACCTTGTATTCGGTGAGTCTTGCGACCCGAACCATGATGCATGCATGCGCATCGGCGGCGAAGCTCCGAGGCGGCGGCCCCATTCTGATTGACGGCATCAAAGCCATGGATGAGACCGGGACACCGCCACCTCGAACCGTCATCGGCGACCCGTCGCAAGCGCGCGAACAGGACCGAAACCGTGACCTTCAGCGGGCTCCCTTCATTGTGCGGGACGGAGGACGACGCCCTCGGGCACCACCCCATCGCGCACGAAGTGCCACAAGGCGATCAGAAGCTTGCGCGCCAAGGCCACGATCATGGTTTTGCGCGAACCGCGGGCGTTCTCCGTGCGGGCCCGATACCACTGTGCCAGGGCGCTCTCCTTCTGGAACATGAGAAAGCGCCACGCCAACTGGACCATCCCCCGACGCACGCGAGCGTTGCCGGCTCGAGCGAGCCCCTTCTCCCGGCGTTTGCTCCCGCTTTCGTCGGGCGACCCCGTGAGGCCTGCGTAACGCGCCACGGCGCGTCGATCCCGCAAATTGCGGGACAGCACCTCCTGCACCAGCATGTCCGCCGTCTCGATGCCAACCCCAATCTCGCGCGCCACCAGGCATACCATCGCGTGCGGTCTATCGCTGGGGGCCTGCGCAAGACGCTGCAGGCGCGCACTCTCGATCTGCCGTATCTGGTCCATGACGAGCCGCCGCCGGTCCATGTCGCGACGCAACTCGGCCAAGGTATTGGGCGGGATGGGCTCTCCCTCGGCCGTGCGCAAGCCTTCAAGGCGGTCGGCCGCCTTCTTGAGCTTGGGATTAAACCCGCGAATGCCAAGCCGCGCTAAGACCGCCTTCATGCGGTTGACGGTGCGAGTCTGCTCGCCAACGAGGGTCTCGCGCTCGCGGTTGGGCCGCTTGGCATCTTCCTCCGCAATAGTTGGGATCGCGGCCATCTTGCAGTGATCGCACTCACCGCGCAGCCAGCCGAGAAAGGCGCGTTTCAAACGGTATCGAGCCGGTCGGTCTTGGCGCGCCGGTGCTCGCGTGACACCGCCACGCTCGCTGCGTGCATGACGTGGGCCTCGATGGCGCGTGCTCTGAGCCACCGCGCCAGCCAGAAGCCGTCTCGGCCGGCCTCGAAACTGACTGCGATACGTTTGATCTTGTGCCCTGCCCTCTCCGCCTCCTCTCGCCCATCGATCGAGCAGCTTCAGCAATGCGTTCTCATCGGGATCGAGCTTCTTCAAGGGTTGGCGCTCGACGCCGGGCACGATCGCGGCGACGAGCCAGCTCTTCTCGCTCATCTCGATCACGGCGATTAAAGTGTGATTAACATCCAGCAGTGTAAGGGATCGGCTCAGGTCGTTTAGCGGCTTGCGCATCGGTGGCTCCATCGGTCGATTCGCATCAGCGCCGATGGATGCCATCGCTCGGTTAACAGTCTGCCGACCGATGCAATTTCCTCGCCGCATCCCCCATAGCATCTGATTGTCGCGCGCCACTTCGGATCGCATCGGCACTCTGGAGACGGCGTCCCTCACGGTCAGACACCATACTGTCCTTTCCCAGTGTGATCCAACGCGCAATGGCTGCCATCACGCGAACAATCTTTCGTTGCTCGATACGCGACGAACGGACGTGCAACCGTTTCTGCAGCCACTCAGCGCGCCCTGGACGACGGGGTTGGGTAGCGGCATTGAACAACGGCTGATCGGTGTAGCGGCGCTGATCAGCCGATCCGCACATGATAGGTGTACGTCAATTACTTGCCTCATGCGGCTGCGCGAGGCCGTACCGCTTTCCCCCGCTCGGTGTAGCCACTCTGCGGGAACCGCATGTAGCGCGGCAGCCAGCCCTCGACCTTCTCGCGGCTGATGCCGGTCAGCGCCATGCGGATGATCTCCTTCTTCTTGGTGCCGGTCGCGGTCAGATAGCAGTCGGCCTCGCGCTGCCCGATGACCTCGGCCAGCATGCCGTTGCGCGCTCGACGTTGCCCGTGTCGACAACAGCAAGGGATCGCTATCCGCCAAGCTGAAACGCGCCGGCTGGGATGACGATTTCATGTTGAAGCTGCTGGCTCAAATGCGATAGCCCTGCCGGTCCCGGGGATTGTGTTGGCGGCGGAACGGTCTCGTGTTCGTCAGGCCAATGGTTTTCGCCGAAGCGTCGGTGCTTGCTCCGGCACGAGCGCCTTGACGACCTGCGTGCGCGTCGGCGTCACGAGGCGAGGAGCCGACAAGAACCTCACGCCAATATCCTTGTCCTTGCGCCACACTACCTCGCAGTCGGCTTGGAGGCCATCGAGGTCGACAATCAGCTCAAAGGTATTGGGCACGTTGACGGTACCTTCAACACGCAGGTGTGCACCCGTACGAGAAGCAAGCACAGGCCGCTGCAGCGCCGGTGCGAGCGCACGAGATCGCCTAGAAGGCACAGGTCGACTCTGTGCGCGATTCCGCACCCTGTCGCGCAAGGGAAAGAAATCGCAGGCTCGGGGTGAAATTCCCCGGGCCTACTCGGCAACTGCTCGCGTGCCACAGGTCAAGTTTTCTCTGACTGACAGCGCGAGACACAGCCCCGAAGCCGGCGCCCGCACCCACGCCCCCTCTGGCGCGCTCAGTCGACTTCCCATCACCGCCTGCGATTCATGGTGAACACAGAAAGCCTGCCGTGTTTACCGGCGAGCAATCCCGACAGTCGACCATGCGCCTTCCAGCAAAGGGGAGCCGCGGCCTGGGGAGACAGCCGGACATTGCAACGTCACCCATTTCCTCACCACGTCGCCACCACAGACAATGATGATCTGCTCCACGCCGAGGCGCGTGCTCCTCTCGGACAACTCCGTTCGAAAGATTGCCCATGGCGCGCACGTTTGTTTCCGTTGGCCCACACTGGCCACCCGACCTCAAGGCCTACGACTATGTCAGAACGCTTTCGAAATACGATCGGGGCTGGGAGTATCTCCGCCGATATCCCGCGTATCACGCTGATTTCTTCCGGCATCGCGCATTGCTCCCCCCGATGCAGCGCTGGCGCTCCAATATCGCCGTGTACCGCCTCACGCAAGCTGTCCCAACGGCGGCCGCGTGGGGCCTGAGCACCTTTCGCAGATCCACGCCACGCCGCACCGGATGTCGACGTCTTCTGGTCGCCGAACATCACCCCTCGAGCCCTGACGGCGGTGCTCGCGCACAGCAGGGACGCGTCCCGAGCCGACTTCGACTTGCGGCGATTCTCCGGCCGCGTCGCCCTACTCATCGATGCTGATGGGCGCCAGCAGGTCGTCATCAGGTCATCGCCGCAAGTGCTCCTGCTGACCCTGACCGGCGCCTGTGCCCTCGATTCCGCTCTGCGCATCACGTTTCTGACCCACGGCCTCGATGGCTCAGCCCGCGCCTTACAAGCCTTCAAAGAGCTCGCGGCCTCCATATCTCGCCGCTCGTCGCGGCGCCTGCTGGCCTGGACGCCCAGAAGTCTCAGCGTGCGCAGTACCCTCATTGCCATCGATGGCGACGATGCAGGGGCGACCTACCGCGACATAGCCAGGGTCATCTTCGGGGCTGAGTATACCGACGCCGCCTGGCGCAAGAATCAGTCGCTCAAGGATGGCGTTCGCCACGCCCTCCAGCGCGGCCGCGCCATGATGGCGGGTGGCTATCGACGCCTCCTCGAATAGCAGCTTCGTGCCTGCGTACCTCCGCAACGTGCGCGGCATCGCCGACGCTCGTCGAGCGCTGGCTTGCGCCCGCCGAGTCTTTTCCGACACGGCATCGCATCATCGCATCGGACACTTCGCTTTCGCGGCTTCTTCGATACTTGAGCAAGATAAAGAGGCGACGGCATCGCTCTGAAATGCCACGATCCCACCGGTCAGTCACCGGCTCACCCGGTTTCCACATGCGCAGTTCTCTGAGAGCGACGATGAATTGGGCGGACCCGCCCTCGATCAAAATGTTCTCGGGCGGTCGGGCTCTATCGCGCGGCACAGTTGGCCGCGCGACCGAGCCGCCGTGCCCGGAAGGCCGGCGTCTCGGCACATTCGTGTGACGATCCCTTCCGCGTCCACGCGGCACCGTTCAGGCGTCAATCTCGCCAAAGCGTTCGCTCGACGGGCGTCTCAGAGCAAGATCGCTTACAACGGCATGTCGGATGCGTCGGCGCATGCCGTTGTGCCCGTACCCGTTTTCCCGGAGCGTGCAGTTGCCTGCCCTCGTTCTTTGCCGCACTTCGCCGATCCATTGCCTATCCGTCGCCTCGATCTGCCACTCGGCAGTCACCATGGGTGCCGACCCCTTCGCGCCGATCACGAGGACGCGGAGCGATGGTGCTGTCGGATCGTCCCCAGCGACCAGTCGCTGCGTCGCATCATCCCTCGCGCCATGCCGTCCTCACGCGTCGTCCGAGAGGCGCACCCCCCGCCGATCAATGTGCGACGGTGTGGCAGGCGACGCCTTAGAGGCAACCCGCGCGGCGCGCGGGTCCTCCACTGCGTTGCGGTCCCTGGCGCGACGCAAGCGTCGCTTGGGATGCCTCAGGCCTCTAGCCCGCCACGATACCGCGCACGCCGGCGGGGGATTGGCCTCCACCGGAACAACGAAAGGACCAGTATCATGGCTACCATCGGATCAGTCACGAAGCGCGAGGATGGCCGCTACGAGGGCGAGCTCAGGACCCTCTCCATCCGCGCCGAGATCGCCATCCTGCCGGTCGCCGACAAGGCGTCCGCGAACCAGCCCGACTATCGGGTGATGTCGCAGGGCATCGAGATCGGTGCCGGCTGGCTGCGCAAGGGCCAGACCTCCGGCAAGGAGTACGTGTCGCTCTCGATCGCGGCGCCGGAGTTCGGTGCCAAGACGCTCTACGCCAACCTCGGGCGGGCCGCGGGTCAGTCCGATCCCGACGTCTACGCGCTGATCTGGAGTCCGCAAGACTGAGCGGCTAATCGCTCTTCGCCCTCGCGCCGGCAGCGGCGCGGGGGCTCTTGCCATTTCCGTCCGCCGGCCTGCCCCCGCCCACCCACCCTCGGCCCTCCGTGCCTTTGCCTACGGTCCTGCCTATCCACGGGAGGGGGTGGCTATTTTCAGGGGTCGCGATTCAGCCACTCCCCCGTCGCTCAGCCACCGTCCAACGTCTCGGGCAGTACCGGATTGTTCTGGAGGGTGCTGTGCCCGCGCGAAGACCATCTCCCTATCTCACCGAGCGCGAGGCGGCAGAGTTCCTGCGGTTGCGCCCCCGCACCCTCGCCAATATGCGCTGGCGGGGCATCGGTCCCAAGTACCGCAAGCACGGAGGGCGCATCGTCTACGATATCGATGACCTCATTGCTTGGTCACGAAGCAATGGCCGCCCACTCGGCCAATGAAGCGTCGCATTTCGATCCTCATGGCGTTCGCTCTGGCCGCTCTCGCATGCTCGGCGTTCGTGCCCAAGTCCCCACGCCTCGTCTGGAACACCACGGCGAGCACTCCGCTGGGGCTCTACGCTATTCGTCGCGGCTCTCCGCGTCGCGGTGACCTGGCACTGATCGATCCGCCGGCCGGTGTTCGTGCGTTGCCAATTGCACGTGGCTACCTCACGCAAGCGTCCCTGCTGATCAAGCCCGTGGCGGC
>Ga0247727_10019768_pt1 | contig 10393 bp, 6 predicted proteins | sample WisWelCaveWW1625_FD_202498 | JGI IMG/M metagenome (GOLD analysis project Ga0247727, IMG submission 202498) | Biofilm microbial communities from Wishing Well Cave, Virginia, United States - WW16-25 | ecosystem: Environmental > Aquatic > Deep subsurface > Groundwater > Cave microbial mat | place... | reverse complement strand
TATTTGAAAATTTCCGAAGGCTGCAACCATCGCTGCGCGTTTTGCATTATTCCGTCGATGCGTGGCGATCTGGTGTCCCGCCCGATCGGCGAGGTGATGACCGAAGCGGAAAATCTGGTCAAAGCCGGCGTCAAAGAACTGTTGGTCATTTCGCAAGATACCAGCGCTTACGGCCTTGATACCAAGTACCGCACCGGTTTCTGGAATGGCCGGCCGCTGAAAACCAAAATGAAAGATCTGTGCGAGGCGCTCGGTGAACTCGGCGTCTGGGTGCGCTTGCATTATGTCTATCCGTATCCGCATGTTGACGACATCATTCCGTTGATGGCGGCTGGCAAAATTCTGCCCTACCTCGACATTCCGTTCCAGCACGGCAGCCCGCGCGTGCTAAAGCTGATGAAGCGGCCCGCCCATGCCGAAAACACGCTGGCACGGATCAAAGCCTGGCGGACGATTTGCCCCGAGATTGTGATCCGGTCAACGTTTATCGTCGGCTTTCCTGGAGAGACCGAAGAAGACTTTCAGATCCTGCTCGATTGGCTGAAAGAAGCGCAGCTTGACCGCGTTGGCTGTTTCAAATACTCACCGGTGGAAGGCGCGACCGCCAACGATTTGCCCGATCCGATCCCGGAAGAAGTGAAAGAACAACGTTGGCAGCGTTTCATGGAAGTGGCCGCAGAAATTTCCCGGCAAAAACTGGCCGCGAAAATCGGCAAAACCATTACCGTTCTGATTGATGAAGTCGACGACGAAGGTGCCATCGCCCGTTCAATGGCCGATGCCCCGGAAATCGACGGTAAAGTCTATGTCGACAGCCGGGATCTGAAACCGGGTCAGATGGTGCAAGTCATGATCGATGATGCCGATGACTACGATCTGTACGCATCGGTGATATAGCTTCACCTTTGGGTATAAAGGGCGGCGGCAAACCTACAGCGGCGTTATTTTTTTTGCGGCAGTTCAGGCGCCAGTGTGCAAAAGAACGTAGCGCCTTCATTCGGCTTCGCCGCCGCCCAAATATGACCACCGTGGCGGGTCACAATGCGATGGGCAGTGGCGAGGCCGATGCCATTGCCCTCAAATTCTTTGGCGCTGTGCAGGCGCTGAAACTCACCGAATAGCTTGTCAGCAGCGGCCATATCAAAGCCGACGCCATTGTCCTGAACGAAATAGACCGTCGGTTCGCTCGGTTGGGCGCCAATCACGATATGCGCGCCGTGCTTACCGCCACTGTATTTGAAGGCGTTACCAATCAGTTGCTCGAACAGCAGACGGGTCAGCCGGGCATCGACGAACGCATCGGGCAGCGGCGCGACGGTTACCTGCCGGCTGGGTTCGGGTCGCGCCAATTGTTGTTCCTGGACGATTTCTTCGATCAGACTTGCCATCACCACCGGCGAGCGCTGGAACGGCGCGTTGCTGACTCCGGATAAGCGCAACAAATCGTCGATCAATTCCGCCATGCGCTGTGTGCTGTGGTGGATCCGTTCGATGTAATGTTGGGCATCGCGGTCGAGGCCATCTTTGTAATCTTCAAGCAAGGCCTGTGCGAAACCGCTGATACTGCGCAGCGGTGCGCGCAAATCATGCGAGACCGCGTAGGAGAATCGGCGCAGTTCATCGGCGGTGGTTGCCAGTGCGGCGGTGCGGTCGCGCACCCGATCTTCCAGCTCCAGATTGAGCTGACGCACGCGCTCTTCGCCGGCGCGCAAATCGGCTTGTGCGGCAGTCCGTAGTCGCTCTTCACGAATGGCAACAATCAGCACGCCGATGGTGGACAACAGCGGCGACAAATCTTCCGCCAGTGTTTGATTATAACCACCCGGCCGATTGGCGATACCGATCATGCCGACCAGACTGCCACCATGATGGATAGGCAGGCCGAGAAAAGCGTGCATCGCTGGGTGGCCTTCAGGCAAGCCGGTGCGGCGCGGATCGGTCGCCGGCTGGTTGGCGATCACCGCTGCGCCGCTGGTGATTACCGCACCAAAAAGCGAGTCGAGATTGTCAAACTCCAGGCCGGACGGGGCATTGGTTTCGTAAAAATTTCGGGTCGCATCGTCCCAGGCAATATTGGTGATGGCATGGGTCTTGAGATAAGGCGCGCCGCTGGGCCGCCGATTGATCTCACCAATAAAACCGTATTCGCTATTGGCGACTTCCAGCAGGATAGCCAGCAGCGCGTCAAAGGTTTCCGCATTGGACGCCTCAACGATGCAGCGGCGTTGAATACGGCCCAAGGCTTCCAGCAATGCGGCGCGCGCAAGCGCCTCGGTGCGCGCGATTTCACCGGCGTTAAGCGTGGCCAGCATGGCCCGTACCCGCGTGACGATGCGTTCAAGCATGGCCGGAGACGTGGCGATGTGGTCGGCACCACAGGCCAGTACCTCGACAATGGCCGGTGCAGGCACGTCATAAAGGGCGACCACGGTGACGTCAGTCGGTTGCAGACAGCCACTCTCTTGCAAGGCCGCAAAAGCTGCCATGCTCTCGACTATGTGAAGCTGGCCAGCGGCCTTGGCTGGTGCTGGTTGACGACGGCTGAGCAACTCCATTTCATTCACTCCGTACCGACTTGCTTTAAGCAAAGTAGGTCGGGCGGGAATCGTCAAGCGGACAGGTTCGGTTGCTATAGAGAGGTTGCTGTCGCCTGAACCTGAAGGCGAACTTGCTTTACTGGCAAGCGCTGTCGCCGTTTTTTTCCATTCCCGGCCATACTTCACATCTGGTAACAAATCCGGGCTGCCTGCGCGACGATCTAACAGTCGCCAGCAAGACGAACGGTCAGTTCAACTTCGTATACTTCCCCCAGTTTTACTTCCTGAGTGCGACTAAATAGATGAATAAGCAGATTCAAATCAGCACTGGGCGGCGGCTGTGGACTCTCTATGTGGTCCTCGCTGGTCTGGCGGTATACGCCGGCTCGCTGTGGTGGCAGGGCGGCGATAACAAAGGCGGCGGTAAGGAGCGGCCAGCCGTTCCGGTGACCTTGATGGCCGCCGCACTCCGGCCGATGGGCGATGTCGTCAGCGCGCTTGGTACAGCTGAAGCGCGAGAAGGCGTCGTGATTACGGCCGAGCAAAGCGGCATTGTTGAACAAATCCATTTCCGTGACGGCCAGAGCGTCAGCACGGGCGAGCTGCTGATCACCCTGCATGACGACGAGCAACAGGCGCGCATGCGTGAGGCCGAAGCGAAACTGGCTGATCAGCAAACCCAGTTCACCCGGCTGCAAAATCTGGCGAAAAATCAGGTCGTTGCCCAGTCCACGCTCGATGAACGCGAATCCGGCCTGAAAGTCGCGCAAGCCCAGCTTGCCGTGGCCCGCGCCGAGCTCGACAAACGCTATCTGCGGGCGCCATTCGCGGGTGTGCTCGGCGCGCGTGAATTGTCACCGGGCGCCTTCGTCACACCGGGCCTGCAAATCACCACGCTGGATGACATCAGCACGGTCAAAGTGCAATTCACTGTTCCCGAGACCCTGGCCGGTTTTGTCCGCCGGGGCATGACACTGAACGCAACTAGTGCTGCGCTCCGCGACAAAGCGTTTGTCGGCAAACTCAGTCACGTCGATACCCGGATCAATCCCGATACCCGCACCCTGTCGCTGCGCGCCGAAATCGACAACCCGCAACGCGACCTGAAACCGGGCATGCTGATCACGCTGCAAATCAGTCGTGAAGAAGGCGAAGCGCTGGCCGTGCCCGAAGGCGCGCTGCTCAGTATCGCCACCCAGCATTTTGTTTATCAAGTCGGTGCAGACAAGCTCGCCCATCAGATAGCCATCAAAACCGGCCGGCGCCGGGTCGGATTTGTCGAAGTGCTGGAAGGTCTGCAAGCCGGCGACCACATCATTGTCGAAGGCATCCACAAAGTGCGCGACGGGCAGCCGGTGGCGCCAACAAATTAACCGAAGGTTGATGGTTGGTGGTGGTTGAGAGGTTAAGGTGGCTTTTCGATCACCCCCTCCTTTTTCAAGGAGGGGCTGGGGGTGGTTGCGGTGAAACCGCGTGTGCGCCGCGCACCAAGACTCCGCCAGCAAAAAGCACCAATCGCCGCAAAACCATTCAACCGTGCCGGACAAAAATAGAGACAATCATCATGTGGCTTTCCGATACCGCCGTTAAACGCCCGGTGCTGGCCATCGTGATCAACCTGATGTTGATCACCTTCGGTCTAATGGCATTTCGGTTTCTGAGTTTGCGCGAATACCCGAACGTCAATCCGCCGGTGGTGTCGGTCAGCACCAGCTATCCGGGCGCCTCGGCCGCCATTGTCGAAACCCGCATCACCCAGATCCTGGAAGACCGTATCAGCGGCATTTCCGGCATCCGTTCGATCAGCTCGTCGAGCAGCAATGGCCGCTCCAATATCAATATCGAATTCAACAGCAGTCGCGATATCGACGCTGCTGCCAACGATGTCCGGGATCGGATCTCCCGTGCCACCGGAAACTTACCGGATGACGTCGATCCGCCGGAAGTGTCAAAAGCCGACGCCGATGAAGACGTGATCATCTGGTTCAATCTGGCCTCCGATTCGATGAACTCGCTTGAGCTCAGCGACTACGCCCGGCGCTATCTTGAAGACCGGTTTTCCGCGCTTGATGGCGTCGCCCGCATCCGGCTCGGCGGTGGCAGCAATTACGCCATGCGGCTGAATCTGAAACACGATGCCATGGCCGCGCGCCGGGTCACCATTACCGATATCGAACAGGCGCTGCGCCGTGAAAATATCGAACTACCAGCCGGCGAATTGCGCTCAACCGATCGGCAACTGACCGCTCGGGTGTTACGCGGATACACCAGTGAACAACAATTCCGCGAGCTGGTGCTGCGCAAGGACGCTTCGGGCCACCTGGTCCGCTTGGGTGAAATCGCCGAGATCTATCTCGGCCCCGCCGATGAAAAAATCTATTTTCGTGGCGATGGCAAGGACGTGATTGGCATCGGCATCGTCAAGCAATCGACCGCCAATACGCTGGAAGTGGCGCGCGCCGCGAAATTGGAATACCAACGAATCAAGCTCAGTTTGCCGCCAACCATCCAGATTTTGCCGTCCTATGACAGTTCGGTGTTTATCGAACAGGCTATTTACGAAGTTTATCTGACGCTCGCCATTGCGATGATCCTGGTGGTCGGCATCATCTTTGTTTTTCTCGGCAACGTGCGGGCGACGCTGATCCCGGCCGTAACGGTGCCCATTTCCTTAATCGGCGCTTTCGCTATTTTGTGGGCACTCGGTTTTTCAATCAACTTGCTGACGCTGTTGGCGCTGGTATTGGCCATCGGTTTGGTGGTTGATGATGCCATCGTGGTGCTGGAAAACATTCACCGCCGCATCGAGCACGGCGAAAAACCGCTGCTGGCAGCGTTCAATGGCACCCGCGAAGTCGGCTTCGCGGTGATCGCGACTACCGCCGTGTTGATCTCGGTGTTTGTGCCGATTGTTTTTCTGGAAGGCGATCTCGGCCGTTTGTTCAGCGAGTTTGCCCTGACCATTGCCGGCGCCGTGTTTATATCCGCAATTACCGCATTGACATTGACGCCGGTGATGGGGGCGTTGCTGTTGAAGCCGGCAACCGGGCACGGCGGCTTTCAGCAAAAAGTTGAACGCACGGTAGCCAGAGTTGAAGCCGCTTACGGCCGCATGCTGGACGACCTGCTGCACCACAAAATCGTGTTCCTAGTCATGTTGGCGCTGGTCGCCATCTGTATTGCCGGGCTCATCAAGGCGCTGCCATCCGAGTTGGCGCCGAAAGAAGATCGCGGCGGCATTTTTGTCAATGTGCTGGGGCCGGAAGGCGCCACTTACGAGCACACGGTCAGCAATGTTCAAGTTGTGGAAAAAATGTTGCGACCTTACGTCGAGAGCGGCGAATTCATGCGCCTGTTGGCGCGGGCGCCCGGCTTCGGTGGCAATGCAATGAATAGCGCATTTGTGATTATCGGGCTGTCCGACTTCGGCACCCGCCGCAATGGTTTCGTCATTCTGGATGAAATCAACAATAAGCTGTCGGTACTGGCCGGCGTGCGCGCGTTTGGCTCCATCCGTCAGGGCCTGGTCAGCAGTGGCGGCGGCGCGCCGGTGTCTTTTGTAATCGGCGGCGAAGATTACGATGAGCTGGCGCGCTGGCGCGATACCCTGATCGCTCGTGCCGGTGACAACCCTGGTCTGGCCAATGTCCAAGCCGATTACAAAGAAACCCTGCCGCAATTCCTGCTGACCATCGACCGCAATCGCGCCGCCGATCTGGGCGTGTCGGTCCAGGCTATCGGCAGTACCTTGCAAACGCTGTTGTCGGGTCGCAACATGACCACCTTCAATCAGGGCGGCGAAGAATACGATGTCCTGGTCAAGGGCGAGGAAGCCAGCTTCCGCACCCCGGACGATCTGCGCGACATTTATCTGCGCTCCGACAAAACCGGCGAACTGGTGTCGATGGCCAATGTGGTCAGCGGCGTCGAACAAGCCGGACCAAGCAGCTTGAATCGCTATAACCGTATTCGTGCCATCACCCTGTCCGCCAATCTGGTCGGTCATTACACCCTGTCCGAGGCGCTGGATTTTCTCAATGGCGTGGTCCGCGATGAGCTCGATAATGCGCCGCGCGTCGATTACAAAGGCGAATCGAAGCGCTACATCGAATCGGCGGAAAGTTCGCTGTTTGTGTTCGTGCTGGCGTTGTTGATTGTGTTTCTGGTGCTGGCCGCGCAATTCGAGAGTTTTGTCCACCCGCTGGTGATCATGTTGACCGTGCCGCTCGCCGTGCTGGGCGCGCTGGCTGGTCTGCATGCGTTTGGCATGACCCTGAACATTTACTCGCAAATTGGCATCGTGATGTTGGTGGGTCTGGCCGCCAAAAACGGCATTCTGATCGTCGAGTTCGCCAACCAGATGCGCGACAAGGGCCACGATTTTGATCACGCCCTGCGCGAAGCCAGCAAACGCCGGTTGCGGCCCATCGTGATGACCAGCTTTACCGCCGCCATGGGCTCGGTGCCGCTGATCTTGGCGCACGGCGCCGGTTCCGAAACCCGCCAGGTGCTTGGCGTCGTGGTCTTCGGCGGCGTCCTGGTCTCGACGGTACTGACCCTGTTCGTCGTGCCGATGGCCTATAGCTTGCTGGCACGCAAGACCGGATCACCGGAAGCGGTGGCGCGGGAGCTGGCGGCGTTGACTGATGCTGGCAACCTTGCGGAGCGAGGTAGGGCGCAATAACTGAAGGCCATTGCGCCCTACCTTCTATCTCGCGGGAAACCACAAAAAAAAAACGAAAACTTCCCTCACCGACTCCCGCAGCTTGATTCGGTACATTCGTTTTGTTACGTTACCGAGCCTTCCGCCAATTGAATGTCGAATAGCGTGACCCAAAAGAAAGGCTCCCTCGTTGTCGTGGGCACCGGCATTAATGCCCTCGCACAGGTCACCCTCGAAGCAAAGGCCCATATTGAGCAAGCCGAAAAAGTGCTGATGCATGTTCCCGAAACCGCCGCCATGGCCTGGATCCGGGAGCTGAACCCCAATGTCGAAGACTTGCAGCCGTGTTATTCCAAGGCAGCCCACCGTGCTGACGCCTATGAGTTGATGATCCAGGCACAGGTGGATGCAGTGCAATCGGGCTTGCGCACGGTTGCCGTTTTTTACGGCCATCCCGGTGTTTTTGTCTATCCCTCTCATGTCGCTATTAAGCGTTTGCGCGATGCCGGCTACCCGGCTGAGATGTTGCCCGGCATTTCCGCAGAAGACTGCTTGTTTGCCGATCTGGGCATAGACCCGGCGCAAAGTGGCTGCGTGCAGCACGAGGCCACCACCGTGCTGTTTTATCGACAAGCGATAGACCCTAGCGTCGGCACGATTCTGTGGCAGATCGGCATGACCGGCGATCACATGTTGACCAGCTTGCAGCCGCGCGGCGAGGCCCTTACCGTGCTGCAACGAAAGCTGCTGCGCCATTATCCCGCGACCCATCCGATGGTAGTCTATGAAGCGCCTATACTGCCCATCGGCAAAGCGCGGATGGACTGGTTTACGCTGGCGGAGCTGCCGAGCCTGCAGACGCAGCTCGCAGCCTGATTCCATGCTGCGGTGCGGGTGTCCGATGTTTGTTGGCGACTAAAAGCAAAGGCGCGCAAGCGCCCTTTGCTTTACTGCCTGTGAGTGACCAAGGCTAAATGGCGCCCTGTCCTTGCATCCGTTCGCTGCTTCCGGCAAGGTAGCCGGTCACAAAATCCAATAACATCAGGCAGCAAATGGCAGCATCGGGTGGTTCGCTGGTCATTGTCGGCACCGGCATCAATACCCTCGCGCATTGCAGCATCGAGGCGCGTGCCCACATTGAACAAGCGGAAAAGCTGGTGGTGCATGTGCCGGACCCGCTGGGTATGTCATGGCTGCGCGAGCTGCACCCCGACCTTATTGATCTGCAAGCCACCTATCGGCAAGGCGCCAATCGCGCCGATGCCTACGAGTTGATGGTTCGGGCCATCGTCGAGCAAGTCGAGGCCGGGTTTCATACGGTCGCGGTGTTTTATGGCCACCCCGGCGTCTTTGTCTCACCCTCGCATGAAGCGATTCGTCGCTTGCGCAAAACCGGATTGCCGGCCCGCATGTTGCCGGGCATCTCGGCGGAGGACTGTCTTTTTGCCGACATCGGGATCGATCCGGCCCGCCACGGCAGCGCCCACTACGAAGCAACCCGTTTTCTTTTTTACACGCTGCCGATCAATACCGCTGCCAGCCTCATCATCTGGCAGATCGGTGTGGTCGGTGATCACACTTTGACCACAACCACACCCGCAACGGGCGGCTTGCGGGCGCTGCAACATAAGCTGCTGCGCGATTACCCCGCCGACCATCGCGTCGCAATCTACGAAGCGCCGACCCTGGCCATTACCGAGCCGCGCATCGACTGGTTGCCGTTGGCAGAATTTGCCGACGCGCGCGTGACCCAGATTTCAACTTTGTTTGTGCCGTCGGTAGCGAAACCGCAACCCGACTGGCAAACCCTCTCAGCCATGGGGCTGACCGCCGAGCAGGCTTTTGGTGACGTCGGCACCTTGTAGCCAACCGACATTTCCCACACCCACATGGAGCGAATAACATGGCCAAGCAGAACCTGGAAAAGTTTTTGAAGGAACTGGCGCAAGACCCCAAGTTGATGCAGCGCTACAAAGCCAATCCGAAGAAAGTGATGGCCGAGCACGGCGTTGACTCGGCACATCAGGATCTGATTATGCGTGGTGACAATGATGGTGTGCAAAAGGCGTTGGGGGCGACGTCTCCGGTCCCAACGACAACGATCGACAACTACAAAGAATAAGCGGAATCACTCGCCTTGATGATGCGCGCTGGTTTCGAGTCGTTGCCGCTCCTGTTTGCTATGGGAGCGGCTGCGAACGTCGACGTAGATCAGCGCACTGTTCCTCAGCGGCAAGCCCAGCAAACTAACTGTGCCAGTGCGCAGGCATTTCAGGGCGCCAGAACGCACGAGCACTATATTCGTGACGTCAATGCCTGCGTCGCCGATGGTGATTACCGCGCAGCGTTGGCACTTGCCATCGCGAACCTGAAGCAGGCCGAGGCAGCAGGCTCGCATAGCGATCAATTGCGAGCCTTGCATATCGAGGCAGCCGTCTACCGCTACCTCGACATGTTGCCAGAGTCGTTGGAGCGGTTGCGCACTATAGTCGAAGGCTGGACTGAGCAAGACCCGGTCAGTATCCGGTTCAACGCGCTGAACAACTCCGCCGACATTTTGTTGGCCTTGGGTCAGTTGGATGCGGCCGAAGCAACCATCAAGACCGCTCTGCATCTGGCGGAACAGAGCGGCGACAAATTCAACACTGCCATGACCCAAGGCACGCTGGGCCAAGTATTGCTCAAACAGCAGCGACTCCCCGAAGCACGCAAGGCCATTGAAGCTTTTATTGCACTGGGCACTGAACTTCAGTCCCGGCTGGTGATTGTGCTGGGCACACACTTTCTCGCGCAGTGGCACGCCGCCAACAACGAGTGGTCGCAGGCGCTCGTTGTTGCCGATAATGCCATTGAACTGTCACAGGATCTGAGTCAAAAGACGGAACTGCCGGAACTGTTGCTGCTGAAGGCGAAGGCACTGTTGCAATTGGGTCAAGCCGACAAAGCTCTTGCCGAAGCACAAATGGCGTTGGAGTTTGCCCACCAGCTCGGTGAATTGCAGTCCGCCCGGGACATCTGGCAGTTTTTGCGGGACCGTTCTTTGAAAGCTGGGCAGTGGCAACAAGCGCAAGCCGCCAGCGATCAGGTTCAGAAGATAAGCGACAAGTTGTTTGATCAGCGCCTCGCCAACAGCTTGGCGGTTGAACGGGTCCGCTTTGAACTGAGTAGCAAAGAACGCGAAATTGCCAGCCTC
>Ga0247727_10019767_pt1 | contig 10393 bp, 5 predicted proteins | sample WisWelCaveWW1625_FD_202498 | JGI IMG/M metagenome (GOLD analysis project Ga0247727, IMG submission 202498) | Biofilm microbial communities from Wishing Well Cave, Virginia, United States - WW16-25 | ecosystem: Environmental > Aquatic > Deep subsurface > Groundwater > Cave microbial mat | place... | reverse complement strand
CTTGCCTTCCCTTTCGATGTCGAAATATGCTCCATCGGAAAGAAGCACCTTCGGATCGTTCACTTCATCGAGATACCTGATGCTGTCTCCCATGAATGCAATCAGCTTGTCGCCGTTGCGGAATCCCAATTCTTCGGAAACAGAACCTTCCTCCACCCGGATTCCATTTGTCATTGCTGTCACCGGAATCAAAATATCACCATAAATGAATTTGATGACAAAAAATATCAGGATGCCGAGTACGACATTCATGATTACACCGCCAAGCATTACGATCAGTCGCTGCCATGCCTTTTTGGACCGGAATTCGTATTCCTTAGGCTCGGTTTTCAGGTGCTCCTTGTCCATTGATTCGTCAATCATTCCTGAAATCTTGACATACCCTCCGAGCGGGATTGCGCCGAGCTGATATTCAGTGTCACCTTTCTTCACTCCAAAGATTTTGGGTGGAAAAAACAGGGAAAATACCTCCACCCGCATTCCAAACCACCTCGCAGTCATGAAATGGCCCAACTCATGTATCGTTACCAGTATGGAAAGCCCGAGTATGATCAGGCCAATCATTGTCAATGTTTCACCCATTAGAATATTTTTCTGTTCCTTTCAATACGAAGTTTTCGTCACTTGTTTCATTGCCCAGTCCCTTGTCATCTTGTCGGTTTCTGCAAGATCTTCCAATCCCGGTGATGATATCTTTCCTATGCCTGACATGGCATCAGCAACGAGGCCGGGAATTTCAGAAAATGAAATCACATCCTTCAAAAACATTTCCACCGCTATCTCATTCGCAGCATTCATGATACAGGGAACATTCCCTCCTTCGCTCATGGCACGGAAGGCAAGTTCCACGCATGGAAACACTTCCCGGTCCACGGCTTCAAATGTCAGGGATGCATAGGAAGCGAAATTGAATCGCGGAAATTCGTTTGCCAGGCGGTCAGGATAAGCCAGCGCATATTGAATCGGCAATTTCATATCCGGCAATCCCATCTGTGCTTTCATGCTTCCGTCGCAGAATTGAACGATGGAATGAATGACCGATTGCGGATGAACAACAATATCTATCTGCTCTGCCTTAAGCCCAAATAACCACTTCGCTTCAATGACTTCAAGGCCCTTATTCATCATGCTCGCAGAATCCACTGTGATCTTGGCTCCCATATCCCAATTGGGATGACGCAGCGCCATTTCCCTGGTCACCTTCTGCAATTGATCTTTCGAATATCCCCGGAAGGGTCCGCCGGAAGCTGTCAGGTAAATTTTCTCCACCGGATTCCCTCCTTCTCCCACCAGGCATTGAAACAACGCCGAATGTTCGCTGTCAACCGGAATCAGGCCAACTCCGGATTTCCGGATCTCCTCATCAATGATCCCGCCGGCAACCACAAGTGTTTCCTTATTGGCCAGTGCAATGTGCTTCCCTGCCCTGATCGCCCTGATCACCGGCTTCAAACCCGAAAAACCGACCATTGCAGCCAATACCATATCCACCTCACCGGTTTCCACAATTGACTCCAGCGATTGTTCACCACCATACACTTTGACTGGCAAGTCAGCAAGCTTCTCTGACAAAGCAGGACGCAAATCTTCATCTCCGATCACAACTGAATTGGGAACAAACTCACGTGCCTGGGATGCAAGGAGAGTGACATTCCGGTTGGCGGTAAGTACCGAAACCACAAATCGTTCCGGGTGCTGCCGGATTACATCAAGCGCCTGGGTGCCAATGGATCCAGTGGAACCAAGAATCGCTATCTGACGCTTACCATCCATTCCAAACGAGCCCAAAATTCACTTGTTCAGACCATACTACCAAATCGCAGAATATCCTCTCCCGTCAGGACGCATCCGGTCGGGTTCAATCTTGTTTGACAGCGACACGGAGTTGGGAAGCGATGTTGCGGTCGTTGCTGAGCCGGGGAAATTTATTCTGTCCACCCAATTTTCCTGAAGCTTTCATGTATTCATATACGGCTCCTGTTTCCAGCATGGTCAGTTTTGCCGGATGCAGAATGTTCCCGGCACGAAGATCATTGTAATACACATTTCGTTTTCTGATCTCTGAATCCAGGCATGCAGAAAACGCATTTATGTCAGCCGGGAGGTTTTCAAACTCCACCAACCATTCGTGGCAGGATTCCCCTGGTTCATCTTTGATCCTTGGGGCCACATGAAATTCCCTGATTCCGGCATTGTGAATAAGGCATGATTCTGTCATCGCTGTATTCACTTCTTCGGCGATCACATGTTCCCCGAATGCAGATATAAAGTGCTTTACTCTTCCGGTTACTTTCAGGCGGGGCGGTTGAAGAGAAACAAAACGAACCGTATCGCCGATGTCATAGGCCCACAATCCGGCATTGGAGGTGATCAGCAAAGCGTACTGTATTCCGATCTCCACTTTGTCAAGACCAATTCTTCCTGCGTTTGGTTTTCCATATTCATCCATCGGAATAAATTCAAAATATATTCCCGAATTGACATTCAGCAGCAATCCGTTTTCCGGATTCGAATCCTGCCAGGCAAAAAATCCTTCCGATGCAGGAAAAACTTCCAGAAGGTCAACAGAATCGCCAAGAAATCTTTGAAAAACGGCCTGGTAGGGTTTGAAATCAACGCCGCCATGTACGAAGAGCTGCAAATGCGGCCATTGCTCCCGCGGCATTTTTCCACGTGCTTCCAGCTTTTCAAAAAACATCTGCACCCAGGGAGGGATCCCGGAAATCAGGCGCAAATCCTGCTGCATCGTTTCATCGAGGATCGCATCCACCTTTCTTTCCCAATCTTCTATACAATTCGCGGACCAGGATGGGGTTTTGTTTCGTTGCAAATAGCCAGGAACCCAATGATTGACGATTCCTGACAATCTTCCCACCCGGATTCCGCCTTCATTGGTTTCCAGATCGGGACTTCCGGAAAGAAAAAGCATCTTTCCCGAAGTGAAGGCAGGATTCCCGGAATTATATATATATATAAGCAATGCGTCACGTGCTGAATTGATGTGATTCGGGATTGAATCCCGCGTGATGGGAATCGCCTTGGAGCCGGAAACGGTGCCGGAGGTCTTTGCGAGGTACAGTGGTTTGCCTGGCCAGGTTACATCCTTTTCTCCCGATGCAATGCGGTCAAACCAGGTTCGTGCTGATTCATAGTCCCTGGAGGGTACCTTTTCCCTGAATTCTTCCGCGTTTCTGATCCCGGCGAATTCATGCTCCGTTCCGAATGCTGTATGTGCCGCCTTTTCTATCAAACCGTACAAAGTGTTCTTTTGCAATGCGAGTGCATTTGTCGCTTCCCGTTTCAAAAAAGCAGCCCGCTTTCCGGCCCATTTACCGGCGATCCAGTGCCTGATTCCCATCTCCGGCAAAAATACCGTAATTCGGTCGCATGACAGCACCGGAAGAACCAAAAGGCTTTCGCAAAGCGATCGCAAAGCTGAAAGCCAACTGGAAAATCTACCTGATTGAATTCCTGATCCTTGTGATCTGTGGTTTTTTCATCTGGAATTATTTTTCAGACCGTTCCGCAGAAAAAGAAAGGGAGCGCCGCGAAGCGGAAATGAAAGGGAACTCCGCCGATGCAGCTTTGCAAACGGCAATCGGGTATTCGCGCATGGCCAGTCTTGGCATTTCGATGGCAATCAGAGAACAGATCATTCTTCAGAATCTTGGAAACGTGGCAACCACCATGAATTATTTTATCAGGATGAAAGGGATGCAAAGGATATTCCTGGCAGATACGGATCAGAAAATAAGTGCTGCCACGGACAAGAGCGCGGAAGGCAAGCCCTTTGCGATGGTGTTTCCCGGAATTGATTTTCCTGAGAACGATCCGGAGCCATATCTTACGAAGTCTGGCTCGATAAGAACGTTTACTGCAATCCGCGATCAGTTTGGTAAAGAAATACTCGGAACAGTGATTGTTGAATATGATTTTGCGGTGCCTGATATTGCGCCGGCAGATTAAAGGTCAGGTTTTTCTTCCGCGTGATGATGAAAATGAGCGCCATGTTTCATTCCGAACAACTCATTGATGTGATCAAATTCTTTTTTGTAAAACACACCCAGCCCGGTCTTGCTGCTGTTGTTTGTCATATCGTTGCTTTCGCGACGGAATATTTCCATGACCATTTGTCCGGGGTTTCCTCCTCCACCGTGTTCTTCGCGCGAAGAGTCCCGTTTCACAGTTTCACCCTCATGTTCACCGGGCATCGGTGGCAGCAGTTTGATTTGAACTGACAAGTTCCCAATGGAAACGTTGGAATTTTTATTGCCGACCAGGGTACCGTTGCTTTCGAAGGTCACCCGGTCATTGAACATGGCCGCTTTGATGCCGACCTGCACATCTTCGAATTGATTGGTTTTTACTTCCACGCCGAAATTGTCAGTACCCATGGATTGCGAAAGCCAATAATTCAACTGGTTGGATATCAGTTCCGAGATGCTGTTGGTGAGAGCTACACCGCCGAGGTTGTTTTGCTGCGAATTGGAAGTCGGGGCAAACCTGCCGAACAGCAACAAACTGACAACCTGGTTGTTCAGCTCCTGTTCATCGTATTGGATGTTCCGGAAGTAAGAACTGACTCCGGCGACATCCTGCTGCGTAAGCTGATCCATTTCAATCGAAAGTTTTACATCGGGATTTGCCAATGAGCCGGTCATTTTCATAATGATCTGAACCGGAATTCGTTGCTGATATTCCTCGCCAAGAAGATCTTTCAGGCTGGCTTTTACCTTGTAAACGGCGCTGAGATCCAGTTCTGCTTCATATGGATCTCCGGACCATGTGATTTTTCCACCTTTCTGAATATCAAACCTTTTGTTTACAACATTCTGAGCAGTAAAAAGATAATTTCCTTTCACGGTTTCGTAAGTGCCGCGCATCTGCATTTCTCCATGTTCATTCAGTTCCACATTCACGGTTCCGTTGCCAACCACCTCAATGATGTCACCAACCTGTTCGTCAAAAATCATTCTGACTCTTGCGTCTTCTGTCAGATCCACATTGAGATTGAGTGCGAGGGCACCTGAGTGCACGGAGTCCCGCTTCACAGCGGGTGCGCCACTGCCGGTGAAAGTGACGAAATCAAGCCTTTCGGCGCTTGTGTAATCCGTTACCGGAATATTCAGATTCGTTCCGGCGCCGGTAACGACATTGGCTGTAAGTTCAATCGTATTCAGATCGCCGGTAACAATTGCGATACCGGTTTCGATGACCATTCTTCCGTAAAACAATTCATTGTCTTCGACTGTGGTATTCATACATTCAAAATTCACCGCATCGGTCATCTGCAGGTCGAATTCGAAAGTTTTGAGGCCGTGGTGGGTGATATCACCGTTCAGCAAGGCATGATTGCTGATCGTGTCAGAATCAAATAACGTAATTTCCCTGAAGATGATCTGGTCCCTGTTGAATCCAACCACACTGTTTTCTCCAAGGCTGAAATCTTTTCCCAGGTATGCGACATAGGCTCCGGCAATTTCCCCCGGCTTTTCTCCTGCAAAATGTCCCTCGCCGGTAAGTGAAATGCTGTCTGCCCTGCCTTGCATGACAAAATGATCAATTTCCAGCATGCCCCGGTATCGCTCTACCATCCCTTCCGTGAATGGTTGTATCCAACGCATGGGTATATGAGAAGAATCAATCTCAAAGTACAAGGGAGACTGCTTGTTATTGAAATCGCAATGGCCAAACATCACCAGCTTGCGGGCAGTCCGTTCAAAAATTTCCGAGCGAAAACCAAAGACGTGGCCGTTCACCGGATTGTTGCGGTAGGAGGTGCGGAATTGAATATCGAGACCTTCTACCATTTTGAATCTGAATTCGCTGATGCTTCCCTTTCCGGTGAATTCAGCATGCCCGAAAGCGGCAACCAATTGTCCCTGGTAATCATCCAGGGTACCATCAAAATCACCGAGTCCCGTATGGACTTCCCGGATTGTCGCAAACGGGATGTTCCCCATAGCGAACCGGAGTGTATCGGTGACAAAAGAAGACAAAATGCCGCCGATGCTGATGAATTGATTCTCATTCCGCAATTCGAGATTCCGGATTGCAATCTTGGAGCCGGCGCTCACGATCAGATTGCCTGGTTTGAATTTCCATTCACCCGAACCGGTTCTGATCATTGAGTTTTTCTCATTGATGGAAGTCAGAACCCCGGAAGACTGAAATACTGTCTGGGCAAACAATCTGAAATTGTTGTTGAATTCGGGCTGCGAACCCGAGGCATAATATTCCACCATATTGTTGATAATGGTTGCCTCGACGGAAAGATCCGATATTTCCAGTCCTTCAGCCAGCTTCGCCTTCCGGAAACCCAGAATGCCAACGGCAATCAGCGAATCTTTTGCTGAAAGTTTTGTCATATTAAGAGAAACCTCAGGCGTTTTCAATCCGATTCCGAAGAAAGTCAGGGAGTCACCCGAAAGTCCGATGTTGATTTCATCGAACTCCCCTGTCCGGATATCGCCGCTGATGAAAAGATCAGAACTGAAATAAAAATCGAATCCGAGAAACCTCATCGCCTCATTCACCTGCCTTCCCGGCCTCGATTCAAATTGCATCCGGGGAGCAGTTGAATCAGGTATTTTTTGACCGTAATACGCGGCAGTCAGACTGTCATTGTTCAGTAAATAATATTTCGCTTCGGTTCCCATCCTCGCAACCATCGAAGATGCCGATCGAAGGTTGAATTTTCCCTTGCATGAAAAATCGAAAATGGTACTGCTTAAATCGAACACAGCATTCTCAACGTCTGTTTTTACGAATTTCAAAGTCAGGTCATCAACATTCAAAGTATCTTTCGTTCGTGTATTGGCGAATTCGAGCAGGAAGAATTTTGCCCTTCCTCCCATTTCTTCCAGTGAATCCCCTTTCAAATTCACATTCACGACTGACCGCATCCGCAGGGAATCTTTGGTTACACCGTAATGTGCAAGATTGAGTCTCTCTACATCCCCGACCAGGATATATTTCGCCGGTGACGATGCCATGTCCATATCGAGTGTCAGGTGCCCGTCTCCTTCCCGGTCATTCAGCGTGACGACTCCGTTGATTTGTTCCTTTCTGAAAATAAGACTGTCTGTCCAGAGTGAATCGAGTGTTTCGCCGAAAAATTCAGAATGGCTGAAGAACCCATGAACCACAGTATTCATTTCTGCAAGCCTGAATCCGGCGCCATCCAGGTATCCGTCGAAATTCAGCTCTGAGGATCTCAATTCAGGGAACAACCCGGACCTGTTCAGGTCGAAATGCCTGGTTACGACGTGGCCATGATATTCATACAAAGGAGCTTTGGGTGGTAGTATCATTTGCATATTTCCGGTCACAAATCCGATTCCGGATCGAACTGTTGCGTCAACTACAAAATCCTGCAGACCACCTATCAATCTCCCGTCCACATCTATTCTGCCGATTGACGGATCAAGACTGGGAATCCCTTTTCCAGGCAGAATCCTTTCCAGGTCCCGCATGGTGAAATAGCTTTCCCGGAATTCGATCTCCATCACGAGATCATTGGGATGAAGGAGGTTGGTGAGCCTGACTTTGGCATCAATCCGCGTATTCTCCCCGTAAACAAACCGGAAATCATTTGACCGGAGTTTGTGCAAGTCACCCCGGATCCGCCCTTCCGCAAGACCTTTCCCCGCAAGTGGAATGTTGGCGCCGGGAAGCAAATCTTTCAACTCTTCAAAAGAAATCATTGCCGGCTTCATGTTCACATCCAGATTCATTTCATCTGCATCCATGTAATTGTCAATCCGCAAACCAAGGAGCATTTTTGAAACGCTTCCAAAACCGACTTGAAGGCTATCGGATGCCAGACGGTTCATGGCCCAGGAGGCCGGTCCGGAAACTGAAACCAATCCCCTTACAGGCAATGCGGCAACTGTAAATTTTTGCGCAAATTCAAAATCCAGAACGGATCTGCGAAACCGAATATTTACCGAATCGCCGGGAACCGAATCAAAAAGTGAGGCAACAGAAACAACACGCGCTCCGGCATCAAAATCCATCCGGGTTGCCCCTTTTCGAATCAATAAATTTCTGATACTAAAGTCTGTAAAACCTCCTTGCTCTTCATCCTTTTGCACGACGAATTTGCATGTCAGGGAGTCCACACCGATCCCGGAAACCATATCCTCAAATGAGAATTTCCTGATCACCCCTTCCATGGAGCCGCTGCTGTCAATTTCGATGCCGAATTCCGCTTCTATTTCAGGCAGGTCAAAATTGCTTTTGTTCAATCTTCCGGTAATCGCAAGGACAGAATCAGCTGCAGTGGAGTCTATATAAAAAATTCTCCCCCGATGAATGCCAACCTCCGGCAAGGAAACATGATAAAAAGCTGCCGCCTCCGGTGTTGAATCCTTATTTAACAAAAATGATGCATTCAGCACCGAATCGGCTCTGCTCCTGTAGAGAAACAACTCGGCATCATTCAATTCAATTCCTGACGCCCCGATTTCCCGCGTTTCCTTGCTGCCAAATACCATCTGCCAGAAGGAAAGGCTGATCAAGTTGACACGCAAAGAACCAACACGGATCATTTCCAATCCCTTCTGATCCCGGATCAAAAGCGAATCCAGACTTGCTTCCACCGGAAATACAACCGCTACCGATCCGACCGAAACCTCTGTCTCCAGGATTGAACTGAAAAACTCCTCAGCAACAGGGACCAGCTTCTGCTGAAAATATGGAAAGCGGATTGCCCAGGCAGTGATGATCAGCAGGGAGACAAGACCACTGGCGGCATAGCCGGTGATTCGTAACAATTGAATCAGTTTTCGCCTCAATTTCAGTTCTGCAATGTTCCGGGAACCTCTAAAAACTGCGAATTTCTTCGTTGGGCTCCAAGTGAAAATGCTCATTTACTTCAGTAAACTCCGCTTTTCACTTGCACGCCCGCCTCGAACTTCTGTGTTTTTAGAGGTTCCCTTCATAAAAATAACACAAGCAGATGTAAACTCCGGGGAGCCATTATTTGAAACCCATTCCGCCCAGTGAAATGTTACATTTGCAGGATAAAATCTGGCCGGCTTTCATAAGTGTTGCCCGGCGATGAAAATGGGCTCCCTGATCCTCGCAATAGAATCTTCCTGTGATGAAACTTCGGCAGCTGTACTCGAAGAAGACCGTGTCTTGTCCAACATTATCAGTTCGCAACTTGATCACGGAAGGTATGGTGGCGTCATTCCGGAACTTGCTTCGAGATTGCATCAGCAAAATATCATCAAGGTTGTCGGCGAAGCACTCAGCAAAGCCGGAATCCGTCCCGACCAACTTTCTGCTGTGGCTTTCACCCGCGGTCCGGGTTTGCTCGGATCCCTGCTCGTAGGCACAAGTTTTGCCAAATCCTTCGCTTTGGGCCTTGGAATTCCCCTGATCGACGTCAATCATATGCAGGCTCACTTGCTTGCAAATTTTCTTCTTTCCGAGAAGCCTGCTTTCCCGTTGTTGTGCCTGACAGTATCAGGAGGACATACACAACTTGTCTATGCCCGCAGTCCGCTGGATATGGAAATTATAGGGCAAACGATTGATGATGCGGCAGGAGAAGCATTTGATAAGGCAGCAGCCCTTTTGGGCCTGGGTTATCCGGGGGGACCCGCCATTGACCGTCTCGCTGCCGATGGGAATCCGGCAGCATTTGGTTTCCCGAAACCATCCATCGCCGGATTGGATTTCAGTTTCAGCGGGATCAAGACATCTTTTCTGTATTTCCTTCGCCGGCACCTGGAAGAAAATCCGGATTTCATACAACAAAGAATTCACGATATCTGTGCGAGTTGGCAATTCAGGATTGTAGAAATTCTTATTGACAAAACCAGGAAAGCTGCCAGCAAATTAGGAGTGGAAAACCTGGCGATTGCCGGCGGTGTCTCAGCAAATTCAGCATTGCGCAAAGCATTCACCGCACTTTGCCTCAGGAACGGATGGAAAGGATTTATCCCTCCCATCGGATATTGTACTGACAATGCCGCCATGATCGGAATTGCTGCCTGGTTTAAAATGAAGGAAAATCAATTTGCCGGATTGGATGCAGTTCCGTTTACGAGGGAGATAATGTAAAAATGGCAACAATAAAACCGCTGTTTTTTGTTACCTGGAAGGGAATTATTCCATTGACAGCAATTTGACTTTTTCTTTCCTTGCTCCTGGGGTGGAGGGCATGGCCATCAGTTTAAGAAGCAAGTTTTCAAAATTTCCAATGGGGATTGCCTTTTGTTGCGTTTTTCCTTGATCGCGTGCCTTTTGCATACAGAATCCTCATTGCCTTGGTCTCGCTTAGTTCTTTCTGGAATTCATGCCAAGTCAGAATCTTAAAGACCCAAAATACCTTGGTGGCAATGAGAATCGTAATCAGTCTCCCGTAAAACATGCATGCGAG
>Ga0247727_10019766_pt1 | contig 10393 bp, 11 predicted proteins | sample WisWelCaveWW1625_FD_202498 | JGI IMG/M metagenome (GOLD analysis project Ga0247727, IMG submission 202498) | Biofilm microbial communities from Wishing Well Cave, Virginia, United States - WW16-25 | ecosystem: Environmental > Aquatic > Deep subsurface > Groundwater > Cave microbial mat | place... | reverse complement strand
GTACGATACAGGTGGAAGGTGTTCATCGAAAGCAGCTCCTGAGTGGTTTGGTTGGTAAACTTAACCTTACTCAGGTCGCCGACGATGGGCAACTTCCCTTTTTTACCCTAGTGTCGGGTAGCTAGGATTGAGATTTAGTTGTCAAGATAATCCTCCGGGCTAATTTAGACTTAGTCGGCTCCGGCGACGGCGGGCGCTGGGGCGCGCGTAAACTTCTTGCGATAGCGCCCAATCCACAGCGAAATTAATGGCCCACCGATGAGGCCGGGCAGAATCCACGTTATCCATTGCCAGTCGGCGGGCATCTGGCGGCCCACGTTTTGCACCATGAAGGCCGTCACCATCGCCATATACGCGCTCAACATCCGGCTCATGTGTTCATACCACCAGGCGTTGCGGTCGGTGGGCGGGCGCACATAGCGGATCAGGTCGGGAAGGGCGATGGTCAGCAGCACCAAGCCAAACACGATGCCGAGAATGAAGAACACACTGGGAATGTTGGTGTTCAACATTCCGACAGCGCCGAACACCCCCCACCCGGCCAACCCGGCACCGGCCAGCGCGGCGACGATACTGCCCGCCCAATCCAGCCAGATGGGACGGTCGCCCTTCTGCGGGCGCTTGAGATACAGCATCCGGTAACCGGTGAGGGCCATATAAAAACTGAGGACGGCGATGATGCTTAGAAAGAAATTGAAGCGAAAGAACATCAGGCCCAGGGTCGAGGCAAAAATCCAGAACATGCTCCAGAAGAAAATTTTGCCCCACAAGCGGTGGGCGGGGCCGCCCTTGACGGTGAGCATGGCCAATGGCGCGACCAGCAAACCGAGTGCCCCAGCGGCGACGTGGGAGAGTACCAAAAAGCGGTCGAGCAGATAGAGTGGGTCCATAACGAAAGCCTCCAACACCAGGCGGCCCAAGCGCCGCCTGATAACGTGTTTACATTACGGCGGGTGAGGTCATGTGGGGTAGTGCCGGAGGTCATAGCGGGGTCATAAGAGTCCATAGAGAAACCGGGTTTCTTAAACACGGGTGGGGTAAAATGCGGCCCATGCCGACCATTGGTGTTTTTGACTCAGGCGTGGGAGGTCTCAGCGTTTTGCGCGCCATCCGCGCTCAACTGCCGCACGCGCCTTTGCTCTACTTCGGCGACAACGCCCACATTCCCTACGGCCCGCGCCCGATTGAGGAAATCCGGACTTTTTCTGAATCCATCGCCCGCCTTTTGTTGGCTCACGGGGCCGAGGTCATCGTCGTGGCCTGCAATACGGCCTCCGCCGCCGCGCTCAAACATCTGCGGGCCACATTCCCCGACGTGCCGTTTGTGGGGATGGAGCCAGCGGTGAAGCCCGCCGCCGAGCGAACGCAAACGGGAGTGGTGGGCGTACTGGCAACTCCAGCCACGTTTCAGGGTGAGTTGTTTAATTCGGTGGTGGAACGATTCGCACAGGGAGTGAAGGTGATTCCACAAATTTGCCCTGGCCTCGTACAACAAATTGAAGCGGGCGAACTGGATACGCCCGAAACCGAGTCAATGTTACGCGGCTGGGTTGAACCATTGCTGGCGCAAAACATTGATGCGCTGGTGTTGGGCTGTACCCATTATCCCTTTGTGATTCCATTGCTGGAAAAAATCTGCGGGCCGCGCGTGCGGGTGATTGATCCGGCTCCGGCCGTGGCGAGGCAGGTGGGGCGAGTCGTCACGCGAAGCGGTCCGACGGTTGGGGTGCTAACGTATCTCACCAGCGGTGAACCGCGCGCGTTTCAGCAGGTGTTGGAAAAATTGGGGATTGAGACCGGGGAGGTGAAGGGCGTGCGGTGGGCAGGAAATGTTATTCGGCTTGGAAGTGTCCGCGTCTAAATGCAGGCGCGGTTTAGGCATGGGCCGCCTCAAGCGCCGCTTCGGCTTGACTGGCCGCGTCAACCTCGGCGCGGTGCGCTCGATAGAACTCCAACGCTTCCTTTATACGAGTCTCTGGCAAGTCATAGTCGGTGGCGGTCTGAGCGGGAGAGGCTCCCCACTCATTGACACAAATTGCCACGGTCTGAACCCGGATGCCTGTGCCACGCAATACGGGTGTGGGCTGTCCCCCAGCGCCGCGCCGATAAGTGATGTTGGGGAAATTTGGGTCATCCAGACCCTGCGTCAGCGCGCCAACCTTCTCAGCTATGGCCCACAGCACAAATTGGTCAAAAGAGACGCCTTGTTGACGCGACAATTCCTCGGCTTGTTGTTTAAGTTGTGACGGCAGATTCAAAACGTAATCCGACATTTTCATGTACTCCACATGATGCGTGGCGCATCGTATAGCACATCCCAAGTGATGTCAACTTATAGACACGCCTGGCCCTCGGTGTTAAACTCTGGCCGTCATGTACCAAATCGAAAACTCCGGCGACTTAATCAAGAACCAACGCGCGCATTTACGGTCGCGCCTGCTGTGGTTGAGCGTTGGGCGCAACGTGTTCTTCCTCGGCCTCACCAGCCTGCTCACCGATATTTCAGCCGAGATGGTGAGCGTCGTCTTGCCGTTGTATTTGCTGTTTGGCCTGCGCCTCGCCCCACTCCAGTTTGGCTTGATTGATGGTTTGTATCAGGGCGCGGCGGTGCTGGTGCGCGTGGTCAGCGGCGTGCTGGCCGACCGCTGGCGGCGGCCCAAGGCGCTGGCCGCCGCCGGGTATGTGTTCTCGGCGATATGCAAAGCGGGCCTGTTGCTGGTGGGCGGCAGTTGGCTGGCCCTATCGGGGGTGGTGATTCTGGACCGGGTGGGCAAAGGCATCCGTACCGCGCCCCGCGATTCACTGATTGCCTCCAGCACAAACTCAGAGCGATTGGCCACCGCTTTCGGCGTGCATCGCGCGATGGACACCGCCGGGGCGATGCTCGGCCCGCTGGTCGCGGCGGGATTGCTGGCGCTCACCCCCAACGCCTACGATACGGTCTTTGTGGTCAGCCTATGTTTTGCCCTCGTCGGCGTGGCCGTGATTGTCCTGCTCGTTGAAAATCCCGCCCAACCCGCACCCGCCCCAACCGCGCCCACCGTGGATTGGCGCGTGGTGGGGCAATTGCTGGCTCAACCCAACTTTCGCGCGCTGGTGTGGGTGAGCAGTGGCCTGGCCTTGATGACTCTGAGCGACAACTTTATTTATCTCGCCCTGCGCCGCCACTTCAACTTTAGCCTCGGCGTGTTCCCGTTGTTGTATGTGGCGACGGCGTTGATTTACATGTTGCTGGCGATTCCCATGGGACGCCTGGCCGACCGGGTTGGGCGCACACGGATATTTGTGGCGGGCTATGGGTTGCTCGGCATCGTCTATACAATCCTGCTTGTGCCGGGCTTGCCATTGCCGATTGGGTTGAGCAGTCTCGTCGTGTTGGGCCTGTATTATGCCGCCACCGATGGCGTGCTGATGGCGCGGGCCAGCGAGCTCTTGCCTGATACATTGCGAACCACGGGCCTGGCGGTGTTGACCACCGGCACGGGCCTCGCGCGTTTGTTGGCCTCCTTCGCCTACGGCGCGGTGTGGGGCGGGTGGGGCCCGGAAATCGCCAACGTAACATTTCTGGTAGGATTGGCGGGTATGCTTGGCGTCGCGGCTCTGACTCTCCTCCGCGCTGACCAAAGAAAGAAGCTAACCCATGACTCCCGCGCCTAATCGCTCTTCTCGCCCGACAACGTTTGTGGCCGTCACGCTGGTGTGCGTTGCGGTTGCTATCGGCTACGTTTGGGCGCGGCAAAGCGCCCAGCCCGCCGCCAGCGCGCCGCCGATCTCTGTTTCGTTAATCGCTCCATCATCTCCAGGCGAACTGGCGGCGATTCAGAGTCAGCCGCATCTGGTCGTCATCAACCGTGAAGCGCCTTACATTGATTACGTCCGGCTGGTGAGCCTTGACCCGGCCACGCCGCGAATTTATCAGACCACGCTTCACTGTGACCGGATGCACTACGCGGCCGGCAACGGGATTTGCCTGCTCCGCGACCTGTCGGCGGGCGGCTCGGAGACCGTGCGGGTGACGCTCTTTGACTCCGGTTTTCAACCCCAACATACCTTCACGGTCGAGGGCTATCCCACCCGCACGCGCGTCTCGCCCGATGGTCGTTACGCCGCCTTCACCGTCTTCGTCACCGGCCATTCTTACTCTGACGCCAATATGTCCACCGCCACCGTTCTGCTGGACACGGCCAGCGGCGCGAGTCTGGGCAATCTCGAAGCGTTCACCATCTGGCGCGATGGCAAACAATTTCAAGCGCCGGATTTTAATTTTTGGGGCGTCACCTTTGCCAAAGACAGCGACCAGTTTTACGCCACCCTAAGGAGTTACGGCGTGACCTATCTGGTGCAAGGCTCGGTCTCGACGCGCGCCCTCACCATCATCGGGCAGGGCGTGGAGTGCCCCTCACTCTCGCCCGATGGCACGCGGCTGGCGTTTAAGAAATTTGTGCCGGAGGGCAAATGGCGATTGACCGTGCTGGACCTGGCGACGATGCAAGAGACACTCTTGGCCGAAACCGAGAGCATAGATGATCAGGTGGAGTGGCTCGACGACCAGCACATCCTGTATCAAAACATTGACCCCAACCCGCCCCCGTGGATGAGCGTGATGATGGTGCTGGCCGATGGTAGTGGCGCGCCGGAAGTGTTGGTGCCCAATGCCATTTCGCCCGCCGCGATGTCACAACCCGTTGCGGCCCGCGCGGTGGTGGACGGGCCTCGCCCGTGATATGCTTGCTTACGCCGTTCAGCGTGGGAGCCAACTGCGTAAGTCCTAATTGATTCAAACTGGAGACTCATCGTGGCACCCTCACCCCGCACTGATTCTGAAACCCGCCTTAAGCGCAGTGACCGCATCCTGGGCGGTTCGTTTGTGTTTGTGGCGATTCGATGCACGCTTCAATACGTCGTCCTGCCCTTTGCTCTGCCCCTGCTCGGCCTGGGCGGTTTGTTCTCCGTCATCATTAGCCTGGCGCTGGAAATTTTTGCCCTGGGGCTGATGACCTACAACGTCTGGCAGTTGTGGCCCACGCGTTGGCGCTGGCGCTATCTGGCGTTAAGCGTGGTGGCGGCGACGTTGGTGGGGGTGTTTGTTTATATGGATGTGCGCGCGCTAATGGGGGCGGGGGCGTAAACACATCAGGCGGGCATCAATTCCAAAACCGGCTCAGGGTCGGACTCCAACCAGGGGCGCTCTTCGATTTTCTCGGCTTCGCACAGATATTTCTTTCGATTGGCCACGCGCCCACACTTGGCACCGCTGTTGGCGCAAACCGCGCCGGGCAGACCAGTTGCATGTAGGCCTCGAGGTCGTGCTTCAAATCCTTTTTGCGTTCACACAACGTTTTGCTCATAACGACCTTATCTCTGCTATGCTTCAGACAACCTCGACCCGGCCGGCGTGTTCATCAAAGCAAACCAGGCTATGCCCCGGATCAATAATGGCGCGCACCGAGGCACCCGGCGCGAGCGTGAGCGTGTGCGCTTGATAACTGTGAACGAGCCGGCCCGAGGGCAACCGGGCGCTATACAGGTTCAGCACGCCCTGAAAATACCGCGCGACGATGCGCGCCGACCCGTCCACATCGGGGATAAACCGGACATCATCGGGCCGGACGGCGATCTCGACCGGCGCGCCGATGGGGAGCGCCAGGCGTTGGGACAGCAAACCCATCTCGGTCAGCAGTCCATCGGCCGTGACCCGGCCGGATAGAAAGTCGGTCTTGCCCATAAATTCGGCGACGAAACGGGTGGCGGGAGCGCCAAACACATCCTCCGGTGTTCCGCCTTGTTCGACCTGTCCATCATTCATCACCACCATCTGATCGCTCATCAATAAGGCTTCCTCTTGATTATGCGTGACAAAGAGGACGGTCGCCCCGCTCTGGCGCAGAATGCGGGCTACATCGGCGCGCACCTGCTCACGCAGACCGACATCGAGGCCGGAGAATGGTTCATCGAGCAGAAGCACTTTTGGGCGCGGGGCCAGCGCGCGGGCCAGCGCCACCCGTTGCTGTTGGCCGCCCGATAGTTCATGCGGCATCCGCGCCCCCAGGTCGCTCAGGCCCACCATCGCTAACACTTCGCGCACCCGCGCCGGACGATTCTCATTTCGCCCCAGACCGTAGGCCACATTGTCGGCCAGGCTCAGGTGTGGAAAGAGCGCATAGTTCTGAAACACCATGCCCACTTGCCGTTTTTCCGGCGGTATAAAGACGCCCGACTCCACCATCACTTGCTCGCCAATCTCAACCCGCCCGGCGTCAGGCCGCTCAAACCCGGCAATGAGTCGCAGAGTCGTCGTCTTGCCGCAGCCGCTCGGCCCCAACAGGGCCAGGATTTGGCCCGTCGGTATGGTCAGGCTTAAGTGACGCACGGCCTGAACCCCACCGTAGGCTTTAGATAAATTCTGACACCGGACGGCAATGGAATTCATGAGTCAACTCTCTGTTCGCGCAAGATAAAGAAGGTCATGGGCAATGAAGACAACAAAACCAGCAACAAGGCTGGCGCCGCCGCCTGGGCAAAAAAGGCCTCCGACACGGCTGACCACAGGGCCGTGGCCAGCGTCTTGAAACCAAGCGGGGCCAAAATGAGAGTCGCCGGTAATTCCTTCATCACGGTCAAAAAGACCAGGCTAGCCGCGCTGATCAGGCCCGGCCGGAGGAGGGGCAATGTGATGGTGAGAAAAACTTGCGCTGGCCGGCGGCCCAGACTGCGAGCGGCTTCTTCAAAACTCGGATGAATTTGCAAGAGCGAGGCCCGCACCGCGCCGACGGCTTGTGGCAGGAACAGGAGGCCATAGGCGATCAGCAACAGGGGCAGGGTTTGATATAACCACGGCGCATGATTTACCCCGAAGAACACGAGGGCCAACGCAACAACAATTCCCGGCAGGGCAAAGGTGGAATAGGTCAGGCGCTCCAAGAGGCGCGTGATCCGGCCCGGACGGCGCACGACCAAAAAGGCCACCGGCAAAGCGGTCAACACAATCGTCATCGCCCCCAAGCCCGAGGCCAGCACCGAGTTCCAGGTGGCCTGGCTCAATGCTGGAATGATCTCCCCGGCGTTCAAGCCGCGCAGGAGCCAATACACCAGCAGGCCCGCGGGCAACACCAGACTCACGCCCACGACTCCGCCGCAGAAGGCCAACGCCGGCCAGCGCCAAGGCCCAAGGCGCACCAAGGTCGGTGGGCGCGCCGCGCCCACGCCGCTCTGAAAATAGCGGCCGCGCTGGTGCAGGCGCGTTTCGAGCGCGAGGAAGATGAGCGTCAGCGCCACCAACACCAGCGCCAACAGCGCGGCTTGTGAACGATCAAAGGAACGATAAGCGATATAAATTACCCGCGTGAAGGTGTCGTAACGCATGATGGCGACCGCGCCAAAATCGCGCAAAACGTACAACGCGACCAGTAACCCGCCCGCGCCCAACGCTGGCCGCAAGAGCGGCAGGGTGACCCGGCGGAATGTGGTCAAGGGACTCTGGCCCAAACTGCGCGAGGCCTCCTCCAACGCCGGATCCATTCCGCTTAACGTGGCCCGCACACTTAACAGCACATAGGGATAACTCAGCAAGGTCAGCACGATCAGCGCGCCGGGAAAACCATAGATGTCGGGCAGGCGCGTAATGCCGAATGACTCTTCCAGCCATTGCTGTAATAGCCCGCGTGGCCCGAAGGCCGAAGCAAAGAGATAGGCACCGACGTAACTGGGGATGACCAGCGGCAGTGGGGTCACCACCGCCCACATTCGGCGCAGTGGCAAGTCGGTGCGAGCGGTGAGCCAGGCCAGTGGAACGGCCACCATCGCCGAGGTGACCGTGACGGAGAACGCCAGCCACACGGTGCGGCCGACCGTCTCCAACGTGCGGAGCCGGAATAGATTTTGCCAGGCGTCACTGCCCGCGCTCATGGCGCGGATGATCAAATAAGCGGTGGGCAGCAGCAAAGTGCTGACCAGCAGCGCCACCACACCCCACAACGCCAAAGTTGACCACCGGGAGAGCCAGGGTTTTGGCGTTCCTGATTCAAATCGAGTTGCTTCGGCCATTTGCATGGAAGACAGATTTAGGGGTTACGCACTTGGTCAGCGTGGGAGGGCTTTGTAAGCCCGATGTCATCGCGGTTGCACGCTTCGCGGCTCCCACGCTCAACTGCGTAACTCCTAAGATTAAGACCGACAGAATTAATTTACGGTAACACACCCGCGGTTTGCAAGAGTTGGGTGGTGCCGGCCAAATCATCCAAATCGGCCATATCAATTTCAAGCCGATTAAGTTCGGCCAACGGCGGCAGGCCCGCCTGAAGATTGACGCCCTCGACCAGCGGATATTCATACGTCTGACCGGCAAAGTATTGTTGCGCGACGGTTGAGATCAAAAAGTCAAGGAACTTTAGCGCGTTGGCCTCGTTTGGGCCGCTGGCCAACCGGCCCGCGCCCGCCACCATCACCAGCGAACCCGGCCCGCCGCCTGGCAGGAAGAGGTTGCGAGCCTGGAAACTTTCGCCGTGTTCCTTCAGAAAGCGATAGAGGTAATAGTGATTGACGAACCCGACCTCGACCTCGCCCGCGCCCACGGCCTCGACGAGTTGGGCATTGCCTTCAAAGGCTTTGGGGTGGTTGGCCTGAATGCCTTCCAGCCATTCGCGTGTTTTGTCTTCTCCCCACGCCGCGCGCATGGCCGTCACCATGGCTTGAAACGAACCATTGGTCGGCGCCCAACCGAGGCGGCCATCCCATTGGGCGTCAATGAAATCCCAAATGTCGGCGGGCAGGTCGGCGGGCGTGAGGGTCTCGGTGTTATAAACCACCACACGCGCGCGCGCCGATACGCCCATCCACAGGTCATTCGGCGAGCGGAATTCAGCGGACACTTTCGATAAAAGGTCCTCCGGCAGTGGCGTAAACAGCCCGGCGTTGGCCACCGCCCCCAGCCCACCCGGATCCTGGGCAAAGAACACATCGGCGGGGGAGTTTGCGCCTTCCTCCAACAATGTGGCGGCAATTTCCGAGGTGCTGCCATATTTCACTTCGACGTGAATGCCGGTGGCCTCGGCAAATTGGGCGATGATGGGGGCCACCAGATTTTCACTGCGACCCGAATAAACGACCAGCGAACCAGGGACGGCGGGCACCTCCACCGGCACTTCAACGGTGGCTTGAACAACTTGCGGCGGGGTCGTGACTTGCACCTCCACCGTCTCGCGGATGATTTGAGGGGTGGGCGTGGTTACGGGGGCGCAAGCCGAAATCGCCAACACCATGAGCAGGCTCATCAACACAACACAACGGGTAAACATTGAAAAAGAAGCTCCTTCTTGAAAGAAAATCATAACGCTGGGATAATGCTAATCACTATCGTCTTTATTATCCAGATGGGCCGGTTAATTCGGCCCGGAGGCTGAGGTCAAGTTGGAAGTTAACCGTAGTCAACAAAGCGGGCTGTGTGGTCTTGATGAGCATGACCACGCCCTGCCTCTCGGAACGGATTCAGAGGCCGAATCGCCGGAGACCATTACTCACGCCCGGCGCGAATATCTGGCGGAAGTGTATCGTTTGCAATCGCACGGTGAGGCGCGGGTGACGACGACGGCGCTGGCCGAGCGCCTGGAAGTGTCGCCTCCGGCGGTGGCGCGCATGATGCGGCGTTTGGCGCAGGAAGGTTATTTGCGGCGGCGGCCTTACAAAGGCGTAATCCTCACCCCTGAAGGCGAGCGCGAGGCGCTTAAATCCATCCGCCGCCACCGTTTGCTGGAAGCGTTTTTGGTGACGGTGATGAAGTTTGGTTGGGACGAGGTGCATGAACACGCGCATGGGTTGGATGAGGCGATTAACGACAAGTTCGAGGACCGGATGGATGAGTTAGCGGGCCACCCCAAACGGTGCCCGCATGGGGACCCCATCCCTAGCAAAGACGGCCAGATGCCGGAACTGCCCGACGCCAGCCTGGCGGAATTTGGAATCGGCACGCGCGGCGTCATCCGCCGCATCCGCAATCACACCCCCGAAAAATTGCGCTACCTCGCGGAATACAAACTGATGCCCGGCACGGCCATCACCCTGTTAGGCCGCGCGCCGTTCAACGGCCCGGTGCGGGTGAAGTCGCCCGCCGGTGAAAAGGTGTTGGGCGCGGAGATGGCGCGGGATATTTTTATTGAGGTGGGTTGACCTGGCTTGAAAGTTGTTTCCCATCATTCTGGGATGAGGTATTGGCTGGTTCATTAGTTCCAGGCATAGGCATTATGTAGCCAAAACTCCTTATTGAAAACTATATCTCACGGTTCGCTCATTTTTGGGGGAGAAACTCAAATTCTGGCCAAAACATGCAAAAATGGCCGAGATATTGCGTGTTTCTCCCAGACGGCCTGACGCAGGATAGTCAATGGTGTGAAATCTTAGG
>Ga0247727_10019765_pt1 | contig 10394 bp, 10 predicted proteins | sample WisWelCaveWW1625_FD_202498 | JGI IMG/M metagenome (GOLD analysis project Ga0247727, IMG submission 202498) | Biofilm microbial communities from Wishing Well Cave, Virginia, United States - WW16-25 | ecosystem: Environmental > Aquatic > Deep subsurface > Groundwater > Cave microbial mat | place... | reverse complement strand
TTATTGCTTAATAAATGAATTTATTAGAACCAAGACTAGCAAAATCATCGATGTAGATGAATTATGCTCCGTCATAACGAGAATTATTTGGTGTATATATAAAAACTTTTCGTTCAAGCAATGAGTTTCACGGTCATAAGCATAAGCACTGCCCCGAGAATAATTCCGATTACTAAATTTTTAATTGTGTTTACTGGCATTCCTTTTGCGTGCACTGTATTGATATCTTCCAGCTCCTGTATTCTTTTTTCGACAGCAGACAGCATCATTCGCCTGTCTGTAATCTGAGAAAGCGTCAGCGCGAGGTCGTCGTCTTTCACGCTGTGCCTTATCCAAGTTGCAAAGTCATTCTTGGTGTTGCTGACGTGATGCTTGAATGTTTGTTCAGGCATTGTTGTCAGTTCTGTTGCAAACTCGTACAAGTTCCGTATTTTCGCGCCTGAATTCAGGTGAAATACATGGTCTGGGTTGACATCTTTCAGGCTCACTTTATCACGCATTTAACCGCCTTGCTTTTCTTTCCATCTTCAGCAAGCGATGCTATTTCTCGCACAAGGCTTTTCATCAATGCTCTTTGCGCTTCAGTTCTGTTTTGAATGCGGTGCACTTCTTCTGCAATGCTTTTCTCCTCAAAGACATCTCTTATCCAGTTTGAAAAGTCATTCTTGTGCTCGTTTACGTGATGCCTGAATGTTTCTTCTCCCATTGTTTCAAGTTCATCAATTAATTCAAAGACACTTTTCAGCTTTCTTCCGTCTGAAAGGATGAAGTGCTTTTCTTCAGGAGCGTCTCCAAGCACTTTTTTCACAACAACGACTTCTGCTGATTGTTTCTTTGAGTGTGTTTTCTGTTTAGCTGCCTTCTTTTTTTGCATATTTCCACCTCTTTAAGTTGTTTTTACGTCGATGGCCTTTATAAATTTTACTTCTTAATTTGCTGCGATACTATCCTGGCCATCACGTCCTTGCTCTTTATTGTTGAGAGCTTTTCTGCAAGAGAGCCTAGTCCAAAAACATCCCTTACCCAGTTCTGGAAGTCGTTCTTCTCCTTATTGCAGTGGTGTGCGAAAGTTTCCTTTTTCATCTGTTTAAGGCCTTTTGCAAGCTCTGCAATGTTTTTGTACACGCTTCCGTCTGAGACGTAAAAGCTGTGCTCTGCTGCGCATTCTGTTATTTTTGTTTTTCCCATTTTTTTCACCTTTTTACACGTTTATCCACGAATTTTGTGGGGCGTTTGTTGTTATTCTTCGTTCATCTATTCTCAATCGTATCACTACATCGTTGAGAATATTCATGAATGCTATGAAGCAGTCGTAAGGCGTTTCATAAGGGTTGAAGTACTTGTGAACATCGCCGTCTGCAAACCATTTAGTGCACATATAGTAGAAATGGTCGCTTGTCGTGAGCTTTCTCCAAGTTTCAACCAATTCTTCATCGCGCGAACGCATAACTTCTCTCTTCAAAGAGTACAGCCTTTCAGCTGCAGCATTCTGCATCTTGTTGCCCAGCCACGCGCTAGTGTCTCTTTCAACATCTGCCCAGCTTACTGGATTGTGCACGTCAAGCACTTCTTTTGGCTGTGCTTCAGAAATCTCACTTGGCGTGTGGAATGAAATTCCTTGTTCTTTCACTGCTTTCGGCAGGTGTCTCAGGAAATTGAATATTCCTGTGTCAGCCCATTGATGTTCTCCGAATGTTTCGTAGTCCATAAACAAGTTTATTGTTTCTCCTTGTATTGGCGCAATCCATTTTGCGAATTTTTCTGCGGTTAACGGCCATCCGCTCCAGTTCTTGTCTGAAAACCTGAATGCAATGTCATCTGAAAGTTTGTAGTTCTTCAATAGCAGTCTCATTCTTCTTGTTGTTTTCGGCTGATAGACATAGTTTGGAGATCTCCAGCCTAGAACATGATCTGCACCCTCTGCAAGAATTGCCTTGTATCCCATTTTCTCCGTCATGTGCGCAAGCTCGTTGTTGTACACGAGCTCCGTATTCCTGAAAACACTTGGCTTTACTCCGAAGCATCGCTTGATTGCCTTTCTGTGCAAGTCTACTTGTTCTCTGAACTCGTCCTTGTCGTGCAGGAATGCAAGCGAATGGTAGTATGTTTCTGACAAAAGCTCCACATTTCCTGTCGCAACAAGCTCTTGGAAGCTTTCAAGAACTTCCGGAGAATATTTTTCAAACTGTTCAAGCGCAGTTCCTGTGATGGAATATGCTATTTTGAACTCTGGGTGCTTATTCAGCAGTTCAAGCATTATACTGTTTGTTGGAATATAGCATTTCCTTGCCACCTTGTTCATTATTTCTGCGTTCTTTTTGTCGTCGAAATAATCACTGTTGGCTCCTATGTCAAAAACCCTGTATTTTTTCAGCCTGAACGGCTGGTGTACTTGGAAATACATGCATAGATTTGTCATTTTTCACCTCACTTTTTCATAAATCATTTTGACTTTTCTTGCCGGCTCTTCAAGAGTGAACTTTTGGACTTCTATGTGGCCGTTCTCTCTCAAGTCGTGCAGTGCTTCTTCGTGCCTTAGCACTCCTACTATCTTGTTTGTCATCTCGTCAATATCCCAAAAGTCTACTTTCAACGCGTGCGTCACGACTTCAGACACTCCTGATTGTTTTGAGATTATGATTGGAGTTCCGTTTTTCATCGATTCGAGCGCAACAAGCCCGAAAGGCTCTGCAACAGATGGCATGACATAGAGGTCTGCCATCTGGAATGCCTTGTGCACATCATCTCCCTTTAGGAATCCTGTGAAAATTACTTTGTCGCTGATGCCGAGCTCTGCAGCGCGGTTTATCATTCTCGGTAGCATGTCTCCGTCTCCTGCGACAACAAATTTCACGTTATCGAGGTACTTAGACACTTTGTGCGCGACTTCAACAAAATAATCAGGACCTTTTTGTATTGTGACTCTGCCGAGGAACAAGACTATTTTTTCTGAATTGCTCAGTGGAGATGAATAGTTGATATTGTATGCAGGGTCGTCCTCGTCAATGCCCCAGTGCACGACTTCTATCTTGTTTTCAGGAATCTTATAGCAGTTCATCACGTTCTGCTTTGTGAAGTTTGAGTTCGCAATTACGACGTCTGCTGCTTTCAGTCCTTCAAACTCTCTTTGGCTTATATGCTGATTGGGATTGTTTCCTGTTCTGTCAAATTCTGTTGCGTGTATGTGCACTACGAGAGGTTTGCCTGATTTTTTCTTTGCAAGTATTCCTGCCTTGTATGTCATCCAGTCGTGAGCGTGAATTACATCAAATGATTCTTTTCCTGCAATCTTCACTGCAGCTGCAGAGTAGCGTTCAACTTCGTTGAACAAGTCTTTTCCATAGCCTCCTTTTGTTGTTGTCTTTCCGTACTGGTCTGCGTAGATTCCTGATGTCATGTAAGGCGTCAGCAAACTATCAACTTTTTTAACTGAGATGTTGTTTGTTCCTACAAGCTTTACAAAGTCTGCTTTTGCATTTTCAGGCGCTGATGGCATTACAAAGGTCACTTTGACTCCTTGCTTTGATAGTCCCTTGCATAGTCCGTGGCACGCTGTTCCAAGTCCTCCTGATTTGTATGGCGGAAACTCCCAGCCGAACATCAATACTTTCATTCAGCCACCTCAAGGTGTTTTTTTCCGCGTTCGCTGATTTCATAGATTTTGACATACGGCGAGCTGAAAACTTCTGTGGCAAATCCCCTGCCGACAAGATAGATGAGGTGGTTGTCGACCGTCTTCCAGTTTACTCCTGCTTCCTGCGACAGCTGATTGACTGTTTTTCTTCCAGTGCTTAGAACTTGCAGAATGTTCAGCCTTATCTCTTTGAAAGAACGCTTTCCTTTTCTTCCCTCTGGCGAGCCAAACTTTCCCATATTGAGTAGCCTTTTATGTATACCAGACTACACCTTATTTATAAAGATTTCGCTATTATAGTGAGAACTTAGTATGAAGATGATATTAGAGTGCAGTTTATTCGGAAATTATGATGAGAACATCTAGTGGTATGGACTATATTATGGAAAATATAAATTAAGCCTTTACAAAATCATCCATAATATCTTTGACTGTTAGAATTCCAAATGGCTTCTCTTTTCTGATTAGGACTATGCTTGAAATATTGTGTTCTACCATCATATTTATTGCGTCTTCAATTGTGTCTTCAGGCGTGCACACAATGCATCTTGGAGCAGGAGTCATAATATTTGTGACTGGAGTCTTGAGTGTGTTGGTTCTTTCACCGTGCTGATAGCCTGTTGACTTGAACTCTGTGTGCGAAGCTGCCCTTGGAACGTGTTCGCTTCCAGAAGCCCAAGTATGCACATTATTCATCAAGTCTATTAGTGTTGCAATGCCGATAAATGCTCCTGAAGAATCAACAATAGGAACTCTGTCGACATTTTCTTCTTTCATAACGTTAACAGCAGTGTCTATTCGGTCTGTTTCTTTCAGCACGACAAGTTTCAAGCTTGCTAATTCCTTCACTGGAATATTTGCATAGTTTTCTTTTATTGAGTTAATGACATCGATTGCTCTTACGACTCCCAGAACGCTTCCTTTCTTGTCTGCGACAGGCAGCGCCCTTGCATCTGCTGTTGACATTAATCTGCAGATTTCCTTTATGTCTGAGGTTGTTGATAGTATTGGGACAAAGAATTGGGTTTTGTTTGAGCTTCTTTTCTTCAGTATATTGCTTAGCTTCATTTTATCAGGGTCGATTCGTGAATTCATTAGCCATTTTCTGTCAATCATTCCGATGTACTGCTTTCCTTCATACACAAGTGTTACAGTGTCGTTTGCCTTGTGCAGCGCGCCGATCATGTGGCCGACTGTTGAAGTTATGTCAAGTGCAACAAATTTTTTATCCAATAAATCTCCTGCACTTACCATGCTTTTCAGTTTGCACGATGCCTTTTTAAGACTTTTGGAAAACGAAAGATTTTGCCTATTAAACCACGAACCTTTTTAAAGGCAGAAACCTTGTAAATTGTATGAATTCAAGGTTTGAGTGGGCTACTCCGGAAGTAGGAAGAGCGCGAAATGGGATAGATGTAAGCAGCAAGGGGCATTCTACATACAAAATATTCAGTCCATTTTCTCACAGTTCATCTTATTCAATACCAGTGCCTGGAAAAGAGTCAGTAAGGGCAGACTCTGTTGAGGGAATTTGGCAGGGCCTAAAAATCATAGATGGCGTTACCGATGAATCATTGTTTCACGGCAGGCCTAAAAAGAGAAAAGGCATTCCGAGCGGACACAGATACGAAGGATTTACCTGGGACAATAAACCTACTCTCGATTATAAATCTGCAAGAAAACAAATTTATGTTCCTGCGTATGTTTATCACGCAGTAAACAACTGCGTTGATTCTGTAAAGGAAGACCTTGAACATCGCTTGCAGTCAGGCAACGTGGTTATTTATGATGTAGACTCAAATGGAAGCATTAATGATTTGTCACAGCCTTATTCTCACGCATCGCTTTTGGTTGACCTCCTGAATGTTTTGAAAGATTCGCCATTGCCTCCTTTTAATAAAACCCATTTCACATATCTTGATGAACAGACTGATGCGGCATATGCGTATTTGCCTGAGCTAAATGGATTGCAAAAAGAATTGCTTTGGACTGTTCTTACATTTGCTTACAGGTTCAGTCAAGACGAGCTTAAGCAAAGTTTTGGCAAACATTTCATAGTCGCACAAGGTCCTTCGCATCTTCCCGCTTTTTGATTTCTAGCTTGTTTATTTCCTTGCGATGAAGAATTCCTTCAACTGCAAAATGCACAACTTTTCTGCTTGCTTTAATCCATACTCGCTTAATCGGTACAAGAATCGTTAGTTTTACTTCTGTATTTGCCGAACTAGTGCCAAGCTCTTTTTTGATTTCTTTTTCGGTCCAGGAAGACATTTTTCCCGACTCGCTAACATAAACAAATGGGTCATTCAGTGAAGGCTCTATTGTCATCATTGAACGTATTTGCGTTGCTTTTTCCCATGAGGTATAATGAATTCCCGCAATATATGCGTCGTCTTCAATTATCTTTAATCCTTGAATGATTTTGCCGTCTGCAAATACTTCATTTCCTTTTAATTCGAAGAAAACCTCTTTTGTCGCATAATTCTTTCTTTCAATAATCTCTCGGAGTTCATAATAGCCTCCATAACCAAATCCAGGCACTCTCATAAAAATTGAGTAAAGACTGTCAATTAATAACTTTGCGTTCGGGAAAACCTATATATAGGGGATTTGCTCTTTGTGCCCTATGTCATTGTGGCATCATAAGAAGATAACTGACGTTCTTTCAGAACTCAAAACAACTCCTTCGGGAATCTCTGACGCAGAAGCTTCTGCAAGGCTTGAAAAATACGGCCCTAACAAGATAAAGGATGCAAGGAAAACAACTGCTTTGCAGATATTTCTTAACCAGTTTAAGAGTCCGATTGTATGGATTTTGATTGCAGCATTCGTAATTTCGCTTGTTTTGAAAGAGATGGTAGACTCAGGTGTTATTGGAGCAATAATAGTTCTTAATGCTGTTCTTGGCTTTGTTCAGGAGTTTCGCGCAGAAAAGGCAATTGATGCCTTGAAGAAACTTCTTTCGCTGAAAGCAAAGGTTTTGCGAAACAAGGAAGAGATGGAAATTCCTGCTGAGCAGATTGTTCCAGGTGATATTTTATTGCTTGAGACAGGCGACAAGATTTCTGCAGATGCTCGTTTGACAGAATCAATTAATCTTGAAACTCAGGAAGCTTCTTTGACAGGTGAAAGCACTCCCGTAGCAAAGGAAATAGGAGTTCTTGGCGCTCACATTAGCATTGCAGACCAGTCAAATATGGTGTTCTCAAGCACTATAATCACTCGGGGAAGGGCAAAGGCTGTTGTTGTCGAGACAGGAATGGGCACTCAGATTGGAAGAATAGCATCTTTAATTCAGCAGACTCCGCAGTCTCAAACTACTTTGCAAAAACATCTTGCTTCGCTTGGCAAATTCCTTGGAATTGTTGTTGTTATTATTGCAGTAATAACTTTCTTGGTAGGCATCAGCACTGGAAAAGATGCTTATACAATGTTTTTTGCCGCAATCGCGCTTGCAGTTGCAGCCATCCCTGAGGGTTTGCCTGCTGTTGTCACAGTCGCACTCGCCCTCGGTGTCCAAAAGATGGCGAAAAGCAATGCTCTTGTGCGAAGCTTGCCTGCAGTTGAAACATTGGGTGCGTGCACTGTTATCTGCACTGACAAGACTGGAACTTTAACTCATAATGAAATGACCGTAACTCAATTGTATGTGAATGGTTCTTTTGTTGCTGTTTCAGGCTCTGGATATGATGCAAATGGTGATTTTGGCGGTAATTCCGAGCATTTCAAGCGCTTGATGGAAATAGGCGCTCTTAACAATAATTCGAAGCTGAGGAAGGAAAACAACGAGTGGAAAGTGTTTGGCGACCCTACTGAAGCTGCCTTGCTTGTCAGCGCAAAAAAAGCAGGCATTAGCATTGAAGACCTGCAGAAGAAATTCAAGCGTATTTCAGAGATGGAATTTACTTCAGAAAGAAAGCGCATGACGACAATTCACGAGCACGCTGGAAAGAAAATTGCATTGACAAAAGGCGCTGCAGAGGTCGTTCTTTCCTTGTGCGACAGAATTAATGTCAACGGCAAGATTGAGCGCTTGACAAAGCAGAGAAAGGAAGAGATTCTTTCTGCCACTGAAAAGATGGCTGGGCGCGCATTAAGAGTTCTTGCTTTTGCTTACAAGGATGATCCTTCTGGAAATCTTGAGGAAACAATGGTATTTGTCGGTTTGCAGGGCATGATTGACTCGCCAAGAGAAGAGGCAAGGGAAGCTATTGAGAAGTGCAAATCTGCAGGGATTAAAGTGATTATGATTACAGGAGACCATCTTTTGACTGCGAAAGCTGTTGGGAAAATGCTTGGTATTTCAGGAAAAGCAGTTACAGGTGTTGAACTTGACCATTTGAGCAGTCTTTCAGACAACGTCGAGGACATTTCAATATACGCAAGGGTAAACCCTGAGCACAAGCTGAAGATTATTGATGCGCTGAAACAAAAAGGCCACATTGTTGCGATGACAGGCGACGGCGTCAATGACGCTCCTGCGCTGAAAAAGGCAGACTTGGGCATTGCAATGGGTATTGCAGGCACTGACGTTGCCAAGGAAGCCTCTGCAATGGTTCTTGCCGACGATAATTTTGCATCCATTGTTAATGCTGTTGAGGAAGGAAGAAGGATTTTTGACAACATTAAGAAGTTTGTAGAGTATCTCTTGTCAAGCAATATGGGCGAAGTGCTGACTGTTTTCACGGGAATCTTGATAGGAATGCCTTTGCCGGTAACAGCATTGCAAATTTTGTGGATAAATCTTGTTACAGACGGCGCTCCTGCGCTTGCGCTCGGCGTAGAGCCTGCAGAGCCTGATATCATGAAAAGAAAGCCTAGAATGATTTCAGAGCGCATTGTAAACAAGAAACGCACAATTTCAATATTCGTGATAGGAATAATAATGATGCTTGGAACGCTCGGAATATTTCACTGGGCTTCTTTTGATAATCTTGCATATGCCCAAACAATGGCTTTTACAACGCTTATGATGTTCCAGATGGCAAATGTTGTCAATCAAAGATCTGAAACATCTTCAATATTCAAGATAAGATTCTTCTCAAACAAGCTTCTTTTGCTTGCAATTGGAATCTCAATAGCTCTTCAGTTTGCAGTTGTATACGTTCCATTTCTTCAGAATCTCTTCGGCACAGTTGCATTGAGCGCAATGGACTGGGTGTACAGCGTCATTACTTCGCTGAGCGTCATCGTTGTAAGCGAATTCCTGAAATTTGTTTGGAAATAAGCGCAGTCGTAAGCGCGCCTTTATTCTTGAATTAACTTGAAAAATCCAGCAAGGCAAAAATAAAAAATAATTTAGTCTTGCTGTATTTTTCTCTCGTAGAAACCAAAGAGGCGCAGAAGCAACAATGCTCTTTATCGTTTATATTTTCGCATTAACAATGAATTAGAAACAACAGAAACACTGCTGAATGCCATTGCAGCACCTGCAATTACTGGGCTAAGAAGCCAGCCTGTAAATGGATACAATACTCCTGCAGCGACTGGGATGCCTATGGTGTTGTAAATAAACGCCCAGAAAAGATTTTGCTTTATTTTTCTCAGAGTATCCCTGCTTATTTGCATTGCCTTGATTACATCTCTCAAATCATTCTTCACAAGCACGATATCGCCTGATTCTATTGCAATGTCTGTTCCTGCTCCGATTGCTATGCCGACATCAGCCTGAGTCAATGCCGGAGCGTCGTTTATTCCGTCTCCCACCATTGCAACCTTTGCTTTTTTCTGTATTTCCTTTATTTTCCTTGCCTTGTCTGCAGGCAAGACTTCTGCAAGAACGCTGTCAATGCCCGCCAGTTTTGCAATTGCCAGCGCAGTTCTCTGGTTGTCTCCTGTAATCATCAGCACTTTCTTTTTCATCTTGTGCAGTTGTTGTATGGCTTCCCTTGAACTCTCTTTCAGCGTGTCTGCAACGCCGATTATTCCTATTATTTTCGCCCCATATCCTACAATGACTGCTGTTTTTCCCATCTGCTCGAGTTTTTGCAGTGCATTTTCTATTTCTTCTGTTTTCCTGAATAATTTTCTGCTTCCGAGAAGAATTTTTTTGCCTTCAAGCATTGCCTCAACGCCTTTTCCTTCGATTGCCCTGAATTTTGTTACTTTGGGAATATCTTTTACTTTCTCGACAATTGCGCTCGCAAGAGGGTGTTCTGATGGCTTCTCAACTGCAGCCGCGATAGTAATGACTCTTTGTTTTGTAACTCCAAATGCAATAACATCTGTTACTTTCGGCTTTCCTGTTGTGAGTGTTCCTGTCTTGTCAAAAACAATTACTTCAACTTCGTGGGCTTTTTGCAGAGCTTCTGCATTCTTGAATAGTATTCCCTGCTCTGCAGCCCTTCCAGAGCCGACCATTATTGCAGTCGGCGTTGCCAAGCCAAGCGCGCAAGGGCAGGCAATTATGAGCACTGAAATGAATGTTGTCAATCCAAATGATAGTCCTGCGCCGAAAAACCATCCAATAAGGCTTGCAATGGCAATTACCATTACTGCAGGAACAAAATATAGTGAAATCTTGTCAGCTAAGCTTTGAATCGGCGCCTTTGAGCCCTGCGCGTCTTCTACCATTTTCACAATCTGTGCTAGCATTGTGTCTGCTCCGACACCAGTTGCCTTGAATGTGAGGGTTCCGTGCTTGTTTATTGTCGCTCCAATTACATTGTCCCCTTTCTTTTTCTCAACAGGAATGCTTTCGCCTGTTATCATTGATTCATCAACGCTTGAGTGCCCTTCAACAACAAGTCCGTCAACTGGA
>Ga0247727_10019764_pt1 | contig 10394 bp, 9 predicted proteins | sample WisWelCaveWW1625_FD_202498 | JGI IMG/M metagenome (GOLD analysis project Ga0247727, IMG submission 202498) | Biofilm microbial communities from Wishing Well Cave, Virginia, United States - WW16-25 | ecosystem: Environmental > Aquatic > Deep subsurface > Groundwater > Cave microbial mat | place... | reverse complement strand
GTAGAAGGCGCCGCTGACCCAGGCATGCGGACGCGCCATCAGCTTCCAGAACACGAGCAATACGGCCACGACCGCGCCAAACGACCAGCTGATCAGCTGCGGCTTCTTGAGACGGTCCACCAGGCGGGAGAACAGCGTCACGAACGGGCCCATGGCGATCGCGCACACCAAGTCGACGTAGGGCACCATCCGCGAGCCCAAATCCCCCAGGACCAGCGCCCGGCTGACCGGCTTGATGACGTAGTAGGCCGTGATGATGAGGAAGAAGTAGAGGAAGGTCAGCAGGACCTTGCGCCCTTCGCCCGGGCGCAGCTGCGCGAACCGCCGTGAGAGAGATCCGAATGTCCGATGCATCGTCCGGCTCCGTTACGCCCGCAGCATGATCATCGACGTGAGACGACCGGTCGACGGCCCTTCGCGCCGCAGCGAATACCAGCGCGCCGTCTCGCACGCCGTGCAGCAGCCGGTGTCCAGGATGCGGCCCGCGTGCACGCCGCTGCGCGTCAACTGGGTGATGGCGGCTTCGGTCAAGTCGCAGGTGCGGCGGCCGCGCGCCTCGCGCACGAACCCGCCGAAGGTGCGCGAAAACTCCGGCCCGACCTCGTAACAACAGGCGCGGATCGAGGGCCCGATGGCTACTGTGATGTCCTCGGGCGCGCAGTGGTATGTGTGCCGCAACGCGGCCAGCACCCGCGCCGGCAGCCCGGCGGCCAGGCCGCGCCAGCCCGCATGGGCCAGCGCCACGACGCCGCGGCGGGCATCTGCGAAGAACAGCGGCAGGCAGTCCGCCGTCCTGATCAAGAGCGCCACCCCGGGCGCTGCCGTCGCCAGCGCGTCGCACCCGGCAACCGGCGCGGCCGGAACGCGGCCATCCACCATCGCCGTGCTCGCGCCGTGCACCTGCTCGGCCTCAACGCACCGCGCGCCCGCGCGGCCGGCCAGCAGTGCTGCGCGGTCCGTGTGCCGGTCCGTCACCGTGGCGATGACGCGCGGCGAGGCCCAGCCGGCCAGCCGCCAGCCGCCGGCGGGGAATACCGCCAGCGCGCGGGGGCTAGTCGCCACCGCTGGCATCCGGCGCCTCCGTTTCGCTGGCGAGCGCGTCACCCGGCGGGACCGGCAGCCCGATCAGGGCCGGGTCGACCGCTTCGCCCGACTTGACGACCTCGAGATGCACATGCGGCTCAATCCAGCGGTGCCGGGCGTTGCCGGTCTTGCCGACGCGGCCGATCAACTGGCCTTGCCGCACCCGCGCGCCTTCCTCGATCTCGATCTCGTGCAGGTGCGCGTACAGGCTGCGCAGGTCGTTGCGGTGCTGGATCACGACGTAGCGTCCCAAGCCCTTATGCGTGCCCGCCTCGATCACGCGCCCGCTGCGGATCGCCCGCACCGGGGTCTCGAGGGGTGCTTGCAGGTCGATGCCCCGGTGGCGCCGATTCCCGCTGCGGGGCGCGCCGAAGTCGCCGCTGCCCTTGGCATCATGGCGGACCACGAGCGTGTCAACCTCGACGGGGATGGCGACCGGCTGCCAGTTCACGTACGGCAGCTCATGCGCCGCGACGGCGGCGAGCGCCACCCCGGCGGCCCCGGCCGCCCATACCCAGCGGCGCGCGAGGACGCCACGCCAGCGGCGGGAGCGCGTCATTCCGACGGCGCTCCTTGCTTTTCATGCTGCAGCGCGCAGACCTTGTTCTTGCCGGTCGTCTTGGCCTTGTACAATTGCTCGTCGGCCAGGCGGATGAGCTCCTTGTAGTCGGACTCACGGTCCTGCGGGAACCGCCGCACGGCCACGCCAAGGCTGACACTCAGGTTCAACGGCTTTTGCATTCCGACGAACTCCTCGTACACCGCCTTGCGGATCCGCTCGGCCACGACGAGTGCGCCGGTCGTGCTGTTGGTGTCTTCGCCGTAGCCGGTCTCGGGCAGCATGATGATGAACTCTTCCCCGCCGTATCGGCCCGCCAGGTCGATGGCCCGCACTTCTTTCTTGATCAGCTTCGAGATGATCCGCAGCACCGCGTCGCCCTGGGGATGCCCCAGCGTATCATTGACCGCCTTGAAATTGTCGATGTCCACCATGAGCAGCGAGATGGGCAGCTTGAACCGGTTGGCGCGCTCGATCTCCTGGATCAGCCGCTTCATGAAGTACTCGCGGTTGTGCACCCCGGTCAGGCGGTCGAGGATCGCCACCTCGCCCTGCACCGCGATGGCCAGCGCCAGCGTGAGCTCTTCCCAGATGGCTTCATAGAACAGCTTCTGCTGCTCGTAGCTCTTGAGCACGTCCGGATGGCAGCGGATCATGAGGAACCCCAGCACGCTGTTCTCGATGATCAGCGGCACGATCATCTGCTCGCTTGCCGCCCCGAGCTGCGCGGCGCGCTCGGGCTTGAGCAGCGTGTCGGGACCGTCCTTCTCGGTGCGCGTCCACGTCTTCTGGGTCGTGATCACGCGGGCGAAGGGCTGGTCGGTCGGCTGGAACTCGGTCTTGGCAAAAAACGTCTCGTCGCAGTAGCGGCCCATCTCGAACTTGATCGTATCCGTGTCGATGTGCAGCAGCCAGCAGCTGACCGCGCTGTTGGCCTGATTGACGCTCGTCGCCCGGCTGGCCGCCTCGACGATCGCCTGGACGATGACGCGCTTGTCCAGCCGCTTGGTGAGCGTCTGGCCGAGCGTGAGCAGCTGCTGGTACTGCTGCTGATGCTGGTCCAGCACGAGGCGGATTTCACGCTTGGCCGCCGACGCCTGGGCCATCTCCCGCTGCTTCAGGCTCGTCACGCGTCCGGCCATCGCCACGGCCAGGAGGGCGCAGCCCCCCACGGCGAGGCCCACCACGATCAGGCTCAGGACCGCCAGGACGACGAGGAACGATTCGAAATCGAGCGAGATCGGCAGGAAAGGCTGGATCGCCAGGAAGAGCCCGGTGAGACGGTCGGCCATCTCGAAGTTGCCCGTCATGTACATGGCAACGGTCACGAGAGCCACCGCGAACAGCAACCAAAGAAGTCCCTTGAGAAATGCCATTGGGGCCGTGCTGTAATTTTACCTGGCCGGCGGAGAGGCCGTCAAAATAAAACCTTTCAAGACGAAGAGTTGCGAAATACCGGGGCTTGCGCTACCATCGACAGACGGACCCTGAGACAACCGGCGACGCGGGAGGAGCGGATGGCGATTTCTGGACGGCTGAAAGCGTTCCTGGATGGCGCGAAGGTCAAGTATGCGGCGGCGCGGCACCCGGTCGCCTACACGGCCCAAGAGATCGCCGCGGCTCAGCACGTCCCGGGCCGCCAGCTGGCCAAGAGCGTGCTGATCATCACCGACCGCGGCCCGGTCCTGGCCGTGCTGCCCGCGTCCTACCTGATCGACCTCAAGAAGTTGAAGGCCTTCCTGCGCGCCAAGAAGCTGACGATCGGCAAGGAAGCCGGCATCAAGGAGCGGTTTCCGGACATCGAAGTCGGCGCGATGTCGCCCTTCGGCAATCTGTACGACGTGCCGGTGGTCGTCGACCGGTCGCTTGAGGCGGCGGAGCATATCGTCTTCAACGGCGGCTCGCACACGGACACCATCAAGCTGCGCTACCGTGATTTTTCCGCCCTCGCAAAACCCAAAGCCGGCGCGTTCAGCCTGACGCCCCCGCGCGCGCCCGCAAAGAAAAAAGCGCGCGCCGGCCGGCCGTCGGCCAAACGCGCACGGTCCACAGCGCGCCCGCGCACACCCGCCAGGCGCTCCACCAAGCACCGCTAGGCACCGTCAGTACCAGCCGTGCGTCGGCATGTCGGCGCCCGCGTAGAGGTGCGCGGTGGCGTTGATCCAGAGTACGTGCGGCGAGGTCCCCTCGAGCTCAAACGCGGTCACCCCGCCATTGTCCAACCGCAGGCGCCGCAGCAGCGCATCGTAGTCCGCGCCCAGCACGTCCGCCAGCAGCGCGGCGATCACGCCGCCGTGCGAGACGATGATGTACTCGCCCTCGTGCCACGGCGCCGTCACCCGCTCAAACACGCGGCGCACCCGGTCGCGGAACGCCGCCAGCCCCTCAGCGCCCGGAATGATGACCGATGACGGCGCCACGCGCCATTGGTCGTAGACCCCGCTGAACTTCGCGTTGATGTCGTCCGGGGTCAGTCCCTCCCAGGCCCCAAGATTCATCTCCGCTAGGTCCGTCTCAACCAGCGGCGTGAGACGGTGGCCGTTGCCTTCCGCGATCCCTTTCGCCGTCTGCTGGCTGCGGAGCAAGCGGCTCGTCACAATGCCCTTCACCGGACGGTGCGCAAAGAATTCGCCGAGCTTCTTGGCCTGCTCCCGGCCCAGCGGGCTGAGCGGCTGGTCCGCGTGGCCCTGCAGGCGGTTCTCGCCGTTCCACTGGGTTTGGCCGTGGCGGACAAGGTAGCAGCGCGTCATGGGCTGAGCGGGGAGGGGCTCACAGGCCGTAACTGGAGGCGACCTGATTCAAGACGTCGTCGGACACGAAGATCGGCGCGTCGGCGCGCAAGGCGATCGCGATCGAGTCCGACGGGCGCGCGTCCACTTCCATGCGCTCCCCGGCGCCGTTCTGCAGCACCAGCGTCGCGAAGAACGTGTTGAATTCCAGCTTCGTGATCACGATCTTCTCCAGCGTCGCGCCGAGCTTGGCGATCGTGTTGCGCAGGAGATCGTGCGTCAACGGCCGGGGCGGCTCGATGCCGCTGATCTTCATCTTGATGGCGGTGACCTCCGAGATGCCGATGATGATCGGCAGCAGGCGAGCCCCCCCGCGCTCCTTGAGCACGACGACCTGCTCGCCCCGCCGCTCGTCGATGCGGATCTTGCTCACGTCCATTTGGACGAGCCCGTTGTCGTGTGCGGGAGATTGTCCCATCGCAGCCTCACTGAATGTGTGTGCTCCTTACTGTATCATGCGGCGTTTCGCAGTGTCAACCAGGCGGCCCGGCTTAACAACGCGTAACGGCGCGTACCCGTTGATAGAAACACTTGAATCCACGGCCAGACCGTGCTAGAATCTTGTAAACCACAGGAGGTGGGGATGCCACAACGAACTGGGTCGGCGCTGCTCATGCTCGCCGCACTGGTCGTTACGGTCGGGTTGGTGGTTGGTTCTCCAGCGGTTGGAGAAGCAGCCGACGGTGACGGGGCCGCGTGGACCCTGTCGCTCACCAAGGACTACACGGCAAGCCCGTGGACGTCCGAAGTGGGCTGGAGCAATCGGGCGCTCGGCAAGCTGGGGTTCGGCCTGAAGAACACGCTGTTGGGCTGGACCGACCTGTTCGTCGAGCCGAAGGAAACCGTCGATGGGGGCGGCAATCTCCTCGTGGGCCTCGGCATCGGGCTCAAGGACTCCCTCGAGAACACGCTCGGCGGGATCCTACACCTCGTGACGTTTCCAATCACGAACCTCGATGTGCCCCTGCCGGAAGGCGGAACGCAGGTCCTCAGCTAGCACGTCTCCCTGCGAAACCGTTCGACACACCCCCTTGCGGAAGCGCGCAGGGGGGTGTGGTTTTTTCTTGTCATCCTCCCGGCCGCCCACGATAATAGACCCGGTGTCCGGACGCGTGTACGACCGATGTCACGGGAGGAATGTGTCATGCGCACTGCTTCGCGGCACGTGATCGGCCTGCTCTTCATCGCCCTGCTCACGCTTGCGGGCGGCAGCTCGGCCTCGGCCGAAGAAGCCATCTGCCCCATTTGCCAGCGCGCCGGCAACGCCGGAGCGCCCTACGGAGAGAAGATGGGCAACACGCTGGTGCGCGGCACCGCCAACACGCTGATGGGTTGGACCGAGATCATCCGCCAGCCGGCCGAGGAGGCCAAGAAGGGCGGCAACGTGCTGGCCGGCCTGGCCAATGGGCTCGGGCGCAGCATCCAGCGCACGGCCGCCGGAATCGGCGAGGTCCTCACGTTCTGGACGCCGAAGATGAATGAAGAATACGTGCAGTTTGCCCAGGACTGCCCCATCTGCATGGGGAATAAGGCCAGCGTGGCGGCCACTCAGCAGGCAGCCGCGCAGGACGTGGCCAACCGCGCGAAATCCAAAGCGGAAGCCAAAGCAAAAGCCGAGGCTGACGCCGCCGCGGCCCAGTAGCCAATCCCTTCCACGCCCCGCGTGCCGCCGGCATGCGGGGCGTTTTCATTTTTCCTTGACACCTCCATCCGGCTGGAGTATTTACTCTACACAACATAGTGTGTTGCCCTGGTGCCCCGCCTCGTGGCGGGGTGAAAAGGGAACCCGGTGAGAATCCGGGACGGCCCCGCCGCTGTAAGGGGGACGAAAGCGGAGCAGTTCCTCGATCCGAGGAACAGCCACTGTCTGGCGCAAGCCGGATGGGAAGGCGCTCCGAGCGGTAGCCCCCGAGTCAGAAGACCTGCCAGGAACGTGTCTTGATTGGCCCTCGTGGGTGGGTGCCGAACCATGGGTTTCCCTGCCCCCGACCGCTCCCCGGTCGGGTTTGTGTTTCCGGCGCATCCCTCAGGCCAGAGATAGGAGGGGCGCATGGAGCACATCGCCTCCACCACCGGCACGCTGACCGTGAAGAAACGCGCGGGTCAGCACGTTCCATTCTTCGAGGTCCGCATCCTCCGGGCGATCGAAAGCGCCTGTAAGGCGCACCTCGGCCTCCCTCAAGAGATCGCCCTTGATCCCTCCTGGCAGGCGACGGCCGCTTCGGTCACGCGCGACGTGGTCGCCTGGTGCCATGCCCGGGCCGCGCACCATCCTGTCCTGTTCATCGAAGACATCCAAGACGCCGTCGTCACGCACCTGCGCGCCGCCGGATGGCCGCAAGTCGCCGACCGGTACGCCGCGTACCGGCTCCAGCAGGAGGCGAAGCGGCTCGAGCGCGACCGGCTGACTGTCCGCAAGCGCGACGGCCGCACGGTGACGTTCCGGCCTGAGAAGATTGCCATCGCCATCGGCAAGGCCTTTGCGGCCGGCCATTCGGGCGAACCGCTCTCCTCGGCGGAACAGCAGGCCGTGCTGGATGCGGCGGATGCAGTCGTGGCGCGGCTGAAGGCCGGCGCGGCGGCGCTTGCGGCGGATATCGAGTTGATCCAAGACCTCGTGGAGCTCGTGCTGATGGAACACGGCCATCACGATGTGGCCCAGCGCTATATCCGGTACCGCGAAGAGCGGACCCGCGCGCGCGTCAGCCCCCCTGAACCGCCGTCGCTCATCCTCAAAGAACGGCTGCACGTCACGCAGACCGACGGGACCACGCAACAGCTGGACCTTGAACGGCTGAAGCTCTCCATTGCCGAGGCGTGCTGGGGCCTCGAAGACTCAGTCTCCGTCGACGCGATGCTGGAGCGCACACTGGCCAATTGCTTCGACGGCATGGCCGCTGCGCAGATCGCCGAGGCGGCGCTCCTGGCAAGCCGATCCCTGATCGAAGAGGATCCGGCCTACAGCATGGTATCGGCCCGCCTGTTGCTGCGGACCATCTACCGGGACGTCCTGGGACGCCCGGCCACGATCGTGGAGATGGCCGACGCGTACCCGGCGGCGTTCCGCCAGGCGCTGGCGCTGGGAGCGGAACACAAGCGGCTGGACCCGGACTTGCTCGACTTCGACCTGGACGCGCTGGCCCGCGCCATCCGTCCGGAGCGCGACTTGCAGTTTGCGTACATGGGCCTCCAGACGCTCTACGACCGGTATTTCATCCACCACGAGGGCCGGCGGCTCGAGGCGCCGCAGATCTTCTGGATGCGCATCGCAATGGGCCTGGCGCTGCGCGAGCCGCAACAGCGCGAGCAGCGGGCGATTGAATTCTACGAGATGACGTCGACGTTCCGGTACGTGCCCTCAACGCCGACCCTGTTCAACGCGGGCACCCTGCACCCGCAGCTCTCCTCGTGCTTCCTCACCACCATCCAGGATGACTTGGACCATATCTTCGAGTGCATCAAGGACAACGCCCTGCTCTCCAAGTGGAGCGGCGGGCTCGGCAACGACTGGACGCCGGTGCGGGCCATGGGCGCGCTGATCCGCGGCACCAACGGCAAGAGCCAGGGCATCATCCCGTTCATGAAGGTGGCGAACGACACGGCCGTCGCCGTCAACCAGGGCGGTAAGCGCCAGGGGGCGGTGTGCGCGTATCTGGAAACGTGGCACCTGGACGTCGAAGAGTTCATGGAGTTGCGCAAAAACACCGGCGACGACCGCCGGCGCACGCACGACATGCACACCGCGCACTGGATCCCGGATCTCTTCCTCCAGCGCGTGCTGGCCAACGCCGAGTGGACCCTGCTGTCACCCAATGAAGCGCCTGACCTGCATGACCTGTACGGCCAGGCGTTCGAGCAACGGTACCTCGAGTACGAGGCGCTAGCCCGCGCGGGACAGCTCAAGCAATGGAGAGCCGTACCCGCCGTGCAGCTGTGGCGAAAGATGCTCAGCATGCTGTTCGAGACCGGACATCCCTGGATCACGTTCAAGGACCCGTCCAACATCCGCTCGCCGCAAGACCACGAGGGCGTGGTGCACAGCTCGAACCTGTGCACGGAGATCTTGCTGAACACCTCGGCCGAAGAAACCGCGGTGTGCAACCTCGGCTCCATTAACTTGGCGGCGCACGTGAGCCCGGCCGGACTGGACGGGGGCCAGTTGGCGGAGACGGTCCGCGTCGCGATCCGCATGCTGGATAACGTCATCGACATCAACTACTACCCCACTCCGGAAGCGCGCGCGTCCAACCTGCGCCATCGACCCGTCGGGTTGGGGCTCATGGGCTTCCAGGACGCGCTGTACCTGCAGGGGCTGAGCTATGCCTCGCCGCACGCGGCGGTGTTCGCGGACGAGAGCATGGAGCTGATCGCCTACCACACCATCCTCGCGTCGAGCGAGCTGGCCAAGGAGCGCGGCACCTACCCGAGCTATGCCGGGTCGAAGTGGGACCGCGGGCTGCTGCCGCAGGACACCATAGCCCTGCTGGCCGCCGAGCGCGGCGGCCACCTGAATATGGCCCCGGGCGGCCAGCTGGACTGGGCGCCGGTGCGCGCCTCGCTTCGGGCGCACGGCATGCGCAACAGCAATACGATGGCAATCGCGCCGACGGCCACCATCGCGAACATCGTCGGCGTCACGCAGTCCGTCGAGCCGACGTACAAGAATCTGTACGTCAAGAGCAACCTGTCCGGCGAGTTCACGACGGTGAACCCGTACCTGGTCGAAGAGCTGAAGGGCCTGGGCCTCTGGGACCGGCAGATGGTCAGCGACATCAAGTACTTCGACGGCAGCCTCCGGGAGATCGAACGCATCCCGCGGGAGGTGAAGGACCGCTACGCCACCGCGTTCGACATTGAGTACGAGTGGGTCATCGAGTGCGCGAGCCGGCGGCAGAAGTGGCTCGACATGGGCCAGTCGCTGAACCTCTACCTGGCCGAGCCCAGCGGCAAGAAACTGCACGCGATGTACCTGCTGGCCTGGGAGAAAGGGCTGAAGACCACGTACTACCTGCGCTCGCTCAGCGCCACGCGGATCGAGCAGTCGACGCTGGACGTGAATAAATACGGCAACCCGCTCGGGCAGAAGCGCCCGGCGGCGCAGGAGGCGGCCGCCTGCCGGCTGACCAAAGAGGATGACTGCGAAGCGTGTCAGTAGGATGATTCTGCGGTATGCGTGGACGGCACGGCAGCAGCAAGCCGGACGTCCGGAGGGCCGAGCGGCCACGGGGTCGCACTGGCGAAACTATAGCGACGAGCGAGGCCCGGAGGCCGAGCGCAGGCGCGCCTCGGCGGGGCGCGCCAAGCGGTCCGGCGAGCGCTGCCGTGCCGCCCGTTCATAGTGGAGGATCTGATGGCTGACATCATCCAGATGACGACCAAGCGGGTGCGGGCGGAAGACAAGCGGCTCATCAACAACAAGGCCATCGACGTCAACCAGCTGGTGCCCATCAAGTACACGTGGGCCTGGCAGTACTACCTCGACGCCTGCGCGAACCACTGGATGCCGCAGGAAGTGTCCATGCAGCGCGATATCGAACAATGGAAGTCTGGGGCGTTCACGCCGGATGAGCAACTGGTGATCAAGCGCAACCTGGGCTTTTTCTCCACCGCCGACACGCTCGTGGCCAACAACCTCGTGCTGGCCATCTTCAAGTACATCACCGCGCCCGAGTGCCGCCAGTACCTGTTGCGCCAGGCGTTCGAGGAAGCGATCCACACGCACGCGTACCAGTACATCCCGCAGTCGCTGGGCTTGGACGAGGGCGAGATGTATAACATGTACCGCGAGATCCCGTGTATGCACGACAAGGACGAGTTCGAGGCGCGCCTGACCGTGGACCTCCTGCGCCCGGACTTCGAGATCGAGTCGTTCGCCGGCCGGCAGAAGCTGCTGGAGAACCTGATCGGCTACACCGGGATCATGGAAGGCATCTTCTTCTACGCAGCGTTCGTCATGCTCTTCT
>Ga0247727_10019763_pt1 | contig 10394 bp, 8 predicted proteins | sample WisWelCaveWW1625_FD_202498 | JGI IMG/M metagenome (GOLD analysis project Ga0247727, IMG submission 202498) | Biofilm microbial communities from Wishing Well Cave, Virginia, United States - WW16-25 | ecosystem: Environmental > Aquatic > Deep subsurface > Groundwater > Cave microbial mat | place... | reverse complement strand
CGACGACGACGACGACGACGAGCCCGGTCTCGACCTCGACGTCCCGCGTCGCGTCCCCGTACCCCCGGGCGGCGTCACCCTCCTCATCCGCGTGACGCCGCAGGGCGACCTGAACGCGGCTGTCCTCGTCTCCGTCCGTGCCAGCGCGGGCGTCAGCTGGGAGCTGCTCCCCCCGCGGGCCGAGGACCCGCACGCGTGGGAGCTGCGGGTCGACCGCGTCCCGCAGGACGGCGGGACCATCCAGGTGCGCGCGTCAGCCGGTGACGTCGAGCGGACCACGCGCATCGAGGTCTACCGCGGGTTCGAGGACGAATGATGCGCACGGTCACGATCCTGTTCGCAGTCAGTCTCTCCCTCGCGTCCGCCCGCGCGGCGCGCGCGGACGAAGGGCCGATCGGTGCGTCCACCTACATCGAGGGCGTCGGCTACGCGGTCGGCGGGCACGGGGCGAACCGGCTGCGCGGCGTCGGCGTCGACTGGCTGTCCATGATGGACGACTTCTGGATCGTGGTCGGCGTGCAGATGCTCGCGCCCGCGACGGAAGCCGATCGGGCCGACTTCCACGCCGCGACCCTGCGCTGGGGCTTCGCGTTCGCCGAGACCCCGGCCGAGGGAAGCGGCGGCGTCGACCCGCTCATGGGCATCGCCGAGATCACGTTCAACATCCTCCACGCCGACCTCGGGGACAGGGCGAGCAACGGCCTCGGCGCCGCCCTGCGCCTCGGCGTCTACGGCCTGCTGCCGCCGAAAGGCGTGCTCTACTACCGCGTCGTCGCCGACGCGACCGGCGGCCACCTCGCGACGGAGCAGAAGTTCTTCGCGATCCTCTCGGGCCAGGCGTCGATCGGGCTGCTCTTCTCGCCGTAGCCCGCCATGAGGAGCCCGCGGCGGGTCTCCTCTCCAATCCCGATCGTGGTCGTCCAGGGCAGGCGCCGCAACGCCCAGTGAGCGGGCTGGTCGATCCTTCACCGACGTCGCCTTCGGCGACATCGGGCACGAGACCCGTCATCCGGCCGCCGGAAATTCGAGCGACCTCTCCTGCTCGCGGGCGAGGCGCTCGAGGAACTCCGCGCGCGGCATCTCCACGCAGCCGAGGAAAGCGAGATGCGGGCTCGGCACTTCACCGTCGAGCAGGTCGAAGCCAGCCGCCGCGAGCCGCTCCGCGAGCCGCGCGAACGCGATCTTCGACGCGCCCGTCTCACGGTGGAACATCGACTCCGCCGTGAACACGGCGCCGAGCGCGAGCCCGTAGATCCCCCCGACGAGGGCGCCGCCGTTCCAGACCTCGAGGCTGTGCGCGAGCCCGAGCGCGTGCAGCCGCTCGAACCCCTTCACGTACTCCGGGACGATCCACGTCCCCTCCGGCCGTTCCATGCACGCGCCCACGACCTCGCGAAACGCAGCGTCGATCGTGATCCGTCGCGACGCACGAAGCGCACGCCGTACGCTGCGCGGCCACCGCGGCGGCGGCGACAAGGGCAGGACCGGCCGCGGATCCGGCGAGCACCACGGCACGAGCCCGTGCTCGGGCGCCGGCCAGGGGAAGATCCCGAGGCAATACGCCCCGAACAACGTCTCCGGTGCGAAGTCGCTCCCGAGGCACAGGAGCCCCTCGGGACCATGTCCGGTCCTGGGATCGGGAAACCGAACCCGACACGGTCCGAGTCCGGCGGCGCTCAACACGCGAGAAGACTCGCCACGCGTCCGCCGACAGAGAGAATCATCGAAAGTAGAGTGGTGGCGCGCATGGACGGGGGCCTCATTGCTGGACTTCCACACCGCAAGGTACCTCCTTGCTCCGTGCGCGTTCTACCCACCCTGCTGCGCCCGGGCGCGTCCAGGATCTCCACACCGCCGCCTCAGGCCTCGCAGAGGGTACGAGGCCCCTCCCTCTTGGCGGGCGCCCTCCCCCATGAGAGACTCGCGTTGCACGGGCGGGAAGGTTCTGTCGATGCGCTCTCCCGCTCTTCTTCTGATCATGCTCGTCATCATGTTCGCGACCGGCTGCGCGTCCGGTCCGCTGAGCCACGAGCACGATCGGGCGACCGAGGACGAGCCCCTGCCGCCGGACGAGCGGACCGATGCGCTCCCGCCCATCTCGGGTGGCACGCTCCTGGTCACGCGCGACGACGGCTACATCGTCGTCTCGGATCCCGACGGGGACGAGATCTTCCTCGTGGGGTTCGTCGGCCATCCGTCGGACGTCGTCTCGATCGCGCTCGAACCGGGCGACGAGCCGGGGCGCGCGGTCGAGGATCTCGCGGGCCGGATCCACGTCGTGCTCCGCGGCGCCGGCGAGGTCGCGACGATGGATCCCGCCAACCCGAGCGAATTCGTCCGTCGCCACGTCTGCGCGGAGCCGCGTGGCATCGCCCACGAACCGGATGCGGACCTCCTCCTGGTGGCGTGCACGAGCGGCGAGCTCGTCTCGCTCCCGGCGGCCGGCGGACCGGAAGTACGACGCGACGACCTCGGCTTGGCGGATCTCCGCGACGTCGTCGTCGACTCGGGCACGCTCTGGGTCAGCCGCTTTCGTTCCGCGGAGCTGCTGCGGGTCGCGGACGGCGCGGTCGTCGCGACGCTGCACCCTCCCACCCAGACATGGCTCACCCCCGCCGAGCCGGCCGTCGCCTGGAGGACCCTCGGAAACCCCGCGGGCGGCGTCGTCATGGTCCTGCAGGCCCAGTTCACAGGCGAGCTCGGGACGGGCGCGGGCGCGTACTACGGGAGCATCGTGGAGACGAACGTCTTCACGCAGGCGGCGGACGAGGCGGTGATGATCCCCGCGGCTCCCGTGCCGGTGGATCTCGCGGTGTCTTCGTTCGGGGCGACCGCGGTCGTCTCGGCGGGCAGCCGGACCGTCGTCATCGCCGAGCCGGACGGCTCGCGCCGGACGCTCGGCCCCTTCGACTCCGAGCCGGTCGCCGCCGCCTTCGACTCTCACGGCCTCCTGTTCGTGCAGCTGCGCGACCCCGCCACGCTCCTGCTGGAGGACGAGCCGTTCGCCGTCCTGTCCGACACGCCGCGCCACGACCCCGGCCACGAGACGTTCCACCTCGCGGCCAGCTTCACCGACCTCGCGTGCGCGTCGTGCCATCCGGAGGCGGGCGAGGACGGTCACACCTGGCTCTTCCAGGGCTCGCGGCCTCGGCGCACGCAGCCCTTGCGGGGCGGTCTGCTCGACACCGCGCCGTTCCACTGGACCGGCGACCTCGCGACATTCCACGACCTGATGGACGAGGTGTTCGTCAGCCGGATGAACGCCCCTCCGCCGAGCCCCGAGCGCGAGGAAGCGGTCGCCCGCTGGCTGGACGCGCTCCCGGCCCCGGCCGCGGAGCCACGGGCCGACGCTGCGGCGATCGCCCGTGGCGCAGCGCTCTTCTTCGGCGACGCGGCGTGCGCCGCCTGCCACGCGGGAGCCCGCCTCACGAACAACGAGACCATGGACGTCGGCACGGGCGGAAGTTTCCAGGTCCCGTCCCTCCGCGGCGTCTTCGCACGGGCGCCCTACATGCACCACGGCGCTGCGGCGACGCTCCGCGAACGCTTCGGTCCCCTCGGAGGAACGCGCCACGGCAACGCAGATCCGCACGACGCGGACGCCATCGGGGACCTCGTGGCGTACCTGGAGACGCTCTAGCCAGTGCGCCCGTCACTTCTCGCGATCGCGGTCCTCTCCGGTTGCGGCGGGGGCCGGGACCCGGGCGCCACAGATGGAGACGACGACGACGGGCCTCCGGGCTGCATCGATGGCGACGCCGACGGGTACGGGTTCGGGGGTGGCTGCGACGGCCCGGACTGCGACGACGGCGATCCGAACGTCTGGACCGAGGAGTCCTGCCAGGCCCGCTGCGAGGAGTTCGGCGGCCTCGCGCCCGGCTGTCCGTGCGACGTCATGGACACCCGTTCCTGCTACTTCGGATCGGAGGGAACGCTGGGGATCGGTGCCTGCCGGGCTGGCCTCATGACGTGCGACGGGGGCGTCTGGGGCCCCTGCGACGGAATGGTCGCCGACGGGGACGAACTCTGCGACGGGCTCGACAACGACTGCGACGGCGAGGTCGACGAGGGAGTCCAGAGCGAATGCGGCAACTGCAACTGGGACTGCGAGATCGACTGTGTCGGCGACGGGAAGGGCTGCGACCCGTGGGACGTCGTCTCGCAAGGGGACGGCATCGTGGACTGCGACGCCTCGGAGTGCGTGACGCTGCCGGGCGCCACGCCGCCGGCCGTCCTGTGGGTCGCGAGCAGCGCGGCGGGGACCGTGTCGAAGATCGACACGGCAGGCAGGGTCGAGGCCGGCCGGTACAGCGCGGGCGCCGACGCAGCGACTGCGCTGCCGCGCACGATCGCGGTCGACGGGCGCGGAGATGCCGTCGTCGTCGACCACGGGCCCGCAGAGCGAGAGAGCGCGCTGCGCTTCGCCAACGAGTGCCCCGACGCGGACGGCGACGGAAGCGTGGAGACGTCCTCCGGCAGCGACGTCCTGCCGTGGCTGGGCGACGAGTGCCTGCTGTGGTCGACGGAGATCGGCTGCGTGGGCGCAGGGTCCCCCTGCGGCGGCGCGAAGGCCGTCGCCATCGACGACCGCCCCGGACTCGACGGCGTCTTCGACGAGTTCGCGTGGATCGGACTCTTCCACGACGAGGTGTTCGTCGAGCTGGACCGCGAGGACGGCAGCCGGACGGGCGTGGAGGTCGACTGCGGGCCGTGCACGCCGTGGGACGCGCAGCTCGACGCCGACGGCACGCTGTGGTCGAGCTGCCGCTCGGCCCTCGTGTGCCGCTTCGACACCCGCTCGGTCGACGACGTGGAGGTCGTCGATTCGCCCGTACCGACCTGGGGCATCACGGTCGGGGCCGACGGCCGCGTCTGGACCGGCGGCGAGCCCGCGGTCTACGACCCTCTTCTGGATGAATGGACGGCCGTCCCCGACGCGTTCTCCGCGACGGACGTCGCGATCGACGGGCGCGGCTTCGTCTGGTTCGGCGACGACACGACGCGCGTCGACGAGGAGACGCTGGACTCCGACGCGGTCGCCGCGCAGTCCTGGGGGATCGCCGTGGACGGCGCCGGCTTCGTCTGGGGCATCCCGACCGGAGTCGGACACCTCGACGTCGTCGATCCCGACTCGCTCGATGTCGAGACGGTCCTCGACGACTGTGGCGGCGACTGCCTCCCTTCGCTGGAGACCTGGGGCGACCCCGGAGGCGATCAGCTGCGGTTCGCGATGGGCGCCGGGACGGGGACCTACCGGCATCTCCTCGAAGGTTGTGACTATGGCACCCAGTGGATGGACCTGGTGTGGCGGGCGGACGTCCCCGTGGGAAGCTCGATCCGGTTCTTCGCTCGATCGGGCGGAGATCTCGCCGCGCTCGGCGCGAGTTCATGGGTCACGGTCGCGATCGACCCGCCCGACGAATCTCCCGCGCCGCTCGACCTCTACTACGCGTTCGACGACAACCGCTACCTCGAGATCGAGGCGCGGCTCGTGCGCGGCGATGGCGACGCGCCGGTCCTGTGGATGATGGGAGCCTCCCACACGTGCTTCGTCGGGCTTTGACACTGCTGCTCCTGGCGATCGCGTCGTGCGAGCCCCCGGCTGCGCGGTCGACCTACCACGAGGATGCCGAGCCGATCCTCCGCGCGCGCTGCGTGCCCTGCCACTCCGAGGGCGGCGTCGGGCCGATCGCGCTCGCGACGTACGCAGACGCGGCCGCCGCAGGCAGTCGCATCGAAGAGGAGCTCGAAACCGGCCGGATGCCGCCCTTCCCGCCGGACCCGGCCTGCCGCCCGCTCGACGACGCGCGGATCATGAGCGACCGGGAACGCACGACGCTCCTGTCCTGGCTCGAGGCGGGTGCGCCGGAGGGCGACCCGGCCGCCAGGCCCCCTGCGCCGGCGCTCGATCCCTCGGGACCTCCGACGGACGAGTTCGACTCGGGGATCGACTACTCGTCCGACGCGCCCGAGGAGGACGACTACAGGTGCTTCGTCGTCGACCCCGGCTTCGACGAGGCGGTGGACGCCGTCGCTCTCGACGTGCGCGTCGACGGCGCGCAGGCCGTCCACCACGCTGCCGTCTACGCGGCGCCGCCCGGCGCGAAGGAGTCGGTCGACGCCCTGGATGCCGCCGATCCCGGACCGGGCTGGGAGTGCTTCGGAGGCGCGGGGTTCGCACAGGCGGTCCGGGTCGGCGCGTACGTCCCCGGCAGCCGGACCCTGCCGTTCCCCGACGGCGCGGGAGTTCGGCTGTCTGCCGGGACGCGGTTCGTGGTGCAGATGCACTACAACTTCCACGAAGGCCGAGAGCCGAGCCGCTTCTCGGTCCGGATGTGGCGCGCAGGAGGTCCCCTGGCCGGCGTCGTCCACGAGGCGCGCGTGGGAACGGGCGACATCGTCATCCCCGCCGGGGATCCGGACGTTCGCGCCGCCGGTGCCGCGAGCGTCGTCGGATCGGCCGAAACGCCCGAGCCGCTCGTCGAGGTGCGCGAAGGTCGGGCCTGGGCGGCCGGCGCCCACATGCACCTGCTCGGCGCCGCGATCCGCCTCGACGTCGTGCACGCGGACGCGTCGCGGGAGTGCTTGCTCGACGTCCCCCGGTGGGACTTCGACTGGCAGGGCGAGTACAGGTTCGCGGCGCCGGTCGACGTCGTCGCCGGCGACCGGCTCGAGGCCGAGTGCCGCTGGGACAACTCCGCGGCGAACCAACCGGCCGGAGAGGAGCCCCACGACGTCGCCTGGGGCTGGGGGACCGCCGACGAGATGTGCCTCGCGTGGCTCCTCATGACGAATCTCTCGCGCTGACGCGCCGTGCGCCGTCCGTCCGACGCGGCGCTCGGGGCCCTGGCGGTGGCGCTGTGCCTGCCCCCGGTCGCCCACCTCGCCGGCCTGCCGGGCGTCGGTTCGTTCGCGATGTTCAGCGACCTCGGCGAGTACCGGATCCGGATCGCGATCGAATCCGACGGCGCCTGGCGGTCCGTCCCGGTGCGGCGCCTCGCTCGGCACATGGGCAGGGACGCACGACGCGTGATCCTGCCCGCGAGTCGCTGGCGGCGCGGCGAGACGTCGGTCGAGTTGCTCGCGGGCGCGCTACCGGAAATCGGGGAGCTCGTGTGCAGGCTCCACGGGGGCGCCACGCGCGCCGAGGTCCTCCTCGAAAGGAGAAGCGCGCGGGAGGGTCCGGTCCGGCGAAGGGAGCGCGTGCAATGCGCGCGCTAGACGCCGTCCGGTCCGTCTGGTCGCGCACGTGGGACGGCACGGCGAGCCCCTGGCCGCTCGCCCTCTTCCGTGTCGGCATCGCCGTGATCGTGCTCGTGCGGACGAACGACTGGCTACGGCCGATCGTCCGTCTGGACCATCACGGGTGGGTCCGGGGGACGGAGTACCTCCCGAGCGTCGAAGCGGTCCTGCAGCCGGCGCTTCACGCACCGCTGCTCCCGCTGCCGGTCTTCGCTGCGGCCGTGGCGACCGTCCTCGTCCACGCGCGGACGGCGCTCGCTGTCCTCCTCCTCCTCGGGATCGCGCCGCGGGTGTCGGCCGGCCTGCTCGGGATCGCCGGGTACGCGCTCATGGCTGCCGACCGCTTCCGGTACATGCACCACCTCCACCTTCTATGGGTGTCGTGCCTTCTCCTCGCGCTGGCGCCGTCCGGCGAACGGCTATCGGTGGTGCGCTTCTTCCGCCGTGGCGCGGATGCCGTCCCGCGCTGGCCGCTTCAGATCTTGCGCCTCCAGCTCCTCGTCGCCTACGCGGGTGCCGGCGTCGCGAAGGTCTCGATCGATTGGCTGAGCGGCGGCACGCTCGCCCGTTACGAGGAATCGGGGCTCGTCGGGGGCGACGCGTGGCAGGTCGTGTCCACGCTCGGCCACGCGCCCGCCGCGATCGGCGTCGCGGCGTTCGAACTCGGCCTCGTCCCCCTGCTCGCCTTCCGGCGCACGCGCCTCGCCGCCGTCGCTGCCGCGCTCGTCTTCCACGCCCTTCTGCACGCGTCGATGATGCTGTCCGTCTTCACGGCGATCATGTCGACGTACCTCGCGCTCTTCCTCCCCTGGCGCGAGGATCCTCTGGACGAGGCCGCTGCTCCTCGGGGGAGGACGCTCTTCATTCCGGCTGGCCCGGAAGCACGCTTGCTCGGCGGCGCCCACGATGCCCTCGAAAGGGCCAGAGACAAGGCGATCAGCTACAGCGTGCGCGTCCTCGCAGCCCCGGGAGAGGATCACCGTTTGGTCGTCGTGCTCGGCGAAGCGCACCTCAAGCTCGCGAAGGCCTCGGCGCTCGGCAGGGAGATCGTCGGTCACTTCGAGCTCCGCGGCGTCGAGTCGTTCCAGCGGCGAGAGGTGATCGCCGGCAATGTGCTGTGGCTGCTGGTCCACGTGCCACGGCTCGTCCTGCGCGCGCTTTCGCTCGGGCGGATCGCGGGCAGCACTATCACCGACGCGAAGATCGCCGCATCGGGCCGTACCGTGGAGCTCGAGAAGGCGGAGACGACTCCGATCGCGCTTCATGCGGCGTCTCTCTACCTCTCGATCTTCATGCTCGTCTTCTGGACGCGACTCGTCCTCGCCGCGTTCGGCGTCATCCTGCCGGGGCTGACGCTCGTGATGCTCGCGCTCGAGCTGCACTTGCTGGCGCTGGTGCCGGCGTTCGCGCTGCGCCGGAAGTCGTGGAGCTGGATCGTTCATCCCGCGCTCGGTCTCATCACGTCGCGGGACGCGCTCATGGCCGAGGGCACGGTCCGGATGCTGCGGGACCATCCGAGCGCGACGTCGATTCTCGTCATCATGGGCCGCGCGCACGTGCGCGGATACGAGCGAGAGCTGGTGGAGAACCACGGTTTTCGTCGCGTCGCGTCATGACCGCCAGGGCGGGGGCTTCGCAATTGGTCCCGCGAACGCTTCGACCGATCGAAGCCCGGCCGGCGGCGCCCGCCGGCGTAGAGCACGCCGGATCGCCGGCCCGACGCCGGATTCCCCAGGGTCCACGGCGGGCCAGGTTGGTCCGGCGCTTGCTGTGTGTCCCGAGGGTGTCCGCCCCGCGACAGACCTTGCCCGCGAGCACGTACCTCGTGACCCGCCGGTGCACGCAGCGGCAGTTCCTGCTGCGGCCGAGCGCCGTGGTGAACCAGATCGTCGGGTACTGCATCGCCCTGGCTGCGGAGCGGACGGGCGTCCTGGTCCACGCGCTGTGCGTGCTGAGCGACCATTACCACGGCGTCTTCACGGACGTCTTCGGCAAGCTGCCGGAGTTCGAGGAAATCGCGCACAAGCTCATCGCCAAGTGCGTCAACGCCTCGCTCGGGCGCTGGGAGAACCTGTGGAGCGCCGAGGCTCCGAGCGCGGTCCGGCTCGAGGACGACGGTGCGATCCTCGACAAGATCGTCTACACGCTGTGCAACCCGACTGCCGCCGGCCTCGTCGCGTTCGGCAAGGAGTGGCCCGGCCTGCGCACCCGGCCGCGCGACGTCGCAGGCCGCGAGACCGTCATCCGGCGGCCCGACGTCTTCTTCCGCGAGGACGGCCCGACGCCGGAAACGGTCGTCCTGCGAATCGTCCCTCCATCGATCGACGGCATGACGCCCGCCGAGATCGCCACAGAGATCGAGACGCGCGTCGACGCGCGCGAGCGCGAGTTGCGGGACGAAGCGGCCCGTGCCGGCCGCCCCTTCCTCGGCCGCCGCGCCATCCTCGATCAGGCCCCCGACGCCCATCCCGAGACCCGCGAGCCGCGCCGCAAGCTCTCCCCCCGCGTCGCCGCCGCCGATCCTTCCGTCCGCATCGATGCCATCGCTCGGATCAAGCAGTTCCTCCTCGACTACCGCGACGCCTTCTTGAAGTGGAAGCGCGGCATCCGCGACGTGCTCTTCCCCCACGGCACGTACGCCCTGCGTCTGCACTCCGCCGTCCCCTGCGCGCCGCCCGACGGCTGACGACTCCTCCACGCCTCCGTCACCCTCGCCGGCCCCTCCGGAGCGCCGTCCTCTGTCTCGCGCGCGATCCGCGCCACCGCGAAGCCCCTCCGATCGCACGCGCTCGACAGCCGCCCGGCCGCCCATCGCCATTCGCCGGCACCTCGAGCGTCGCCAATCGGCCTGCCCGCCCCTTTCCAGAACGGAACCCCGGTCAGGACCCTCCCACGGTCAGGACCCTCCCAGGTCAGGACCCTCCCCAATCGGCCTGCCCGCCACTTTCCAGAACGGAACCCCGGTCAGGACCCTCCCGGTCAGGACCCTCCGCGCGCCACTTTCCAGAACGGAACCCCGGTCAGGCCCCTCCGCGGTCAGGACCCTCCGCGGTCAGGACCCTCCGCGGTCAGGACCCTCCGCGGTCAGGACCCTCCGCTACCTTGCGAGGAGCTCCTCGACTGGCAGGACTGGGCCGCCGTCGGTGTCGCGG
>Ga0247727_10019762_pt1 | contig 10394 bp, 7 predicted proteins | sample WisWelCaveWW1625_FD_202498 | JGI IMG/M metagenome (GOLD analysis project Ga0247727, IMG submission 202498) | Biofilm microbial communities from Wishing Well Cave, Virginia, United States - WW16-25 | ecosystem: Environmental > Aquatic > Deep subsurface > Groundwater > Cave microbial mat | place... | reverse complement strand
CGGAAAACGGCGCCACGAACTGGTGTTTCTCGAAGAAAACGCGGCGGCCCACCGAAAGATATTGGATAAATACTCCCCCTATCTGCTCGACCAGCTGATTGGCGTAGTGACCGCCACGGTCGTGGTGAGTTACCTGCTTTACACTTTCTCAACGGAAGTTTCAGAGAAATTGGGGACTGAATATCTTTACTTGACTGTGCCATTCGTGGTGTACGGCATTTTCAGATATTTGTATTTGATTCATAAAGAAGACGAGGGCGGCTCGCCGACGCACGTCTTGATTAGCGATAAACCGTTATTAGTTGATGTTATCCTTTGGCTGATAACGGTCATCCTGATTTTATACTGGCTATGATTAACCGCCAGCTAAGCTTGATTCTGGCGGCTCTCGCAGTTGTAGCCGGATTGGTTTGGTTTTACGGTAAAAAAGATTCAGCGCGGCTCGACCGGAAAAGAGAAATTGAAGAAAGACTCTCAAAAATCCACTTTACAGCTGAATCACTTTTGCCGACTGACTCCGTCTTCCTAACGTACGGCTCTCCCGTCACATTGAACCTGTATCTGCGAAAACAGATCACCAATACGACCTTTGACAATGCCGAAAGTTACCTGAATGCTCTGGTGGTAGGGTTGATTCAGGCTACTTATCGGACGGACATCAGCAATATCGAAGTTGAAATTGCCCAGTTCGCCTCGCCCAATGATGCTTATGGATTTTATTCTCAAAAGCGTCCGCCCGGGGTTGCCTTTGACAGCGCGGGCGCGGAATCGTACTACTTCCAAGACACCCTGCATTTCACGAAAAGCAGTTTGGTCGTGTCAATTACATCTACTTTGTCTAATGACAAATACACCGCCATTAAAAAAGCTGCCGGATTAATTGAAAGCAAAATAGATTCTCCTGCCTTGCCGCCGCTCTCTTTCCGCCTGTTTCCGTATCGTGACCAGTTAGTCCCGTCGCAGAGATATTATTCATTGGGCTATCTGGGTGTGGAGGGAATAGATGAAGTTTTTACCGTCGATTATGCGGTCGCTGAAGACACGCTGACTTTGTTCTTAACCACCGACACGTCCGGCTCCAAATTTTTAAAGCTCTCTGAATATGGCCACGATATTTCCCAAGCCGGCCCGGCCCCCCGAGAATTTGAGTATCCCGAAGCGTATTCGCTTTCGTTTGAACACCCCGATTATGGCCGGATAGCGGCTTTTTTAGCTAACCGAAAATTGGTTGGAGTAATTGGCTATAATCGCGCCACGGGAATTGAGCTTTGCACTATGTGGATCAAAGGGCTTCAATGAACTTTACAAATACGAAAGAGGCGCCCAAATAGTGCGCCTCTTTCAGGGGAGGTACTATGAAATGCGAAACTTCAATCAACCCAACCCTTTAAGGATTGAGCCTGTTTCCAATATATTAAACTTTATTGCCGGAAAAAAGTTCCAAATATTGGTCTCGTCCCTTACTTTTTTTCGGCCAACGCCGCTTTTAGGGCCACAAAATCTGCGCTGTCTTTGACCGAATACGCACTATTAATATATTCGAATTTCCCGTCTTTCCCGACTACAAAAACCGAGCGTTTATGCATCCCGTGCTCCGGCATATAGACGCCCATTTTTTGTCCGAACTCTCGGGTCGGGTCGGCCACCAGTTTGAACGGAAGATTATGATGCTTGGCCCACTCAAAATGGCTGTAGACATAGTCGCCGGAAATGGCCAGAATTTCGACATCCAGCTTCTTTAAGTCTTCGAAAGAGTCGCGAAAGGTGCAGACTTCTTTGGTGCATCCGCCCGACCAGTCGGCCGGATAAAAGGCCAATAAATACCTTATCCCTTTTAATGAACCGGGTGTGATGTCCTCGCTGCCAATGGAGTCCTTTGTTGCATAAGGTAACTTAAAATCCGGTACTGAATCGCCGACTTTGTACACAGTGTCCTCCGCTTTTGCAAAACTGGTTAAAAATAAAACTAAAATCAACAGTCTGCCCGAGTTGGTTTTCATCTTAATACCTGCTTTTTTAATCGTTAAACAAATCATCGAATTTTTTCTTGCGCACGTCTTTGGTGTCAGTCTGATGCGATATCCCTCCGGCTTTTTTATAGGCCTCGCGCACCTGAAAAAAGTCGCAGAAGTTCGACTTTTCTTTATTAACAATGTTGGTCTCGATTGGTTCGCGGCATTGAAATCTTCGAGTGGGGTCAAAATGCCGGCAGCCGCGGCAGGAGCGTAAATCGGCCAGACAATGCGGGCAGGCATCGCCCCGGGTGATTTTTCCCATCAACCCGGTATTTTTGCCGCAGTTCCAGCAGAGCAGGCCTTCTTCTTTGATGTCTTTATTGAGAGCCATAACCATGAGAAATTAAAAATTAAAGATATAAAGAAAGGCGCATGAAATAAAGCGATAATGAGAACGAACTATCAGCCGGATTTGATTTCTTTAATTAATTGCCCGGCGTATTGGGTAGTCGTGGCCGTACCGCCCAAATCAGGAGTCACGTTCTGGCCGATAGACAATGTGACTAATATAGCTTTCCAGATACGGTCAGCGGCATCGTTTTCGCCGATATGACGCAGCATAAGCAGAGCAGAAAATATCAACGCCGTGGGATTGGCCATATTTTTACCGGCAATATCAGGGGCCGAACCATGGACAGCCTCAAACACGGCGCAATTATCTCCTATATTGGCGCCGGGAACAACTCCGAGCCCGCCCACCAAACCTGCAGCCAGATCACTCACAATATCACCGAAGAGATTACCGAGTAACAGAACATCGTACTTAGTCGGGTCCATCACCAGATTCATGCACAAGGCGTCGACGATTTTATCTTCGGCCACAATATCCGGGTAGTCTTTGGCAATTTCCCTGAACGAATCCAGGAATAACCCGTCGGACACCTTCATAATATTGGCTTTATGCACCAATGTGATTTTTTTCCGTTCATGTTTACGGGCATATTCAAAGGCATATTTAGCAATTCTTCTGGACGCTTTTTCGGTAACGACTTTAACGGCCTGACTGACCCCCGGCGATATCATGCTTTCAAGGCCGGAGTACAAATCTTCGGTATTTTCACGAATGATGACTAAATCCACTTTTTGGTAGCGGCTGTGGACGCCCCCGATTGATTTGACCGGCCGGAGATTGACATACAAATCAAGCTTTTGCCTTAAGGTCACATTGGCTGACTTAAAGCCTTTGCCTATAGCAGTTGTGGTAGGGCCCTTGAGAGCCACTTTGTTTTTGCGAATTGAATCCAGAAGTTCATCCGGCACCGGCGAGCCGTATTTTTCGACCGCCGGACTACCGGCCTCGAAGCGTTCCCATTCGATATCAACTCCGGCGGCAGCAATGACTTTAATGGCGGCGTCGGTGATTTCGGGGCCGATGCCATCGCCGGCAATAAGAGTAATTTTGTGTTTCATCGGGTCTAAGTTACTTCAAAAAATTCGGCGTTTCTACTCTTTTTGCTAAACTTAGTCAATCGCGCTGAATTTACTTTGGCAACGGCTAAAACTATCTTAAATTTAGATTGGTAAAGATAATTGCGAGGGGCAGACCCTTCGCCAAGCTCAGGGCAAGCTTGAGGCGTCTGCCGCCCACAAAAACCCCTGCGGTTTCGATTTGAACAGGTCATTGCGAGGAGCGGAGCGACGTGGCAATCTCGCGGAGGAACATGACTGACAAACGCAAAGAAACTACCATCAAGCTGACGGCCGAAGTCAGCTGTGCGGGTTGAGCCAGCAAACTTCCGCCAAAGTTTTTGGCTGAAACGCTCGCCTCGTTGACGCAGTCCAAACACCCGGATTTGCTGGTCGGGTTTAACAAAGCCGATGACGCCGGAGTGTTTCGAATTTCGTCGGATCAGGCCTTGGTGCAAACGGTGGATTTCTTTCCGCCAATTGTGGATGACGCCTACCAGTTCGGACAGATTGCCGCCGCCAACGCCGTCTCGGATATTTATGCCATGGGCGGGAAACCGCTGACGGCATTGAATATTGTCTGCTTTCCGATAGGCAAGCTTCCGGCCGAAATTTTGACGCGTGTGCTCGAAGGGGCGGGTAAAAAACTTGAAGAGGCCGGCGCCGTTGTTCTCGGCGGACACTCTATAAAAGATACCGAACTGAAATTCGGCGTGGCCGTAACCGGACTTATCAATCCCAAAAAGATATTTACCAACGCCGGCGCCAAAGTCGGCGACAAGCTGTTTCTGACTAAACCATTGGGGACGGGAATTATTACAACCGGAATCAAACGAAATGCGGTCAGCCATGATATAGTTGAAAGAGTCATCCAATCGATGATCAAGCTCAACAAGACTGCTTGTGACCTGATGGTAAAGCATGGCGCGCACGCGGCCACCGATATCACGGGTTACGGACTTCTGGGGCACGCTTTTGAAATGGCCTCGGCCTCCAAAGTTTCAATTCAATTATATCCCAACAAGATTCCCCTAATTGACGGCGCCAAAGAATTGGCCGCTCAAGGAATTCTTACCGGCGGCGCCGAAGGAAATAGAGAATTTCTTCTTGGCAACGTCTCTTTCCCGCAGGGGTTTGATAAAAATCTTGAGCATATTTTGTTCGACCCGCAGACCTCCGGCGGACTTTTGATTTCTATGCCACCCAAAAAAGCGGATGAGTTTTGCAAAGCATTAGAAAAGAATCGATTGTACCATGAAATCATCGGTGAAGTGGTGAGTCAAATGAGTGTGGCGATAAGTATTCGGTAAATCTTTTATAACGAACTCGCCAGAGTTCGTCGTTCCGCGCTTGACGCGGAATCCAGTACGTAATACAAACGCGGGTGCCCCACCCCTTGGGGTGGGTTTCACAATTATTGACTTCCCACCGCCCCTACAGGTCGGGATGAGGACACAAGCAGTGGGCCACCCCACCTAATTTTCCAGAATGCCGAGCATCTTCCCCAGATAATTGTATTCGAGCGCTATGACCATGGCGCGCTGGACTTGATCGGCGGCGCGGCCGTGACCGCCTTCCGTGTTTTCATAAAAATAGATTTTATATCCAAAGTCCTCCATCTTGGCGGCCATCTTGCGGGCGTGGCCGGGATGAACACGGTCATCTTTGGTGGAAGTTACAAACAACACTTCGGGGTAAGTCGCATCATCTCTGACATTTTGATACGGCGAATACTTAGCGATGTATTCGTGTTGTTCGGGAATATCCGGATTGCCGTATTCACCCATCCATGAAGCGCCCGGAGGGAGCTTGTGATAACGGAGCATATCCAGAAGCGGCACTTCACACACGACTGCATTAAAAAGTTTAGGACGCTGGGTGACCACGGCGCCGACCAACAATCCCCCGTTACTTCCCCCCATTATGCCCAGATGTTTTGACGCTGTAATATTACGAGAAATGAGGTCTTCCGCGACCGCAATAAAATCGTCATAGGCGCGCTGCCGGTTTTCCAAAAGCGCGGCTTTGTGCCATTTCGGGCCAAACTCACCTCCGCCGCGAATGTTGGCAATTACATATACCCCGCCTCTTTCCAACCAAAGTTTACCGATGGTGGCGGAGTAAAATGGCCGAAGCGGACTGCGGAACCCGCCATAGCCATAAAGAAGGGTTGGATTCGCGCCATCGAGCTTCAGTTCTTTTTGACTGACCACAAAATAAGGAATCTTTGTCCCATCTTTACTGGCGGTTTCGTATTGAGCTATAGCGTAATTTGAGACGTCAAACATATCCGGCAGGGACTTTAGTTCTAAGGGCGACGATGTCGGGTCGGCAAAATAATAGAGTTTGGGTGGGCTCAAGAAATCCTGAAAATTGACCATCACGGCATTGGTAAAAGCGTCAGCCGCCGAAACACCGACTGTTCCAAATTTGGGAATCTCCAACTCGCCGCCGACCCAGGTGTTAAGGCCGTCTTTATTCTGCGGCTGTAGATATATGATTTTCCCCCGGACATTTTGGAGAAGATTCAACACCAGATAATCTTTGGTAGCGGTCACGCCCGACAGAGTGGTTTTTTCGTCAGGCGAAAATACTATTTCAATTTTTGATTTTAAGTCGGGTGAGTTAAAATCAGCCATTTTCAAAGCAATTAAAGTTCCTTCCGGTATCTCGAGCCAGTCGGAGTAAAGTTGGGCTATCAAGTAATCCTTGAAATAGGCATTGATAACGGCGTCTTTTGGCAGAGGCACTGTCAATCGATTCATTTTTTCGTCCACAATCCAACGTTCTGATTCCCAAAAGGACATATTGCGGCCAATGCTGAAAATAGTTGCTTCCGGGCGAACGTCCATGCTGCCATATACCCAAGTGTCGGAGGTGTCGCCTTCGAATATCAGCTCTGCTTCCGTGTAGGACGTGCCGCGTTTCCATAGACGCACCTGCCGGTTATAGCCCGAAGAAGTCAGCGAGCCGGGACCGAAATCAGTGCCAAGAATCAAGGTATTGTAATCATACCAGTCAACGGAGCTTTTGGCTTCCGGAAGAGTAAAGCCGCTGTCGATGAATTTTTTTTCGAACAAGTCGAATTCGCGGACAACTGCGGCGTCTTTCCCCCCATCGGAGAGATTAACCATAGCATAGCGGTAGTCGGGCGGGAAAGCGGTGTAGCCATGATAAACCCAGCTCTTCCCCTCTTCCTTATTAAGTTTATCTATGTCCAGAACAATTTCCCATTGGGGATGGGGCTTTTGGTATTCTTCAAGAGTAGTTCGCCGCAAAATGCCGCGCACGTTATTGGAATCATCCCAAAAATTATAGAGATATTTCCCTTCAAAGCTGACATAAGGAATCCTCTCCTGCGAGTTCATAATTGCCAGTGCTTCTCTCTGCATTTTGAGAAAGACCTCATCGTTGGCAAACGCGGCTTTGGTCACTTGATTGTGTTTTTTGACCCAATTAAGTGAGGCGTCACTTTCAACTTCCTCCAGCCAGATGAATGGGTCATCCGGGTTAGTCGGGCTTTCTGGCGCCGAAAGTTGCGGCAGAAGAAAGATTGCTGTTATGAGAAAAAGGCGTGTGATGTGTTTCATATGGTACTTCCTAAAATAAGTTTTTATATCCGAATAGATGAGGGAATGATAGGGAGAGGAGAAGAGGGTGTCAATGGGGGGATCTAACGTTTATTCCGTGAGCTGAGACCGAATCTGGCTCAATCAAACAGTTTTGCAAGGGCATCGTCAAAAAGGTGTCTCTCACCTAGTTCGACAGTCTTCCAAAATGCCTTCCAGTTGGGCTGAGCTACTTCTCGGTCAAATCCGAATCTCTCCCTGACTATTTTCATCAATGAGTTATCGTCTTGGGCAAAGAAATCTCGAAGAAAGTCCTCTGAATCTGAAAACATCGTGGCATCCACATGTTCGCCACCCGCATGATAGTCATCATCAAGAATGTACTTTTTCCATTGGTTTATGAGGTTTGGTTTTCCTTTTTCAATCCGATTTATTGATTCGCTATCCGCATCCGCTAATTTATAGAATTCTTCACTGAACAGCTTTCCAAGCAAATATAGACGTGCTCTCAAATCAATTTTGTCAACCGCTTTCAAAACGCCATCTACTTCCCACGGAAAATCTGGGCGCTTGTATATTACAAACTCGGGCTCCAGATTGTTATACAGAGAGCATCGCTCAAACAAATGACGTACACGATAATAAAATTCGTCCCGGTCGAACACAACCGGTTTGTCTACCTCCCACTTTTTCCAATTTTCATCTGAACAATTTGTGATCAGATGATGAAGATAATTTGTTTCTGCAAAAAGTTTGCTTGTGAGCTCTATATCTCCAGAGAGTGCAGAGTAGTACTCTGCTTCTTGCCAACTTTCCTCTATGTATCTATTCTGTATCACATCGCTTAACATCTTAGATGCCAATCCTGGAATTGCCGCTCTCACATAATACTGTGTCAACAGAAATTGCCAAAGAGAAAAGTGAGTCAACTCAATCTTGTCAGCAAGTTCAATGCTGTTTGAGTTTTCTTTCGGGCCTTCTTTCGAGACATCGAGCAAATCGATGATATTGCGCAAGCACCTAGTGACCAAGACCTGATTAAGTTCCGTTATGTCCGCTAATCGTTTGACTTGAATTCCTTCTGGAACTATTGCAAGAACAGCCAAAATGGGTATGCATTCTCTAATAAATTTGTCTTCATCATTGCCATATGATTTGAGAACCCGGTCATAGGTCATTTGATAGTATAATTGCATTTCTTTAGGTAGGGAATCCAATTTTTCTTCATCTATTTTATCGTACAAGAGCCCATCAACGATCACTTTTGCATATTGGAATTGTCCACATACCTTCGCTAAAATAAAGGCTTTATTCTGTTTTAGTTTTTTCTGAGTTTTTTCCAATTTGCAATTGTCAATTCTGGCATTAATATACTCAGAGAGGTCTCGCACATTTTGTTCATCTTCATACTTTAGTTCTAGGACAGGGGAAATGTCCTCCAAGAACTTTGTCTTTCTGGAAAATAAAAAGAGATGAATACCTTTGTCACCCAAGACGTTGAGCACTTTAAAGATTTCATCTTGTTCGCTATCCGGTAATTCGTCAAATCCATCAATAAGAAAGACGACACTCTTTAGTTTTTCTCTTACGACAGTCTCTAATGAAGGTTGGATAGAATCTATAAGTTCTTTTGGGTTTGAAATTGGTTGACTAACCGGCCATTCATTTTTCTTAGCTACTTGAGCCAGGAGCGAAGCAATAATTTGCGTAACCGTGCAATTCACCCCTCCACCCCTCACGAAATGGGCCGCTACAACGACATTTGCCATCTTGGAAAGTTCAAAATAGAATTTGCAAGCGAACGCCGTTTTTCCTATCCCCATTTCACCGAAAATAAAATGATTACGCCGGTGATCCATAGTTGTCAATTTAATTAACTGATTGAGCCACTCCCTACGACCAACAAAGTCTGTCACATTTTTGAGTAAGTCATCGAACGGAAGTATATGCTTGTCAATATCTAGGTGCGTCGACGTTAGTTTTTGCCGCAATACGTCTATCTTGCCCAAAACGTCAGCGTCACAATTCAATTCAAGAGCTAAATAACTTACAAACTCCAAATCTGCCTTGATTATACTGGGGCGCCTTTCAATCGTAAATTCGTTGTGGTAAGTGAGGCTTAATATCTTTCTTAGTTTTCTAAGATCACTTTCATGAAATCGATTGGAAGTGGCTTTCTTTCTTAATATTTCGAACAGACCAGTTTCCGACAAGACCAACTGCACGATTTCTCTCGGTGCGTCGTTGAATTTTTCCTCGCCTTTATTATATGCAGAATCAGAATATTTTTCAATGTCTTGCATTTTAGTTCGAATTGAGATATTGCCGAATTCTTGAGCAATAGATCTCATTCTGCGACATACATCCGATAAAATATCACACCAACTCTCAAATATGACTTTTCCGTATGTTTCACTGTTTGACATGAAATTTTATGCTTCCAATGTGTAATTATTCATCACCAAATTATGTGGCGGCCGGCTCGCCCACCCCGCCTTAAAGCGGGGCTGTAGGTTCCAGTACCCTGTAAATCAAAACTTTGTACCAATGTCGTCTTTCTGGATGCCACGTCAAGCGTGGAAAAACGCAGGCGGAGTCCGTTTTTTTGAGATTGCCACGTCCCCCGCTGAAGCGGAGGACTCGCAATGACTCAATTTCCATATTCGTTGCAGTCAGGCACGTGTCAGGAGCACAGGGCTCCTGACCTACGAATTACTGCCCGCTCACCTTGTTCTCCAAAAATTCCGCAATCTGCGGTAATTTCATTCGGGTTTGTGCCATCGTGTCGCGGTCGCGGACGGTCATGGTTTCGTCTTTGAGCGTGTCGCCGTCAATGGTGATGCAATACGGCGTGCCGGCTTCGTCCATACGGGCATAACGCCGCCCCACCGCGCCGGATTCGTCATAAAACACCTTGAATTTCTTTTTTAACTCCTGATAAACTTTTTCGGCAAACTCCGGCATGCCGTCTTTTTTCACCAAAGGGAAAATCGCCGCTTTAATCGGAGCCACGACCGGCGAAATGCGCAAAAAGACCCTCTTCTCGCCTTTTACTTCGATTTCATCGTAAGCATCGACCAGAATGGTCAACAGGGTGCGGTCGCATCCGGCGGAGGTTTCAATGATATACGGAATAAACTTTTCGGTGTAGCGTTCATCGGAGTAGCGCAAATCTTTCGAACTGGCCTGCATATGCCGTCCTAAATCAAAATCGGTGCGATTGTGAATTCCCTCGAGCTCCTGCCAGCCGAACGGATATTCATACTGAATGTCATAGGCAGTTTTGGCATAGTGCGCTAATTCGCCGGCGCCATGCTGATGCCATCTCAATTTATCTTTTTTAATTCCGAGCGCCTGATACCAGTTCCAGCGCTGTTCGCGCCAGTATTCAAACCATTTTTCA
>Ga0247727_10019761_pt1 | contig 10395 bp, 12 predicted proteins | sample WisWelCaveWW1625_FD_202498 | JGI IMG/M metagenome (GOLD analysis project Ga0247727, IMG submission 202498) | Biofilm microbial communities from Wishing Well Cave, Virginia, United States - WW16-25 | ecosystem: Environmental > Aquatic > Deep subsurface > Groundwater > Cave microbial mat | place... | reverse complement strand
GAGAAGCTACTTTGGCGTTGGTGATTTCTTTCAAGTTTAACTCTTTCATCATGCGCTGTGGTCTTTGATGTCACAAAGGTGCTTGATTTGATAGTTTATGCCCTTCCAAACAACAATGAAACCCTACATCCGTATTTTTATGATAATGATCGGAGATTGGCTGGAAACATCATTCCCTGCCGGTTAAAATTGCAAAATAGCGCATCAGAATAACGCATTAAGCTTCCTGCCAAGCGCACACGATAGGTAAAATGCCTTTATCGTACCTTTTTCAAGTATTCTGTTGACAGACGGGTTTCAAATAGCGGAGCTAAAGGTGTTAAAAAAGCATAAAAATCATGCGTAAACCTGCCAATACTTACATGGTTTTATGCATTTTCAATTATATGGAATCACGAGTGAACGCAAGGCTGAGATTCGGACAATTGGTTGACCTTGACCTGCTTCAGGCAAGGTAAGGTTAAAACAAAGGTTGTACCCATCCCTAATGTTGAATGCACAGAAATTGTCCCGCGAACCATCTTGACCGATTCCCTTACGAGGAACAATCCAATGCCCGACCCCCTGGAGTGCTCAACGGCTCTGTAAAACATATCAAATATCTTAGGCAGGTGCCGAGGCCCAATTCCAATGCCATTGTCCTCTATGGAAATAATCAGGTCATCTTGCTTTTTCTCAGCTTCAATCCGGATGTAGGAGTTATTTTTTGAGATCTGTGTAGCGGATTGCATTCGATATAATGTTTTTAAGAATGATTTCAAGGCTGGTGCGGTCGGTATGAAATTCATCTACATTAGTTTTTAGGGACTTGTGGATTTTGTTGTTGTCGGGTATAACTCGAGGCTTTCAAAAATACTCTCCAGGATTTTCTCCAGCCGAGTTCGTGGGCATATTTACGCATGGTTCCATCCATGCCATAGTCTTTAATTCCTCTCACTTTAACCTTTTCAACAATCTGGTGAAATGTATTGTTGTACTGCTGTAGGTTAGAGTCCAATGCGTGCATGTATTCGTTTATTTGCGGAGAATCATCGTCTAATTTGTAGTGAAGAAAATCTGATTTTGCTTCGATGCGGTCCAGGAGGTTGTCGCGTTTAATGATCAATGAACTGTGGTTGGTTCGGTAAAATTCCTGGTTCAAAATTTCAAAGCGCAAAAAATACAGGTCGAGTTTCAGCAGCCTGACGATTTGAATCCGTTGGTCTTCAAGATGATGGGTTCACTCGTGAATTCTCCTGCTGCTTGAAATGAAGTGATACGATAGTGAGGAAATAAGTATAACGTTAACAGCAAGTACGCTAAAAGCAAGAAAAAGCCTTTTGCTGATGGTGTCTTTATCCAGGACATAAAAATTTCTAAAACTACGCCCTGCTTAACGAAGTTGTGTTATGTAAATATGAAGTTTGGCCAGCGTGTAAGAAAAAGTCAGGTATTGTGAATTTTCAGGAACTCCATAATTTCCTGCCGAACACTGCGCGGCCCGTTTTCGTCATACGCTGCAGTGGCAATGGATTTGAACAATTCACTTACCACAAAAGATTTGAAGCCAAGTTTTTCGGCATAGACCGTGGCTACCTCCAACTCAACATCTTCCACCACCTGATCAAGGTAGATCATGAACACGAGGTGATAGATCGATTCAAGTTTATCGATTTTTTCTTCAGGCTCTGTGAAAGCAAGGTGAGAGACATCCACTTGGGCATGATGCAGATCAATGGGATTCAAATGAAGTTGAAATCCCCATTTAAGCAGGCAGCGTAAATAGCGACTTTCAATTTTACCCTTTTCCAGGAAAAGGGCCAGGATATTGAAATAGCTCTTTTTTACTGAATCCAGTTGTTCTTTTGTAAGCTCATCCAGCATATTGATTACCGCAATGTTCACATAATTTCGTGAAATCTTAACTGTTAATTGTACTACCGGCAGTATTTATTTTGGAGACCGGAAATTCCTTGTGCGCCAAGCTTTTTAGCCTGTGATAAATCAGTGCAAAGTCCTGAATAGTCTCTATTCTTAATTTTTACCAACGCGCGAAGTTTGTACGGTTCGGCCTGCTGAGGCCTCAAATAGATAGCCCAGTTTAAATCTTTTACCGCCTCCTTATAGTCTTTCATCGCTGTATTGGTATTCGCGCTTGCTACAAAAATGTCAGCGTAAATATCAGGTAAATCATTGGGGTTCATCACTACCGTAAATGCTTCACCATAAATTTCTGCTAAGTTCTCCTTAAATAGCTTTTTTCCGATTGTGAAATAATAATGCGCTTCTTCATGATTTTCAAGGTATCGCTGATTAATGATACCAATTTGATAGGCAAGCTCCAGGCTCCATGGTTGTTGAGAATGCAACTGCTTAAGTGTTTGCAGAGCTTCTTCGTAAGAACCCAGATTATATTGGCACACGCTGATTTTTCGGAGGGTCTCCGTTCTTGGTGGGAACTCATATTTTTTAAGGGGTATCAACAAGTCAAGTGACTCTTCAAAGTGTTGGTTTATGAAATGCTTTTCAGCCTGGTGTCGCAATTCGTTTACGAGGCTGTCGCGCGCATGAATAAACTGGAAATCTAAAGGTTCCTTTTCATGAAGTGCAATGATCCGTGCTATAGCTTCATCAATTTTTCCAGACCCAAACAGGGAATTTACCTCCATGATCAGCTCCTGATTATGCAACCTTATTTTTTCATATTTCGAAGAGACAATGTAACTGGCAGTATGAAAAATACCAAAGGATATTCCTGACATGACAAGGAATACAAGAAAGGCCAGCCCTTGAATTTTAAAATACTGTCTATCGAATACATATTTTCTTTTCCGAGTCTGTTGCCACCTTGCATACTGCTGGCGTCTTACCTCACGCCAATAGGCTTCTGTGGAACTGGTGGAAGTTTGTGCATTGAACCTGGAATCGTATCTGGATTTTTTGAGAGGATCAGAAAGAATATGATAGGCTTCGTTTATCGCCTTGAACATTTCTTCTGCCTGCGGATTGCCCGGATTACGATCGGGGTGGTACTGCATGGCAAGTCTCTTATACGAGGTGCGTATTTGAGTAGAGTCTGCCGACTGATTTAAGCCCAGTATTTGGTAGAAATCGGCCAAATCGTTGTTTTTTTATTCTACAACGAATTTACCTCCTTTTTAGCTCATTCTTAAAACAAAAAAGAGGCTGTCTCAAATGTCAAAATAATTTGAAGATTCTTGCCGGACTTGTTGTTCCGGCATCCCCATGTAGGATGCTAAAAATGGGGATCCCGGCACAAGGCCGAGAAGGCTCATTGACTTTTGAGACAGCCTCCTTCTGTTTTATATCTGAGTCTCTTACATCTTATATGTAAAGGGTGGGTATGCTTTATAGTTTAGCAAGTTCCTGAACAAGGTCAATGAGCTTATTGGAATAACCCCACTCGTTGTCGTACCACGCTACCACTTTCACGAAGTGATCATTCAAGGCAATACCGGCTTTGGCATCGAAAATAGAAGTACGTGCATCGCCCAGGAAATCCTGTGACACTACATCATCTTCTGTATAGCCAAGGATACCTTTCAATTCACCTTCTGATGCTTCCTTCATAGCAGCTTTCACTTGCTCGTATGAAGCAGGTTTCTCTAAACGCACAGTTAGATCAACTACGGAAACATCTGCCACAGGAACACGGAATGACATACCGGTAAGTTTTCCATTCAATTCGGGTAACACCAATCCTACAGCTTTAGCCGCACCGGTAGAAGAGGGAATAATATTTTGAAATCCACCACGGCCACCACGCCAGTCTTTCGCGGAAGGACTGTCTACTGTTTTTTGTGTGGCAGTAACTGCATGCACGGTGCTCATTAATCCTTCAACAATACCAAACTTATCGTTCAATACTTTTGCTATCGGAGCCAAGCAGTTGGTGGTACAAGAAGCATTGGAAACAATAGCATGTTGAGCAGTAAGTTTCTTATGGTTTACGCCCATTACAAAAGTGGGTGTGTCATCTTTGGCAGGGGCCGACATCACTACTTTTTTTGCGCCAGCGGTAATATGTTTTTGCGCATCAGCTTGTGTGAGGAATAGCCCTGTTGATTCAATCACAATTTCAGCGCCTACATCTTTCCACTTTAAATTGGCAGGGTCTTTTTCGGCCGTCACGCGGATTTTTTTACCATTCACAATGAGGTTGCCATCTTTCACATCAACTGTGCCTTCAAATTTACCATGGGTAGAATCAAACTTCAGCATGTAGGCCATGTACTCAGGGTCCACGATGTCGTTAATGCCCACTACTTCGATATCCTTGCGGTTGACGGCAGCTCTGAACGCCAGGCGTCCGATACGGCCAAATCCGTTAATTCCTATTTTAGTCATTCGTGTTTGGGTTATTTTTTTATTGCGGCAAAAATATAATACACACGACCTAAAACCAATTAAAGGAGGCTTGGGTTCAATATTTTTTAGAAGGTGGGTTTGCAAATCAGGAGCAGGGCTTTATCTTTGCGACTCAATTTTTAAGACGGTCTGTTCGTCTAACGGTTAGGACACCAGATTTTCATTCTGGTAATAGGGGTTCGATTCCCCTACGGACTACGAAATGCTTGCAAAAGACCTCATTTGAGGTCTTTTTTGATTTTGGCAGACAAACGTGGTGGATTGTAATTGAACAATGGTTTTTCCAGCATTATCTAATCATCGATTCAGAATAGCATGACTTATTTTTTTTGATTCGATCAATTGTTTTACAATCAGGATCAAAAAAATAGTGTTCGTCACTAAGTATCTTTTAAAGAGACGCCCAGGCTCTTTTGATAGTCTGAAAAGCCACTCAAGGCCGTTATTCTGCATCCACTTTGGCGCTTGTGGAATCACACCAGCATGAAAGCTAAAGGCGGCTCCCACACCCATCATCACAGCATGGACCCGGCCTGTGTTGTCAGCAATCCAAAGCTCCTGATGTGGACAACCTCTACCGACTAAAAGAATGTTGGTCTCTAAATTATTTACCAGGTTAGTATCTAATGTATTTCCATCTGGATTATCTTCCCGGTACTTTCCAACAATCGTTACACAAGGGAACTTTTCGTTTACAAAGGATTGGGGTCTTATTGAATTAATTATCTTGAATCAAAGCTTGTGTGATTGACGCACCTTTACAATGTTTTGGAGTTAAGTTGTGATGAAATCGTATTTTAAGTCTGGGACTATTCATTGTAAAAAGTGCAGTGGAAAAAGTGCAAGGCACAATTCAGGTTCAGTCTGAATTTGGAATGGGCACAACCTTTGTAATTAAAATCCCAAACCTTCAACCAACTGACACGAATTAATTCTTAGGCTTCGTATTCCTGGGCTTAACCCATGGGTATTTTTTAGGCCGAAACGGTTTGCTGGCCTGGCGTTTCTTTACTTTCGCCTCTTTTTGCCTAGGCTCAATCTCTATGGTACGTGCAAAACCAATATTCAGAGAAAGAAATAAATCTCTCCTCACTCCGTAAATATCGTATATCGCCTCATTTGCTTTTACTTTATCGAGGTAACTGCTTTTTCTTGGTTCCAGGACTCCCATGTTTCCACGCAGGTCAAATGACACCCTCCATTCTTCCGTAATATCCCAATCCGAACGAAAGCCGAGGCCGCCAAAAATTTGGAACGATTGGAAATCATCTTGGGATGAAAGTTTAGACAATGCAGATTTACTGTTGATGTTTGGAACCTGTACGCCATCATAGTATACGGTATATCCAGGATTCTCTGTTTGAAACTGTAGATTTTCGTCTGAAGGAAATTGCCCTACGACTTCAATGGGAAATTTGAGTCTGGAATCCTGATGAACGATTGTTTCTTCTCCTTTCAATAGAAATCCAAATCCAACGGATGCCACAAAGCTTACTTTGAAAAATGACAGGTCGATTATATGAAGCTTAAAACCTGCCGGGAAGTGAAAGTAAGTGAGATCAATTTTCCGTTCTCCCACTTGTCCCCCTTGTATATTAACTACATTAAAATTCTGTCCTATTTTTGTTATGCATGGATCAATCATCACCCCATATCCTTCGTAATCAACACCGTAATGCACTCCAATTGGTGCAAATTTCACATCGTACTTGATATGGTAACGGGCGTCTTTGTTGATTCCGGCATCGAAAGTATAGGGCACTGTAACGCCTGTAAAAACACCCAAAGAATTGACTTGCTGGGCCCATCCTGCCGTAAAGCACATCGTGGTAATTAAAACAAGTAGAGACTTAGGTAGGGGGTTTTGGGTCATTTAGCCGTGTCTATTATCGGGCCAAAATAATCATTAATCTGAAATTTTAGCGTTTTTTAATTTCAGAGTAAATTAGCGGGCTCATAGATAAGACAAGGTTTTTAGGGGGCTACAACCTGAAGGGCATGTGATTAAGATTAACGATTAGCTATGGAATACAGAAGATTGGGAAAATCGGGGCTACAAGTTAGCGCGCTATCCTTTGGCTCATGGATCACCTTTGGCAAACAAATAGATGACAACACGGCCGATGATTTAATGACTATCGCCTACGACCATGGCGTAAACTTTTTCGACAATGCCGAAATCTATGCTCGAGGCAAATCTGAAATAGTGATGGGCGAGATACTCAAGAAGAAGAATTGGAGACGTGACAGCTACATTGTTTCAAGCAAAGCATTTTTCGGATTGGGCGGAAAAGATTTGAAACCTACTCAGCAAGGGCTACATCGCAAACATTTAGTGGAGGCCTGCGAGCAAGCGCTGCAGAGGCTGCAGCTTCAATACCTCGATTTATATTTCTGCCATCGTCCCGATAAGAACACACCCATTGAAGAAACGGTATGGACGATGCACAACCTGATTCAACAGGGTAAAATTTTATACTGGGGTACCAGCGAATGGAGTGCGCAGGAAATTATGGAAGCTCACATGGTGGCACAGCGTTACAATTTAATTGGCCCAACCATGGAGCAACCGCAGTACAACATGCTCCACCGCGCTAAAGTAGAAGTGGAGTTTGCGCAAATCTATAAAACCGTTGGATTGGGCACCACTATCTGGTCGCCTTTGGCAAGCGGAATTCTAACCGGGAAATACAATGATGGTTTTCCCAATGAAACAAGATTAGGGATTGAAGGAATGGAATGGCTGAAGGATCAGGCATTGGTGGAGGAGAATTTGAAAAAAGTAAAGAAGCTTACGGTGTTTGCAAAAGAACTTGGACTGTCCATGCCCCTTCTGGCGTTGGCATGGTGCCTTAAAAATGAAAATGTAAGCACGGTAATTTTGGGGGCCTCTAAGGCATCACAATTGGAAGAGAATTTTAGGGCTCTTGAAGCGAAGCAAAAACTTACGCCAGAGGTTATGGAAAAGATTGAGGAGATTTTGCAAAACAAGCCGCAGCATCCTGCGTATTAAATTATGGGCATCTCTAAAAACTCCTTGTACCCTTCTCTTCCGGAGAAGGGTGACGGGTTGAGGTCATAAAGGCAGGGTTTTTAGAGATGCCCTTATAAGAAAAAAAGTAAAAATGACTTCGCGGCCTTGTGCCGCGATCCCCGTATTCTGAGTATTAATTTGGGGATGCCGGAACAGGTCCGGCAAGGTGCTTAGAATGAAGAAAATACAGCGTAATGCTCCACAAACTGCTTTTTATTCTGATGATCGCTTACGCATCTGTTGCCACAGCACAGAAGGAAGAAATTCGTATGAGTATTTATTTTGGAGGTGGCAGTTATGAGATTGACTCCATGCAAAAAGATGAGCTGTTTCATTGGCTTGATTCCATTTCCGGTCTGGATAAGTATGAAATTCATTTGATCAGTCATACCGACCCGATAGGAGGTAAGCAATACAACGAATGGCTTTCGCAGATGCGCAGCGAGGCAGTGAAACAGTTGATTATTCAAAATGAAATACCGAACATAAAATTTCCGTCAAATACTGGGGCCTCGACAATGCCGTACACAGCAACCGCAGTCGGCAGGGTATGCGTATGAACCGCAGGGTAGATGTGATTTTGTACCCTATTGTGTTTTAGCCTACCATGTCCGGAATAGGACACCATTTTGCAAATACGGACGTACGTGGTACTATTTTCTGCCTTTTTTATGTATCTAAGCTGAAAAAGACCATTGGCATATAATTGGCTCATAGGGCATAGCCATTAGTCATTTGTCACTAAATTTCTAATGCCTGATGACTAATGACTAAGATTTATGATCAAACTACGTGATATTGATAAGTACGTTGATTCCCGTTTTCAACGCAAATTCATCCTCAAAGGTGTGAACCTCGATGTTCAACAAGGGGAATTCCTGACCATTATGGGCCCCAGCGGGGCTGGTAAGTCTTCGGTGATGAATATCATCGGGTTGCTGGATGAACCCTCTGCCGGTGAGTATTTTTTCTTTGATGAGCCTGTTCATAAACTCAGGGAAAAGCAAAAATCTGAAATGCATAAAAATTATATCGGCTTCATCTTTCAGGCCTATCACCTTATTGATGAACTAACGGTATACGAAAATATTGAAACTCCACTATTATATAAAGGTGTGGGCGGCAACCAGCGCAAAAGCATGGTAGCCGAATTGCTCGACCGGTTTAACATGGTGGCCAAGAAGGATTTATTTCCGGAACAATTGAGTGGTGGTCAACAACAATTAGTGGGCATTGCACGTGCCATCGTGGGGCAACCTAAATTATTGTTAGCAGATGAACCCACCGGGAATCTGCATTCAGAACAAGGTAAACACATTATGGATATTTTTCAGAAACTGAATGAAGAAGGCATGACCATCATTCAGGTTACGCATTCGGAAGAAAATGCGAAACGTGGTAAACGTGTTGTGAGGCTTGCGGATGGAGCAGTTGTTTCAGATGAGAAAAATTAAATTGATTATGAGAAGTATGTTTCAAAATTTTTTTAAGATTATTTTATTAACTGCATTGCCCTCCATAGTTTTTGGACAGGAGAATTTAACATTTAAAGAGGCAGTGAAGATTGGCTTACAACATAATGTGATACTCAACCAGGAGCGAAATAATTTATTTCAAAATCAGGCACAGAAAGCATTTAGAATGGCTCAATTAGGCCCTCAGGTTTTTATTAATGGTGGAGTTGGAATAAATAGTGGCAATACTTGGATACAAAGCACAGGTAGAGTTGTGAATGCCACAGTGGACGGAGCTTCTGCTTCATTGGATGTTGAAATGCCCATCTTCAACGGGTTGTCAGGCGTGAACACCGCCAGGCAATCATCTCATCAATTAGATGCGCAATTGGAACAAGTTAACCGCTCAACGCAAGATGTTATTAATCTTGTATCTACACAATTTCTTCAGGTATTGCTTGATCAGGAATTATTGAAGATCGCACAGGAAAATCTTGTATTACAAAAAAAGCAATTTGACCAAGTGCTTGCGCAAGTAGAACTTGGGAGTCGCTCACCGGTGGATGAGTATAATCAACAGGCACAGGTAAGCAATTCGGAATTATTGGTCACGCAGGCAGAGTTTAATTTGGTAAATGATAAAATAACATTGTTTCAAACACTGCTGATTGATCCAACGATTCAAACAACATTAGAGGAGCCAGCGTGGGATGTAAACGGGATTGCATTGGACAATCAGGAGTTAAATCAACTTTTGGAAACCGCGTCTAAACAAAGAAGTGATTTAAAGCAAGCAAAATTTACTGAAAGGGCTTCTAAATTTTCGATGGACGCCAGCAAAGGAAATTATTTACCAAGCATCAATGCGCAATACAGCTACGGTACCCGATACAATCAAGTGAGAGATACTCCAAGAGATTCTTCATTCCGCGATTTTAACAATCAATTCTTTAAGGACAATCTTTACCAGTCTTTTGGTGTGGGGATCAGCATTCCGATATTCACAGGTTTTCAGAATCGTTCCACGTATGTGCAGTCAAAAGTATTACATGAGAATAACAGACTGGAGACAAAAAATACGGAGATATTAGTGAAAGGTGATGTGGTTCGGGCATACCGTAATTTTGAAAGTGTAAAAAAAGGATATTCCTCGAGCTTGCAGGGTTTACAAGCTTCCGAAATGGCTTTTAACCTGGAGAAGGAACGTTATGATTTAGGAATTACCAGCTTTGTAGATTTTGCCAGCGCCAATCGGATATTTGTTCAGGCTCAAACCAATATGGCTCAAGCTAAATACCGGTTTTTGTTTCAAAAGATATTGTTAGACTACGCCCTTGGTACCCTCAAATTCGAAGACATCCCTTAACCAAACCTCCCGATTCTCTGCAAAAAGGCCTTCTCTAACCCCGGAAAGGCCTTTTTCTTTCCTAAATACCTGATAATCTGGCATTAGGAATCTATTTTTTAATGAAAATCCCTACATTTGCACCCCATTCGAAAGAATGCTTGCCTGGCGACAGGCATAGTGACTTTGGCAAG
>Ga0247727_10019760_pt1 | contig 10395 bp, 7 predicted proteins | sample WisWelCaveWW1625_FD_202498 | JGI IMG/M metagenome (GOLD analysis project Ga0247727, IMG submission 202498) | Biofilm microbial communities from Wishing Well Cave, Virginia, United States - WW16-25 | ecosystem: Environmental > Aquatic > Deep subsurface > Groundwater > Cave microbial mat | place... | reverse complement strand
TACATTGACTCCCACTGAATTTGAGATCATGGCCACATTGATGAGTCAGCCCGGTCGCATTTTTTCACGCAGTCAATTATTGAACGCCGCGCATGGCGTCGCGTTCGAAAGTTATGAGCGTGCCATCGATTCGCACATCCGCAACCTGCGCCGAAAACTCGAACCTGATGAGTTGATTATCACAGTGCATGGCGTGGGTTATAAATTCGAGAGTTGATATGCAAACATCCGCCCGTCAGATTCGCACCCGTTTGTTGTTCTTACTTGCAAAAGCATTTATCGCTGTTTTATTCCTGTTTTTATTTCTCTCGCTCGTGACAGCAGGCTATGTGCTTACATCCTCTTCCGCGCCTTTCCTCCAGCGTTTTGAGGGGCATCTTCAAGGATATTACCTGGGCAATGGAAGTTGGGATGGCGTCGAATCCGTTTTTAAATCAAACAGTGACTTGAATTCGCTGGACGCAATTTTGCTGGATACCGAACGCCGCATCATTCTGGACCGAAGACCTGATTCTGTTTCGACAGTTGGTTCCACCTACGAGATTCAACCCGACGACGTGGAACTGGTTTTGACGTTGCGCGGCGAACAGATTGGGACTCTGATCGTCCCATCCTCGCCCTTTTCAATGCGGTTTTCACTGGCGGGCGGAATTCTGGTTCCTATTTTCGCCGTCTCGATTATTCTGACCCCGTTTCTTGTGGTCGTTGCTGTTTTGCTCACGCGCCGATTCGTCAACCCGCTGGCAGACGTGATCTACGCCGCGCGCGCCGTTGCCGATGGAAAACTGGACACGCGCATCCCAACAGAAGGACCGCAGGATTTGAGAAGCCTCTCCGAAAGTTTCAACGAAATGGCATCATCGTTGGAACGCAACGACCGCGAACGCCGCGACATGTTTGCAGATATTGCCCATGAACTGCGTACCCCACTCTCTGTTATTCGTGGGCGCCTGGAAGGAATTGTAGACGGGATCTATTCTGAAAACGGAACCGAAGTTTCAATGGCATTGGAGCAAACCTATGTTTTGCAGCATCTTGTAGATGACTTGCGTTTGCTCACCCTCGCCGAAACCCGCCAACTCACGTTCGATAAAAGCAACGCGGATATTGGTCAATTAATTGAAAGGTCTTTGAGCATCTTCTCAGCAGAAGCGCAGGAGAAAAATATCTCCATTTCGTTCAACGAAAAAAGCGGAGACCTTTCTGCCTTTGTTGACCCTCAGCGTTTTGAGCAGGTGATGAGTAATTTGCTTGGCAATGCAATCAGGTTTGTTTCAGAGGGAGGAAAAGTTTGGGTCATGGCAAATGAAATACCCGAAGGCTTGCGGATCACGGTCAACGATAATGGTACGGGGATTCCCGCTGAAGACCTGCCCTTCGTCTTTGACCGTTTCTGGCGCAAAGAAAAATCCCGCTCGCGCGCCTCGGGCGGAACGGGATTGGGACTCGCAATCACCAAGCAACTCGTCGAAGCGCAGGGCGGGACGATTGAGGCGAAGAATTTGTCCGAGGGCGGGTTGCAGGTGGTAGTCGAGTTGAAAAAATAAACCTGACTCTCGCGAAACGGCCTGCTGATTTTTGAATACTGCTTATTGTCTTCTAATCGTCGCGTCCCTCTCAGGACCTACCCCAATCCACTTCACAGGGACTCCTGCCGCGTCTTCGATCATCTTCACGTAGTTCTGCGCGTTCACTGGCAATTCATCAAATGACCTTGCCTTGCTGATATCTTCCTTCCAGCCTTTCACTGTTTTATACACAGTTTCCACTTTATCCAATCCGTATGAGTCTACATCTGCGTATCTCACTGGATCACAACTCAATTCATAGCGTGCGCAAACTTGAATTTCATCCAGTCCGCTCAACACATCGAGTTTTGTTAGGCATATTTCAGTCACGCCGCTCAATTGCACAGCGGTTTTCACGATCTCCAGATCCAGCCAGCCGACGCGCCGTGTGCGTCCCGTTGTTGCAGCGATCTCTGCGAATTTTTTGTACACGTCACTGTCGAAATCTTTGATCTCCGTCGGTAACGGTCCCGCGCCGACACGCGTGGTGTACGCCTTTGTCACACCAACGACATTCGTGATATAGCGTGGCGGGATTCCAAGCCCAGCCGACGCGGCAGATGGAATCGTCGTTGAAGCAGTTACGAATGGATAGGTTCCCCAATCGGTATCCAAAAATGTTCCCATCGCTTGTTCGAGCAGAAAATGTTTGTCTGCTTTCAAGCCATCCTGCACAAGTGAGAACAATTCACGAATGTAAGGCTTCAACTGCATGTAATATCCGCGATACATATCTCGTATTTCTTCGTATCTCAGCGCCTCTCCGCCCAATGCGACGATGATTTTATTTTTCAACTCCAATTGAACTGCCAGGCGCGACTCAAAAACATTGCTCGTAAAATCGCTCCAGCGAATTCCGTTGTAACTGACCTTATCGGCGAACACAGGTCCAATCCCGCGGCGTGTCGTCCCTGTTGCGCCCGCACCTTTTGCTTCTTCGTACAAACCATCCAAAATTTTATGATAGGGCATGATCAAATGAGAACGCGGCGAAATCCACAAGCGTCCATCCACGCCAACGCCCGTCTTGTTCAACATCTCAATTTCATCAATCAGCACCGCAGGGTCAATCACCACGCCGCCGCCGATTAGCCCCACTGTGTTTTGCGCGAAAACCCCAGATGGCACAAGATGAATCTTGAACGTCCCAAATTCATTGATGACTGTATGCCCCGCGTTATTCCCGCCATTGAAGCGCGCCACATAGTCCATACGCTCTGCGAGATAATCCACCACCTTGCCTTTGCCCTCGTCGCCCCATTGCGAACCAATTACTGCTGTTACACTCATCTCGGCTCCTTGTTTACTTATGTACCTGTCTACTTGTCTATGCTCTTCACAACTTCATCAACAATCTGGACTGCCAGCCCAACATAGGACTCTGGCGACAAGCGACTCAGCCTCTCACGCGTTTCCTCAGCGACATCAACCGCCTCAACCCAGGACTTGAAATCTGCCTCCGTTAAAACGCGTCCGCGCGTCTGGGATTTAAGCGATTCGTACGCGTCGCTTCGTCCTGCCGCGCGTAATATGGTTTGCGCGCCTTCACTGACAATTTCCCAATGCTGGTTCAACTCGCGTTTGATTTTCTCCTCATCCGCATCTATGCGTCTCATGCCGCGTGCGATGTTGTTCCACGCAAGTAGTGTATGTCCCAAAGCCACGCCGAAAGTTCGACGCACGGTTGAGTCAGATAAATCTCGTTGCAATCTTGAAATAGGCAACTTCTGTCCGTAGTGGGTGAGCAGTGCATTTGCGATTCCAAGGTTTCCCTCCGCGTTCTCAAAGTCAATCGGATTCACTTTCTGCGGCATTGTTGAAGAACCGACTTCACCCTCGATAACTTTTTGTTTTAGATAGCCATCGCTCACATATCTCCAAATGTCCTGCGTATAGTCACTAAGGATGAGGTTGGCAAGTTTGATGGAATCAAAATAACGAATCCAATTGTCGTATGGCAGGATTTGAGTTGTCACCAAGTTGGGTTCCAGCCCAAGGCTTTCAATAAACTCTTTGCTGAATGATATCCAGTCCACTTGCGGGGCGGCGGCGTGGAGCGCGTTGAAGTTTCCAACCGCGCCAGTGAGTTTGGCTTCAAATTTATGATTTGCAATTTCATCACGGCATTTTTTTAGTCGAGCAAGGTAAACTGCGATTTCTTTTCCTAGCGTGGTTGGCACGGCGGGCTGACCATGAGTCCGCGCGAGCATGGGGAGGGCGCGATATTTTTTGGCGAAGTCGCGGAGGAATGTGAGGATATTGTCGAGGGAAGGGAGTAAGACTTTATTGCGTGAGTCTTTTATTACTATAGCCTGCACGATGTTGTTGATGTCTTCAGAGGTGAGTCCGAAGTGAATCCACGGAGTTATGTCACTCTGAGCGGAGCGAAGAGTCTCTTGCTCGTGAGTGGGAGATTCTTCGCCGCTCTGCGGCTCAGAATGACATGAATTTAATTTGTCGCGCAGAAAATATTCAATAGCTTTGACATCATGCCGTGTCGCCTTTTCGTATTCTTGAATCTTCAGCGCATCATCATCGGTGAAGGAATCGAGGATGGCGCGCTCGGAAGAGGTCAAAGAGCGGACCAAGCCCGTTTTGGAAAGAGCAGTTAGAAAGTCGAGTTCGAGGCGGGCGCGGGCGCGGAGATAGGCAAATTCGGAAAAATAATCCTGCAGAGGCGCGGTCTCTTTTTCGTAGCGTCCATCCAGAGGGGAAAGGGCGTGAAGACTCATCATCAAGCATTATAATTCGGGCGATTGAAAATTGGAGTTAACCATTGGTCGAGTAGCCTGAGGCGATAGCCAAAGGCGTATCGAGACCAACTCGTTACAGAACTATTTTACTTACATGCTGGTTTCGATACGTTCCTCGCCCCAATGGGCTCGGAACTACTCAACCAGCGGAGGACATTGATATGAAAATTTTGCCTGAAACGGCTTTGACTTATGATGATGTTTTGCTCGTGCCGCAATATTCCGATGTGGACTCGCGGCGCTCGCTTTCGACAAAGAGTTGCCTGACGAAGAAGATCGCGTTGCAGGTGCCGATCGTTTCCGCCAACATGGATGTGGTGACCGAAAGCGAGATGGCAATCACAATGGCGCGTGAGGGTGGGATCGGAATGATCCATCGGTTTATGACGATTGCCGAACAGGCGCGGCAAATCGAACGCGTGAAGAAGGCTGAGTCGTTCATTGTGGATAAGCCTCTCACGATGACGGAAGCGCATACCGTCGGCGATGTGAAACGTGTGGTGGATGAAACTGGCACAGGCGGGATTTTGATTGTGGATAAGCATGAAAAACTGATCGGCATCGTATCGACGCGGGATTTGTTGTTTGAGGATGACGATAACAAACCTGTGACTGAGATCATGACTCGGGAAGTGCATAGCGCGTCGCCTGATACATCACTGAAAGAAGCGGAAAGATTATTGCATGAATATCGCGTTGAGAAATTGCCGTTGGTGGATCAGGATGGACGCGTCGCAGGTTTGGTCACGTTGAAAGATATCATGAAGATTACCCAGTTCCCGAAAGCGACGAAAGATGCGAAAGGAAGATTGGCAGTCGGCGCGGCGGTGGGCGTGCGCGATATGGAAATGCATCGCGTGGAAGCAGTGCTTAAAGCGGGCGTGGATTGTATTGTCGTGGACATCGCGCACGGCGACTCGCATCTTGAAATCGAAATGATAAGAAATATTCGCAGTCATTTTCCTGAGGCGCAAATCATCGGAGGCAATGTTGCGACTGCGGATGGAACGAAGAGATTGATTGATGCAGGCGTGGACTCGGTGAAGGTCGGCGTTGGACCTGGATCGATTTGCATTACGCGTAATGTCGCAGGTTCAGGCGTACCGCAATTGACCGCAGTGATTGAATGCGCGGAAGCTGCGCACGCTTCGGGGATTCCGATCATAGCCGATGGGGGAATCCGCCAGCCTGGCGATTTGGCGAAAGCGCTCGCGGCGGGCGCGCAGACGGTGATGATTGGCAGTATGCTGGCAGGAACAGACGAAAGCCCTGGCATGATTATGACTCGCAGAGGTCATCGCTATAAAGCATCGCGTGGCATGGCGTCGCTCGAAGCGAATATCAAACGCAACAAACGCGAAGGCAACGATTTAACTCAGGAGGAGGTCGAGGATTATGTTGCCGAGGGCGTGGAGGCGGCAGTGCCTTATCGTGGAAGGGCGCGTGAGGTGTTAAATCAGTTGGTCGGCGGATTACAATCAGGGATGAGTTATAGCGGCGCGCATTCGATCGAAGAGTTGCAGGAGAAAGCTATTTTTATGAGGATGACGGGCGCGGGGTTGAGGGAGTCAGGTCCGCATGATGTGGAGGTGATAGGGTAGGGATGAATTATGAAGGATGAAGGATGAAAGGCGTGGAGCGTGGGTGCGTGAGGCGAGTTACGAGTTACGTGGTTGAGTGAAAGATGAAAGATTAATGGTGTAGTCGGTGGTTGAGTAGACACGAGCGACAGCGAGTGTCGTATCGAAACCACCAGTAAGGCGAAACGCTCTTGTTACATGTTGGTTTCGACACCTGCACTCCCTGGCACCGTCTCGAAGAGACCAGGGCAGGTGTGCGTGCTGGTGCAAGTGTACGGCGGCTATCGCCGCCTACTCAACCAACGGAGTTCTTTTGAACATCGGAGATAACATGACCAAACAAAATACAGCAACCTGGATAGAGAAAGATAAGAAGCAGTTACATCCTGTCTATCATCCAAAGTCACACGCCAATCCGTTGGTGATTGAGCGGGGTGAGGGGGTGTGGTTGTATACAACCGATGGACAAAAGATCCTCGATGGCATGGCGGGACTGTGGAACGTCAACGCGGGGTATGGACGTGAGGAACTTGCCAAAGCCGCGTATGACCAGATGAAGGAGTTGGCGTTCACGTCGAATTTTTCGGGCATGACGAATCTTCCATCCATCACCTTGGCGGATAAACTCGCGGGTTTTGCTTATGAAGGTTTGAATACAACCTTCTTCACGTCAGGGGGTTCTGAGTCGAACGACTCCGCGTTCAAGACAGTTCGTTATTATTGGAAGCGAAAAGGGAAACCAGGCAAGTACAAAGTCATCGCGCGCAAAGGTTCGTATCATGGCGTGACGCTCGCTGCGACCTTTGCAACTGGGTTGGAAAAATATCAAACGATGTTCGGTCCCGCGGTGGGTGGATTTGTTCACATCCCTGCGCCGAATCCATATCGTTATGAGGGTGAGGTGAAAGCGGGCGAGACCATCGGTCAAGCCGCGGCGCGGGCTTTGGAAGAGGCGATTTTGCGTGAAGGCACAGACACGGTCGCGGCGTTCATTGCCGAGCCTGTAATGGGTGTGAACGGGGTTATTGTCCCGCCTGATGATTATTTCCCGCTTGTGCGCGCGATTTGTAATAAATACGAAGTACTTTTCATTGCAGATGAAGTCATCACGGGTTTTGGTCGTACGGGGGAGTGGTTTGCACTCAAGCATTGGGGAGTCAAGCCCGACATTCTTTCGTTCGCCAAAGCCATCACGAGCGGATACGCCCAATTGGGCGGAATCCAAATCTCGGACGAAATCCGCGAAACGATGGAATCTGCCGCTGATACCGAAGCCTACATGCACGGTTATACATATTCAGGTCACGCGATGGCTTGCGCGGTGGGAATCAAAAACCTTGAATTGATGGAAAGAGAAAATTATCCCGCACGCGCGAAGGAACTTGGCAAGCGTTTGCTCGAAGGATTGAAGACAGTTTCAGAATTTTCCTTCGTCGGTGATGTGCGCGGATTGGGTCTTCTATGTGGCGTGGAAATTGTCTCGAACAAAGAGACCAAAACCCCCGCCATGACCATGAAAATCTTCAAAGCCGCGCAGGGCCGTGGACTTCGGACTCGTCCGCTTGGGAATGTGCTGGCGTTTTCGCCTCCGCTTTCGATCAACGAAGAAGAAGTGGATGAGATTGTGAAGAGGCTGGGCGCGGCGATGGATGGGGTGGCGTAATCCCCATCCCCAACCCTTCCCCGACGAGTGGGGAAGGGGATTAAGGCTGATTAATGAAAAATGATTGTCCACGCATTGAGATTTCTTTTGAACTTCGTCGCAAGATGACGGAGATTGCACGCGAGTTTCGCAAGGAGCCGACCAAAAGTGAAGCGATACTCTGGGAGGCTTTACGTGGAAAGAAGTTGGATGGAATCAAATTTCGTCGCCAGCAACCAATTGGATATTTTGTTGTTGACTTTTACAACTCCGTTTATCGTCTCGTTGTGGAAGTTGACGGTCCTATTCATGAATTGCAACAAGAAGCTGATATGGCTCGGCAGGGAATCCTGGAAGAATTAGGTTTGGTTGTACTAAGAATTAAATCAGAAGTTGTCGAAAAGAATCTACCAGCCGCGCTTGATTTGATTCGCAATGCTATTCAAGAAATAAAACAAAATAACAATCAAAAAATTCCCTCCCCCATAAAGGGGGAGGGCAAGGGTGGGGGCTAATGTCCGTTTACCTCCACGATATTCCCCTTCCTCAAGCCCAGGCGCGATTAAGAGAAGCACTGCAAAACGCGAATCTCTGGCGCGTGCTTGGGACTGAGACGATTCCTCTTGATGAAAACGCATTGGGACGCGTCACTGCAGAGCCGATTTGGGCGAAAGTCTCGTCACCGCATTACCATGCCTCCGCTATGGATGGGTTTGCGGTGAGGGCGGAGGATACGAATGGGGCGGGACCGTCATCGCCGATTCAGTTATTGGTAATTAGTAATTCAGCAGTTAAGGCACAATATGTGGATACAGGCGACCCACTTCCGGAGTGGGCGAATGCAGTGATTCCGATTGAGAATGTCGAATCGCTGGATGAGAATGGACAAATCACGTCTGCCATTCGACAACCATCTTCAATCCGTATTAGAGCCGCAGTTGCTCCATGGAGTCATGTGCGTCCTCTCGGAGAAGATATCGTTGCAACGCAATTGGTTCTCCCTGCTGGTCATATTCTCAAGCCAGTGGATTTCGGCGCAATCGCCGCATCGGGTCATCAGGAAATTAAAGTTGCGAGAAAACCTAAGGTGGCGATTCTGCCAACAGGGACGGAACTTGTCCCAATCGGGAGCAAACTCGAAGCAGGAGATATTCTCGAATACAACTCACTCGTGCTTGCGGCGCAGGTCAAGGCGATGGGTGGCGAGCCGACTCGATTCCCCATTATTAAAGATGATTTTGATTTGATATGTGAGTGCGTTCAGGAAGCCGCGCGTGAACATGATTTGGTATTGCTCAATGCAGGTTCCTCCGCGGGCGCGGAAGATTTCTCTGCAAAAGTAGTGGAGAAGTTAGGAACGCTTTTGGTTCACGGCGTTGCTGTGCGACCTGGGCATCCTGTCATCCTGGGTTTAATCAATCGTCAATCGAAAATCGTAAATCGTAAATCGGATGAGGAGATTGCTTCGGGCGGTGGTCTCGATACGGCGGAAGAACGCCGCCTACTCGACCAACACCCTCGCAATGACATGGTTCCTATTATCGGTGTCCCAGGTTATCCCGTTTCTGCTGCTCTTACAATTGATATCTTCGTCGAACCGCTCATGGCAAAATGGCTTGGACGAAGACCGAATGAGTTGCCAACGGAAACGGCAATCCTCACGCGTAAACTTGTATCTCCTGCTGGTGATGATGATTATGTTCGGGTCGTGGTTGGGAGAGTGGGAGAGAAACTTCTTGCCGCGCCGTTGTCGCGTGGCGCGGGTGTGATTACATCTTTAGTTCAAGCAGATGGACTTGCATTGATTCCAAGCGGCACACAAGGCATCGAAGCGGGCGAACGAATTAAAGTTCATCTTTATCGAAGCAAAGCCGAAATTGAAAGAACAATCTTCTGCATTGGTTCGCATGACCTCACACTGGATTTGATGGCGCAGTTTTTAGCGGAACACGATAGAAGGCTTGCCTCTGCTAATGTCGGCTCGCAAGGCGGGTTGGTTGCATTGCGACGCGGGGAGGCGCATCTCGCGGGTTCGCATCTGCTCGATACCCATACTGGCGAATATAATATTTCGTACATTCGTCAGTACATGCCGAATATTCCTGTGAAAGTAATTGCGTTGGTTGGGCGAGATCAAGGATTGATTATCAAGAAAGGAAACCCAAAGGGAATCAAAAGTTTGGGAGACCTCAGCAGGCATAAGGTTGAGTCCGAAGCGAAGCATGTCATCCAATTTGTGAACCGACAGCGTGGTGCGGGTACGCGCGTTCTGCTTGATTATCATTTGAATTTGATGACAATACCCCAAAGTTCCATTGCCGGCTATTCTCAGGAAGAGTATACTCACCTCGGCGTTGCGGCTGCGGTTGCATCCGGTCGTGCAGATTGTGGGCTTGGAATCGCCGCCGCCGCACAAGCCTTGGATTTGGATTTCATCCCACTCTTTCAAGAACGCTACGATTTGGTCATTCCGAAAGAATATGCGGAAAGCGACCTGCTTACGCCTCTTTTCGGACTTTTGGCTGATGCAGCATTCCGAAAAGCTGTTTCTCAACTGACAGGATACGACGTGTCCGTAATGGGCACAATCATTTTGGAGGATTAGATGGCGGAAGCGCTAATTATTGATGACAACCGTACGACAGCAGATGCCCTCGGGCAGATGTTGACCGTTCTGGGGCATAAATCGCGCGTGGCTTATGGTTCAAGCCCGGCAATGACTTTATTGGGAAGCGGGTTCACGCCCAAGTTTGTTTGTTTGGATATCAACATGCCCGGGGTGGATGGGACCGAGATCCTTGCGTATCTGCGCCGCGAGCCGCGATTGATCCCTGTTCCAGTGTTCATCATCA
>Ga0247727_10019759_pt1 | contig 10396 bp, 20 predicted proteins | sample WisWelCaveWW1625_FD_202498 | JGI IMG/M metagenome (GOLD analysis project Ga0247727, IMG submission 202498) | Biofilm microbial communities from Wishing Well Cave, Virginia, United States - WW16-25 | ecosystem: Environmental > Aquatic > Deep subsurface > Groundwater > Cave microbial mat | place... | reverse complement strand
TAATTTCGTTAAATTCCATTACTTTGCCTCCTTTATTGTAGATTTAACTTTATCGAATATTTTCTTAATTTCCGGATTCATGTTGTCAAGCGACGGTAATGCTTCTGAGGAGTGCGGAATCTGCACACCAGAGTCGATGACTCCTTTAAGAGCAGCATAAATTCTTGACTTTTTAACATTTCTATGCACTCCAATATCCAAAATAGCTTCCTTTATTTTAGATTTTGCAAGATTGCCTAATATTAATCCAGTTAAATATGCTGCAGGGATGCTCTTTAAACTTCCTGTTTTCTCTTTTGGCCAGCCTTTTGTTAAAAGAGCGCTCGAACTAAGGCCAAAAATTATTTTATCCTGAGCAATATCGCTTTCGACAAACTGAGCGATAATATAATTATTAGTTTTTCTGATAACAAGTCTTATCTTTCCAGATTTAAGCATAGCTAATCGTGCCTTGTAATCTGTTTTTCCTTCAATTCTTCTTCTTTTTATAGATCTCATTTTTTTAACTCCTTTAACTCTTTGATTCTATCTTTAATATCGGCTTTACTTTTGAAAACGCTTGTTTTGATTTCTTTTCTAAGCATAAGAAACTGATCTTTGGATAATTTTTCGTGACCTAATAATTCTTTAACATATGATCTTAATTTTCTTGTCATCACCATATAGTTTATTTTTCTTTGATTAACAACCTTTCTTATGCTTCCTGCCCTTCTTCTAAGCTTGCGTCTTTCAACTTTTTTTCCGCCCTTTATTTCTCTAATTAAAATTGCGCCGTCATTGAAAAGATCTCTAATATCCTGCTTTGTAATTGCTTCCTTTATCTCATTAAGTCTTTGGGTGTTGAAAACTATTCTTCCCTTTCCAACACCTAAAGTTTTTGAAGCAAGTTCCTTTTTATTTTCCAGCTTCATTTTTTGCCTCCCAAATTAAGAATTTTGATATTCATTTCTGAAGCATATTTAATCAAATCGAGTTTTTTCTTTGCACCTATTCTTGCAAGAATTGCCGCTTCGTCTTTCTTTAAACCTTTTAGCTCATTGAGATTATGAACTAAAACAGGAGTTAATCCTAAAACCTTTCCTGAATCTTTGCTTGGAGTTCCGTATCCTATGGATGGAGCAACAGGATAACTAAATCTCTTTTTTCTTATTTTATTATGTGTTCCTCTAGGGAGTCTCCACTTCTGCAATTTGCGCCTGTTTTTTCCCAGACGAAGATGTCTGGAAGTGTCCGATCTTAAAAATTTCACCATTATATTGCCCTCCCTGCTTTTTCAGTAATATAAATTCCGTCCTGGAAGATTCTTCGATCCTTGCTTCTGATTTTAGTAGCTCTCTCTATATTTGCAGCTGTCTGCCCGATAGACTCTTTATTCTGGGAAGAAAGAGTTATTGCCTGACCTTTTACTTCTATACTGACACTTTTTAAAATATTTGCTGTTCTTGGAGTTTTTTCTCCCAAGAAATTATTTATCATCAATTTATCCCCCTCTACTTTCAAAGACATTGGAAAATGAACATTAACTGCCTGTAATTTATAAACAAAATTTTCATTGAGGCCGGAAAACATGTTTTTAATATGCGCAGCAGTGGTCTTTATAACTTTCAGATCTTTTTTATTTCCATTCTCACAATGCAGCACAATGTTTTTTCCTTCTATTTTTATATTCAGGCAAGGAACATTTATTACTCTTGATAATTCTGAGTTTCCTTTCTTGCATTTTAAGATATTATGCGAAACCTCGCATGAAATGTCGGAAGGCATTTCAATAATTTCAGTAATTACCTTTCTCATTAATACATAAAAGCCAGAAGGCTTCCCCCTATATTTTTATCCTGAGCAGTCTGATGCGTCATAATTCCTTGAGAAGTAGAAACAACAATAAATCCGATATCTCTTGCAGGAAGATATCTAGTAACATATTTATCTATGTCATCTTTAGCTACTATAAATCTTGGTTTTATTGCCTTGCATCCATTTAACCTTTCAATTTCTATTGTAAGCTTTCCTTTTTCAACCTGATAACTCTTTACATAACCCTTAAGCTTTGCAATTGCCAAAATTGATAATAACAGCTTAGATTTATGATTAAGTACAACTACATTTTTGTTTGCCTTAACAGCATTCATCATTCTATTTAATCCGTCAGCAACAATATCTTGGCTCATTTTAACTGTATTTTTTGAAGCCGATTTCTTCAGCAATCTCTCTGAAGCACTGTCGGCATAAATTTAGATTATATTGTTTGATATGGGCGCCAAAACGTCCGCATCGCTCGCATTTTTTCGCAGCGATTCCTGTCTTTCTGACTTTTGGCTTATTGAACTTGAGGAATTTTTTCAATTTAACCGGCTTGTTTTTCAGCTGCTTGTTTGCAATCTTTTCCCAATTACTTGCTGTCATTTTAACTAAACTTTGTGTTAAAGGTTTCCTCCATATATTTGATTATTTCAGCGATTGAAACAATTTGATTTTTTGATATTTTAGAAGCTTTTATTTTTCTTCTTTGAACTCTTAGTCCAGGCCGGGCAAAAACTACTGTCACATTAAGACCTCGGATGCCTATTTCTCTCTGATATTTTATCCCTGGAATTTCAATATACTCTTTTATTCCAAATGAAAAGTGATTAGGAGATATTTGCTTTTCAGTCAGAATATTATCAATAGCTCCTAAAAGTCTTCTTAGAAGCTCTACTGCCACCTCGCCCCTTATAGTGACTCTGGTTCCAACTTCAAGGCCTGGGCGTACGCCAAAATCAGGAATTCTCTTTTGTGAAGCAACTATCTGCGCTTTCATTCCAGAAATAAGCTCGAGCAGTTTCCTTGCTTTTTCAAGATCTTTATCAATCCCGCCGCAGCTAAGCAAAATCTTCTCGATTTTTACTGCTCTCATTGGATTTTCTAAAACTGCTTTCATATTATTATTAATTGACTCTCAGTAAGCTGAGCTTCGCCTTCTCCTTTAGCGAATTTGACAGAAACTTTATGGCCTTCAATATTTTCAACTTTTCCTTTAAGTCCGGAATATTTTCCAGACATTATAAAAACTTCTTTTCCTTTTTCAAAAGAAAGATGCTTCTTTATCTTGTTTGAAAAATCGATATAAATTGAATCTCCAACTTTTATTTTGTCTTTTGTCAAAATATTTGAGCCGTCATGAAGATTTATCTGTATTGTATTTGATTTTAATAATTTTTTATTGATTACTTTGCATACTCTTGCATCTTTGTCTTTGGTTTCTTCAAGAGCAAACTTGCGGGTAGGCAGAAGAGTTAAAACGTAATGCTTGTCTGCTTCTAAAATATTAAATAGTTTTATGCTTTCCCTGTAGTCCTTAACAATTCGGCCGTTAATTTTTAATAAATTAGCCCTGATCATTTTTTTTACTTCATTTGCTGTTTTTGCCATCTTTAGCATGTCTCTTACTGCAATAACTACAGGAACAGAATTTTTATGATGACTCAAAGCCCTGGCTATGTATTTTGTTCCTTTTCTTGGAATCGGCAGCTTTGTTGTTGTTTCCTGTCTTGTTTGATACATTTTACTTTTTACCTTCCTTTTCTTTGATTGCTATTTGTGATTTTACCTGAGTTTTTCTGTTCAATGCAGAAAGTCTTTCTTTGTCTTCCAAAATCAGCGTTTGTATCTGTAATTTACTTGGAGAAAAGAAAACATTAACTTTAGTTCCGTCTTTTTTTGTTCTTTGAATTCCTTCAAGAGCAACTTTAGAATTCTTTAAATCTACAGAAGAAATTTTTGCTTTTCTTTTCTTAAAATTACCGCGCATGACAAGCACCTCATCCCCTTTCCTGAGGGGAAGAGCTCTCTTACCATACTTTTCTCTTAAAGCTTCAGAAAGATTTGCACTTAAAAACTTATGCCTTATGTGCAATGGGGCATTAAATCTAAATTTTCTCTGCTTTCTTACCTGAGAGCTTGAAATCCATGATGTTGAAAATTCCTTTTTCATTTTATAATACGAATTGCGCTATTTTAGCGACCTCCTTCCATCTTTCCGAAACTTCTCTTGCAACAGGACCCTTAATAATTGTGCCTTTTGGATTTCCTTTTTCATCTTTCAAAAGAGCAACTGCATTATCTTCAAAAGCGACACGCTCGCCAGTATTTCTTCTGTAAGATTTTTTTTGCCTGATAATTATAGCATCAAAAACTTCTCCGATCAATTCCGGCTTGCCGACTCTAACTGAAACTTTTACCCAATCTCCTAATTTTGCGTATTGCTGTCTGCCTCTCTTTGATTTTCCACGCTTAACACCAGTTATTCTAACAATTCTCGCTCCGCTATTGTCAGCTGCAATAAGATTGCTTCCGATATTAAATGCCCGTGTTGTTCTTGCGTTTATTGCTTTCATTTCTTTTCCTCCGCAGATTTTACTTTTTCTATAACAATAAAATGAATAATCTTGCTAAGAGGGCGACATTCTCTTATTCTGATAACGTCTCCGATGTTAACTTCCATATTTTCAGGAACTCTTGCATGAAGTTTTGTTTTTTTCTTGTAGAATCTTTCATATTTAGGAACATGAACTGTTCTTTCTATTTCAATTACAACTCTTTTTGGAAACTTTTTAGTAACTGGTCCCTGGAATGTTCTTCCACGTGTACCTACAGTCCCTGCTACAATCGTCTTTTCTTTTTCCGCTGGTTTTTTTTCTTTTGTCATTTTTTTCTTTCTTGAATATGCTTTATATTCCTTGTGTTTAACTCTCGCTTATTGACTCTTCCGGAAATCCGAGCTTAACAAGTATTTGCTTGACTTGTTTTTTGTGGTTTCCCTGAAGTTCAATTACTCCGTCCTTAACTGTACCGCCGCAGGCAAGCTCTTCTTTAAGGCGCTTTGCAGTGCCTTTTATGTCAAAGCTTTTGTCAAAGCCGCTGACAAGAGTAGTCAGCTTACCGTATCTTCTTGCTACGGTCGTAACCGTTATCTTTTGCTCGCCTTTTGCGATCTCTTCGAAAACCCCTGCTTCCGTTGGAAAGCCGAATTCATCGACAGCCATATCTATTTCTTCAACCCCCCTTTACGAGAGTTGAGTGTGAGTAATCTTGCAATTGTTCTTTTGATTTCTCTTGTTTTTGCGTTGGTTTTATTTGCAGTAACATGTGCTTTTATTAATTCTAATTTAAGCTCCTTCAGCTTGTCTGCTCTTTCTTTTTCATTCATTTTTACAATATCTGAGTTTCTTATTAGCGCCATTATTATTTACTCTCCTTTGATTTTTTCTTTTTAGCAGGTTTTGTTTCTTTTTCCTTAATTTCTTCTTTTTTCTTGGTTGATGTCTTTTTGGCTTTCTTTTCCACTTCTTTTTCTTCTGTTTTTTCTGCTGCCTTTTCAACAGGCGCGACCGGCTCGACAGAAACTCTTACTCTACTCAGGAACTCCGGTGTAATTACTATTTTATCATGTATGTGTGCATTTGGAGGCAGGATGCTTACTTTAATTCCTGTAACTCCCTGAAGGTTTACTGCCTGCGCCATGGCTCTTTGAACAACTTTTGCCGGCTCGCCGGTTTTCTTTAAGTAACCTTGGGAAAATCTCCATGATTTTGCTCTTTCGCTTGGCAACCTTCCAGATAAAACAATTTCTACTCCTAATGCGCCTGCGTTAATTATATCCTGAAGCATTTTGTATGCTATTACTTTGAATTTCATCGAGCCATCCCTTTCAAGCATTACTGCAATATCATCCGCTACTAGCTGTGCATCAAGCCTTGGCTGAATAATTTCTTTTATTTCAATATGTGGATTATCAAGTTTGAATCTCTTTTTTAAAACACGAGTAAGTTCATCAATTTTTTCTCCCCTTCTTCCTATTACAAGCCCCGGCTTGTGTGTAGCTATTATAATTTTTTCTCCAACTGGAGTATATTCAATTGAAACATCGCTGATTCTTCCTTTTCCAAGCGACTCTTTTACATATTCTTTAACTCCTAGTTCTTCTTTCTTGAATGCTACGAATTTTTTCTCTTCCATTTTATTTCTTTGCCTCCATCATTGGAAATTCTTTAGCTTTTAAAATAACGTTTGTTCTTTTTCCACTTCTTCCGCCAGATCTTGAGGGTCTTGAAGCCCAGCTTGCTGAAGCATAGTAAATTCTTGATTTATCAAGATCAAGACCGTTTTCAATTATATTTCCCTTTAATGCTTTTAGAAGATAAATAAATTCTTTGGATGCGCTTATCGGATATCTTCCTGACATAACTCCATCCTGGCTTCTGTGTGGAATTTCTCCCTTAAATGGAATTACTTTTTTGAACTTTATTACTTCCTGAAGATAATTAATTGAGGAATCCACAGATTTATTCTTTATATAATTGCAGATGTACATGCTGTGCTTTTTAGAGACACGCATACTAGATCCATTGGCAATCGCTTCTTCTTTCTTTACCTTTTTGACTTCAGGCTTTTTAGTTTCCTTAGATTCTGTTTTCTTTTGTTCTTCAGTTTTTACTTCTGTCTTTGGAGCTTCAGCTTTAACTTCTGTTTTCATATTATCTTTATGCTGTTCCTTTTTCTTCTCTTCAGTCTTCATTTTATTATCAACACCCGCATGCTTAGCTGGATTTACATTATTATCATGATCTGCCTTTGGTTTCATATCTTGCTGATTAGTCGATTGTGTTGTCATGTTTATTTCTTCTCCGTCTTTGTACCTTTAGTTGCTCCAATACCTGCAGTGCCGTGGACTACTCTTACTCTTGTAAGAGCAAATTCTCCAAGTCTATGGCCCAACATTTTGTGAGAAATAGTAACATCGTTGAAAGTTTTCCCATTATAAATACCAATAATCATTCCAACAAGCTTAGGAACAATTACAATATCTCTTAAATGAGTTCTTATTTTCTTATTTTTACTTTGAGAGAATTCACATCTTTTTACAAAATTTTCTACAAACTGGAAGTTTCTTAATACGGATCTTCTTGATCTAGAAGGAAGATACTTTGCAAACTCTCTAACATCTAAATTTTTCAAATCTTCAATCTTTTGCCCTCTGTAGAAAGCTTCTTTTGATCTTACTATTTCCTTAACTTGTGGTTTTGCCATTTTATTTCTTTCTCCTTCCTGTTCTGCTTGGACGTATGTGTCCTACCCTAGTTCCTGGAGGAGCGTTTCTCTTTGCGATCTTGGATTTAGGACGCTTTCCTCTTCCAGAACCGAATGGATGATCAACTGCATTCACTTTTATAGCAGAAGTTCTAGGCCATAATTTATTTCTTGCTTTCATTTTGTAGTGCATAGGCCCTGCCTTTATGAAAGGCTTCAATAAACGACCCTGTCCGGCAATAGTTCCGATAGTTGCTCTGCAGTCTCCACTTATAATTATCTCTTTTTTGCTCGGCATTAAAATAGAAATTTTATTATTATCATGTTTTTTGAAAACAATTGCGCTTGTTCCGCCGACACGCATCATTTTTCCTCCGTCTCCAGGGTTTATTTCAATATTATAAATATTAGAAGTCACTGGAATATTTCTAAGGAATGCAATACTTCCCTGATTTGTATCTTTATTAATAGTTATCTTCTGACCGACAAATGCGCCGTTAAATGCCGGATTATAAAATATTTCATCGCCCGCTTTTATTTTTATCAGTGGAGCAGAATGTCCAGCAGAGTGTATTAAATCCAGAATTTCAGCTTCTCCTTCAGACATAGGATATTTTATTTTGTGCTGATAAGCTTTCTTTCTGACTCTGTATGATAAGCTTCCGTGTCCTCGTGCCTGTGATATAATTCTCTTTCCCATTTTATCTTTGCTCCACAGGTAGTCTTGCTAATTCTTCCTTTCCTTTTTTAGTTAATATGTAAGCTAGACCTGTATATTGTGAGTCTGAAATTAACTTTGATCTTTGTGGGTCGTGTTCAATAAGATTTTCATCGAGAGCAAAAGCTGTCGCATCCATAATGAATTCGCTTGAGTGGCCATCGACTCTTATAAAGTTTGCTTTCCCAACTACGAAAGCCCTATACAGAGACTGCATATACTCTGTTCTATCATTTGTTGCTAATGTTGCGGTCATTTTATATCATTCCCAGCTTAGTCGCGACATCGATTGCCGGATTAGCTTTATTTAATTTAACATAAGCATATTTACGATTTGTTTTTAGATGTGTTCGAACAGAAACTACTTTTACTGAAAATACAGTTTCAACTTCCTTTTTTATTTCTGGTTTAGTTGCTTCTCTTGGAGTTTCGAAAAGCATAGTATTGTCCAACTCCAGCATTTTTACTGCTTTTTCAGATGTTATTGGTTTAAGTATCATTTTGCTTTTTCTCCTTGTGAAAGTTCGTCTAGGGCTTTTTTAGTATACAAAGTTAATCTGCCTAAAGGATAAAGATCTGAAATTACTACATCTTTTACAGAAATTGAATCCATGCCGCTGAATTTAACTTTTTCATCGTTTCCAATTACAAAAAGAAGGCCAGCATTTGATTTGTATTTTCTTCCTCTTGCTTTTCCTTTTCCTGCCCTAACTTCTTTGTGTTTTAAAACAAGATCAAAAGTATTTCCAAAAATCTTTTTAAGCATATTTATAAGATCTTTCGCCTTATTTGGAATAGATTCTATAACAAACGGAGCTGATTCAATATCTTTAAGCGACGAATATCTTTTTAAAATATAATTTTTGTTTGCAGTAGCTGCAAATGCAGAATGCATTGCCATTTCAACTTCATTTTTATTTATTTTTTTGAAAGCTCTTACTAATCTTGGAGGATGAGCTGTTCTTCCACCTCTTGTATGAGAAACTTCTGCAGCTACCCAATAAAACTGAGTTCCACGACGCGACATTGTTTTTCTTGGAGTTCTTGAAATTCCTTTTCCATAATGCCCTTTCCATGTATGTCTTAAATGAGAAATTGTTCCAGAAGCAGAATGTCTTTTTCCAGCTTCCTTGAAGCTAGCATAAGGCTGGAAAACTTTTTCAACTTCAAATAATTTTGCAGCCATGTCTTCCCTGATTGTTTTGTTGAAAAATGCCGGAAGTTCTACTTCTGATTTTTTATTTCCGCTTAAATCATATAAATGCGCTTTCATATTAACAACTCCTGAAATTCTAATTTCTTTTTAGCCTGAAATTTAGTAGGTCTGAATGATGGTGTTAATAAGATTTGTCTCTTTGGAGGCCCCTGAACAGAACCCTTAACAATAATATAATTTGAGTTTACTTTTCCGTAATGCTTGAAACCAGTTCCTGGATTGATATCTTTTTCGGAAACAGAGCCTGAATGAATAAGATTGAGATTATAGTGAACTCGGGTGAACATTCCAAGCTGGCCAGCCATTGGAGTTCTGTATGTTACACGGGCTGGATGCCAAGGAGCCAGAGATCCCGGACGTCTAACTCCCTTTTCAGATTTGTGCTGCTTCAAAGTTATGCCAAATCTTTTTACCGGACCCACAAGTCCTCTTCCAGTTGTCAATCCACGAACATCAAGCAAGTTATGTTTAAGAAAATCTTTGTACGATAGTTCTTTTCCTACATGATTTTTAACAAAACTTAATTTATCTTTTGCATTGACAGCAAGTTCAATTAAATCTGGAGTTTTTTTAATATTTGTCTGGCTTGGAATGGAGTAAGCAATGATTCTGATATCGTCAAATCCGTGCGGGACATTGTCAAGCGACCCAAGAGTCTTTGGAACAGCAGATATTGCTCTTCTAAGTTCTTTATCATTTGAAACAATAATATCTTTCATTACACTGCCTTCTTTGTAAAATCTGACAGAATAAATCTTCATATTTGGAGCCTCAAGAATTGTAACAGGAACAACAACTTTCTTTCCTTTAGTCATAGAATGCAGCGTATCATCTTTAACAACAGCAGAAGCCATTCCTACTTTGTAAGTAATAAATCCAAGAATTCCCTCGTCTTTTCCACCATGAATTACAGTCCAGTTAACACTAGGTAATTGCTTTTCTGCTCTCTTTCGAGGCCAGAACTGCAAACTTCCTGCGCGTGGTTTTGATGCCTTTGCCATTGTGTATTATATTGTTTGTTTAACTATCGAGTTAATTGACATTATTGATGCGTTGTCTTTGACTCTGTCATCAATGTAAAATTAGGCGCAACTCGACCGTATACCTATCCTATAAGTATATGTCTTACTTATACTGTAAATTGGAACCGAAACCTTCTTTCAGCATTATCAGTGCCGATTGATTCTACCGTATTTTTCTGAGAGAAAAAGGGTATTTAAAGATAACGCTCAATCCAGTTTTGTGTAGCCACATGACATATGTCATGGGTGCTACCGAAAATTAGTTCGCAGATGATTTCCTGCGAATCTAATGAAAAAAGAAGAGATTAGAAAGGAATTCTTCAAGCTGAAAAATAGAGGTCATACAAACAATCAATGCAGAAAGATTATTCTTGC